>Ga0163217_1036999_pt1 | contig 10751 bp, 9 predicted proteins | sample SynspAceP_FD_185933 | JGI IMG/M metagenome (GOLD analysis project Ga0163217, IMG submission 185933) | Saline lake microbial communities from Ace Lake in Antarctica - Synechococcus sp. Ace-P (PacBio error correction) | ecosystem: Environmental > Aquatic > Non-marine Saline and Alkaline > Saline ...
TACCACCCCACAAGAGGAAAGAGGAGGGATTAAAAAGACCCAAAATTTTTTTTTTTTCGTGGGGGGGAAAACGGGAGCCCATAAACTTGGCTAACCAGGAAAAAAAGACCCCTGCCCTTTTGGGTTAATAATGCAAAAAACCCGCTTTCCATTGTTTGTAACTTGGTTAATCGGCGGCGTTCCCCATAGTCAAAAAACAAACCATTAAGGCCCACCAATTCTTATATACAAAAATTAAATTCCCCATCCTTTTTTTAGGGCCAAACCGCTTCAAATTCTCGGATTCCCAAGATCTTCTTCAATTTAATAATGTTTCCTCCGAAATTCCAAAATAATCAACCGCCCAATTAAACCAGCAAGGCCAAAATTTCCAAAAGATCTCAATTAGGAAACTATAAAATTCCCACCAAAAAAGGAGAAAATTCCCCTATGTGTGGCCCAGAAGACCATCTATAATGATCTCCAATACTTTCAAGAAATTAAATAATAATAAATCCCGAGGATAAACAATAACATGGAAAATTCCCCTGAAATAGGACGTACAAACCATTTTAGTCTGTCCCAGGCAAATCCTAAACCATAATTCTTCCAACCGCTGCGACTTATTATCGCTGGTATCAAACCTCTTTAACCCAATTTTTAATGTTTCGGGATGTTTTTTTTTAACGTTACGTGTAAAAAAAACCAATACCCGCTTAAAGAGTACAATTGCAAAAAATTAATATTAGGGAATATAATCCCATAATTTTAGATTCTCTAATTTTTTGGGCTCGGGTTCTTCTAATGGAAAGTGCGTAATTCTATTTGCCTTTTTACCAAAAACGGAAAACATTACATACCGTTTTGGAATTTAGGCCGAAAATCCCTGTAAAAGTAAATCCAACTCTTAGAGGCATCCCGCCCAGAATTTTTATAATAGAGCCTTGTCATTTACAATTTTCCCATGGAACCCTCACCGCCTTCAATTTTGAGCCATCACATCATAATTTAATATTACCCATGGTAAAACCTGTAAAGTCCTTTAAATGTTTGGCCCAGTCCAGCATTGAAACCAAGGTAATTCAGAAAGCTGGTAAAATTTATCGGTTATGGCACTTTATAATATTCAATGGAATTATTTAAATTATCCTATTGGATCCCGCTAAAAAGTTTGTTTATTGATTTCGCGCTTTCCTTGAAACTTTTTGCACCAACATCGTTCCAAATCCCCCTGATACTTTCCCTTAAAATCCTTTTTTGTTTTTTTGGGTCAAAATATCATTAACATTCATCCAATAAGGAATCAGCAATTGGACACGGCAAACACTTCCCCTTTTTAAGTTTGTAAAGGCGTTAATCTTTGCTGCTACCAATTCTGTAAAGTTCTGGTCTGGACTGGAAATCATTGTAATCCCCGTGTTTTGGCCATTACGCGAAACCCATCAATCTGCTTGATCTGAATACCCTTTACCTCCTAATATATTCCGGATCATATAATTCCTTTGCAAGTGCTGCTTGGAAAAGGAAAAACTATTGTTAACGCTAAAAGTTACCCAGAGATTACCCGAAGCATCATTAAACCTAATATCGTTTTACTTTCCCAACGGGAAGAATCCGTTTTATAGTTAACTTGAGTTCCGGATTGCAGTCCACCTACCATTACTGTAACGGCTAAGAAAGTTTTAACTATGTCAAATAAGAGGAGCCTAGATTTTAATAACTAAAACAAGTAATGAATAAAGTTATACCCTAAGACTCAATACCCGTTTTTTATTTCCCTAGATATTTCAAAAGATTTTATTTTCAGTTCCTTAACAAAAATTAAGAAAATAATTTTCATAGAAGAGTGACTATTATTCCCGACCCGTATTTAAGAGCCTCCGTTTCAGAGATGCGTACCCCATCTTTTAAGGCAACTATAATAAGAGGTGTAATAAACCCTTTGGCATCTGCATTGGCTCTTCAAAGAGGTTGCCCTGAAAAATGAATGAATCCCGTATTACCGACCATATAACGATATAAATTAGAAAATTACTGTAAAGGCTCTTTGGAAAGAGTGTTAAGTCCTTTGAAGTTCTCAGAATTCAAAGGAATTATTTTTTTGAGCTCGCAAAAACTGCACCTTAAAAATATATATTCCTCTGATTTCTTGTTGTCTTTTCCGCTACTTGGGGCTCCTCCTCCTTCTTCTTGGGCTCCTTAACCGAACTCCTTTGTAGTATTGTCAGCTTCATTTTTTACACACAAAGTACCGGTTTTTTGAAATTATTCTATTGACCGGTTTCCTGCTCCAGCAGAAAGTTTGTTCGGATTTTCCTTGTCCTTTGACCCTGTACCCTTTGGAGACTGATTTATTTACCGAATTCTTTAAACTTCAATCCTGTTTTTGTTGCGGGCATTAAATCGGCGTTTGTTTAAGGCAAGGTTCGTCTGGTAAGTGGAAATCATATCGCCCTTTATACAAAAGAATGGCTTCAGCAATGGCCCTTGCCCAGTTTCAATATGTCCCTTTGAAGGAATTTAAAATAGGCACCTTTCATCCTTATTGGGTCCAATAAATCCAGTTTCTACCAATACGCTAGCATAAAGTTCTGGTAAAGTACAATAAAAACCGGCCTTGCTTAACTTTTTCATATCCGTTCTTTTCAATTTGTTGGAAAAATTATCTTGCATCAATTTGGCAAGATGATACTTTGATCTAAGAATTCCTCTTGCATAATGGCTAAGCCGATTATAGATTCCGGGTGAGTTAATATCGTAGGCCGCATATTCTACTCTCATGAAATTATTCTTCCAGATAAAATTACCTGAGTTTTCCTTTTTTTGCTATTTTCAAAATTCTGTTTTATTGGCATGTAGTCCCAATAACAAAAGTAACCGGCACTCAATGGCATCGGAAACTATGTGAATCGCAGTGCACGAAACAAATAAATCCGCATTGGCCTTATTGCAATTTCACCCTGAGGTGAATAGGTCTACAAAATTAATCGTACTTTACGTGTGTAGATAACCTTAATATTAGGGTTTTTCTCCAAAATCCCCTACTTTTAAGACAATCCTTTAAGGCTATATTTTTTTCAAATACCCATTCCCCAATTACCAGGGCATGTCCTTCCCATGTCCCGGCATCCAAAACCAACCACAAATTTTCCGTCATTGGTCCATCGGTTTTTGATAATTTTGGAAAAAGAAGTCAGAAATATGTTAAAATATAAAGAGGAATAATATAAAAAACCGTTCATATTCAATAATAAATAGAGATATTTGATCTTTTAATAAGGGTTTAAATTTAATCGCAATACCCTTAGCAGTACAAAAAATATAATGAGTTTGAACCCAAATTAGCTAAACCGTTACAAATAAATAGGATATATAGCTTTGCAATCAATAAACATCATGTACTTTTTCCTATTGCTGCTATTATTTGGCACCATTAACTGCCTTTGCCCAAGAAGATCAGAATAAGCCATTTGCCCATTGTTGCCATAAGAGATACAATAATTGCCAACACTTTTACCAGATCCAAATTAAAATTGACACTATTTTTAAACACCCGATTCTATAAAAAATAGATCCTTAAATGGCAAACAAACCCCTTCTTCTTTGGACCAAAAATTAAATACAAGGCCCAGATTATGTTGAAAAATGAGCAAAAAGATCAAAAAATATATCTTTACAATGAAGCTGAATATATTTATCAAGATACCGAATTAAAGGCAGGTATTCATTATAATGGACTATAGTTAAAAATGAAAGTCTACGCCTGGCGCATTAAGGATTCCTTGGAAATTACTCCCAACTGCCGTTTTTAAACAGGGAACGAATGAAGTAATTCCCAGATCTGCATAGGGTTTAATTTGAATATCAAAATAGCATTATTTGAACCTCCAGAACGGAAGCAGCAGCAGGTATGGGACAATTGGGAAGCGATGCCAATTGAAGGTTTACGGGAGGAATTACCAAAAGGAAAACGATTCTGTTTCATTTTCTAAGCGAAGGTAAGTTAACCATCCTCCAAAGAATACTGGGTTAACCCTGATTATTAATATTCGTGGTAAAAAAGGCCAATTTGTACCGTGGCAAAAAGGTAATTGCCGGATTCACACCTGTACATTGCGGAATGTGCCCCACACCAGTAGCGCTTCCTTTTTTTTTTTTTTTTTTTTTTTTTTTTTTTTTTTTTTTTTTTTTTTTTTTTTTGCTTATTTTCACCTTAACTATGGCAATCGGCGGAGTCATGATGCCTACTTTTGTAGTGATCCAGATAGGGGTATTTCTGCAAAATGGTGATACTACATCCCCGTAAAACGACTATGTAGATCTTACGCTCACCGGGGATTATACACCAACGGGAGTTATGGTCTTGAACACAATCCATGTTATACCAAAAAAGATATAATATCGGGTAATGTCAACTTTAGATATGAAACTGTCACAAGTCAAAAAGGCTTAGTGATTATAGCCGAACCCTATTTACCAATATTCAGGTTTCCAATGCCCAGATGCAAAAAGCAATCCAAATTCTAAGATTCCAGGCTTCTCGTTAACCAGGGAGTAGTTCCTATTATAGGAATTCCTGCTTCCAGCAGATTTACCAAAGTACTCAGGTGAACAATTATCATCGTCCATTCTTATCAAAGACGTTCCTGAATATCCATCCGTAAAACCTTGTTTAACGGCCACACATAACCAACACCAATACTGGTGCAGTAGATTAACCTTACACCTTGGCAAGCCAGTATGGAGCGTATATATCCATTTGCAACCCCGTGAAAGGCATAAAAAAGGGTATCATTCAAAAAATGGTTAAACTTTCCAGTATAACCTAAATGCCAGAAAAGCATTAAGACATTACAGAAGAGGACTTTTTTTAAGCACGTTAGGATGTTCGAAATTCACTTTTTGGGGCTTAGACATCTATTCCCTCTAAGTACAATTTAAAGTGGCAAAAACAATTTTAGTGTAAGTGTGGCGAGGGTTCCTATGAGATGTTTGGGCATAGAGACCTATCAACGAGGGTACGAACTGAAACTAAAAGAGAAGTATTACGGATACCCTTATGGGTCGACCGTTACAACAATATAAACTTTAGTACCATATTGGGACTACTTTATCGGACCTGGTCAATTTTGGCGACGACTAAAAAAATTCAGGCAATCCCGGCAGCGTTATGCGTCCGTCTTTAAGTTATGCTACGCTCCATCATTTGAAACAATACTAGACAGCTATATTGGAGCCAATGATGAATTGGAACTTTATAGTAGGTTTCGAAGGGCACTGTTAAACGGGGCACCGGTCTAACCCAATCCAGTTTCTTATGAGTTTTTCCCTTGGCAACCAGTTCGAAGGCCAAGGTGCCTGACAAAGATTCTAACTGCACTAAACCTAAAAAATTCGCTATTGAGCAAGCGCGCCGTAATCTTAACCTCTCTACGGGATATAATTTTGAAGCGGAATTCCTAAAATAAGTCCATTGAACTTGACCGGAGAACAAATATTCTAAACAATAAGATGGCCATTAACTTTGGCGCCAGTCTTAAGATCCTTAATGCCATTGACAATAATGGACGCGCATCAATAATTTAACGCGACAATGGAGGTAGTTTTTGTTTCGACTTCTTCTGCCGGGCCAACCTTAGCTATCCCCTGGGACAGTAAAGACTTTGGAAAAAAGAAAGATGAAAAAAAGGAAGACGATAAAAATGAATACGACTTGTTGCATCAGTGGAGGAAGGGATGATGGACCTTTTTGGCAGGGCCATATGACTTTAAGAAAATAGGCCCCGGCGATGAACGAAAAGAAAAGATCTGAAGATGTAAGAAAATCCATTTATGGAACAAAATTACCCTGGGACCTACGATTATCATATGCGGTTAAATTATAGTAAATTCCAAACCGCCAAAAATACCAATAGGTCAGCCATTCTTTAATGGTTTTCTGAAACTTCAAACTTTCCCCAAGATGAAATCGGAGGATTTCTCAGGTTACGATTTGGAGAACATAAGGTTTACCTTACCCAATTACGTTGAACGTGATCTGAAAGAGTTTTAGGACTGAATTTTAACTGACCCATTTGCACCTACAAACTGCTGGGTACTTCTTTATAGCATTTAAAGAGTTCATTTAAAAGATTTGAAGTGGGAAAACAGGAGTAAATCAAACTAGTCGAAGATTAAATTCCTTAGGCTTCACCTTTTTAAGCGACAAATTCTTAGACCAGGCTTAAACCAAACATAATTTTGCAACTTCCATTGTGCTAATCCCCTTGGTGTGGGAAACATTTAAAATTATATAATCACACAAAAAATAGACATAAAATATTATCTTAAAAAAGAGGGCTCATATTGAGAATATTGGCTTAAATATTAATGCGCGATGTACCATAAGCAGAATAAAATGGCATAAGCCCTATCGGCCCAAATGGGACGATCGAAATATAACCAGCAGGGCACGTAAAATAAAAATCATCCCTTGGTTGAGTCATCTTTTAATACATCCCAAATAAACTGCTTTTACCGTTTAACATTGTTTGGGCCCATTCATCCTGAAGTAAAAAATGTACTTCAAACTGCATAACATATTACAGCTTGCGTTTGGCACCCTATCCGAGGTGGAGCTCTGATGTTGGCCAAGAAAACCAGGTGGATCTTGTAAGCTTACAGATATCAATAATACAATCTGCAAGCTTAAATTTTGTACGTAAGGCCAGGAAATTTGGAATTCAAACCATCTTGGGGAACGACTTTAGATAAATGGGGTAAGATCAATGTTTTATAGGAATAGCCAAAAACAACAACGGATTATCAAAGGAGCTAAACAGATTTCTTTGTCCGCCACCTAATAGATGAAAACAATTGAATCCCAAGGCACCTACTTTTAAAGATGCTTATATAATATATCCGTTCGAAAAAAGTACTATTGAATAAACAAAAATACTCTTTGGAACACGAATTTATTGTATATTTCCATTAGAGATCTAAGAACTTCCCCTTTTCCAAAATTATGCATACGGGATAAATTAGTAGTACAACAAACACGGTAACTTTTAGAAATTAAACGTGATTTAATGCTCAATCGTTTATACGTGCAATTGACAATAATAATCAACTCAGTAAATGCCACCAATCGGAAGAAGCCGATCCGGAAGAAAAAATGCTTCCGAAAACGACCCTACAACAGCCTTCTCTGAATATAATTTTATATGAAAACAACGGAACGGTTAATGCAATCCTGTAACATCTATTTGATTTTTCAGAAGATCGAATACCCCCCCTTTTTATCAAAACCTAGTCCACTTCCTTGGTGACAACCAAAAAGGCCCGAAGGCACTTATTGGGAAAATTATCCAAGAAGGCCTTGCCGAAAGGTACAAACATACCGAAATAGGCTCCGTAATTCTGGAGCGCCTACAAAGAATTGGACTTGATAAAAAAAGAAATGGATTTGTTTCCTATTTTCTTATCAATTGGGATATTGTTGCCCCATGCCCAGGAAACCAAGGTTCTTTATGTGGCCGGGGAAGTGGTGCCAACAGTATAGTGCCCTACCTACTTCATTATTACAGATGTGGACCCCATAGAGCTCGCACCTTTAACTTTTGAGCGCTTTATTAATTCTTTACCGCGTTAACCCTCCTGCAATTTGATATTGATTTTTTCTTGGAAGGACCGCGAAGCCATCAACCCAATATATTTTGAAACGTTTCCCAATGTTTCCCCTGCTAGGTACTTATGTTACTTTCCCAGAAAAGGGGGTCATACGTGAAATTGGGCAAGGTTGTTTTGGGCTGCCCAAGAAGAAATAGATATTTTGTTTGATAGGAAATACAACGTTTCCCATTGATAAAGTTGCTTTAATTGGTACTTAAGTTGGAGAATTAATCAAAGGGAGCCCAATTATTTAAGTATCCATGCCGGTGGTATAACTAAATTACCGAAAAACCAATTCATTACTTCTCTGCACCCATCCTGCCTCCAAAGGGGTTATCCCACTACAAAATCCAGTTCGACATGTGATTTGCGGAAGACGTTGGGTTTTTAAATTTGACATTCTGTCCCAACGGGGTTTTTGGCAAAATCGAAGAAACATTAGAAATTATAAGTTATAATCAAACCCAAGCCAAAATAAGCACCTCAGACATTCATGATGTGCCCAATTCAAAAATGACCCGTTTCATTAATAATTTGGTAAAAGAGCGCCAAGTGCATGGAGCTTGCTTTTATGTGAATCACCTGCGATGCGTATGTTGCTAAAAAAATGGAGTTGACAATTAATTTGGGCATTGGGTTCTGCCAGTTCCATCATCAGGCCAGGTTGTGGCCAAAAGTGGGAATGATGCGGGAATACATACTGCCCATCGGGATCCGAAACGAGGCTAAGGAAAGGGCACATCCGTAAATGTTGTCCATTTATCCGAACCTACGCGTAAGGTATATCAGGAGATGTATTTAAAGTAGCCCACTATTTCGCTGATCTTTACTTTGGGTGAAGCAGATGTTCTAAGAAGAGGGAATGAGCGGTAAATTCCGCTCTAGAGAAGAGTTCCAGAAAGTAAAGGACAAGTTTGTGGAAAAACTGTAGAACAAAAAGGGTAGACGATAAACTCATTTTTTGAAATATGGGGAGCAAGTCGCAAGTTTTGCCGGCACTTATGCTTGCAAAGGCCATTCCGCATCATATGCCTGTTGAAAGTTATCAAAACCTTATTCCTAAAAGCTTATTACCTCTTTAGAATAATATGGTGGCCGTGCTTACTAATGGAGGAGGATTTTATAGTGTCGAGTTCTATAATCCACAAGCCAGAATGCTTGGGAGCCAAGATACATTCCTCCCTGTATTAATAAAAGCTTATGCTCAATTGCATTTATGGTACTTGAGCTATACCCTCGGAATTTATGTACGCTAAGGGAATTGGAAGGACGAGTGTAGTTACATATAGTATCCGAAAGAATCAAATGGGCCTTTTTTATCATTGGCCCAAAATTTTTTTGGATAGAGTCTCTAATTTTCTATTGATCATTGAGTATCCTTATACGTATTGAATGCCTTTAAGTTTTACCGATATAAAAAACACGAACTCTGTGGCAAGCCATTTAATCCTTATCCAAAAAACACCAAATTGACGCAACCCAACTGTTTACTGCCAAACATCAACATTTTGATCCCTAAATTGTATTCACGCATCTCGAAATGGCCTTACACAATGGGAACTTAATACGGGGGTTCACCCTTTTTAGTCCATTTGATATTTGGCAACTCCTACCTATAACACACCTCGCAAGAGAGACTTAGAAGCCTACCTAGGGAGAATAATTGATCTATACGGATATCTGTGACGGTAAAAAACACCCGTACCCACAAAGGGACGCGAATGAATTTTTTGCCACATTGTAGGATCAACATGGGGAGTTTTTGATACGTTACTGTTTCCCCCTGTGGCCGCAATATTCTTCAGAGGAAGCGATCTATCGATTTTATGGAAAAGTGGTGAGCGATTTGGCTTCTTAAGTGTAGAGGTCATAAAAAATGAAAAGCAGGACTAACATTCCAGGATCCAGGTATGCCGACATGAAAACCAGCGTTTTAAAACTAAATTCAAGAATAAGAAAATAAAACTCTCACAATCTGACCTCCATGTAAAGTTTAGTAAAGACGTTATCCGCTCCACTAACGTAAAGTTTTTTAGATTAGTTCATGATTCTTTAAACGGATTTTCCAGAAATGATAACATGAGGAAAACAATAACGCTCAAAGTACTTTAAAGATAATTCAAGCGGGCATTCCGATAAAACTATTTAATCAACCACTAGATTCGAGTAGTTATATTTAACCTGTGATATCAAAAAAAATTGCGCGATTTGATTTTATAAATGTCCTACTATGAGGAAAGCGTATTGAAGCTATATTAAAACAGGACTATTCCTTTTCTTGATTCGCACCAGGAACAACTATTATTGATGTTTTTATCTGCCCCCTCTATTCGTTCAATTTTTTATAAAGCTCTATGCCCATATGAAATAAGTGAATGGGGCGAAAACTATTATTGGGAATTTATATATAGGCTTTCAATGGTACTAATTTTTAGTCAGTTTGTACTGCGCACAATAATTGGGACCTACAGAGATTTAAAAATTTATAGTTTGTTACCGTGGGGCTTAAATGGAAATGCTATTGAATGGCGCTTATATTGAGCTTACCTATAGCCCTTCTATTCCGACTTCTTCAAGAAAGTATTTGGGATTTTTTAATACGTTTTAGACAAATAGGGTCTTGTTGTGGTAGTGCCATACAACATTGTTTTTTTTTGGGTACGCCCAAGATTAAAACAAAAATTATCCTCCTTTAAAGAAGAAAATTCAATTTAATATAGAAAAGCTCCTGGTAAAGGAAGGGAACAGGCAATCTGTTTGATACTTAAATGGGGAAAAAATAAAGTTTTATTAGCTATAAATTATACAACCATTATTAATATATTAAAGTCTTGCAGGAAATTATGGTAAGAAACTCTTTTTACCTCAAAGGAGAGAAAATTCAACAAGGAACTCATTCGAATGAGTTTTCAAGGATTGACCGAATTAATTAAAGATCTCCAAGGTAATTCGATCCACAGGTCCTATTATGGTCAATACAGCACATATCAACTTGTAAAGAAAACAAAAAAAGGCTACACTTAAGGTAATCCAATATACCCAGACAGAAAAAATTCCTGTTTCATTTGTTTTACAGACCAGTTTTGAAAAGGTCCTCAATAAAGAAATGTTCTCGAAGAAGG
>Ga0163217_1083980_pt1 | contig 10750 bp, 4 predicted proteins | sample SynspAceP_FD_185933 | JGI IMG/M metagenome (GOLD analysis project Ga0163217, IMG submission 185933) | Saline lake microbial communities from Ace Lake in Antarctica - Synechococcus sp. Ace-P (PacBio error correction) | ecosystem: Environmental > Aquatic > Non-marine Saline and Alkaline > Saline ...
AAGGGGAAAACCAAAGAAAAGGGGGAAAACGATCCAGGCCCCCCGGCCCCCAAAACCCCCCCGCCTTTTGAAAAGGAAACCGGCAAATCAAACAAAGCAAAGCCCCCAGGGCCTTGGAAGGTAAGGCCCAAACCGCTTTTTGCCAGCCAAGGGCCGGGCGTGGGCCGCAAAGACCCAGGGCAAGTGAGCCAAGCAGGGGCTGGCAAAACCTGGGGCGGTTGACGCAAAATTCCCCCCTGAAAGATGGACGCCACCCCGTGAGGCCGGCAGCGGAAAATGGAAAGGTCTGAGAAATCAGACCGTCCCACTGATGAATCAGCAGCAAATGCCGACAACGCCCGCCGCTCCAGTTGGGCCTAAGGCCGCACACGCCCGAGATAATGGTTTCCCCTTCTCCACCCTGCTTGTAGTGGAAGAGGTCCCACGGGAGCCGTTTTTTTGAAATGATGGCTCTCTTTCTTTGCGGATCTTGAGCACCCCCACCCCCCTGAGCAATCGGCGCTCAGGGTGCGTTTGAAGCTGCCCTCCCGACTAACTCAAAAACCGCGCCGATCTCCCAGGCCGATGCTGCGGCCTCCCGACCTGGTGGATGTCGGTGAGATTCGGCCAGGTGACGGCCCTCAAGTCGGGGCAACGAGCTGGCCGTTCGCTTCCGCCGACGGCACCTTCCTGCTGCGGGCCGATAGCTCAGCGTCGCCGAGACCCCGGAAGAGCTCAGCGGATGAGCGGACCAGAACCCGCTCGCGGGCCTGAGAAGGGCCCGAGTTGGACCACCAGAGACTGAGCTGGGCCCAGCCAGCAGGCTTGCGGGCGCCCAGGTCCAGAGATCGCCTGGGTCAGCCTTCTCGGCGCGGCGAAACTGGCCTCATCCGGGTTAGGTCACCTCCAACCGTGACCAAGCAACCAGACTTTTGGCGATCGCAACTCTGACCGCAAAGGTCCTGACGGCCCGCGGCGACCAAACCTTCCGGTATTTGGGCCAGAAGCCAGCTGCCATTCCGTGGTCGCTCAGCGGTCTGATCCAGCAACCGTTGCCAATTCCTGCAGCAAACTGAAACTGGGTGGCTTCAGCGGCTCGCTCCGCCGAGCTGGAGAGAATGGAAAGGGGGGAAACCCCCCAAAAAAAAAGGGGGGGGGGCCCTCCGCCCCCCCCCCCCCCCCCGCCCCCCCCCCCCGGGGGTTCGCGCCGGCAGGTGAAAGCCGACGTCGTAGGCCAGCCCTGCTCTTTCCGCGGCAGGGAACAACGAACAGGCGACTCGGACATGCCGATGCCAGGATGGCACTGGAGCAAGCGCCAGGGCCAGTGAGCGGCGGATTCCGCCGAGCGGAACCGTGACCGGCTCCCAGCATCAGCACCCAACTGTTATTCGGTGTCCTGGCCTCACAGGCCAGGGAGCGACGCCTGCGCCGGCAGGCCCGGGTGCCATCCGCCGGAGCCCAGTGGTGGGCCAGCCCATCTCCGCTGGGCTCGAGAAGGGCCCGCAAGCTGGATTGGCGGCTGACTCGGCGATCACCAAGCACCTGCCTCCCTGGGCGGCCTGAGTGTCGGCGGCCTCCAGCAACTGGGTCCCCCAGGGCCGGCCAATTCCTGTCCACCCCCGAGGGGTCATGGCCATTAAAGGACCGTCGCCATAGAGCTGGTGGCGCAGCAGATCAATGGGCCTGCTGGAGGGTCTGCCCCGCTGGCGATTGAGGGCCCTGGAGGGTTGAGCTGCGCTCACAGGCTGATCTGGCGTTGGCCAGCGCGGGGTTTGCGCACAATCGTCTGCAGCAGGGGCAGCAGGGCGGGCTGTCGGCACTGGCGCAACTGAAGCTGAATCAGCAGGCCGTCTTTCCGCCCGCCTCGCAGCGCAGCTCATCGCCAGACCTTCAACCAGATCGGCCAGGGCCGTCACCAACTGAGGTCACCCGCAGCCCCCGGCTGAACAAGTCCGGCCCAGCAACTGGGCGGCGCGCCCCGTTGTCCGCGGGTCTCCAAGAGCTGCCGCCCCGGATCAGGACTTTGACGGACACGAATCGCCGGGCCGGCCTTTGAATCAACCCAGACCGGGCAGCCGCCTTTCAGCGTGAACTCTCCGGCTCCGGCATATCTGGGGGGTGGGGCATGGCTCATGCCGGCAAGACAAGCAGACGCAGGCCAGGTCGGGATGCCAATTCGCGGCAGCATCCTTGCTCCTTGAGCGGCCTCCACGCTTCCAAGCCGGCGAGTAAGCTCAAGTGGATGGTTCAAGCGGAGTCGCGCCAGTACACGCATTACCGCATGAGCCCTCAGCATGTCTGAACAGCCACAGACTCGAAATCAGATGCGGAGGGTAAGCCTCGGAGTACTGCAACAGCGGTACTTGAGCATGTCTCGCTCGCGGGAGGACCATAACGCTATGCCTACGGATTCGCGTGCTGCCCTCGTGTCGTTCGATGCGCTCCGGGTTTCTTGTTTCGGGCGGCTGTCTGTGCTTTTTGCTGTCGGCGGGGGCTTGCTGTTTTTTTGTGATTGCTTGGGTTTTTCACTGGTTCGTATTTTTGCTGGGTTGGCAGGGGGGGGTCGTCTTTCTGCGGGCGGCTGGTGTGTGGTGGCTGGTCTGGGTTGCTTCGCGGAGTGTGTTTATCGCCGCGTGTCGGGCTTCCGTGTGGTTTCGCGCGTTGCCCGGTCTGCTCGTGATTCTCTGTCTCTCACGTCGCGGGGGTTGGCGCAGGTTCGTTGCGCCTGGTGCGCCCGCTTAATCTCGCTACCTTGTGCTTTTTGCCGTTTCTTTGTCGCGCACAAACTGGCTCTTTCTTGAACTGCCCTTTTTGGGATCCCCCACTGGCCTCTGAGCCCTTCTGCGCGCTTTCTGGTGTTGTCGCGCTTGCCGCTGCCCGTTGCTGCGCCCCCGGCCGCCCGGGTTCGGCGCGCGGGGCTCCCGAGCCCCGCGGCCTTCCCCTTGGGCCCCCTTTCTGCGGCCGGGGTGCTGCCCGACTGGTTGTCTCGGTTCACCTGCTCTGTTTTTCCTTCGTTGCCCCCCCGCGCTGCCGTTTCGTTTGCCCTGTGCCGCCCCCACCGCTCCGGGCTGGCTCCGCTTCTTTTTTGGCCTTCGGTTTTCCCGGGCGGCTCCCGGCTGCGCGCGCTCGCGCACGGGGGTGCCAGCGCCGTTGCTCGCTGGCCGGTGGGCGTGCGTGCGGGGCGTGCTCCAGTTTTTTGCTCTCTCGCTGCTCGTTGCCCTGCTGTTTGCGCCCCGCCCTGGGTGGGGGCTGGGCTTTTCACGCTCCGTGCTGTTTGGCTCGTGCGGTTGGTTTGGTTTGAGGTTCGCGTTTGGCCGCGCGCTTGCTCTCCTCGGGCCCCCTCGCTGTTTGGCCGCGGGTGGCTGTCATCGCTTTCGCTTGCCCTGCATTTGAGCTTTTTTGGTCCTCCTCGTAGTCCCCCGGTGCCCGGGCCCGGCGGGCCCGGCCTGTGCGCCTTGCGGGTGCTTACGCCCAGCTTGTGGCCCGTTTGCTCCCCGGGTGCCTTGCGGGCCAGCAGCGGCTCCCGCCCGCCGGCGTCTTGGGTTTTCCGCCCCTTGCGTCGTCCGCGCGCGCTTTCCCTCGGCCCCCTCAGCGGCCTCACCCCTGCTGGTTTGTCAACCGGTTTTGGTTCCGCTTCGCGCGCTGGTTGTTTTGCCGCCCGTACCTCGCGGCCAGTCCGGCCTGGGGGCTTTCACGCCGCGGTGACGCCGCGTGGCGCCTGGTCCCGGGGCCTCCGCCGCTGCCCGCGCGCGGTCGGCTGCCGGCTGGCTGGGTTTGCTCCCGTGGCCGGCCGCGGCGTGCGGCGTTTTTGGTTTTTCGGCTCCAAGCGTCTAGCGCTGGTGGGACGCCCGGCCCGCTTCTCGCCGGGCTGATGGCGGTTGGCAGCGGCGCTTGGCTGGGGGTTCCTTCCGCGCCGTCTCGCCCCGCTGTTGGCCCTCCTCGCGGCGGGCCCCCCGCCCGGCTATCTGCCCCCAGGGGCGGCCCTGGGGCCGGCCGTCGTCTGGGTCGCCGCGTTTTGCTGCGACTGGTGTGTGCCGTTTCGCTTGCCTGCCTTGGTTATTTTCGCTGCTGCCGGGCCTCCCCTCACGGCTTGTGCCGGCTGGCCCCCTCGGGCCCTCGGCCTCTGAGCTGACCTGCACTCTGCCGAGTTCCTGCTTCGCGTCGCGCAGCTGCTTCCATGTCGTGCGGCGTGCTTCGCCCGGTGGGCTCGCGGGACTGGTGCGGGGGCGGGTCCGTCTGGGCCTCGGCTTACTATTGCTGCCTCGACCGTTTTGACGGCCCGCCGCCGGTTATCCGTCCCGGCCTGCCTTCTGGGTTGCGCTGGTTGCGGTTTTGTCACGGGGCTGCCGCCGCGTTCCTGGTCTGGACACTGGCGGGGACGGCGACGGGGGTGTTGCCGGGCGGCCGGGGCGCGCCGCCCGCTCGGCCTGTCGGGGCTCGCTGGTCGCTGGTGTCGCTTTGCTGGCCCCGGCCCCGGTCCTTGCTCCCGGGCCCGGCGGTGTTCCGGTCTGGGGCGTCTCCCACCCGCGCGCGCCGGTCTGGCGGCTGCCCCGGCGGCCTGGGGGCGCTTGTCGTTTCAGTCGGGTCTTGACCCGCAATTCCCGTCGTCTCTTTTGCTGCGCCCTGCCGCGGTCGGCCGTGACGCCGCCGGTTTTGTTGGGCCGGGTTTGTGTTGGCGCGGTCGCTCTGCGGTGCTGGCTGTGCCCTGCGCTCGTTTCGTGTCGTTTGCGCCCTGTTTCGCCGCGCTGCGGCGGCCCCGCTCCGGCGGTGCCGCCGGGCTTGCGCTTCCTGGACCGCCATTCGCCTTGCTCCGCGCTTGCGGCCGCTCGCCTCCCCTTTCGGGCTGGCGCGCCCGTCCGCTGTGGGATTTTGGCCGGACGGCGGCGGTTTTCCCCTTTTTTCCACCCTGGCAGTTCGCCTCCGGCCCGCGCGCCGCCCCGGTCTGTCGCCGCTGGGCGTGCTCCTGGGCCCGGTGGCGTGGCCCGCTTGGGGCGGCGGGGTGCGGCGGGCGCCGCTCGCCCTGCTTGTGGTGCGTTTTCCCGGTTCTTCGCGTCAGGTGCTCTCCGCTGAATTCCCCGGTGGGGCTTGCCGCGGGGACGCCTGCTGGTTTCTGGTCTGCCTGGCGGCCCTTCCCCGGCCTGCCGGCTGGCGCTCGTTGCCCGCGCCTCCGGGCCCGGGTGTGAGAGACTGGTTGCGTGGACGTCTGCCCTGCCTCTGCCGCGTCCCGATGTGGCGACGTGCCTCGTCCGCCTCTTTGGGGCTGGGGGGGCGTGCCGTTTCTTTGCCGGGTGCTCACCGGGTCGTGCCTCTGGGCCGCGCCTGCCGCTGGCGCCTTCGTTGCGGCGCTGGCCTGGGACGCTGGCGCCCCGGCTTCTGCTGCGTTGGCGGCCGGTTCCCCGCGCTACCCGCCGCCCTCCGGTTTTCCTTCGCCCTGGTTGCCGCGATGGGCTGTGCTCTGGCCCTGCCCTTTGGGCTGTCCTCCGGGGCGCCGCTCTTCGATCGGTGCCCCCCGGCCAGCTGCCGCCCCCGCTGCGCTCCTCGGGTGTGCGGCTTTGGCCCTGGTCCGCGCTCTGTTATTTGCCCTTGGCTGGCGTGCGCCCCCTGCCGTGTGCCTCCCTCGGGGGTTGCCTGGGTTGGCGCCTGGCTCTGTGCGCTGCTGTTTCCCCTCTGCTTCGCCGCGCTGCTCCGCCGCCTGTTATCGTTCCCGGTGCCCGCCAGGCCGCGCATGGCTGGCTGTTTTTGCTCCGCTGGCGTCCCCAGTGCGCTCGCTCCTTCGCGGTGTTGCCGCCCTGGGGCTCGGCCGTGCGCTCCTCCGCCCTTCGCTGTTGAGGCACGATTCCCCGTGCGGCTCTCGCTTGGCCGGGGGCTGCCGCTTTTCCTGCATTTGTGCCGTTGGTCGCTGGGCTGGACCGGCCCCCTGGCTCGTATGCGGTGCTGCCATCCGGTCCCCGTGGGTGCGCCCGCCGGCGTTCGGCGGCTGCCGCTTGCCTGCCTCCTCAGCGTGCGTGGCGCTGCTGGGTGCCATTCCCGCGGCAGTCCTTGCGTGGCTGCTCGCTTTCGCTGTTTCTGCCCCTTCGCCCTGCCGGGGTCTCGGTGCCTGGGCGCCTGGGGCGGCTGGGGCGCCGGGCGTCCTGACTCACGCTCTGCCGCGCCCCTGGTCCGCGGCCCTTCTGGCTTCCCGCGCCTGCTGCGGCTTCGGGCTGCTGCCGCGCGGCTTTCCGTTTTGCGGGGTTTCGCGGCCGGGCTGTCCCGGTGTCCAGCCGCGGGCTCGCGCGTTTTTGCTTCCTGGTGCTGGGTTTTCGCCTGGCTCTGCGCCCTCGTGCCCCGGCGCCCTCTGCATCCGCGGCTCTCCTCGGGGCTGGTGGCTGGTTCGCCTGGCTCCAAGTGGCTTGCCGGGCCCTCGGTGCTGCTGCTGGCGCCAGCCTTTTCCGCGCCCCCCTCTGCGGGCTTCCCTCTGTTGCGGTCCGATCCTTCGGGCGGTGGCCTCTCGCGCGTGCGCCAGGCGGGCGGTGCGTTCCGCAGCCGCTGCCGCCCGGGGGGAGTCCTTCGCGGCCCAGCTGCGGCGGCGCTGGGGCTGGCGCTGCCTGTCCCTCTCTGGGCCGCGCCCTCTGCGCCGGAGCCCGTGCTTGCTTCGGCCGTCGCGGTCGGGGCAGCTTGGCCGCCGGCTTCGTGTGGGCCCGCCGCTCGTCCGTCGTCCGCGGTGTTCGGGCCTATGCCCCGTCCGGCTGGCCGACCCTGGGGCGTGCTTTGGCCGCCGCCCCGTTCCGTTGTGGCGGGCCCCTCCCGCGGCTCCCCGGTGGCGGTGGGGCTGCCCGCTTCCGGGGGGTCTTGCGGTCTTCTCCGCGTTGCTCCGTGCGCTCCGTTCTGCTGGCTGCGACGGTGTGCCGGCGCGCCGGCCAGCCGCTGGCGGGGGCGCTGTCTCGCTGGCGGGTCTTCTGCTCACCCACCCCGGCGGAGGGCCCGCGCGCGATGCGCCCGCGCGCCGCTTCCTGGGCTCGCTCTGGCGGTCTGCCGCTGCCTGCATCGGGGGGTGCGCTCCGCGCCGTTGCTCCGGCTGCTTCCCTCGTGCGCGCCCGCCTACCCCCCGGGCGGCCGTGCGCTCCCGCTTGCGTTGGTGCTGCTCGGTACGTGGCTTTTGGGCCGCACGGACTGGTTGGCGGGCGGCCGCCCGTTGTCCGTTCCGCCGGGCGCTTGCTCGGCTTCCGCCGCCCGCTTTGCGCGGTCTGCCGCTCGCTGTGGTCCCCGCCGCGTCGTTCCGCTGCTGCCCGCGGTGCCGGCGTGCGCTCCGGCCGGGTCCGGCTTTTCGCGGCCGGGGTCCCGCGGCTTTTATCGAGGGCGTGCGGCTCGCCCCGCGCGTGCGGGCCCTGGCGGTGCTGCCTCCGTGTGGGCTGCGGTGGCTTCTGCTCGGCACCGCCGGCGTGGCCCGCGTCGCGGCTGCCCGCGCCCGAATTTGGTGACTCCCGCGGGCTTGCCGCGGAGTTTGTGCGCGGGCCTGTTGTTGGTCCGGCGCGCCGAGTGGCGTTCCGCTGGCTGGCTGCTTCCCCCCCGGCCCGCCCGTGCCTGCTCGGTCGTGGCGGGTTCGGGGCGCGGTTCCGCCGGTGTGTCCGTCCCCGCACCGCCCGACCTTGCTGCCGATGTCCGGCCGGCTTTGTGGGCTCGCTTGGGTTCCTGGCTCGCCCCCGCCGCAAGCTGCGACTGGGGCGTGTTCTGCTCTCTCGCGCCTGAGCGGCGCTGCGCCTACGCTGCGGGTCGGCCCGGGGGTGGGCTGGCGTGTTGCTCGGGCTCCCGCGGCGCGAGGCCTGCTCTCCTTACTGTCGCTTGGCCTGGGGGTGGTGCCGCACCTGCGCGCTCCACCTGCGGCTGCTCGGGTAAGGCCTCCGCGCCCGGGCTCGGCGTCTTGGCTGGCGGGTGCGCTGGGGGGCGCGCCTGGCGGTGGCGGGCGTCCTGTGCCGGCTTGCCTCGCGCCGTCGCGCGGGTGCGTCCGGGCGCCATGCGGGCCCTCCCCGCCCGCGCTCTTCCGGTCGGCGCTCCGCGTGCGCGATCGAGGCTCGCAGCGGTTGCATCCTGTTGCTGCCCCGCGGGTTGCGGATCTTCTCGGGCGCTGTGCCACCGTTGCTTGCGCGGCGGTTGTCCCGCGCCTGGTTGCGCGTGATCGGTGCTGACTTCTCGTGTTGGTCGGGTGCGGCCTTGCGCACGGGCACTCCGGGCGGGGGGCGTATCGCTTTGGAGTCTCGTGTTGCACCCCAGGGCGCTTGCGCTCGCGGACGGCCGCCCCCCGGGCCCCTGTGAGGCCCCGGCGGTTTTGCGGGCGGCGCTCATAGATTCAGCTGCCGGCTGTCGGTGAGCTCCTGTTGCGCCTGCGCGCCCCGTCGGAAGGTGCGCGGTTGCGTCGGCGGGCTTTGCCTTGTTGACCGCCGCTCGCGGCTCTGGGGCGCGGGGTGGCGCGCGGTCGCTGCGGCCTGCGTTGCGCTGCCCCGCCTGGTTCGCCCGGGCGGGGTGTGGATGCGCTGGGGCCGCTGGCCGCGCTTCTCGCAGCCTGTGTCTGCGATCTCCGGTCTGCTACGCGCGTGCCTCCCGGCGCTCGTGGCGGCGTGTCCCGCTCGGTCAGTGACCCGTTTGGCTCCCGGCCGCGCGCCGGCCCGGCCGCCTCCCGCCGCGTGCGTTGCCGCTCCGTTCTCCCCCTTGTCGGCCGCTGGCCCTCTGCGGGTGCGGCGCTCCCGCCACGCCTGAACGCCCCGGTGTTGCGGGGCGGGGCGCTGCTGGCGCTTCGGCGTTGCCGGGCCTTGCGCCCCTGCCCGCTCCGGCCTGCGCTCTGCGCTGGGACTCCGCCTTGTCTCCGCTGGCTTGCGGGCTGGCGGCGCGCCTCGGTGCCTCCCCCCTCCGGTGCGTGCTTGGCTGCGCCTGCAGCCGTGCCCGTGCGTCGGGCCCGTTTGCGCGGCGGCGCCGGCGGGTGTCCCCGTTGGTCGGGTGCTCGGTGGGGCCGGCTGCCCGTTTGTTTGGTTCGTTGACTGCTCGCTTCTGGCCCCTCTTGGCCGTGTGCGGTGCTCGTGTCCGTGCGCCGGTGGCGGGCTGTCGTTTCTCGTTGCGGGCCATCCTTGCTGCGGCTGGGCGGCCCGCTCTGCGCGCCTCTGTCCGGCGGTTTTGCCGGGTGGTCGGCTTGGCCAGTGGGCTTCGCTGACCGGCTCGGTCTGCATTGCGGGCCCTCCTTCTTGCCCGCCGTGCGCGATTTCTCGGCGCCCCGCCCCCTGTCCGCCACGGGCTGCGCGTCGCCTGCTCCGGCTTGTCGGGTTCCGCCGGCTGCTGGCTTGTGGCTGTTTGTCCTCTCCTCTTGCCGTTCGTTAGTGGTCGGTCCGGTGCCTGTTGTCGCGCTTTTCCCTTCCTGCCTGTCCTCGTTGTCGCGCTTCTGCGCTTGCCCCTGTGGTCGTTTGAGGCCGGACGCCTTTGTCGTTTGCGCCGGGCGCCTCTCCGTTTGCGCCTGCGCTGTGCCGCTGTTGCTGGGTGGCGCTGCCGCTCCGGCGGACTCCCTCCGTTTCTCCGTTCCCCTCCTCTCGGCTTGCGGCGCTGCTGCGGCTGCCCCCCGGCCCCTCGCGCTCGTTTTTCCTTGCTCTGGTCCGGCTCCCTGCCCTGGTTGCGTCATTCGTCTTCTTTCGCCGTATCTGCGGCCTGCTGCCCTCCCTCCGCGTCGTTTCGCGTCGGGCCCCCGGGGGCGCTGCGACGCTGCCGGTTGGTTGCGCGGCTCTCGCGTCTTGTTGGGCTTGGCGCTGCCCGGCTTCGTGGCTCTGGGCGGCCGCGTTGCTCGCCTTCCGCTTGCTTGCTGTCCCCGTCTCTCGCAGCCCCGGGCCGGGCCGGCGGCCGGCCCCCGTGCCTCCCACTCTGCCGCCGCTGACGTTGCGGCCGGGGTGCTGGGTTTTCCGCCTTGGCGGTGTTGGTGCCGCTGTTCGTGTGCTTGGCGTCCTCTTGGTCGTCGTAGGCTGGGCCTTGTGCCGGCCGCGCGTGCTGCATCCCCCGCCGTCGTGCTGCTCTGGTCTTTTTCTTGACCGCCCGCGGCTGATTGCTTGGGCTTTGGCGGATCCCGCGGCCTCCCGGTTCGTTCCGTCCTTTGCGCACCCCTCCCGCCGTTTCTCGCTTTGCCTTGTGCGCCTGTATCGGCTGCCGTTCCTGTGCCTGCGCTTCGCCGCTGCGTCCCCTTGTCTTCTCTCCTGGCCTGGCTTGCTGCGGTCGCTGTCCTGTTTGTTTTCCCCCCGTCTGTCTCGTTCGTACCTGCCGCCGTTGCGCCACTCTGTTTGTTGTTCGCGCTGGTTTCTTTTCCTCTGGCTTGCGGCTCTTCCGGTTTTTTTTCTGCCGACTCGCCTGGTGTGTTGGCTGCGGTTGGGTCTCATGTCAGCTGTGGTGGAGGCCCGGTTCCGCCGCGTTGGTTTTTCGCGCCTCCGTGCTCCATTGCGGGGTGTTGCGGTCGGTGGCTTGTTTCCTCGCAGGTGTGGCCCCGGTTCCATTCTGGGTCGCCGGCGTTCTTGCCGCCGGCGCCCGTTGCAGGTTTTGGCTGATTGTTTGCTCTCCCGACGGCTCTGTGCCCGCCCCCGTCGACTGGTCCCGCCCCGCCGCCGACGCCGCGCGGGGTGCGCTCGCCCCCCGGTTGGTGGGCTCCTGGCGTTTTACCTGGCGGCCTTCGGCGCTCCCCGCTTGCTCGTGCGCCCGAGCGGCCTGGCTTTCGTTGGCATTTCTTGTTGCTTTTTTTGGGCGGGGGTGGCGGCTGCTGCCTGTGCCTGGCTGG
>Ga0163217_1089936_pt1 | contig 10750 bp, 14 predicted proteins | sample SynspAceP_FD_185933 | JGI IMG/M metagenome (GOLD analysis project Ga0163217, IMG submission 185933) | Saline lake microbial communities from Ace Lake in Antarctica - Synechococcus sp. Ace-P (PacBio error correction) | ecosystem: Environmental > Aquatic > Non-marine Saline and Alkaline > Saline ...
GAGAGGAGGGGAAAGTTTTTCGCCCTCGCCCCTTTTTTTGCTCGGGAAACTTTTTTGGTTTGCCCTGGGCCGCCCGTTTGAGCCGTCCCCCCCTGGACCAAGTAAATTTTTTTTAGCAAAAATCCGCCAATTGTGGACGCCCTATCCCTAAAAGTCCCTTTTCTCTGGCGACTTCAGTTTCAGCGGTTAGCTTTGATGCCGCGCGCTTGTCCATCCAATCTTGGCCCGTGAAACCGGCAACGGGTTTGGCATTTTTTCAGCGCGCCCAGCGCTGAAACGGCCTGGGTTAGGGCCTGTGATGTGGTGGCCCCGCGGAATAAGGCGGTGGCGGCAGCTTGCAAGCCTTGCCGGAAAATGATCCTTGGATTGGAGCCGCTGGCAAAGACCTTTACGGTGGCGGCTGCACTTTTGTTCGAGGAGCATCGGTCTCCGTGGACAGGGAGAGGGATTTGGTCGCACAGGCAGGGGGAGCCGAGCCGGTCTCATCCTGAGGATGACGGGCTTTATGCTTCTTGTCGCCGTTCTTGCACGCCAGCCTGAAGTTCGGGGCAAGAACACTTGGATCTTGAAACACGGATTAGCGGGGGAGATGGCGGCCTGTAAAAAGCTGTTGGGGGCCGCGCACCGCAGATGCCAGACTGCGGCGGCTTGTGGCTCGACCGAAGCCGGGGTCCGCCGCTTATGTCCTTTGGCGCGCGAAAGGGCGCGTAAGCTTCTTGGAGCGTCGGCGAAAGTGCCGCGGCTCGCAGACGCCGTGATCGTAGAGACCCCCCAGCTCAAGCGCTGGCAGTCCGCCCCCGCACAAGCATCCAAATCGATATGGCGTCACGGTAATGGGGCTCACGCCCCTCCTATTCCGGTGAGGCAAGCGCATCTTCTAAGCGTGGCGAGACCGTTGCAGGGCGGAACCGTCCATCGTTTCTAGGCGATAATATGCGGCAAGTTGGTGATGGGGGCTGTCATGCTGCCCGGGCACTGAACGCATTGAGCTTGCCGCAGGTAGATGGGTTAGACCGCTGCAAGCTGCCGTAAGGGCCGGTGCGAAAAGCCATGAATGGCGGCCACAAGTCCGAGGCGCAACCGATGCGCATAAACCTAACGCGTCGATCGGCACCTCGAACTCACAGGCACGTTCGTGAAGTGCTGCAGCCGCTTGCAAGCAGGGCGCCAAAAAAGATTTGGTGCTTTGATCTGAGCTGCGAAAAATTCCTGCATTTTTAATACAGTCGCGAGGAGCTTCTTTGGGTCACTGTCTGTGAGCGCATGCGGTGATCCGATGCGAATGCATAACCGTCTGGCGGGCGAATCCTGCATCTACCAACCGAACTTTTGTTGCTGGTCTAACGATGAAGGAGACATCGTATGTATGGCCTGAAGCGCTGCGAACCTGAAAAAACGATCTATTTTTTCTTGTTTCAAAAACGCCGGTTTGCTCCAGAAAGTTTTCGACCGATTTATCCGCTGTAACGGCCAGAATACGTTCGGCGACAAGGAAGACAGCATCCTCCATCACCAATCTGCGGCCGTTAAATCCTTCCCAAGTCGAACCCATATAATGAATCCTACCGTCATCTGAAACGGGCTGCGTTTCCTGGTCCGGGCGTCCCATTTCACAATTCTACGGGCAAGCCAAAGAATGCTATGTGCGAGCGGCGTTTTCAATCAATTTCCGGGGGCAGGGGCATCTAGGGCTTGGCCAAGACCGCGCGGTCGCGGATGCAAAGCGCATCGCCCACGCAGGATTGGGTCGCAATCGAGGGGTCTCGCGCAAGAATAGTCTTTTGAATAGTCCGCCTTTTATACGCATCAGAACTTTCGATTGCCGCAACAAGCAAGGCATCTCTGTCAGCGCCGCGACCGTCGCAAACAATGCACTTGTCAGAAAACGTCCTGCTGGCCCACATCGCTTTGAAAAATGTCCAGCGTCGTGTACACCGAGCAAAGCTGGAACGGTCCGCCTCGGCCTGTGAAAGATATTCTATGGAATACGAATTTCTCGTTAGCCGGCGTTTTGGGTCAGCGCGCCATGACGCGATGAATCTGTTGGTGCGTGAAATGGTATCCGGACGCTCGCCTTTTCCGCCCCTCCGGGGGCGGTTATTTTTTCCTATGGGTTTGCCAAAAAAAAGCTTCTGGCTGCCTGTGCGGGCATGATCCTGCCGACGGGCGCTTTGGTTGGGGGTTTTTTGTTTGGATGGTTGGCGTATTCACGTGAAATTCAACCTGTACGGGTGGGCGCTGTGTAATGAACTCAAGCTAGGAAACGAAAAGGAATAACCTGCCCGGCCAATCTACCTCTTTTTGATTACAGCGGGAGTGTTCATTTGCTATTGTGTATGAATGAGAAACGTTTCTTCTTTTGCCTTAAAAAGTAATCACAATTATGATGGTGCATTAATTTCAGTTTAAAAATCAACGGTATTAGAGATAAAAGAAGTCCTTTTTGCGCATCGTTTGCTTTGGCCCGCTGATTTCATGGGCTCTGCGCGCCTTTTTTCCTGCAACCTAATAGATTAGTTTAGTTCTTCTCTACACCCCAGTTTTTTTCAAATTCGCAGTCATGCTGCAAAGTCACACCTAGTATTTTTAGGTTCAAAGGATGCTCAATTCAAATGACCGAATATCGAGGTAATGATCAAGACAAGTCAATCAACGGCAAACTTCTAATGGTGACACCAATCAACGCCAAAGACGGTGATGATACCGTCTTCGGTATGGCGGGAAAATGACGATATCGAGGTGATGATGGCAAATGACGTTTATTTTACGGTCGTGATGGCGGAGACACCAATCGACGGCGCAAGGGGCAAGACACTGTTTACGGCGGCGCCGGGCAACGATAAGATAACCGGAGGTTCTCCGGCAGCGGCTCCCGGCAGCGTCTGGCAGCAGTGGCTGATAAGTCTATGGGCGAAGCGGGCGATGATACATTTACGGCAGCAAGGGTGATGACCGTCTAGCAGGCGGTGATGGTGACGATTACATCAAGGCCGGTTCCGGAGAATGACGTTGTTCTGGGGGGTAACGGGACGACACCCTCTACGGTCAAAAGGGGGACGACAGCCATTTCCGGCGGTAAAGGCGATGACCTGAATCTACGGCGGATGCGTGCGATGTGTCATCCGGGAAACGATGGCGATGAACACCATTAGCGGTGGATCCGGCGACGAACATTATTTGCGGCGATGACGGTGACAATGTTATCTTCGGCGGCTCTGGCAACGACAGCCTGTACGGCGGCGCGGGAGAAGGACCTCATGTTTGGGCGGGAAAGGCGGCTTTCTGGTTCCGGTTATTGGGCCTCCGGGCCTCCGGTGGCGGGGGGCGACTCCTTTTACGTCGGTTCGGCAAGGCGGGTGGTACCGACACCGTTCTATGGTGGTGCTCCTGGGAGCAAGTATTTAAGCGGTGGTTTCAGGTGGCAGCGGCGGAAGCAGAACCCTCCGTACGGGTCTGCGAGCGGAACAAAGACCATAAACGACATCCTTTAATGTCGAGGGTCCGTGAACGGTCACGCTCCAAGCGGAGAGACCCTTGCACTTTGACGCCCGGTCAATGCGCCCAGAATCGTAAACAAGCATGACGTACATCGACGATGATCTTTCAGGATGGTGGCGTTTGTTCTCTTGGATGATGGCACCGCGCGGTAGTAATTTGACAACATCGGGTAAAATTGCTTCCGTTTGAGGATGCCAGCCCGCCCCCTATAAGTCATCTGCTTTACCCCGGCACGTTATCGCAACGGACCGTGTCGGTGCCGGCGTAGAAGACATTCGCGAAGGTGATCGCCTGATTACCCGGTGACAGCGCTTGCAACCCGTTTTGTTGGGTAGGATTCGAAAAGCCCTTTCTGCGCAGCACCTGCCAAAGGCCACCCCGAGCTGCGACCTGTTCTATTCCAGGCTCGGTTCAAATTCGCGCCCAACATCCCAGAAGTCCGATATGCTGGTGTCCGCCGAACCACAGAATGCTCATGAACCGCAGTTCCCGTACAGATGATCATGTTCGGAAAACGCGAAAGGTTCTAATCGCTGCGAAAACATAGGACTGGAAAGCCGGCATCATAACGACGGTCGAGGCGTATACTGGCGTGCATTTACATTCACATCATGTGCGAACAAACACCAAGTGATCCTGGCCAATGCGCGTGGACTGAAAAGCTTCCAGCCCGGAGAATATTCATGTAAGAAGGGCTGTACGACGCCCAAGAGAAATGAGATCTTTACCCCTATTCCTCCCCGAACTGCACTCTGTCGAAAGGGGTGCAAAAAATTCCAATCAAGCGCGACGGCTGGTTCCAAAAGGTTTGAAGCCCACCTTCTCATGTAAGAACGGGCGGGCCAACTCTGACGGCGGTTGACTTATCCGTCCCGTCGTCAGAGCGTGCGTGCCTATGGGTCTATTCCGCGCGGGGTGCCAGAAGGATTAATGCCTGCACCAAGAACGCACAGCCCCGCGCCAAGCACACGTCCAAAGATCCGGCCCCGCTGCTTCTCACAACCCCACATCCACACAGCGATGCCGCGAATATAGATCCGTGCCGCCATAGGCAGCAAACGCCCGACCGGCGAAACCGGCCTCTACCCATCGCTAGCAAGCCGCAAAATACCACCAGACATAGCACCCCGGCAACCAACCCACAGCGCGACGGCACCACGCCACCTACGCCCAGACCCAAAACACCCCGCGATCTCGGCCAAGGCCGCAAGCGGATAGAGCAAGCGGCCGGGCATCATGCAGGCGCCCCGTGGTCAGCAGGCCATTTCCTCGGTGATTCGCGCAGCACCCTCGAGAATGCGGAACAGTCGGCCACCCGATCCGCATTGCACGCACCAAAATCCATTCGCTTGCAATTCACGGCGGAGCGCCGAGCCGCACAAGCCGCGCTCGACTTTTTCGGCGAGCTGCCTTTTGGGCGATAGCAATCGACCTCAGCGCAAAGAACGTGGGCGAGTCTGACAGGCCCAGGAAGCTCTTCGGAACGCTTTCAAGCGAAGCCAAGCTGGCGGAATGGCCGGATGAAGCGAGGCAGGTTCCAACTGGGTAATTTTGTACGCCGCTGCCCGCCTTCGGTGGCGATCGGGTTCAGGCATAAGGCCATCTGTTTCGTAGTAGCGGATCGTTTGCACCTTGTGCCGGTGGCGCTTTTGCCAATGTCCGATGGCGAGCATGTATGAATCTCCTTTTATCCTACAGTCGTTGTGTTTTGGGGAGGCGTTCGCGCAAGCCTGTAAGGTTCAGAATCGCCCGTCAGCTGCGCACAAGGTGGGCGTCCGTTGAATGGCGTTATGTCCCCAGTTGCTCTAATGCGGGGCCTGATATAGAAAGTTTCAAATAACGCTTTGAAGCTACAGTTTGTTTGTAGGTCTAAATGTCTGCCCTCTGACGGTGAACCGATGGAAGATAAGATGGCGGACGGCAAAGGCGGTACAACGGGAATGGCGGGTTACGGGAATGACTGCGGGGGCCTGCGCGGCCAAGGTGCGCGGCGTGGGTGGAAACGTTTGCCGGGGTTTTGCGAGGTCGACGTTTGCGCTGGATGTCCGAACAAGCTGCGTCCTGACGCTCGACGAAAATGAAAACCATCGCCCGACGATCGAGAAAGCGTGCGCGGCATTGGATTTTTGCCAATCTCTGCAAGGAGGGCGAAAGGCAGAAAAGCGAAGGTTGGGTTTTCCATTCTGCCTGATGCGAAACGCGATGGCTGACGATGACGGGGCCGAGGCCCTGACACCAGCGCCCCTCAATCACCGCCAAGAACCTAAATTGGTATCGAGACTGCGAAAGCGTCGTTTGTGCTTGGCAGCGGTGCCTTGCTTGCTTAACGGCATGGGCCTCGCGTTGATCCTGCAGCCGAGGTTTCACACTGGTGTTCGTTCTGGCCACATTGATTGGGCTTATTTCCGTGGCCCGCCGTTGCGGTCAGCAATGGCGCGGGCTGGGGAATGCGCGTTTCCAATCGAAATGCTTGATGACCTCGCCGCGAGTGGTGCGCTTGTGATCGGAGAGCCGGAAGAGGTCCGGCTGGTGGGTCTTTCTCTTTGCCGTGGGCGAATTTGGCCTGGAAGGTGTCTGCTGCCGGGAAGGACACGTAACAGCATCCGTGCGCTGACCAAGCTGGTGCCGAACAGCGGCGCGGCTTGAAGTGGACAGTAAGACACGCGAGGTTGGCGGCAGAGACGCTCAAGCGTCGGGCAGATCGTGCAGTGCGCCCCGGGTGACCGGTGCCCTTGTGATGGCAAGGTTGGTCAGCGGCATTTCGGGCCGTCGATGAAACCCCGTTACCGGCGAAAGCCGTGCCTGCGCCTCAAAAAGAGCCGGACGCGTGAAGGTGTTTGCCGGATCGATCAATACCGAAGCCCTACTTGCGCGTGCGCCAGTCAACCAAAAGCCGCGGCAAGACAAACCACCATCGCCCGATTGTGCTCTGGTCGAAGAGGCAAGAAAGCGCCCGCGCGCCGACCGAGCGTTCATCGACCGGTTCAGCCGCATCTATATGCCCCGCCGTGGTGGGCTTTTGGCTGTAATTTGGTCGCCGTCGTGCCCCCGCCTTGGCCTCGAGGCGCGTGGAACGAATGGGTCCCTATCGTGCAACTGGCTTGCTGCTGATCGCTGCCCCTGTGCACGGTGATTTCGGTGCCACGCGTCGATCACCTCGGCCCTGTCCCACCGGGGCGCGCACGGGTTGTTGATGAAGGGGCGGCGCCGGGTGAATTGAAAGCGGCCCCGCGGCGGTCACGCATGTGGCCTTGGAAAACCAAAAGAAAAAAAAAAAACCCCCCGGAACGTTGACCCACGGAAGCCGCAAGTTGACCGATGGTGCAAAACCATCGGTCGGAGACGAAACCGGTCTTTTGGCCCTTGCCAGCCGTAAAGTAGAGCGGCGCGGAGCACACCCGCTGGGCCAGCCATTTGCTCAGCGGGCTGAAGCGCAACGGGATTCGAACCCCGCCACTTGGCGACACCAAGTCCACGCGCCTTCCCGCAAAGGGGCCGAGGCGGTGATTGCAGGGGCCTACCATTGCGTGGCTCACTCCGTTTGGCAGGCAGACGCGGGGCGCTGTCAGAGGGCTTTGCGCGCCGATGTCGAAAACACTCGAGGCGCAGGCAAAACCGTGTGATCGTACTGCGCGATGAAACGTTGCCTCAAGCAATCAATTGGCCCGCGTGGATGAACCGCGCGCGCGATGCGGCAGCGGCGGTGGCGCAGTTTGAACGCCCTTGGGAATTTCATCGGTCATGCTTACAAGGGAAACAAACAGCCGCAACAGCCTTTTCTATCGGCAGAAGGGCTTGGCATCGCCATAGGTCAGAGCTGATCCCGAGGAATAAGGTCGCGGCCCATTCAAAGCCTCGCGGCTTGAGGCCAAGGTCATGATGATCGGCGACGGAATCAATCGACCGCCTGCATTAGCCGCAAGCGCAATGGGGCGATGCGATGGGGTCCGCCCGATGTGGCGCTCGAGACAGCTGATGCAGCGATTTGCGCGACCGGGTGAACGATGTACCTCCCAAATCCGGCTTGCCCGCGCGACGATGGGCAATATCCGGCAGAACATTGCATAGCTCTTGACTAAAGGGCAATTATTCCCTTGTTACGACGAATGCTCGGCGTGACGGGCCCTCTGATCGCGATCCTGGCTGATACTGGGGCAACCGTTCCTGGTGACGTTTGAATCGCGCTGCCGTCCTGCTGTTTCTTCCGGCCACCGTTGCTGATGGGCTGGCCGAACCCGCAGCCGCACTACAACCTATAATAACCACATTTTTTTGAAACCCTCGGAAGGACACGATATGACCCTCACACATACGCAGCTTGTGGCCTGTACTCACTGCGAGCTTTGCGCCGCCCGCCGCACCCTTTGGCGCAATGGGCCAAAAGAGAAACCTGCGATCCCACGTGATGAAAAGACCCCAACTGCGGTTGCTGCTCCAGCTTGGATCGATATAACCTGGAAAAAAGAGGGCTTTGCTGTCACGAACTGAAACGCAGCCTAGGAAACGCTTTCTTGATCCGCTACAAGCAAGACAACGCCATCCGCAGAAACAATGGCGTCTTGTCATACGGAAAAGATCGACGGCCTTATATGAATGAAGGCCCAATGTGCCGCCGCTGACATCCGCAAAACTACTGGCCGAGCGTCCAGACGCCATTGGCCTCGCCGTACCGGGGATGCCCTAGTGGTTCGCCCGGGAATGGGGCGCAGCGACCAAGCGCGAAGAGTATGACGTTGTTTTGGATCGGCCCGCGATGGCAGCAACCGAAGTGTTCTCGAGGCTACGAGCGCGGTAACTGCGCAAGGAATATGCTCTCCGAAAAAAAAGGTTAGCCCCCATGTCCCAAGGTCACGCCCTTATTGACTGCCGCAAAAAGCGGTGATTTGCAAGAGTGTCGGTCGCGATTTGGGGCGAATGCGGCTGGCTCACGGTCGCGCAGATTTGTGGGGGGGTGTTATCGGGGTCCGCTTGCGCTTAGTCGAACCGATGCCCTTCCACAACTTTTTCTGATATGGCCTCTCTTGGTCATTGCGTTTGTCCCGCCCGCAAAATTGCCGCGGCGGCCGGCGAATGCGCGCATGACATTCGGCTATGGGCCGGATCGAAAATCAGGGCCGCCCTTATCAACTATACCACGCTGAATTCTGTCGGCTTTTACCTAAATATAACGAGGGCGGAATGCGCCTGAATCGACCCGCCTCAAGTGGCCGGGCATTGGACCGTGGGTCATTCTGGGCTGTGTTGCGCTTGTGATTGAATATCCCCGACAGTCCGCCTGGCTGACGCTATTCTATTGCAAAAAGAGTGTGAAACTCATCCCCCAAAGGGCGCTGTTTTTGCATACTTGTCAGATGCGCTGGCCTCGGTCGCAGTGATTTTTTCGCGGTACGCTCATTAATTCTTGTATGACCTGCATTGGGGTCGATCCTGCGATCACAATCGGAGTATCGCTGTGTATATCCCTCTTCCTTGCGCTGACCGAAATCGGCGGACCGATCCGCATGCTTATGCTGGGCAAGCCCACCTGATATGGATGCCAACCGCAGTCGTCGAGGCGGGATGACCAAAGTGGACGGGGGTGCGTGACGTGCATCACGTGCACCATGGCAGAATGGCAAGAACATAGGTGGGCTTTGAATTGTCATGGTCGTGTTGGTGGCAGGACTGGACCGAACTTGACGCCGTGAAGCGCGAGCTTAAAACCGAACGCGCGCGGTTGATTTTCGGTATTCCCATTCGAGCCTTGAATTTGAAAGCTCTGCCAGCGCGCAACAAAGGCGCTATCTGTTGTTTGGTCATCCGAGCCCCCCCAAGGCGGGTGGGCACAAAGCCGGAGCACAGCTGACCCTTAATCAAAGAGCGCGTGAACCCCATGTCCGCATCCCGCGCGCGACGTCGCCCAACTACTCGCGTCGCATCACCAACGCCCGGATTGTCGAGACGCAGATACATCCCTGCTTTCGCCTGCGGCAACCAGTGATGTATCGCGGACAGGTCACCGACGCTAACCATCAAGGGGGCAACCTCCGTAGAAATGGTGGCCGTGCAGGTGAATGCCGTGCGGGATGCGAAAATCGTGCGCGAGAGGTGATCCGCCGCCGTCTCGCCGCGGCTCAAACGCACCAAAACGGGTCGCGTCCGTGCAGGTCAGAGATATCGTTGAAGGACGCAGATATTAGCCCCCGTGTCGCCCGCCCATAGCCGAGCGCCGGGCCATTCATGGTGAGCGTCAGATGCTGGCTGGGGTCGCCGCGGCGTTGGCAGGTTCGGGCGAAGCGCGGCGCGAGATCGGTTTTTGGCAATCGGTCCGTGTTTGTACCAGAGAATTTGCCAACTCAGCACAAGACGTAGGGAACCCCTGGCCTGCACTGCATGTCCAAAAGCCACGGGACCGGTGATATCAACGTCAAGAAATCCGCCCGCGCGCGGGGCCGCACGAGGTCAGTCAAGTTGCGCGGTACGTTTTACAAAGTGCATGCCGTCTAGTGCAACGACCGATCCGGTGACAGACACGGTACACCGCACACCACGGAAAGATGCGGTTTGGTGGCCGCGTTGAGTAATACGGAGCGCGGAGCGAGCGTGCGAGTCTTTTTTCACCGCAATCCTGCGAGAGGAAAGCCCGCGCGAAGATTGCCCATATAGCCTGCTGTGGGCGAACGCTGTGGCCATATCCGAGAAATTCGTCGAGAGGCTGCCATCTTCGCGATGATCCAATCAGACAACAGTACCGTGATGTCAATGTCCACAAGTTCTGGGGGCGAGATCATCGCTCGATGATCAGTGGCGCCCATCAAATGGCCGGCGTGCGACCTGCTCTTGCGAGATGTAGTGCGAATGATACCATAAGGTCCCCGCGTCTGGTGCACAGCTTTATAAGTCTTGTTGTCGCCGGGGTTGATCAGATCCCTGTGTCAATCATCGGTAACCCGTCCATCGGGTTTTCCAGCCGAAATGCCATGCCAATGGACAGCGGTGTCCTTCGTCCCAGACCGTTCATCGAGACGCGCCACCCGTCATGCGTCCCGCGTTCAAAAGATTCTCTGGGCCCAGGCATCGACCGTTGAGCCCAGCAATGGCCGGTGCTGCCTTCGCTTTCAGCGTGCAGGATCTGCGCGTGAACGGGTTTCGGCCTAGCGTGAAAGGAGCCCCAAAGCGTGCCAAATCCGCAGGGGGAAGACGCGAGATGGCTGGAAACGCCTGCACGCCGCACAAACTGTCGCTTCATATTCATAGTCGCTGTCAAAAACCC
>Ga0163217_1116879_pt1 | contig 10750 bp, 10 predicted proteins | sample SynspAceP_FD_185933 | JGI IMG/M metagenome (GOLD analysis project Ga0163217, IMG submission 185933) | Saline lake microbial communities from Ace Lake in Antarctica - Synechococcus sp. Ace-P (PacBio error correction) | ecosystem: Environmental > Aquatic > Non-marine Saline and Alkaline > Saline ...
GTCCTTAGTTTTGGTTTCCTAATTTTCCAATGCTTTTTTTTCGCTCTTCAAGCACCACACGTCTGGTTTTCTGTCCGATCATCAATACTGCTTTATGTGATCAAGTCGATCTGCCTGTTCATCAAAAAAAGCGGCAGGGCGAATAAAAACAGGTTCTTCTGCCTTGGATTTTGCCGCGCAGATAATGCTTTGGGACAGCGGCGGACGCTGTACGCCCAGTTCATCGCCGTCAGCGAGATTTTTCCCGGCGAAATCCGCCTTGCGCAGTGACGCGGCGACTGAAGCCTGCTGCGCCAGCACCGAACTATTACAACTGACGAAAGTCGTCATATTTGCTCCTGGGCAATCAGTAACTGGGACTCGGCAAAACGCAAGCACCAATACGTCCATATTGTCTGAATAGTCGCTTGTGCAAAGTAAGGCGGCTGGTAATCCTTGCGTTCGTTTGGCGAATTCCAGCCATATCCAGCTCGGAGCCCTCGGCTGCGGGCAACCGCAATCCATCAGTTTATCTTTCTAGAAACGCCATGACAGTGACTAACTGCAGCGCGCCGCAACGGCTTGGATACCAGGACCATAGCGTTCAAGGCAGCTTTGCATTATGGATTGCCCGACTCTGCGTCAAACTCGCGTGTGGCGTAACCGTTGTGGTTTCCTATGAACGTAATTTTGGCATCGATATTCTCCAGTGAATTAGTGTCAGGCTGCTACAGGATTGGCTGTTGGGTAACTTGGTTCAAAGCGCGGTGGGCCGGCCTAATGTCAAAAGCAATCAGAGGCCCTATACTCGAAACAGGCCAGACAATAGATCAAGCATCCAGTTATAAGATTCCGTCTGGCTAAGAAACGCTGGCAAACTAGCAAGGGCTGCTGCAGCCGACGTGGGGTCAAGAGGCCAATGTGGAAAGCAAACAGGGCGGCCATATTCCTTCAGCGTCCCAAAACTACCTGGCGAAGAGAAAGGCGGCGATATCAAGTTCAGCACCGTGCGCCAAAGCCAATTGAAAATTAGCCGCACAGCAATAGCAAAAGAAAGTCCGTGGTACCAGCTTAGTCAAAATGATGCAGTCGAGAGCATGGCCATGGCCTCAAGGCAGAAATACCTGGGGGCCAGACCCTGTCCCAGCAGATACCCACCAATACTCTGCCGAATACCCAGCGCAAACCAAGCCACGATACATAGACCTAGCTTCTCAGCGGAGAAGGCCCAAGTAACGCAGGATTGGCACAGTGTTAGTAACCATGCCGATAAACCAGTGAAATGAACAGTGGCAGCGCGAAAAAAAAATTTTAATGGGGGCCCCCCGCCCCCAAAAAAAAAAAAAAAGAAAAAATTTTTTTTTCCCCCCCAGGAAACTTTTCGAGGTAAAGCCTTCTTTGAAGGTCATCCGGTGACGCTGCGCTGAGCAGCCAGCTGTCTGCTTCACTCTTCGTGAGCCTTTGGCTGGGGCACTGAAAACCAACAGAGTGTGAGCGGCAACAGCAAGGAGCAGATTGATCACGCGAGATAATAAACGCCGCGCGCCAATCCCAGGTACTGATGCCCCCAGGAGAGCAGGGGGGGAATCGTTGCTGGCCGCCAACCGAGTGCCGGAATAACCAATAGCGAGCGCCAAGCCCCATTCCTTTTCAAAACCACATATTTAGCCAATGCGTCCAACTGACTGCCAGGCAGCCGAAACCAGAATAGGGATAATGCACAAACACCAGATATAAGGGTCAGATATGACCCACCAATCTTGAGTACGGCGAGATAGCCCAGCACCGTCAGCGACATTTTGAGAACGCTGGTAACCTCTTCAGGCCAAACAGGTATAGCCAACGACGACCTCACGCAATTACGCGCCGACGAAACAGGAAAGTAATCGCTATCTTGCAATGCCTCCGGTCTCCAGCCGAAAGTTTTCCTCAAGCGGAACCACGAGCGCCCAAAGCCATAGAGCAGGCGATGAGTTGAATGCTTGATGCCGATGCCAAGCATCGCAGAATCAATATCCGCCACTGGTGCGAAAATTCAGCTTGTATCAATGGGCAGCGCTGTGCCGGAAGTGTTCATGTTTGCCGTCCCTTCATTGTTTTTATGTCTCCAGTTGGAGGTGCTGTAGCCGCGCCTATGCGAGGAGCGGTTTTTTCACGCAGCTTCCAATTTTCTGGATTATAGAACTATAAAATAAGCTGACATCAGAATATTTGCATGTAGCGGTGAATGATGTCCATACCTGATTATCCGCTTATGCCTACAACAAATAGTGATAAAGTGCTCAATCTATGTGCTCAGCCCGCCTGTCCATGGGCGTAAAACCTTGATTCCTTGCCCCAGCTCTGATTGTGTTACTACTTGTTGCGATTTCTGTGGTTGCGTACGACGGGCTTTAACCGTCAACAACGAGTTTTACAGGCAAATTGAAACAAGTGCGTTTTCAGTCAGTATCAACTTGCCCCTGGATATTCTGCGCGTCTCAAGCGGCGATGGTCGGTTTCCGTAACGCGGCAGTGGTGCAGTTGAATTCAAGGCACAGGGCAACGTCTCGCAGGAAGAAATGCATGTTCTTCGTCGAAGATATGCAGGCCCGAAGCGTAAATCTGTATTGCGTACGAGCATTCGTCCGGTCTCCGAGGGGTACGGCAGCGTTAAGCGAAGAGGAGCAATGTTCATTCACCACCCTCAGTCGAACAATCGGAGCGTTGCCGTGGGCGTTGGTGAGCTGGCGGAGGCCAAGTACGGAAAACCCCTATCAAAGCTCCTTTCGCAGCTGGGTTACGTCTGTGCAAGACTACAACCGCTATGTTGGGTTTGTTGAATATTTCATGGAGACAAAGGCGCTATCCAGCCCTGTCCTTCAATGCATGCGGAACGAACGGAACTAACGCGGTTGACTCAGCTTTGGTGGATTGCAGTAATGACTGCGATGGCATATCGCAGCTGTTGGTCGGTTTGCTAATGCGTCATCAAGTGCTGAAATCCATCCGCGGCTTGAGCGTGCTGCATAGTTCAAACTGCGTGATGGTGATTTAACCCATCGTGTTGCGGTGATTAGGCAAGGATGAATTGCACAACGGCCATTGCTTTCAATGCGCTAATTGACAGCTTGCAGTCCCGCCCGTCCGGCAAGTGACCCGTGTTGCTGGCTCGGTGGGCACGTCGCCGAATGAGTTGGTCGCGAACGTCCAACCAAGTAGCGCAAGGGCTAACGAGCAAGCCCAGTGCGCAGCCAACGTCATCTACCTTGAACAGATGAGCATCGGACTGGCCGTCAATTCATCAACATGCCGGCCAGCCTGCCAATACTCAGCACAGAATAGTCTGCGTGGCGCTGAAGCAGGTCGTGCACCTCTGAGCCGTTTTTGCTGGGACGAAAATCGAGCGGGTGCGCCGGGCCTTTGCTGCAATACTTGTCAGTCGGTGAATTTTGTTTCCAGTCCACCAGCGATCACCGACAGCAATCATCGGTCAAGGAGCTGTTCTGCGCAAATACCAATCCTGTTGGCCACTGAACGCAGCGATAGAAAGCAGCCCGCGCCGGGGAAGTAAGCCGGCGCGGCTTCAAGCGTTGTGGCTGAGAGTACGAATAACCTGGCTCAACGCTCGGCAGTGGCAGCCAATGCGATCAATGAACTGACTGACAGCTTGGAAAGTCAGTCAGGTCAATGCAGAGGGTACGAGAAGGGGGCTGCCGCGCTGGACAGTAGTTCAAGCTCATTTGGATTCCGTTGGAGAGCGTGCTGTTGGAAGCTTCAGCTTGGTGGGTGCCTCTAACTCGGGCGTGAAGCGAAATCGCCTCAGCGGTGCAGGTGCAGAATGAGGTGGAAAGGAAATCAGTTTCGGTATTGAGCGATTGCAAAAATGCCGAAGCAGGAGACCTGCTCTCCCACCAGTTACCGCCGCGGTGGCTTCTGAAGGAACTGGGCTGAAGAGCTGAGCTGTCCGTCGGACACTTTCGCACTTGAATGATCTGCACAACCATAAGGACAATTCTCATGTCGCTGGCGCCAGTTGCCTTTGTTTCAGTTTTCTGTCTGTAGTACTTCCCCTGTTCAGCTGATCAGGGCAAGCAATGATAGGTTGCTGATCTCACCGAGATGCCGCTCACTGGCTCCTCGATTATGTGCCATACGTGCTGGTATTTTATAACCAGAAATGGCAGTCCCTTTGTCGAGCCAGAATCGGCAAAGCTTCAGCAGAGTCTGTATAAAGCTGGAGGGGCTCTCCTCCCACGTCAACCGTCCGGTAAATTTACCGAGCATGTGCGCACGTTGGGTTGCCAGCGTGACGATACCTCAGAGCTCCCCCGTCGGGGCAGCGTAAGGGCCACTGCGCCGGATTTACTCTTGTTTGTTGCCGTTGTCGAACGCACTATCATTGCAGTCTTATCTGGATGCGCTATAATAAAGCAACCGAACCTATATGCGGACGGAAAAGCTGACGTAGGGTTACACACCTCAGTCCGCCTGAGCGAGCTTATGGTCGGCTTATCGGTGGCTGCGTTCAGTCGATCTGGGTGCAGAACAGTGGGGTGTGGCGGAGGAGCGGTGAATTGAGCAGATCAAAAGGTTCTGACGTTGTTTGAGCGTCTCACCGGAGACCATCCAGATATATCGCCAGCGCCTGAGCGCTCCATCGATACTACACTTTACCAGGCCGCAATTATGAACCAAGACAGGCAACTGGGGCGCCGAATGCAGTGAGCGTTTTCTTGCTCTTCGCGCTGGGTGAGCTGAAATACTTGTCTGTCGAGTAGCTGAGGCCAGTCTATTGCCCGCGCAGGTTTGATTGGCCGGCGAACGCCATTGTTTAACAGCGCATCAAAAGCCGTGCTCAATCTCTGCGGCGTTGTGCGGGTAGTCATGTCAATCCCACCCAGAGCCAGAGCCCAGCAGAGCTTCCGACAAAGCAGCGGTACGGCGGCTTTCGCGCTTAACTCTTCTGCATGCCAATTGATAGCTGGCAATAAGTGTTCGCGCACACTGAACAATCAATATATTTTTCCCAGGTGAAGCCAGGATGATTGCCTGGAAGGACTGTTGAAAAAAGCAGTAGTCAGTGACGCATGGCTGCTCCGGCTGTAAATAACCAGTTAGCGACATCCAGGACCGCAACGGGTGCTCCCGCCACCATGACTGTGGCGCAAGTTGTTGGACAGGCCGATGCTTCGTAGCAGCCACTAGCAGAATCTTCCTTGTCACGGAAAAGTGCCGCGTTAAACGTGGACCGAGCTATCCCCCGCGGTATCGCAGTAGTTCCTGAACCGGTAAATATCCGCCGAAAGTCCTTTCCCAGTGCGAAAGCCTGTAAATAGTGCCGAGTAGCCGGTCGCGAGTGTGCGGATTTCGAGTTGTGGCGATCCTCCGGCGCATTCGAACGGTCCACCAATGGGGCGGTCTGGATGGCCGCTTGCTCTACTTTTTCACGGGGAACGAATGACATTGTAATGCCGTGAGACCTGCACAGCCGTTTGGCATGCAGAAGATAAAGCCTGATTGGCAATCTCTGGTGGACACCCGAACGGATACAAAATCTGTCCGTTGTGCTCGGTTGCGTGCAGATCCTACACTCCCAGCTTCAGCAAAAGAAAACGGTATAAAAACAATGAATACCGACCATTATCGCCGCCTACCATGGAACGGGCCTTGTAGGTGCCTGCGTTTGTTCACCGCCCGCCCAGATATCACAGCCGATTTTGGAATGATAAAGCACGGGAACAGTGATCATGAATGAAGCTACGACTACAAATCATCTGTTGGAGCGGGGTTCGGCCGGCTGCGTGATGGCCGAAACCGACTCTCGGCCAACCCTAGTATTTCGGTATTGCTGATCCGAAAGCGGTCCCCGGAGCACACCAGCCTTTAATCGCGAATGCCGCGAGCATAGGCAAGTTGTTGATGCCGGGGCAACCCGCACGTTTTGGGATTATCAGGCGTCGCGGGGAGAAGGCATGGCACGGAGCTTGGCTCAAGAGGCAAGGCTATTGCGCTCCCAGTTCGGTGAATGGGATGGTTTACGTGCGTGGCGCACCTGCCGATTAGAGCCTGGGAAGGCGCAGGGAGCACCGAGTTTTGGGGTTGGCGGGATATGGGGCCGGCAGTTGTCGCGATGGAAGATCACCAGCTTTGGCCAGCTCATGGCGGGTGTGGGCGGACCACTTGAAGGGTAACTGTGCACTCCCTCGGGCGATGAAGTTGGTGCGATGCGATTATCTGACGCTGCCGACCACATCGGTACGGCGACGTTGCGGATACCAATCATGTGGACTCGGTGACCAAGGCGGGTCGGCTATCAGCCGCAAAACTACCTGGAAAGGGGCACGCTTCAGCCGGCGAAGGCGTTTCTTATTCAGTGCGTGCAAGGCCCAAATTCTGACGGTGCTGACGGGCACTTCTATTACAACGCATTCATTTTGAGGGAAAAAAAAACCGCTCCCCCGTGCCGCGCGGTGCAGGTGAAGAAGAAAGACGGCGAGCGCCGCATCCGCTGCCAGCGTGAAGTGCTGTTATCGCTGGCGCTATCGAGTCTCCAAAGCTATTGCAACTATCTGGCATAGGGGCCTGCTTGCAGCTACTTGAATTCTCTGGGTATTTCGCTATTAAAAGATGCGCGATGTTGGACGTAATCTGGCGTGAGCATGTTTATATCGCCGCGCAGTTCCGAGTCAAACCCGGGGCGCTTCAACCAATTGCTTCGCCGGACTGGGGCCTGGTCGCTCGGTGCTAATTATTTTCTGGCGCCAGAAAAGGCCCCCATGACCCACGCTGCCGACATGAAAGCAGGCGGCTTCGTAAAAGACCGGCCTGGGCTGAGCGCCCCGCTGGCCAGATCGGGGTAAGCCTGTTGTTCATGGATGGGCTGACGGCAAGACGTGGCTATGATAAACAGCCGGGGATCACCCTCGGCGGTACTTTCATGCACCCGCAAAAGCCAGGTAGTACGCAATTGAAGTCGCCGATCCGGCGGTCCGCCAAGAATCGTCGCCATTACCTCAGCGCCCGAAGCGGACCAGACGGCCGGCAATATCGCTGCCTTGAAGTGGATCCGCAAAGCCTCGCGGCGCAACCGTCGCTCAAGCCCTTTCCTGTTGAAAGAACTGACTCCCGGCCCGCACGGTTGCAAGAGCCGACGCCCAGAAATGCTTGCTGCCCTTTTCGCCGCTTGGCCAGACCGCCTATCAACGTAGCCAACTGCCGATGGGCAACGTGAACGAGCACGCCCGTTGCTGGGATCCGGAGCTCACGGCGCGGGTTTGAAGGTTTGCGCGTGATTGATACGTCGATCATGCCCACGTGTCTCGGCACTACCAACGCGGGCCGGCCATGCGCGATTTGCCATGCGCGCGGCAGAAATCATCGCTGGTGCGAATCAGCAGGAGCGAACGCAGCACAATGACTATTCCTTTACCCACCTGAAGCAAACTCTAACATAAGCGGGCCCGGTTGGGAAGCGGGTAGTGAGGCGCTGAAGCGATCATTAATGCCAGCCACGAAGAGGTGATTGGCATGCGCCGGTGGTGGCGTGGCCCGCTGTCGAGGCGGCCATATGCTGGCCGCCCGCGAGGCGTTTGATCAGGCCCGTGGGCCCTGGCTGAGCATGGCCGAGCGGCGGATTACATGCGGCGTATGCACGCTGCACTGGTAAAGTCGGCGGGAGCAGATCGGCTGCGCTTATCGTGGCCGAGTCCGCTGTTCGCAAATGGTCACCCAGGCCATGCAGGTGGTATGCCCACTGGGGCATGTGTTGAATTAGCCATTGAATTCGATCTCTGGGGTGACCGAAGCCGAGAATCCCTGGTCGAAGCAGTCCCCGAATCCGATGAACCCGGGCCGGCCTCGATGATCCTGGGCAAGCGGCAAGCATCGAGCGCGAGCCCGTTGGCGTGGTGTCGGGTAGTCACCTGGCACAGATTTTCCCGTTCTATGATCTGCTGAAATCTGGCGAAGGTCTTCCGGCGCTGCTGGTCAGGCAACACCCTCGGTGCTCAGCCGTCACCCTTTACTCCTTAATTCGGCCTTGTTTTCGGTGCGAGATTGCCGAGGAAAATCGCTTGGCGCCAGGGCGTTATTTGACTATTCGTCACCGGGGGTGTCGAGGTCGGCAGCCTGCTGAGCAGCTGATTCCGCGGGTGGTACCTGGTATCGTTTACGGCTCGGAGGCGGTCGGTATCAGCACAGACCCAGGCAGCGGCCACTCTTGAAGCGGGTGCAACCTGGAGCTGGCTGCAAGTTCCGTCGCTGATCGTGCGCGCCGATGCGGGCTATTCAGGCTGCCGCCAGGGTGCCGTCGCGGATTGAATGATCAATGCCGGGCAAGGGCTGTGCGTTGTTGATGCGTTTCGTGTCAAATCGGTCCGCGAGCAGTTTGTGCAGTACGCAAAGGCCAATTGTCGGCCAATTCAGGTGGGTATCCGTCGGATTCAAGCGTATGATGGGGCCCCTTCGCGAGGTCCAGCGCGCGAGAAGCGAAAGCTTTGATCGCCCCAGCGGGCTGGAGCAAGGCCGCGAAGCTGGTATGCGGAGGCGGGTCGTCCTGCCGGCAGGAGAAAGGCTTTTTTGGTTTGGATATCACCCTGTTTGATGACGTCACCAATGACTATGACCATTCGCTCCAGAGAAATCTTTGGCCCGGTTGGGTAGGCATCGGTTTGCGAACACTGACGAGAGGCGATTGCCATTGCCAATGATTCAACGTTTTGGGCTCAACGGCGGGTAATGACCGCCGATGCCGCCGTTGCCGTAACAAGATGGGCCAAACGTATCCGGTTTGCCGGCAGTGTTTTACCTCAACGGGGGTGGCGGGAACCATGCCTACGCGCCTATTGGGCTTCAAGCGAGCTCGGTCTAGGTCGTGAAGTTCGGACCTGACTGGCTCAATGAATTCACGCGAAGAAGTCCACTTATCTATCCCATCGGGCCGCGAATCACTTGACGAGCCCTGGCGCGGCGAGCTGACGAGAGTAGACGACGTGAGTCAGGCCAGGCTGGGTGGTACATACAACAAATAATACAACAAAGTTCGTAGAGACACCATTGCATAAAGCATTCGGGCAGGTCTGCTCGCTTGCCACCTGGCTTGGTTGTGCTGCAACAATGATGACAAGCCGTGGACAGCGAGGAGGGACGATCTTCGCGCGGAAGAGCCGCGTATCTGAAGCCGCTGCGGCGTGCGGGGGAGGCGGCCCTGGCCGCAGACCTGCAGTTTGCGATGGACAAGTGTCGCTACAGTGAAAAGGAATGTCGTCTTTCTGGGACTGCTGTTTCTTACCTGCCAAAGGGCGGGCAGTCGCTCGGTACGGATGGGCAGTGGGGACGTCGAAGGAATGACAGCGCCGGCTTACGTCACGCGGGCGGTGTCTACCCAGCTCCACTGGGATGCCGAAGCGTTCAGATGGCAACTGTTATCCGTCGAATGGATGAAACGTCACAGCCGGGAGCGATCCGCCCCGGTCTGACCTAACGCACAACGAGTTGTTCGCGAAAGGCTATGCACTAGGGGGGGGGGGGTCGGGGGGGGGGGGGGGGGGGATCAGCCTGTTCCGCGCAGGGCAGGGGGGTGCCAGCAACAAAACGAATGGATCCCGAGCGATATGCCAATCTGCTGCCCAGGGACAACTATTGTAGATATTTTTCTCGCAAGCTGGGCAGGCTGTGCGGATCATGCTGGATGTTTGCTGAAATGGACTGCACCCAAAGCGGGTGTGCTGGGCGGCAGGGAAGTCGCAATCCGCCTATCCGGCTGTCTCCTATGCCAAACGCTGTCACCCGTTGGTGACTGTCCTATGATGCTACCTGCTGCAAAAGCGCCTGGCAATGCGCGCCGCTGCCAACAGCCGATGCACGTCTCCGGTTTCGACGGAAATTCGCTCTGACTCGGCGTACCGGTTGCTGATCGTTTTCCAGTCGGAAAACCGATGTCAACGAGGCGACGCGCAGGCCGCTACTCAACCTATCCGCTTGGGAGTGCCGGAAACGGCGGCACTTTGACGTGTATCGGCGGCGGCAATTGGATTGAGTCGACACGGGCGATGGAGAGGGCGCGTTACTTGCGCTAGAGGCACTATTGGACCCGCCGGAGCAAGGTGTTCGGCTTCATCAACTGCGAACAAACCATCCAAGTGCGCGTGTCCGATGAGTTCGTGCCTCAGCGCTGCGCGGTGGCATGCACTCAAGAATGATCAACAACCGCAAACGCACACCGGCCCTCGCAGAGACCATTTGCAAGCTATCGACTTCACGCCCTACAAGCCGCTGGCTATGCGCGCGATGCACAGGGCAATGCCCTCGGGTGGCATCCGCACGCCTTTTGTTGATGTGTGCCCCTCTAGGATGGGTTTTGAGCGGGCACAGGCAACAGCGGGCGGCCGATGGGCTTTTGCCGGCTATTCGGAACTACCGAGGCCGCTTAGCGGCGGATGAGCTGGAACCTTGTACCGACGCAGCAGGCCTTCGTCACTGGCGTGGACGGGCGGGCTACCGAGGCGGCGGTAGAGAAGGGGCTATATTCGTCCCGTGGAATGGGCAAGCGATTATTGATGCCGCGGGCCGAGCTGCGGTGTTTATCCTTGAGTTTAAATTGAACATAAATCGTATTTAATTGTTTTTTATAAAAATTAAATCTTATACAGTCAGCATGAAATATGATTTAGCTTTTTGATTTTAAAAACGAATTATGTTAGCTATTCTGCTCAAAGTGTAATACGTTGTCATCACAACGTAAATTGGGGAGAAGTCAATATTGGGATAAGCTTTCGTAGGGACATGGTGA
>Ga0163217_1047731_pt1 | contig 10749 bp, 16 predicted proteins | sample SynspAceP_FD_185933 | JGI IMG/M metagenome (GOLD analysis project Ga0163217, IMG submission 185933) | Saline lake microbial communities from Ace Lake in Antarctica - Synechococcus sp. Ace-P (PacBio error correction) | ecosystem: Environmental > Aquatic > Non-marine Saline and Alkaline > Saline ...
TCGTTTTAAAAGCCGAGTGTCTGGACAAAATAAAATGGGGGGAAAAAGAGAAATGAGTAAGAGAATTCTTTTTCCCCGCCCCCCCACCGGCCCCGCCCATTTTGGGTTTTTTTTTGCGAAAGGCCCACAAAACAGGTTGCCCCCTTGCGGTCCGAACCTGATCGCGATAAACCGCCTGAATTAAATTACCTTGGTCGGTTCCAAGAACCTTGCGTCCAAATCGGAAAGGGTAAGTTGGCACGAACCCGCTGGCCTGCCGCTGGCTTGTTCCGGATGCCTGACCGGCGTGCCTTTGGGGAGTAGGCCTGTCCCGTCAGAAGAGCTTGATCTTTGGTCCGAGGGTATTGGCTGGGCGCTTGCTGCCAAAGTTTAATATCATCAAAGAACGTCTTCCATGCAGCCCAAACGGCGGAAATGCCGCTGGCACGGGCAGGGATCGTGGTCTGGTTCCGATAGGGCAGAAATTGCGCAAGCCCGGAATGCCCGCTCCATGCATTCATCGCGGCCCTCGTCGACGATGGCTGAACAGTATCGAGGTGCCAAATAAATCGCGATCTAGCCGCGCGCAAACCTGACGACTTGCATCGTAATTTGGTAAGTGGCAGGCGCGATCTCGCAGATGATCGCGTGGGGCTCAGCGCGCGATGGCGTCACGTAGCAAGGTTTCAGATTGTCGCAAACACCTCATGACAGAAGGCACCAATTCGTTTTGAAGCGCGTGTTGGAGGGAAAGGGGGTGGCCGGCTTGGGTACGTCATCACCCCGGCATGTAGTGGCCAGGACGCGCGGGCGCAGAAGAATCCTGAAAATAAGCATTCCACCATTTGCCGATCGCAAAGCCGTACGTCTCAAAGCCAGTGTGGGGTTTGTGGCGGTTCAGGACACAGTCTCCAGTAGTCATCGAAGATCGCTGCCGCGCAATCTCGCATACCGCGCGCCATTTCTTTGCGCGTGAATACGTCATCAAAGCGCCGTCTGCTTCGATATTATCGACTGATCCCGAGCGGGCAAGGGAAAAAGCTTCACATGCTGCCACTTTGCCGGACAATTTCGAATTCGTAAATTGCCTGCCGCAATTGACGCGAACTCGCTCGAGGATAAGCTTGGCCCGAAAGTCGGGCTCCACGCCGATTTGGGAAAGCCGTATTGCAAGCCGGAACCTCGCGGTTCGATGTTGGTCCGTTCAATATACCGTAAAGGGCAAGTAACCGACCATTACCGGAGGCTGGTGTGGACCTTCATACATGCATCATACCACCGTTCATCCGGCCGCGTTCATTCCACCATTCGCCACCGTCAAGAACCAAACATCGAACTTTCCCTCTTCTAAATTACTCTCGAAGGTTATTTTGCAGTCGCCGTCAAGTCACCGCAATTCGAGAAGCGCTTGGGGGTTTTTTATGGCTGTAACTATGATTTAATACTAGTTTGCAGCCCGCCGCGGCCAAAGCTCACTATATCAACGCAGCGTTTGGCAGGATAGCGGAACGGTATGAACTGCAACCAGTTGACACCGAAACCGCTCAAGGACCAAAGCCCGGCCGCCATTTCTGCGCGTTCCAGCGCCCAATCCGCCGACATGGCCGCACTGTTACCCGCAGATTTGAGGTATAAGCATTGCGATCGCGGATTCCAGCCTGCCTGCGTGGCCTTCTCCATTCTCCTGCCGAAATGGCGAACTGGCAAAAAAGTGTGTAGCGAAACCAAGGGGGTACAGATGAGCGCGCCCGCGCGTATTCAAGGCGGGAATATCGTCTTGCTCTTGCAGGAACGACAAGATTTTGGCCGGTCCATAACGGTTACCGCATACCGGATCAAGTGGGGTCTGAACAGCAATTCGGCTGTCTTGCATGGCAGGCGGCGAGATCGCCTTGTTGTACCCATCATCGCAAAGGCGCTCCTTTTATGTTAATGCTGGAGCGAGCTTCCAGATGGGCGTTGAGCTGCGCGAAATCCCATTCGATGGAGGACCAGCCTTGCCCCTGCAGCTATGCCCAGTTCCCAGAACACCTGTGCCGGTGCAAAATCCGGCCATGTGCGCCACGATCATGTTTCAACTGGTGCCGCATCCTCGAGTCTGCGCGACAGCGTAATAGATCGCCTCGTGGCGCGCAGTAAGTGTTCTGGAGACTTGAGGTTGGACGAGCTCGATCAGATGCGAGTCGCGCAGTTCGGCAGATGCGAGGTTGGGGAGTAATCGTCACGACTGTCCGCATGCGGCTTTGGCATCGTGCAACTGCTGAGCCCTGCGCCGAAGTGTTCCACCAAAGGACCAATACCTCGTCCATCTTTGTCAGCTCACATAGAATAGCTGCTGCCCACCGCGCCGGATTGCCGCTGATTAGTACCGCACGGCCATCACAGCTGGAGGTCATCTGAGCACGTCAGGGCGCTCGGCGAGATGACGGATGTACACGAGTAGTGTAAAGGACAGAGATGTACGGCGTGCGGTTTATCGGATCACCAGATTTATTCCACCAGATTTTGCAAGGGTAGTCGTCATCGGCTCCGGCCGGCGGCTTGCAGCGGCAAAGACGCGAGTAATCGGGGCATGGTTGGTGACGCAGCGACAGCTCGGGCGCCGTCAGACGTTTGATCATCACGCGTGCTAAGTTTTGATCTCCGCGAAGCTGCGTCCGATAGAACGGCTCATATCCAGCTCGGCTTCATTCGGAATAGAAAGCACGCGTAAATCTGGAGCGCAGTTGCCACGTCCCCCAGATCGTCGCCAGTTGCATAGGCATAGCGGAATAGATCTCGCCAGTGGATCAAGCGAAAAGCCATTCTCAGAATTCGAGCCGCGTTTGCTGGCTGCGGGCAAATCGTGCGGGCTGGCGGCGCTTGTCAGGGCGGCAGTAATACTGTCGCGCACGCCTTGTCGCGTTGCACCAATCGGCGACCGCTCACCCTAGGGCCATCAAAGCTCGTAAAGAATGTATTTATCGTCCGCCGCAGCGGAAGGCAAGGGGCCAGACCGCCCTGATCGGCCTCATGCAGGATTGGTCTTCCACACAGAGCATCGCGCGCAACGATACGTGCGCGACTTCCATCACCAGAGCTCGGTTTCAGCCAATGGGATGTGCATTGCGCAGTCTCGACACATGCTGACGCAGTGAGCGCGCCCTTTGGAACGGTGTTGCCAGATCAGGCCTGCAGCAAGTCACGCGGGCACTGTGAGGTCGAGCGCAAGATTCGACGGCACACCGCTCATCACTTTCTGGTGCGTTGATTTTTTTTTTTTTTTTTCTGTTTATTTTTCTTTTTGACGCGTGCGCAGGGCAGCCAGGACCTGAGGATAATACGGGTCTTCTGTCAATTCCCAGGCCCAGCCCTTTGCCATCTCCTCGCAGCGAACCGAAGCATCGTCATGTCAGCCGTCACGACACTGACAGCGTATTGCGTTCATTGGACCGCGCGCGACGGCGCCCGTGTTTAGGGTCAGGAACATCGTATTTCGCCGGTTCACGCGCACACGAAGACATTGGCGGGGCGATTCAAACCTGCCCGGTCGATTTAATATAGGAAACTGAAATGGACAAATGAATGGAGCAACTCGGGCGCAACTGTACCGCACAAGCGTTAGCTGCTTTGGCGGCACGGCGAGGAAGCGGCAATCGCCTCTATCAGGGAGCGGCAGGAAATTGTCAACAGTTTGATGGAGGATTTCGGCACAATTGATGGAGCCGGCAACTGCCACCGCAGATACCGAGTGCTGGATGAGGCCAACCGCGGACGCCTTTTGCGGCACACAACGGCCGAAAGTGCGGCTACGCTGTCCTGCTGATATGCGGAGTGGCATTCGTCTCGCAGGAAAAGCTTAGGCACTGGCTGCCTAGCAGGTTAGCGTGGTCAATGCCATCTAGGAATCCGCGCAAGAAGATCATGCCAAGATGGTCATCTGGCGCGCCGGTCTGGCAAATACAGGCGCTTTGCGGTCTCAAGAAATCGTGGCCGGCCATTAATGCCTTCAAGGCCAAGCAGTAAGGCAGCGCAATCAGCAAAGGCGTATACGACAGTTGCGCTGTATCAAGAGCGCCTGAACGTCATGAACTCTCCCAAGCGTCGGGCCTGGTCCGGCGCATTATCACTGTCTGAAAAAGGACGGATCCATGGCTGCCAAGAAAACAAGATGAAGGCTCAAGACACCCGGCAAAGCGCACAAGACAATCTGATTGGCGGGGTGCGCGAGGCTCGGGATCAGACGCAGTTGCCCGAGGATATGGAATGCGGACGACTGTGTTTAATTATAACAGTGTGGGGACGCCGAACTAGAATTGGAGACATCTCATGGTCGAGGACTGGGTTTTGACGTTCAGACGCGCATGGCGGGGTTCGCTGGAATACAGCAGAAAGGTCGATCTGCGCGATCCGATGACTCAGGGGCTGGCAGACAGCGCCGTGCCTTTGCAGACCCAAATCCTCGAGGCTGTCAATGCATTTGTTTCAGGACGGTGCGAGGATTACGGTTGGCGGCATGATTGGCTGCGTTCAGGTGGGCGAAGACGGCACGTCGCCATGGGGATGATCGTAGCTGATCATCACCATGGGCACACGGGCGACGTGCGGGCACCGCTGGTTCATCTCGCCGGCGCACGGTCATGACTGGCGGTCACTGCGTCCCACTCCTCGCGCCGATGAGGCAGGTGTGGTCAAATCCGTCGAGGTCATAGCCCTCGCGTAGTGAGCGGTGTAATCTCGGCTCCTTTGTGGAATCATGCGCCAGCACCAATTCCGACAGCGTCCAGCGGTTTTTGGTGTGAAACAGGCGAACAGGAGAACGACTACGACTGTATCGTGCGCCCGAGGGCGACGCCTGGGATTACGCCCCGCTGGTTTCGGGTTTTGCGGGCTTTGCGGACGACTTCGCTCATAGGAACCTTGTGCGGCCACACTCGATTTAGTCCGGCGATAATCCGTTCGCGCACCCAAAGGTGACACATACGCAGGTCGTATGCATCGGAGCCGAGAGCCAGCGGCTGTCAAACCATGTTCGACACCGGCACGGGCAGAGTGCGTCGACGTGCGCTATGACCAAACGCAGAAGGAAGCGCCAATGTGATCGGCATCCACAACTACGCGCTGCGCCAACGCGGTCTACGCGATCACGGCGATGTCCTTGGAAATCATGAAGTGACATGGAAAAGCGCTGGGAATGTAAGTCCAATGCTCGCGCCTTGTTAGGCGGCGGGCACAGGTAAAGCGCGGTAAGATTTTGCTGTGAGTCATGGGTCAACAGCCGGGCTTTTGCGGAAGGGGGAAGATGATGCCTATAGCGGGTCTTGTTCCTTTCCGCGCTTGATTGCGGGCACGATGCCTGGCCGATGCGTGGAGGACAGTGCTGACCGCCTATTGCATGCTGGTGGCACCCATACCAGGGATGACTATTGTGTGTGAATTGAGCGACGGTGGCAACAGTGCTGGGGGGCGTCATCAACTGGGTATTGGGCCGCTCATCCTGCGGTTCAGGACCGGCGTTGGTTTCGCGGCAGCCCACGCCAACTGGAGCGCGCGGCAGGGGTGGGTATCAGCGGTTACGGGCGCTGGTCGTGTTGGGTCAGGTTGGTTGCCTGTGGTGGGCGATCCGTGACTGTGGGCACGGCGTGAATGCGGAGCCGCTGCTGCCGCTTGACTGGTGGCTCTGGTAAGCTGTGTGCCAAGGGGGGCGTATCCGATTGTGCGGGCGGTCAACTGGCGTAGCTGGGCTGGACCCTACGGATCCCGAGCAAAAGCCCAGATCACGCGTGGCGCAAGCCCGCAATGCGCGACGCTGGCCTATTGGATGCACAACAATGGTCACAGTGCGGCTGTAGGCAGTACCTTGGAAAAGCGCTGGGTATAGGTCGTGTTCCGACACTGGCTTGCCGACGTGGCGCAAACCGCGCTGCCATGGCCCATTCAGGGTCCGCCGTGAGAGATCTGGCGGCGTCAACTCCCGCGATAAATCGGCAAAGGCTCCCAGAGGAAGTGCCTGCCTTGGAATCTAAGGACTGCCGACAACCGCGCCAGTCAGCACTGTTACCATACCGGATCCGTGCCGTTGCTGATTGTGTTTGCCAGATGATGTCATGGGCGTGACAGGCAGCGTCTCGCCTTGCGGGGCAGAGAAAGGGTATGGGCTGACACGGCGGTCCGCAAAGCGTGGCTGGTGACCTAACAGTTGGGGTGCCTGCCGGTCCGGACACGAGGCAAATGGCCTGCAACTGGCGCACAGGATATGGCCGTGCTGGCCGCGCAGCGAGCGGTCTTTGGTGAGCGTGGCAGCAGAAATCAGCTGAGCCGATTGCGATGCCGCCGTCTGACGAAACGCAAAACATACGCTGCGGGTGTGTGGCGATCCCGGGCGTGAACATTCGTAGGTCACGGCCGGCCGGACGCATTTAGACGCAGTTCGGACAGTGTCGCCCAGTTGTCAAAATAGCTGCGGATCCATAGAGTACCAGCACAAGTCAGCAGCGAGCTGGCAGATCCCGCGGCCACGGGCCAGCGCGCCGTAGCCACAATTGCTGGCAGCGCCATGCGTGATCGCGAAACAAGCCGCCAACACACTTGTCGGCAGGGTTCCAGCGCGTCGAGGTGATTGTCTTCTCCAGATTTAGCAGGCCGCGGACCTGACAAGCGAAGCTGGCTGATCGGACGGCCACGCTGATGACAGCTGCTGATCGGGCGGGTCACAGACGGCGAACCGGGTAAGTGGCTCAATGAAGGCCGAGATGTGTTGTGCATCGAATCTGCAATCCGGTGCGGCAAGTCCCAAAAGCACGCCGTCCAAACAGCCGAAAGGGGGCACGCTAGAGTGGCTCGGTACATGATAGTTTAATCGTAAGGGCTGGCGCATCGACACCGGCCGCAGCGAGCTGTCAGTCCACACCACCGGTAGTGTTCAATTGTCCGGCAAAACATGTCATAGGACAACTTTCATGATTTTGGGGGGTCGTGTTGCCGATCAGACGTAATAGATCGGCTTAGCCTCGTCCGGCGCGGGTCACAGATCGCCTCCATCCGTAGGCGTGACAACTGCTGGACACAGCCGCCTGACGGCGCGACAGAAGCTCCCTCCAAGCTCGGTCCCGATTTTTTCACCGGCATGCGAGGTTGGCAACAGGATCATCAACGGGCTCATGCTGAATGCTTTGATGGAATGTTGGAGGCTCCGATCAGGACTTGCGGCCATCTTTGTCTCATGGTCGTCGCACACATGTTCACTCAAACTGAGTCGCATCTATCCCCCGATTTTGGTCAATGGCGCGCAATCGCCAATTTTAATTTCGATGCGAGGCAATCCATTCCGTATGTCAAAGGGGATATGGAGCTACCCCGGTAATTAATTCGGCGCGGTCAAGCATATGCGTAAGCATGCACCCCCAAAAAAATCCTCGCCCCGGATACCCTTCGATCTCGCGAGGCCTCGGACCTCCGTCCACCACCAGCACGCGAGTCGGGTGAAAAACGAGCGGACGCCGCGAATGTCAAGATTCCTCGGGGCGCGGCGCCACGGATGTCCGACCGTCACGGGGCCGGCTGCCTTCCGGGTTTTTTGGGATAGAATTTCCGAGGATTCCTCTGTTCCAGCGCGCACACCACATGGCGTCCTCCTCGACCATTGTATCAACCGTGTTTTCGGCATAGCGGAAAGGTCTGTAAAGCTACAGCATAAGGGTGCTGAAAATCGAAAAGGTCTCTGAGTAACATGCAAAAATGCCCTTTATTTGTCCTATAGAATCACTGTGAATGTGTTGAATTAAACAGGGAAGGGACTTGGGCGATGATGGAATTACATTTATTTGGGTGCGGCCACTAGCGGGCTCATATCGTTCCTGTCGCCGGGGGTTTGCATTCTGCCGATCGTGGCCGTCAGACCTGATGCTTCTTGCGGGTGTATGGCATTGAAGTGCAGATTTCGGCCGATGCGCAGATTTAGACAGTGGCGAACGCGGCGTTCCGCCGGCGTACTGCCGCGGTGTTTCTCTTGGCGCCGGGGTGAATCCACGATCTTCATTGGGCGGCGCAGCTGCGGCCACGATGTTCGGGCAAGTGGTGGCGGTGACTACTTCGACATTCTCCGTTGGGCTCGTGCAGCGCATTGGGGGGGCGGGGGTGGGGGGCGGGGGGCGGTCGGGGGGGGGTGCGGTGGGGGGTTGGTTGGGGGGGGGTGGGGGGCGTGAGGTGGTGCATCTTCGCATGCCCGCGATGGTCATTGGCATTCGTCTGGGGTGATCCGTAATCGGCATACTCTATCTGCAGATGCGGGCCTGATGCCCGGGGCAACACGTCGGATGTCCGTGAGCTCTGCTGGTGGGCTATTTGTGATCGGGCTGGCCTATCGCCTTTTGGCGGACGCCCTGGCGTCGGCAGGTGGCTCGCGGCGATCCTGTTCTAACCGGCTGCCGGGGGCCGGAGACGGCCTCGACGGGCGCGTGCTGCTGTTTTGTTATGGTGTGGGCTGCCCGCGCCCTTCTTACTCGGGCGTTGTTCTGGCGGGCCTTTCGATTGGCGCTGGGAATGCGAATTTCCGCCCGCTCGGTGGGCAGAGTCGTAGAAAGTCATTGGGCGTGGATGCTTGAATTCGTCTTTGCCTGCTATGGATAGCGGAACGGAATTCGATGAGAGCTAAATCGCGCCAGGGTGGATGTGCTGTTCCGTGATCATGGCCGGACATTTCGGTATCAATGGGAATTAGAGCGGGAGGTGATATTGATAGTGAAAAAACTGAACTATTGCACGCTGGGCGCGTTGTCGCTACAAGGTCTGGGCAACTTGTGGCCGGTACGTTGGGCGATGACGCCATGCATAAAGAGGCCGTGGATGCGCTAGTACTTACGAGGACCTGCGGCGATTGGATCTTGGCCGGAGGCCAATGGCCCGAGGCAAGGCGATGTACTGCTCCTCATTCGTGCACACACACACGCTGTATGCTTACTGCAAAAAATGCACGAGGAAGTCTCTTGTCGAGGAGGTCGGTAACTAACATCGAACGCAGGATTTTCTTTCGTCGTTGAGCAGATTCAACATGTTCGTGATGTAGAAGTCACCGGATTTTGGATTGGCGAAGCCTTGTCGGAAGAATAGACATGTCAAGAAATGTGGAGCGCGTGTTGTTCACGCCCGATGAATGTCTGTTTCATGGCCGCAAGAGGTGGGGAAGGACGCTCGGCGGCGCGGTTAGCGGTGGCGACATCCGCGCCTTGCGCTTTCGGTCGGCATATCCGCTTTCAATCACTGCTCAGACTGGGTGGGTCGAAGAAGGGCTATGACGGGTGGACGAGGCGTCGTTTCCAGAAGTACCATGCTGCGCAAGTTTTGGCGCGCAGTAGGACGAATAGGTGGGTGATAAGGTGGGCAAGCTGCGTTGCACCGCGTTCTATTTGTGGTCTTATAAATTGTCAATCTAACCTGAATTTGTTTGTGCGTGAAGCGGCGGGAGTGCGCTCGGAATACAAATAAAGTCTAGGGAGGACTTCATGAGGATTTCAGTTCATTACGGTCCATGCGGTGCCGTGCGTTTGGTCGTCTGCGGCCTAATGCGAAGAAATGGCCAACAGGGCCGTCAGCTTGTGCACTGAGGGGCGGGTGGGAGCATCGCTGACAGGTGTTTGCTGTGCGGATTCCGGCAAGTCGTCGGCGTAATTATCGGCGATAACGGGGCAGGGCAAAACTGTGTTGCATGCACGTTCGTGGGTCCGAGATGGGCGGATGGTGCCGTTTTTAGGGCAACATGGCCCTGCGCTGGATGGCGCCGCAGGCGGATCGTTTGGTCGGGAAGCGGAACGCGCGGCTGGTCGTGAATGAGAAGGTGATGTTTCGAGGCGAGCATGATGCGCCGTCTTCTATCGAGACCTGTAGGCACCGGAGGGCTATATCCGGAGTCCGGGCAAATGTGTTACACAGGCAAGGCGGCGGAACGACACCGTTCGGGCCGTTGTTGAGTGGCGGTCAGCAGTTGATAGATGTCGTGGCTACCGTGGCCAGCTCAGGAAAATCAACCCTGTCAGGGATGAAGGAGTAAAGAGAATGGAAATGACAAGACGTTGGAGCGGCCATTTTTGCAATGGGAGGCAGGTGGCCTCTTTGATTGCAGGGCTGCCCGCAGTCCGCTGGTGTCCTGGCGGCGGCAGAGAGATTTCAATTGCGGCGCTTTTACTGTTGCGGGTGCAGAAGTGGGCTCAGGCGATGTGTTCTAGCACGAGAACTGGGCGGTAAAAACGGTCTAACACCGTGGCAATCGCGGTAATCTCGGAGTACAGCTGGTCGGATCATGGGTTCTTGGCCAGCAGGCAACCGACATTCGCGGCGTTTGCGACATCATATATACGGTCCGGCTCGCCGATCGCGCACGGCCTCGCACGACGCATGCGCGCCTTGGCAGGCACACAGGATTTGTGGGCGGATTCCCGCAACTAATCGCCGTAGTGCCAGCCATTTCGTTGCAGCCATGCGAGCAACGTCAAAGGTAACAATCGCGGCTGTTGCGGCCAGCTAAGCTCTAAGGCAGAAACAACTCATGGCTAACTAATGTAAAACCAAGCGTCGATAGATCCCTAAATGTCGGGCAGCAAGGGCTCTATTCCTGGCACGATCAAGACAGTGTGGATCAGTTCACCCGTGGATATCGCGGTCCAGCGCACTAGGACTGGTTAACTTGACGGCAACGTTATCCGCGCTCGTACTCGATTCCAACCGCTTCCAACCTGCCGGAGTTCAACGGTTAGTATAGCGTGCGATCGAGTTGTGCGATGGAGACTGGCGGGCAGG
>Ga0163217_1071600_pt1 | contig 10748 bp, 7 predicted proteins | sample SynspAceP_FD_185933 | JGI IMG/M metagenome (GOLD analysis project Ga0163217, IMG submission 185933) | Saline lake microbial communities from Ace Lake in Antarctica - Synechococcus sp. Ace-P (PacBio error correction) | ecosystem: Environmental > Aquatic > Non-marine Saline and Alkaline > Saline ...
ATCAATTTCAATGACGTCATTTAATTGACCATTTGGTGTGGCTTTACAGGTCTCACACTCATTACATGGAAAATTCTCCATCTTTTTAAAAAATGACAGTTAATGGCTTTAGCAAATATCTTTAGCTCCCACTTGTTTTTCCTGGTTCACCACGAGGGCCCGTAAAGAGATAGGATGGCTTGTTTTTTTCTTGCATCAAAGGCATTTCTCATGTTTGTGTGATGGTTTTTGCCTGGCAATATCTTGGAACCTTTGAGGGCGCCAACGCGATAAAGTGCTTGATAGTCAATGCTTTCTCTCCCCTTCTTAAACCCTGTAGTTGCTACTTTTTGGGTATTTACGTTATTTGACTAGAAAAACATTAAACCTCGATCTTCTTTGTCAACCGAACTTCGTTAGCTACGTAAACTTAGTTTAAACTATTAATGTTTAATTTTCTTTCAGGCAACAAAAAAGTTTTTGATTTAAAATCAAAAACTTTTTTTTATTCTCCTATGTACGTAACAGCACATGGAACAACAAACTTAGTTGCTGCTTCCTTCCGGATCTGAACACGATTCGTAAGTTCTCCATTGCCATACGGCCTTGTCGGCATCTCTTATTATAACGCAAAGTGTAATAAAGCTAGTCCTTTTTAACCAATTCAAATTGATGCTTCTTTCTTTTCTTTTTATCTAATTCTATTAAAGATTTTCCCATCTAAATTTTTTTCTGTATTTTATGTCGTACGATAAGATACTGTTAGAAATAATGGAAATACAATATAATCTGTTTTATTGACAAGTTAGTGTACTACTCGTGTAATACAGAACACGAAGTCTCCTTGAGGACGACCTTTTTTTTAACGCTAGTGGTAATTAATCGAAGTAGTACAACAGAATGTAGGAGGTTGCTATGAAATATCATTTTAACAAAGCGAGACCCAAATTTTATTTACAATTGTCCGATACTTTAAACAAGAAATTGCTGTTGCTCACTTAAAATACCAGGTCAAAAAATTCTTCAACGACGAGAAATACGTCAATTAAACATCAAAACCTAAAACTGCTCAAAAAAAGCTTATAAAGAAAAATGGAAAACCTTGGATTTGGATTTACACTGAAGGCAATTCACCTGGTTAAAAATCCACTGAAAATACTATTGTGTTAAAAAGGTTCGTGAGGAATTGAATTGATGAGCCACAGATAATTTCAATCACACCATTAACCCATTAAACGTTCCCAACTAGATTGAAATTGGGGTTGGTTTAGTCAAAAAAAAAATATACTGAAAATCAAAAAGCAAGGAGGATACAAATGATTGAAGTGAAAAATGTTCATTAAAACATTCGGGCAAGAAAGAAATTTAAAAGGCCTAATCCTTTAACCAGCTGAAAAAAGGCAAATTACTTGTTTTGAATTGGAATTAATGGTGGCTTAGGTAAAACAACCATTTTAAATGTCGAATATGAATCTAAACTCCTCTCATAGGGTGAAATATTAATAGATGGTAGACAATTGACTAAGAAAGTTAATCAAACCATTTGCGTTATTCCTGATAACCCATTGGCAATGCTTTCAACAGATGAACCATTAAACAGGCCCGTGAATTTCATGAAAAATTTTTATCTAACTTGGAACGCAAAAACGAGCAGAATGATATTAGAGTTCTTTTCAGTTAGCCAAAGAGAAAAATTGGCTAATCTTTCAAAAGGGAATAACTGCGAATTAAAATTTATTGCCTTGTTTTAGCTTTAGATGTTGACTACTTATTAATGGACGAGCCTTTTTCAGGAAATTGAATATTTTTAGCCGTGACAAAATCACCATATTTTTACCAGCCCACCTTATCTGAAGACCGTGGTGTACTGATCAAACCCATTGAAATAAATGATATCGAGCACCTGGATTGATAAAGGTTATTTAACGATGACGGTAATCGTTTGTGAAAGATTTTAAAGCTGAAAGATATGCGTGAACAAAACAGGAAATTCAATTAATCGATGTCCAAATGCGGGAGGTTTAATATTATAAGATGAAAAACTATCTAAAACTAGTTCATTTTTGAACTGAATCGATTTATAAACATATATGGTGGCGTTAACCGTTATAATCCTTATTTCTCAAATTTACATGGAATCATTTTACGATTCAAAATTATGTTTTAATTCTACTGTCAAGCGACGCTCAAGAGGGTTTTCTATATCCATAGAACAATATTTTTGTTGATCATTCTCCATTTACAATGTTGACATGACAAACAGTGGCTGGTTTCATACTTTTTATGTTCTTCAGTATTGCTGCTTTAATTTTTTATAGTTTTTCTTATTTTGTATCGTGGATTGGTTTGGGAAATGCTTTTATCTTCGCCTTTAAATCGTTACCAACCATCGTATCTATCTGTTTTTTTCTAAGTTGAACCTTATTCTTTTAACGGTGTTAGCTTAGTGCTACTCAATTAAATTTACTTCCCAATTGGAATCTGCTCTGTTCACTCAACTTTTACCTGCTATTTGAGATACAATCTTTCTAAACCAAACGATTATTCTTCTTCACAATTTTTAATTGTTTTTAATTTCCTAATTCGTTTATTCTATCGCTTTACAGATGATAAAATCATTTATATACGACCATCTTTTTAAGCAATTTAGGTGATTCGTCTAAAAAACCAAATAGATTTATCCGTTTCTAAGACTCGATAGAATGGCAACAGCAAAAAAAATGAATAACCTTTATTTAGTTTCTTGCAACTAAGCAGATCTCCACTTAAAAAACAACTCCTTAATTTATGATATAGTAAAACGAAAAACTTAATTTACGAAGGGTTCCATTGAACCTATTTCTAATAATATCTCAAACTAAGGAAAAATGGCTTAATTTATATAATTATGGTTTAAATGGAATAAAAAAAAAAGAAGCCGTTGGCTTTTTTTTTATTTAGTTAACGGTCTCCAATTAAAATAAGAGTTTTTTACAATTACATTAGTTTTACTTTACGAAAAGTGGCTTCAATATCCTTACCGCCTGCATAAGAAATAGCAGATTGTAAGGTCCTTGTTTCATCTTCTAAACAATGTGGTTGAAATATCCCCTTTGGTGCCACCCATTATCTTTTGCTTCACATTTTTATTTCCCCTTTTTGAAACTCAAGAAGCACTCCATAATATTCTTTGTACATTTCCAATCTACTTTTCAAAGTGCTTTCACCGGAGACTGATCATGCCCCTGAAAAAACAGAAACCTATCATCACCATTTGTCGCCCCCAAAAACGAATAGATTTAGCAATATCACCGTTATCTCGATTTCCGCCATCAAGCAATTATCGGTTTACGAGCAAGCTGTTGAACACCAGCGAAGTGCAAGCTAACTGCCATCCACCTTTCAAAGCCTGTTTTCAACTTAGTAATGCAACTTTCCCGGACCGATACCACTTTTGTAAGTATAAACATCGCTCCTGCATTTTCTAATTCAACGCACAGCTTCTGTGTTCCAACATTTCCAGCAATAGAAAAGGTATTGGCAAATGTTTTTTTGGATGGTGTTGAATCATATTAATTACTAATCAGAGTGAACCATGTGCGATATCAATCGTGGAATGTATTTCAGGCGATTACATTTTCTTCAGCTAAACGCCTTAATGAAGTCATACTCTTTGTTGCTTTTACCCGACACTGATAGAAGCGTACAATTCTTTTTTATGCATATCGAATTTATAAATGGGCGACGTTTTTCTTCTCAAACCGATGCATCACTAAAAATAATCATTCTCAAAGCCGAAACCGATAGCTAATTCTTCCATCAAATACTGTCCTGCATGTTTTTAAGACCGCAAACAACTGGTAATTTAAAAACGTGCGATTACCTCATTTCACACTTTGTGTCACATTCTGTCTACTCTGGCACAATACCTTTATTCGGAATCAGTTGGATGTCTTCATAATCAAAAAACTTTCAATTAGCTTTGAAAACCTTTCTCTTTCTTATTGTCTGCCTTATTCTATATTATCAGATGATTTTTTATACCCACAAACCCGAAACATTAGCTTAATTCTTCTTCGAAAATAAGTTCGCTTCACCTAACCAATTTACCGCATTTTCTTTTTATTTGTCAAAGTCTATTCTAACTTTTTCCGCGTTTTAAACCATGTTTTATAGGAAAAACACGCAATTTCTTATCTTTTAAACACGAATAATATGTTTGCCCAAGTATACAAAGATACGTTTTTAATCAAAAAAAAAGCTCCTACTCTCAGTGACATTCAACCGAAAATAGCAGAACCTTTCTATTACTAAAACACTTGATTTTTTTCATAAGCAAACTATTTAAACTCTCGTAAAACCGCTAATGTTTCCTCACTAAACCAAATTCCAACCAACTATCTAATTAGCTCCGATAGAACATACCGATTGTTCATTGGTACGGATTCTGAAATTTGACCATAATAGAGATAAAACCGCCAATGTTTCCTCGACCGCCCATGCCTAGCTCGATAAATCGCCTGCAGAGTCCATAACTTTCTCCATCCCATCCCTATAGATAAAATAAATTTCTCTTCCAGTGAAGTTTGGAAATACCGCCACTAAGACGTAACTGTATCTAATTGCACCTCGTACACCTATTTTTTGTAATCAATTATCAATTGGTTCAATAAGTAATAACGGTATCATCAAACTTTTGAAACACTTGGGTGCCCAAAGTATAACATCGTCCAGCAGTATTAAATTTTAACAAACTTCACTCCAATTCCCTTGCTCGTCTAACTTCTGCATAGTGAACTTCACCAATCACAGATTGAAATTCCACATTTTATAATTTCCTCTTCATACGATAAACGGAAGGTGAGAATATACTGTAAGAAGTTATTTAGAGGAGCCGAAAATCAATGAGTTCTCAGGCATCGTCATTTAATGCATCTGTTGTTTTTGATACGGTATACGCGTTTCTGTATTCGTAAAGCATTTTGAACTTGGCGATACCAAAAGCTCTAATTCATTTGTTGTATTATTGGTAAAACCAGATGTGTAATCGAATTAAATAAGGCATTTTTCAATTTATATCGTACTAATGGTTTAAAAAATATTTTTCAAGGAACTACCCCAATTAATTCCATCGTGACTAGCCACAACACTTGGGTTTTTTCTTCTGATCATCTTCCCATATGGATAAGGCGTAAAAAACCATCAATATTTATAGCCATTCCAATTGTTTTCAAAAATTGAAACTGAGGGTGTGTTGCTTTGAGTTTGGTGCGTCCCCGCCCAATCACTTTCCATCCATCATAAACAGTCGGAAAGAGGTAAGATATTTGAGAATTGGGTCCATTTCGGCTATTACTCCTACATGATTTACAGCTGCTTAACTTGACCTTGTCCGACTCGACTTTCAAAACATAATTAGTCACTTCCCCCCCCCCCTCCCCCTCCCCCCCCCAAAAAATCCCCCTTCCTTCTGGAAAAATTTTTGGGGGGGGGGGTTTTGTTTTTTAAAAAAAAATTTTTAACCCCTTCTTCCTGTAGCTGGATCAAGCCATTTTGCGATGTCCGGATTCCGGAAGACCACCAGTAATTCCCATTTCCGGTTTTAGTCATTACCTGGATTATAAACTAACTTCCTAGCGTCTACTCGGGTTTACCAACTTTCCAAATTTGTTCTAAGAAGAATCAATGCTAATAGACTTCAAGAGGTTCCTCCGCTGGAGTTGATGAAATCACTTACTTCCGCAGCAGGCTCCTGCTTCTTGTCCTGTATGACCTTCAACCAATAATTCATTGTCGTTCCTCTGCTCGATACGTTGTAATCATACCTTTCCTGCATCAACTGTTGCGATATCCGGATTTGTGACGAGCACCAATATTTCCCATTTAAGGTATTAGTTGCATTACCTGGATTATAAACTACCTCTAAAGCGGTCTAATCGTTTACCACCAATAGATGAGGCAGGTTTGTCGTGGCGTACACTAATAGATTCAAAGAAGTTTTCCTGCCGCTGGAGTTGAATGAATGCACTTACCGCCAGCAGTGCTGCCTGCTTCTTGTCCTGTATCGACTTTCAACCATAATCATTGTCGTTCCTGCTCGATAGGTTGTAATCAATACCTGTTCCTGGCATCAACTGGTTGCGATAATCCGGATTTGGTGGACCACCAATATTCCCATTTAGGTATAATGCATTACCTGATTATAAAACTACCTCTAAGCGTATAATCGTTTTCACCAATAGAATGGGCAGTTGTCGTGGCGGTAACACTGATTGGGATTCAAAGAAGTTCCTCCGCTTGGAGTGATGAATCACTTACCCGCCAGCAGTGCTCCTGCTTCTTGTCCTGTATCGACACTCAACCATAATCATTGTCGTTCCTGCCTCGATAGTTGTAATCATACTGTTCCTGCATCAACTGTAGCGATATTCGGTTTGTTGGACCACCATATTCCCATTTAGGTATTAGTGCATTTACCTGGTTAGTAAACTACCTCTAAGCGACCTATCGTTTCACCAATAGATGAAGCAGTTGTCGGTGGCGTAAACACTGATGGAATCTAAATATAATAGTTGGGGGTACCTACTGTGAGTGTGTCTTGTGGTGTTTTTGTGCTATTTTCTTGTGGTGTGCCTGTGTATTTCTTGTGATGTGTCTTGTGGTATTTCTTGTGATGTGTCTTGTGGTATTTCTTGTGGAATGTGTCTTGTGGTATTTTCTTGTGATGTGTCTTGTGGTAATTCTTGTGATTTGGTCTTGTGGTATTTCTTGGTGTGTTTTTTTGTGGTATTTCTTGTGATGTGTCTTTGGTGGTATTTCTTGTGATTGTCTTGTGGTATATTCTTGTGGTGTTTTTTGTGGCTATTTCTTGTGATGTGTCCTTGTGGTAATTTCTTTGTGGTGTTTTTAGTGCTATTTCTCTTGTGATGTGTCTTTGTTGGTATTTCTTGTGTGTGTCTTGGGTATTTTCTTGTGATGTGTCTTGTGGTATTTCTTTGTGATGTGTCTTTGTGGTAAATTTCTTGTGATGTTTTTTGTGCTATTTCTTGTGATGTTTTTTGTGCTATTGTCTTGTGATGTTTTTTTGTGCTATTTCTTTTGATGTGTTCTGTGGTATTTCTTGTTGATGTGTCTTGTGGTATTTCCTTGTGATGTGTCTTGTGGTATTAAACCTGAAAGTGATCATCTTTTCTTATCTCTTCTAATAAAAATTCTTTTGGCTCTTCTGTCTCCTTTCAGCTGATACTTCAGATAATAATCTATATTCCACTAGCATAATACCAACTAAACGGAAAAACCAAAATTGCATCGTTTAATCATAGTTTCGCCTTTCTTTCTTAATTATCAAAAATCAATTAAAAAACAACGGATTTTAAATCTTTAAACTTAAATCTTTCTAATCAGCATCTTCCTCAAGCCCTCCTCTAACTAAAAAAATGTCAATTTAAATTTTCATTAGAAATCGTTTGGTAATAAATTTTAAAATTCGCTCAAATCTACTCCTACAATTAATTTAATCTGGACAATAGAAAGACCGATTGTCCACTGATAAGCACTAGAAACTTGACCATAAATATAAATACACCCTTGTTTCTCCAATAGTCATACTTGCTTCTATATACCCCAGTTGAATCATAACCTCAAGCCCATTTGCAGTAAAAACGCCCAAAATGAAATTGTTTCTTTAGTGAAGTGGATACCATAATGGACGTAACTAATAATATATTTTTCCAACCAGCACCTGTAAATTCCGTATTATTGTCAATTAATTTTAATAAGTAATAAGTCTCAATCTATTTTACAAACATGCGGAATGCCATGAAGTGAATAGGAATTATTTTTCACTATCGACTGGGATGGGAATCACTCCATTTTTTTTCATCTGAAGCTTTCTAAGTAATAGATATACCAACACGCATGCTCCCTTTTGGTATTTTTTTTCTTCATAAATATAGAAGGAGAAAACATACTGCAATAATCTTTTTGAAATCGACTAATCAAGTTTTTTCTGGAGCCTGTCCACTGGACAGGTAAATCACTTGATCTAACACGGCATAAAGAATTTCTTTTTTTTGCCTATTGTTCCACATAGCGATACATAATTCTAAATTCCGTCAGTGTCATTGTTGTATAATAAGTGCTAATCAGAAAGATACGTATCAAAAAGGATTGCCAGGTATAGTCTTATTAGAAACGATAGGAATTTGATACATTAGGAGGTACCATCCAATAATACCATCATGAACTACAAACTAAACTAGGGTTCTCTTTTTTTATTATTTCCGTATGGATATGGGGTATAATGTCATCCAATACTTATAGCCCTTCCATTTATCCCTTAAATTGAATAACTGATGGATGTGTTGTTTTGATTCGTTTCTGGCCAGTCCAGTTTGTCCATCATTATAAGGGTGTAAGGGATTGGTTAGAATGTTTTTGGAAATTGATTTCAGGAAAATTGTCAAAATTGAGTTTGATGTGCGTTTTGGGAGAGGATGCTTCGTTAGCTTTCCCTTAAACTAGTTTTGATAGCTTATTAAGAGATAAAGCAACAAAACTTAAACTTTGCAGTAAAGAGAGGATTATTGGCTTCATCATCTTTGACGGGTGTAAATGTCGTCATGAATATGATCATTTATCTCGGACAATTCGGGGATAAACTTAGTTACTTTTTCTTGAAAATGTTCCTTAATTTCTCACTAATGAAACAGTTTATTAAAAAGAACAAAACCTAGCAATTGAAGCCTAAATTTTTAGCCATCCTTCTACTCCTTTTTAATTCGTTACTTATCATCCATCGTTTTAAAAAATGTCTTAGCTTTCAATTACCTTATTATGCTTGTTATTTTAGCTGTTTTCAACTAAAACGCTACCAAATGTACACGTTTAGACTGATTATCCTTCATAAAAAAGACAAAAAACATTTTTTTAACTTCATGTCCATTAATTTCGATCAGGTTCTACGTGAATCGTCAATATCGATTTAATCCATAGGAGTCTTTTTTAGAAACTCGTTCTACATTTTCTGTAATTTGATGCCTTGAAGCACGGTAAAAGTAGCATCAACCAAAATCGTCCACAATCCACAATAAATATTTCGCTCCGTAACTTTCGTGCCTTAATATCTTCAACTGAAAGGAACATTTGGGTATACTTAAAATACTGGCTTTTTTTATATCTTTTTCAAGTCTTCCCTGTATAAACCCATCAGAAAGAGAGAACACACTATCTCGAAAAAACTCTAACACCGTTTTTGATAATAATAACCGCTACAATAATGGGCCCATCGCGCGTCCATCCAAACGTAACCTAGCATTGAACGATTAATAGCTATGCGTTGTTCTAACTTGTCAGCGCATCACTGAAAATATCAATCCCTTTTCCTTTTCCCTCCCCCAACCCCCAACCCCCCAACCCAAAAAAAACCCGGGGAAAAAAAAAAAAAAAAAAAAAAAAAATAGGATAAAAGGGGGGGGGGGGAAAAAAAAAAAAAAAGAAAAAAAAAGGGAAAAGAGAGAGAATGTAATTTCAGTGATGCGCTGACAGTTTAATGAACAACGATAGCTATTATCGGTTCAATGCCTAGTTTACGTTTTGGATTGGACGGCGCGATGGCCATTTATTGTAGCGGTTATTATTATCAAAACGGGTGTAGAGGTTTTCGAGATAGTGTGTTTCTCTCTTTCTGAATTGGGTTAATACGAAGACTGAAAGATATAAAACCCATATTTTAAGTATACCAATGTCCTTTCAGTTGAAGATATTAAGGCACGAAAGTACGGAGCGAATATTTAATGTGGATGTGACGATTTGGTTGACTGCTACTTTTGAACCGTGCTTCAAGGTCATCAAATTACAGAAAAGTAGAAACGAGTTCAAAAGACTCATATGGTATTAATCGACGATATTGACGTTCACGTAGAACTGAATCGAATTAAAATGGACCTGAATAAGTAAATGTGTCTTTTTTATGAAGGGATAATCAGTCTAAACGTGTACATTTGGTAGCGTTTTTAGTTGAAAACAGCTTAAAATAACAAGCATATAAGGTTAATTGAAGCTAGAAATTTATTTAAAACCGATGGAATGATAAGTAACGAATAAAAAGAGGTAGAAAGATGGCTAAAAAATTTAGCATCAATTGCTAGGTTTGTTCTTTTTAATAAGCTGTTTTTCATTAGTGAAAATAAGGAACATTTCAAGAAAAGTAACTAAGTTATCCCCGAATTCCCAGATAAATTGATCATTATTCTGAACGACATTAACACGTCAAAGATGGATGAAGCAATAATCTTCTCTTACTGCAAAGTTTAAGTTTTGTTGCTGTTATCTCTAATAACCCTATCAAAACTAGTTAAGAAAGCTACGAAGCTCCCTCTCCCAAAACGCAATCAAACTCAATGACAATTTTCCTGAATCAAATCAAAACATTTCTAAACAATCCTACACCTTATAAGTGATGGAACACAACCTTGACTGGCAGAACGAATCCAAACAACACATCCATCAGTTATTCAATTTAAGGATAAATGGAAGGGCTATAAAGGTATTGGAAATGACATTTACCCCATATCCATACGGAATAATAAAAAAAGAAGAACCCCTAGTTTAGTTCTAGTCAGATGGTAAATTAATGGATGGTTACCTCCTAAATGTATCCAAATCCTATCGTTTTCTAATAAGAACTATACCTGCAATCTTTTTTGATACGTATCTTTCTGATAGCCACTTATTATACACAATGGACACTGACGAAATTAGAAATTAAATGGTATCGCTATGTGACAATT
>Ga0163217_1092613_pt1 | contig 10748 bp, 4 predicted proteins | sample SynspAceP_FD_185933 | JGI IMG/M metagenome (GOLD analysis project Ga0163217, IMG submission 185933) | Saline lake microbial communities from Ace Lake in Antarctica - Synechococcus sp. Ace-P (PacBio error correction) | ecosystem: Environmental > Aquatic > Non-marine Saline and Alkaline > Saline ...
GAGGAAAGAGATTGGGGCCCCGACTTTTTTTCCTCCTGAAAAAAAACAGAGAGTAACCCTCGAATTCAATCGAAAAACAATTGAAAATGCCAAGACATGAATGGAAACAACCAGATCAATGCGAAGGGTTTGTTAAGCCTTTTCCAACGCAAATTGGTTCAGATTAATCCTAATGCGATTTATCATTTTTTTCCATAGATCGATCTTAACTGGCGTTTTGGGTATTACTAATGGCCAAATAGGGTATAACCGGGAAGCCAATTTGTTTGCTTATGTCATTGCTGTTAAGTTATTCTGATAAAATTATGATGGTTTTTGCTAATCCCAAATTAGGTTGATTATGAAGTAAACCCTTCTATGGCAGATCCTGGCGCTTCTTTTTTTGATCCTAATCGGATTATGCTTATCATGGAAGCTGCCACCTAAGTCATCGCAAAATCTTGGCAATGAAAGGGAGCCATTCTAAAGTACTCTTTATTTCGCCAGAGCCTCATGTTGGGAATTTTGAATAAAGATGAAAAAAAATAAACTTCTGTTTAAAAGTAATACGCGCGTAATTTCTCTAATTATACATGTTCTTAAACAAATTTACACAACTAAACAGAATATAACGTATTTAATACAAAAATAAGTAGAATTTCTATTAAAGCTATAGTTTAATACTAAACAGTAGGGATTAACATAGCTGTTTCAATTACATTGCCGTTGCCAAAGCGTGTCTTGCGGGAATTCGACTTAACTTCTTGAATCTGTGTGGGTAATATTTTAGTTCTGGTTTGTAAGTGCTTGTCCCTGGTGTTTATGATCTGCTTTATCCAGTGCCGGATCATGACTGTCATATTGGTAAAATAAATCCTGAATGTTGTGACTTGCTTTGTGGATGTTAAGGTGATCAACATTCCTTGAAGTTGTAGGTGTAAGATATTGCTCTTCGCTTGATAAAAATGTTTGTGATACATCAGATGTGAACTTTTTCAGATAATCAATTTGTTATGTGTTATAGTTTGTTCAGCGCTTCTGCGTGGTCGTTCAAAAATTCCTTCGTCAGAATTAATTTTGAACAGTATTCACTTTTCTTTGCCTTGAGTTCCTGATGGATTGAAACAATATCATCTCAAGGTAAATAAGTTCCTCTGTAAACTCGCTTTTATATACTCATATTTACAGCGCGTTTACAATGCCCGCTGTCCATTACCGTTTTATGTTAGATTTGCCGTCATCTCCGTAGTGATTATCGTATTGATCAAAAAAATTCTTTGTTAAGAAACTAACATTTTTTTCAGTGATTTTTTTCCCGTCATTATGGTGTCCAGTTTAGAAATGCAAATTGGAAGTATTTAACAAAAACCCATCCCGATGTTCAACGCGTTTTTCACAGTGCGCTTTCCCATTTAGCTTATATAATCGTATGTCGTAATCAGTATCGCTATACACGCGTAACTGCTGGATTAAAAACCCTCTCGCTGAAGTCGTACTCTCCGTTCCGTATGCGGTTACACCAAAACTGATTTAACGGGGCTTTTTTAATCGACAATCTGAACTGTGAAAACTTAATTTCTGGGCGAAAAAGCCCTATTGGAAAAGTAATCCAAAATGTTGCGAAATACAAATTAAAAATAGTGAGCATGTAATTTTTCAATCAAACCCTCAAAAATTAATCCATAAAAAGTCAAATAAAAACTAAAACCCAACATTGCGGAAAGCCTAATGGTTACTGTGTTATTCTTCAAAAATGAATGTAATATCCCATACAGTAAGTAAGCGCCGAGAGTTCATGTTGAAGTAAAATCGTTGAAATTTTTGGTAATTCATAAACGCCAATAAGTCGGCTTTATTTCTTTTGAAGAATTCGTCCTATTGGCTGCATGTTTTCCAAATGACATAACCAATAAAATGCCAAAGGGGTAATCAGTATACCAATCTACCTGCGCCGTATCATTTCAAAAGCCATCAATTCCCACTAGGTGAATAGCCAACTGGTTGATCCATCGTATTTCCGGAAGTTTTGTGGTTATACTTGTTATCCGTCGCCATACAATGTGCAACGTGTCAGAAGCATAGCATCATATGGGGTATTTGTGTTTGGGTATGCCTTAAAACGGGGAAAGGAGTCAGTGCCCCCTGGTTCCGCCTCCATGGCCTATGGGCTTGTCACCAGTTAACACCTTTTTATGGTTTGGTAACAATCCCGACAGATAAAACCTTCAACAATTCATTGCCCGATAAAGTGCCTTAAATTAGGATAATTTCCAAACACATAAAAACCACCGCTAATAAAATGTAGTTCCTCCATGCCTACTAAAAATGGCCGAGTGATATCATTGGTATACCCTAAAACGGCCAAATAATTTATTGTAAGAAGACTTCGTCCACCTATCGCTCTCCTAAATCTATACTTAAACTGTTATTTCTGTCAAAGGGTGTTATATGGCCGCAGTAGATGCAGGTGATCACCTGTCCTAAATTAGTTTTCCCTGTACAGTAAACAGCCAAAATTGACAATATCTTTGGAACAAACTCTATCATATCAAAAAAATCAGGCTCTTTTAACAACTATGGTAATGGTCTTCTGAATTGGGTAGTGTGTTCTCCTCCTCTGGTGTTGTGCGGTTACACAACTCGGGAAGCCATAAAATAATATTGTAGCTAGAGAACAAGGTTCAATCTGATAGTTATAAATTGAATAAATAAGTTTCTCATTTCCTAAGCAAAGATTTCTTAAATCCAGTAAATGAAATAAAGAGGCTGTCGCGTCTAATAGAAAACTGTTTTTGGTTTTCTTTGATCAGTAATGGTTGGTCTGTCTGTTGTGTTCTTATTTATTTGTGCCTGCATAATTCTCTCGAACCTAATTTTACAATTTAAGAAATAAGGCTAGGCATGGGTTTGTTGAGTGGAAATTGCACCATCCTTCCCTGCTTGTATATAGCTAGATCTTTCCAATTTTTATGTCCAGTAGGGGTGCATAGAAACCTATATGCATTTGATAGGCTTGCGAATACAAGCCAATATCCGTGAATTATAAGCTGCGATTTTGTAACTAATCAGCTTTCTCTCCCAGAGCAGCTTTCTTTATTTTGGACGCTCCTAGTTCCTTCGTCAAACCTCTTGTACCTCAGAAGGGAATGGGCAATTAGTTGGTTACATCATTGCGCTCCCTTGGATTTATGTCATTCCCTAACTGTTTTTATGAATATTCTTGTAAAACTATAAATTTTTCTGTAAAACACAAATTCAACTATTGATAATTTGTGTATTGATTACTTTAAAATGTTTGTATTTTTAGACGATTCATTGGACTGTTTTCACAGGAAACTGATCATATTCCATCGCAGCTAAACTTATCAAAAACTCCAAAATAGTCGCCCAAAACATGTCGGCCAATTTCCATTTCAATATTCCCCCTACATTGAAGACCCATCTGAATAATCGGTCGCCTCATTTGCTATCCGTTATAGCATGACATATGTTGGGCCCGTGTCAGTATTGCCCACGGAAGGCATTATTTCCGAAGCCCATAAAAGGTGTCATTTCAATGGGAGCGCTATGGGCATATACGGGTTTTTTATCTCCTAAGAGGTTGTTCACCTCCGGAAACCTCTGACATTTTCATATTGCCAAAAATTCGCCCTCCATAAAACGGATTATACGAAAATAAAGCTCTCAGCATGCCATCAAAATTAAATAAGGATGTACTTCATGATATGGTTTTTGTAAGTGTTAGTTCTAGTAAAAACCCTTCGATAAGTTAGTAATTTGGGCAGAAATCCTTGTGAATACAGTTACAGGAAAAGATTACAACATTATGTTACAAGAACAAAAAACTTCCTAGTGTTTTTAGTTTCGTTTATGCAAGGGTTGTGAAAACATCTAGCATCTGATAACATTGATCACTATTTTCTCTAAACCTTACAGTAAGATCAATCAAATTGTTTTTACTTAATTTCAAAATACAAAGTTACATATGGTATGTTTTCTTTAAAATATATGTGGTCTAATAAAAGATATCCATAAATTTTAAAAATGGAGCCTGCCAATGCCAATACAAGGTTGATATAGTAAATTATTCTTTAATCAAGGTAGGCTGTTAAGCTGCTAATAATACCATAACAGCAATCGAAAAAGTCCCTTCACCTGCTAAGATCAAACTGTAAATTGTTTTGGCCTTGAATAAGATCTGTTGTAAAAAAATAGGCCTAATTTGTGTTTTTAAGTCTGTAAAAAAATTTTTGCACCATTTTAAGAGCGATTTCTTCTTCCCCACATAATTGGCTGAGAATTAGTCACTTTGGTTTAATTTATTAAAATACGTGATATTGTTCCTATAAATGCAAAACACACCGATAGGCATTAAGAATTGTTGTGTTGTTTCCTTAAGGGGGCGAGAAAACAGGACTGAACTTGCTATTATGCAGTGGTCGTACTTTAATGATATGGTGGTTGTTTAACTTCGACCATTGAAAAAAAACTAAATAAAAGAGCATTTAATAGATGATTCTCGTTCAACGCGGCGGTTTCCAAATTTATAAAGGAACATTCAAATTGATCTATTAACCGAATTGGATAATGCCTGGCCGCACAAAGTGTTATATGACACAAACTGAGATCTTGATTTTAGATATAGAAATCCCGTTTGATGGGTTGATTACTTGAATCTTTGGAATCACAAACACACAGGAATCCTTATTTCCGTAACTTAATTCACGCCATGAAAGGCACCGACTACGATGTTACGGATATTCTGCAGAAACCTTGGAAAAAGTAGGTTTGAAAGTTCAATTAAAAAACGATTAATAAATTTGAAGCTTCAAAGCAGATGAGATTAAACAGAGTAATTTATGTCAATAGTAACCTGAAAAAGGCTAAATTATTCATGAAGATATATTATGGATAGAAGCACTATGCGTGACTATGTAAGAAACAATCAACCTAACTGAGAAAAAAGACATTGATTCTCTCACCATGAAAGCGTTTTGCGAAACAGTTTTGCCCAAAGATAATTCTTAAGGACCACAAACCCCTCAACGGTAAAATCTGAAGATGAAAACTTAATGATCTACATGGAAATAATGACAGGATAAATCCTTAAGTAGGCATAAAAAAGAGGCCTTAATTGAAGCCTTGGTGGTAATAGAATCACATTTTTTAATAATAAGGGCAGCAAGAATTTTAGTTAACTCATATTATGAACAAGCCTTGTCAAAATTCGACCACGGTAGGTTCTTTTCATCCAATCCCTTACTGTGTTCCCTAAGTTTGTAATTCTATCTTCATTGCCTGCAATTGCTCCAGGTACCTTTTAAAATCATATAGGTGTAGCAAAACCTTGGACCTTGTAAAGGTCGTAAAATTCCCTTGTTGGCGCAGATACTTCGGCTGGAACTCCCTTTTCCTAACCTCGTCATTGTCATCCCAATAAGGCCGTACGCTCACAAATCGATATTAAAACTGCACGTTATTCGGACAATGGCCATCTGGTGGGCAGAACCGAGGTTTGATTATTTTATATTTTTACATGGACTTGGCAATATGCAATTGAATATTTTATAAATAGTAACCAAAGCTTGGCGAGGTAAAAAAACTTTAAAGAAAAATTATATTACCTTACAATAAGATGAGTAAAATATTTCCATACGTATCAACTCCTACTTCTTATCCAAAGTTTTTAACTTGATATGGTAGACGTTTGCCCAATCGCGATGAGTTCAACGCCCTGCCCAACTTCATAAGCAAAATATGGGATAATTTATTTTGGTTATTTCAAACACTAGGAGAGCTTTACAAAAAGCCGATACTAGAACATAGGAAGAACACCAAGAACATGAAAATTTGCCTTTCGATCAATCAACTTTCCCATTCGCTACGGCCTTGTTCTGACACGGAGCGATTTACATGCCTAAACTGCACAAGTCAGACCACATATCTCAAACTTTTTTACCAGAGTCCCACTACCTGATACAGAATTCGATATCTTCCACCCCAAGGCCGCATAATCAATACTGACACAAATTATTATTAACAAGCGGTTTACAATGCTTGAATCTTTTATTAAGAAATATGTTAATCCAATATACTACAATCAGTGTAAAGAATAAATAATTGTCTCTGTCACTCTATCATTATAGGCTTTGGACTATGTCCTTAACTCAATACCAACGCGCCGGCCGCATAACCAATAATCCAAGTACAGGAATACCACCTCGCAAATTTGGTCCGACCCAGAGATGAGCTTCATAACCTATCCCGTTGAGCTGAAATGGCAATTACCAGATTGGAAAATACGGTCAAGTTCTAACTTGGGACTTCCAGTGGTTACAATGTCTTTGAGGACAAATGGCACCGTAATTCCAAGACAGTTAATGCCAAAATAATATCTGCTCTCAAGAAGTTCCAGAAGGATTGGTACTCCGCAATGGCCCGAATTACGACAGGTCCTTGGTGAAATTTTAATCAATATATTCGGAACAAGCCAGTAAAGGACAAATACACTGCTATGCGAACTCCGAACCATTCACGATTGGTGTTAAGAGACACTTCTTGAAATACCAGGTGTAGGGAGGTGATACGTGGGCGGTTATTTAAAGCATATGAGTAGCCCATAAATACCCCAACAAACTGCAATGCCAATGAACATTACAACGCGATATTTTACGGCCTTAGGAAAAAACAACAGCGTTCGTAGGTGTTACATCGAAAAAGTAAATCAGCCTACTATCCGGAAGGACTATAAACTTCGCTGAGGACTATTGAAAATATTGCCGTAAAACCATAAAACCAACCTTCATTTACAAAAGGAATTGCAAGGTAGATTGTAGTGCCACACGTTTTGGGCCATACCGGGAAGGTGAGGGGGAAATCAGAAGGAATGATGCAAGGATGCTAATTCAACAAGAGTCATTGAGCCCGTACATGAACGTGCATAGATTACAATTTCAGACCTTGCCGAAAGTGTTTTCTATGGATTTTTAGAACGAACTAGCTTATAGCTAAAACAACTTTACGTTGCTGGAAAACCGTAATTTAGGCTGTTGATGTCATTTGTGGTGTTTTACTGCTTGGGAAGCTTCCGTTCAAGGTTTGGTTTTGGCTTCGTAATCCTCTTTGTCTATTATTGCTCTTCCCATGATGTATATTTTGGGTAGATGCCAACCTCATGATTTTTAGGGGCATAGACTTTGTATAATTATAAGATGGAGGGTATAAATGGAATTCATAGCTTCAAATAACAAAAGAAAAAAGACAATACAAGTCTTGGGCTAGGACCGACAGGTTTTGAAAGAAGAAATTACATTAATGGACTTCAAAATGGGAACTCGGATATTTTTGGCATATTACCTCATCGTAATTTATTCCATTTATCATTAAGGGTGTAGAGGGCAAAATGTTTAAAACCTAATGCACTACCTTCAGTTTTGCATAATAGCAATGATTTCTGTTCACTATGCCGTGGCGGCCTCACTGTTTATCAAGCCTTCTACCCTATCCCAAAAAAACATTCTGTTCGCTAATGTTCCTTATAGATCCAATGAACCATATAATGGGCATCTGAAAAAAAAATTGTTTAATAAAGCTATTTCTTTGCCGTTCCCATTTATTAATTAACAACTATGGGACGAATTTGTACGGTACCCTAGATGAGGGGATTAATCAACACGTTTAAAAAACGGTTACATCCTTGAGCCAGAACTGTGGAAATTAACAACGAGGATAGAAAGATCTTTTGGTAATTTTCCGGAAGTAAAACAGTGTTACTAGAAATGGTGCGCAAATTCTACGACCCCCCATGCTATGAATAAAGGAGTTATCTCATCGCCTAAGTCCAAAAAAGAATGGGTTTCGCAAGAGAAGTAAAGGAGAACCAGCCGATAATTCCAAGGAAGCACTGCGGTAATCCAGGGATGGAGGAGAATCACCAGCCTATGAGTCCTTTAAGAGCTTAACTGGTGCGTGCAGATATGCCGAAAAATTTGTGAATACTGGGAAATGCTTAATAAAAACAGGAAGAAATAAGAAACTGAATTAAGAATGTAGATGGCTGCGATCATTATGGTCGAGAAGTTTGCCGCTCCTCAAATGAACAAAATATTGCCAGGGCAAAGATTGCTAGTAGGCCTTAATATGCCGACTTGAGGCGATCTCAATGGGTTTTCGGTACTAACCGGGGAGTGTAATTGGAGGTGAAAACGATTTGACCTAACTTTAAGGTGACCAAAGTAGTAGCAAGACAGATCTCAATTTAAAAAAACTTGTATTGGAAACTCCTTTTCTGGAAGACCTTAGCGAGTTGGCCCAAATCTATACTAACGAGCGCCAAGATCCTCAAGGGAATAACCCAACGCCAGGATTGTGTGGATTAAATGTGAGGAACAGGGACTTCAATCCGTGTGGATAATGTCAAGTAAGCCTCAATAAAGGCAAATTGAAGCTGCCTACCGCTAACAAACTTACGCGAGCAAGTTCGAAAATCCAAAGTGCAAGGACCGTTAAAAATGCGGTCCCAGTAGCGTTGTCCTTATCCTTATTATGCTCATTGCATTCGATTCTATTAGGGAGGCCCTGATTATTATCCGCAATTCCGTTAGCTCCGTAGGAGGCATCTATGCATTGGTCAGACATGCCGTTAAGTATTTTCTGCAGGAGTAGGCTTAAAATTGCAACTTTGTATGCCGTACTTAAGGAATGTATAACTAGAACATTTAAAGAAACTAGACTAAGGTATGAAAAATTCTGAACGATTAATATCCAAGCCCAAAAGATCGTTTTAAGAAGCGTTTACTTACTGCAATCGCTGCCATCATTCAGATTCTGCATCGGCTATCCACCACTGTAGACGCAAGAGCGTCCAAAAGGCCCTGCCACCGACGCGCTGGCTAACGGAGAGAGTCTCATTACGCCACTCAAAAAAAGAGACGCTACGTGGTACTTCCTGAGCTGCCGTCTAATCCTACTCACAACAATAAATATTAGAACGATAGCAGGAAGTAACGCAAATAGTGCATCCTCAAAGATGTAAACTCCACAATCCTAACGTGTTATCCTATTTTTTGTTGTCACAGCAGTCTCAGGCACAGGAGGAAAAGACTAATATGATGAATTACGGTTACTCTGGCCCTTAAGGTAATTCCGGTTTCAGAGCTTCCAAGCCTGAGAGTGGAGAACCAAGGCATCTGATCGGGAGGCATCAATTTTGACAAGACAGAGCTCTACACATTACGATCAAAATAACTTAGCTTTAAAGACAAACCCTTGAGGTATTCGGAGTACAGCAAGAATTTGTCCTTTTCCAACTGTAACATATTTTGCAGGAAAAGGTGTTAAGGCAATTATCATATAAAATAGCAACTATGACGTAAAAAAGCAATTCTGCAACAGGCATGCAATCCAATTATCATGAGGCAATATCCAGGCAAAAGGAAAAGACTATAGTGATTGAATGCGCTATAGAACGTTTCCTACTCTGCACACGAGGTTTTGAGGCTGGCGAAAGTATTATTGGAGAAAATAACGCACCAGGCCAAGAAATGGAGCTTCAGACACTTTTTAAAAAGCCTATTGAAAGTATGCCAAACTGGCCTATCATCAACTAATTAAGAACGTGCAAAGCCAATTCTGTAAGTATTGGTAGAAACCCCTGCCAATGGAAAAACTCGACTAATTGACATATTAATATTGAGGAAAAGTGTATCACCTAATGTTGAAAACAAGAATAAAATGTTCGATGCCAAGAGTATCCTCGAACACACAGCATTTATTGCCGATCTGAAACTTCCAATTATTCCCAGCACAATTCCATTTTGGGGGACAATCTTTATGGCTTCCAGTTGGCATTAAAACAATTCCATTGTTTTTAGCGGGAAATGCCTACCAAAAATAAAGGCCTGCGTAAAAATAGCGCGAGAGGATGTTCTCAGGCCGACAGCAGGATTTATAAGAAACAGCTAGGTCTAATACGAATCCCTTATGGCATTAAAATATAACTAGTCAGAAGTCTCTATTAGAGACCGAGGGTCAAGTCTTTCGATTGAAATGTATATAAAACGGCCGACTTCTCTTTTAAGTTCATAGCTTGGTAAATGACCTTTTTCAATATATCCATAAGATTGGAAAACGGTCTTATATACCCTGCCTATTTGTGAAACTTAAATGCGTTATTAATTATCAAACGGTTTCATTGCATATTAATTTCAAAACCTTTATTAATAAGAAATTTGATCACGTATACTAATATATCCTCTTTTAGACAGTCCCCTCTTGTTTAAGTTTTCTGCCTGTGGAGATTCAATAATCTAAAAATAATGTAACTGAAAGTGCTTGGACCGAAAGTACGCAACTTTGAAAAAATACCATAAGGATTACAAATAGCCCATTGAAGGTAAAACTTATGATGTGGAAGTCTATGTCAGCAAAATTTTTCCCGTATTCATTGAGGTTTCGGGTACTATTTATGATTTCCGCCTCCTCTATATATCTATATGTTCTTAGTTTAGTGCCATGCGTGGCTATATAGACAAGAACTCCTTATGATAGGAACAAGGTGAAAAATAAGGGCAACCATTATCTACTTTGAAATCCGGAATTACATTCAAATTCAACCAGATATTTGAGAATCTTTGAACAACCTAAACTTTCTTAATCTGAATTTGATTGACAGAAAAGCGTTCGCTGAGAAGAAACTTCCACATAAGAATTTCTAAAAACAGAAGCGAAACAAACGAACCTGCAAGGTTTATATGTGTTTTTTGAAACTT
>Ga0163217_1000929_pt1 | contig 10747 bp, 10 predicted proteins | sample SynspAceP_FD_185933 | JGI IMG/M metagenome (GOLD analysis project Ga0163217, IMG submission 185933) | Saline lake microbial communities from Ace Lake in Antarctica - Synechococcus sp. Ace-P (PacBio error correction) | ecosystem: Environmental > Aquatic > Non-marine Saline and Alkaline > Saline ...
CACCCAAAAAAGGAAAGAAAGGCGGCATCACAAATTAAATAATCGCGCACATCTCGCAGACCCTTCTTCGACCCTAACGACCTTGCGTTCTCAGATCAACTGAACGATGCGAGGGAACTGGCCACCCCGGTGAATGTCGGCCTGTTCGATTATATTCCGAGACCACCCGACGCAATCCCGATGTGGTTTTTGTCAAGGTCGCGCTAGTAATTTGGGCAGCGGCGTTTGTGCGGACGTCTGTTGGGCAAAGCGTAGCGGATCAAGGTACTTGAACGCTTGTTCACCTGCAGGCTATCGGCTACAGACCCGATGATCGGTGGGTCCCACCCCATCTGCGCCTACAAACCGGGAAAGGTTGTGGCCGTCTGGGTAGGTAATCGGTAAAGGGGTGTCAACGTCGAGCGTCAGGCTGGTCGGGTCTGGTTGGAACGGTTGGTCAGACGAACTCGTGTTTTGACTGTGCCACGCTTGGCGCATCGCGGTCTCTGTCACGATATCGTCGTTTCAGCCCGTCATCATCTGTTTTCAGAAGCTGTGGCTGGAACCGCAGCACGGCACCGTCAATCGCTGTATCAGAGATGGAACTGCGAACTGGTCATCTACGGATGAATCGAAGCCTGTGTTCGATTGGCGGGAAAGTTCGCGGTGTCCAATTACCTGTGCGCGACGTTTTTCGATGATACCCGCATCCGCAAAGTGCCTCAATCACCGCTTGAAGGTCAACACTACCAGAAAGGCCGGAGCCGATGCGCCGAGATGGGTGAAGTTTCACGCTTTTGACCGGCGTTGTCAAAGGTGATTTCGTCCGGCGTTGAACTCGCACCGTTTCTGATGTCCCGACTTCAGAAGACGGATTGCGTGTCATCGTAGCGGGTCAGCGACGTCAAGACCAACCGGAGCCGAGCCCGGGACGTATCCAAGGCGGCCGTCAAGGATGTCGTCGACAACATAGTTTTTTCCGCTAAGCAGAAACGTTGCTAAGAGTAGGCTCCAGCTGATTGGTCACTGTGTCACCGGCGTCGACGATGTTTGTGTTCCCGCCTGAGCTTGCATCCGCAACATAGACTTAACAGTTTCGACGATGCAAACCGTTAGAATGGTCCACTTATCAGTTAATTGAAGGGCTGTCTCGGTGCCAATCGAGGTTTTCGAGACCGCAGTGACGGGTGTCGTCGGTGCCTGTTGCATTCGGATGGGACAGAGACCTCGATTGACGACGCGAACTGTTTCGCACCGGTGCTAATGTTGGCTTTCGCTTAGCGGCGTGGGCGCTATGCGCGACACCATCCATGTTCGCCATCGGGATTAGAAGACGATGTTAGAGTCTGGAGCGTAACAGTATCGGTTTCCAGGCGGCGCCGAGTGTGGAAAAGTCTGCGCCCGTTCCCGTCGTGGTGATGATGTTTGCGGTAGGAAGGCTTTGGCCACCCAGGTGCGCATGTTTCGTTTTATCGACGTCATCGTGAACGCCCAGCAACCTCTGCCGATCGTTTCAACTGTGTTTTGACGTGCGCGTTAATGGTATCGCCAGCTTGTTTGTATACGTCGCAACCGCTTGGTTGCGATCACAGACCCAGCCTCTGGCGAGGCAGCCAATGGCGACTGCGCCAATGCGGCTGTGCCGCCATCGCGCTTTGCAGAGCGCAATGAAGAATGATTGATGTTTTCACGTTAAGTGTTCCTTTGATTTAATTTGGAAGATAAGCCAATTGATCAAGGTTTCCCCCGATCAGTTGACGCGTACACGCCGGTAGCTGTGAGTTGCCGATTTCGCCTGACTCCAAAGTTTCGCTAGCGTCCAACGGACGGAGCGATCTGATCCTCAGGAAGGGTTCTGTTGAAAGTGTGCCATCTGCACCCGGCGACCATGCTGTGGGCGGGGCGGGAAGTGTGGACCATTCGAGGCCATAGTTTTCAGGGTCGAGGTCGCCTGCACTTCGAACACAGCCTGATGGAGGTGCTTTCGGCCCAGCGTCAGGGTCACCCCTTCGGGTACCGGCGCCGAATGACGATTCCCTGCAAGTGCTTGCTGCGGTCGTGTTCTCGTGCTGCAGCTGGTATTGAATGACTCGCCGGGGCGTACCGTACCCCGTTGTCAGAGGCTTCTTCGCCTCGGTTGCTTCAACGATGCGGAGGAAAAGGTGGCTTGAAAGTGGGGGCGTCCGGCCAAAAGCCGGCCCACCGGCGACAGAATCGCAACACCTGCGAGCAGCGCACGGGCACATCTGGGTTGGTTTTAAGTGACAATATTGTTTTCCCCTTTAAGACCGGCCTCGCCGGCAGTTTGATGAACTGTCCCAATGGCTTGGGCTGTCCTGAATTCATCATCACGGGAAATTCTCGCCGGGTGCATTCTCGCTTTAGAGTTGATTTTTTTGATCTGCTGGCAGCCCTCTAACCCGTCGTATAGCGGCCCGCTATCAATTCGAGGGCACCACACGCAATTCGCGCGGTGATTGCAGCTGCAATCGCCGCGCCGCACTGGCGCAAGGCGGCGGTTCGCCCGCGTGAAACAGGGCGTTTGATTCTATCTATTCGGGGGGGATTCGCCCGATCTGGGGGAGATTAGCGACACCACCGTCCGATAACTGGCAGGGGTGTTTCGTATAGCTAACGATTTAGTGAGAGTGACCGTGCCCCCGGGTCCGTCCTCATCCAGAGTCCGTGCACGGCAAACTGGTCAATCCCGGCATCCTGCGGGTCGATGAAACGATGCTTTCGCGACACCACTGTCGACAGTTCGCGTGCGACGGTCAGCAGCGGTGTTGGGGGCGTGGTCGGCGCAAAAGCTCATCATCTGGGCGACTTTCTTCTTCCGCCACAGGGCGCGCGGCTTTCGGGAGAGGGGGCAACATAGATCTTTCGACGAAGTGCTTCATCAGCTGCAATGTGATTGCCTCGACCTCAAATACGGTTCCGGCCTTGGTCCCGCGACAAATGTCACGCGGCAAAGGTTTTTCCACGGCCATCCAGCCATTTCGCAAACGCCTGCGCGCGCCTGCCGGTCAGATCAGCCTTGGGACCAGTTTGAAAACTCGAACCCTCGGATACGCACCTTCGCCCGTAGCGCCGGAGAATGAAATACATTACGGTCCGCGTTTCCATCAAAAGTGGAATGGCCGGGCGAGGAATATAGAATCATCAATGAGGCTGGCTCCAGCAGGTCGGTCCAGTGGATTAGTGCCGTGGTCGAGTCGGTTTTCAGCAGCAGGCCAAAGTTTTCGTCAACCCCGGTAAAGCTTGCCGTCAGGTCGCCATGGGTCATCTGCTCTCCCAATGGCCCAGGCCAGCCGTCCATTCTATTTTATGGAGCGGGCCTGCCGCGTCATCCATCCAGCGGTTCAGCGCAACCAGCATATGCGCGCCCAGGCCTCGAGAAGGTCGACGGGGCTCACTTTCGGCCCAGCCTTCCGCCATTACAGCGTGGTGACATCCGGCGTGTCGCCTGGCGTGTCATTTTTGCGGCCAATAGGCTTCACGTGAAACCGCTACGACCAGCCAAGTCAGCGCACTTGGGTTGGATTGCTTTCAGAGGACGCTGCACGCATCTGCCCGGCAAATTCGCGCCATTCAGCCGCAAATCACCGTTCATGCAGATGTACGCCCATCGGGCGGCGCCTAGCGCGCCAAGGGCATTCTTTGGAACCCCACGGCGCAAAGGCGGCAGAATCGCCATTGCCTTGGGCGCACGGACCACTCCTCGGGGCGCAAAGACGATGGCGACCTCAAAACGCTTTGACCCCAAGGTCATACAGCACCAGCCCCGCATCACCCCATGCAGGCGCTCTGAGCGCAGGCCTGCGCGACCAGGGGTCATCCAGCCTGCGCACAGACGCAGCAAGGGTGGGAAAAACGGGGACTTGTCGCTCATGCGTAAAACGCCTGCGATCAAGCGCTTTTGGCGACCTTGCGGAAGCTTCGGCTGCGTGCTTGCTCGGTTTTGGAGACGACAAATGGCGCGCCGCCTCAGCGGCGACACGAATGTCCAGATGCAGCGGTATCTCTGCCAGCAGCCGGCACGCCCAGCTTTTCTGCCTCGGCGGCGACACCGCATGCCCAAAGACATGTTTTTCCTCGTGTCCGCAGTTCGAAACAGATATGGGTGCTCATGTTTCCCGATGATCGAGTTCTTGAGCTGGTTGACATGTCGATCCCCTTGCGGGGCATCCAGCAGCGCTACATCCTGCGGCGTGTGACAATAATCGCACAGTCCTAAATGGGTCCTTCTTGCGCCAAGGTCATCTGCACATCGCCGTGGCCGGGCGGCAGCATGCGACGATCAACACATCCAGCGCGCCCATTGCACTGCATCATCATCTGCTGCAACGCGCCATCAGCATCGGCCCGCGCCAGACGACCGCTGATCGCAATTGGTCATCACCCGATCGACCCATCATTGTACGCCCAAGTTGCCGGCATCGGCAGTGATGTCTTGCCATCAGGCGACGCAGGCCGCCGGAAACACCCAGCATCCCCGGGCTGCCGACGGGCCCCGGGTAAAAAAAAGACATCGGCGTCCAGCATGCCTCACGCCGGACCGGCCTTCGCGCGGCCAGCGACAGGCAAGCGTTTCGCAGCAACGTAGATTTTTCCGACGCCGCCTTGCCTGACGCGAATGGCATAATCCGGTCCACGCCCGGAATTTTCTCGTGGCCCAGCGGGTTCCGGATTTGCGGCCCAGTTTCAAATCGGGCGCGGTGCCCTGTTTCGAATGGGCGGTCAGCCAGCGAGACAGAGGCAACCCCCTCAAGCGCTTTTGACGCGGCATCTGCCTCGTCGCGCAGCTTGGCGTAGCGTCGGCATGGCTTTGGGTTCACCTCAAGCACAAAGCGCCCGGCGCCCTCTTCAACGGTCAACGCTTTTAACGAGGCCCAGTTACGACGATGTCCTTGCGGAACACGGGTCATTCAAGGGTTTCAGGCAAGGCCAATACGGCATCACGGTGAACCGCTCACAGGACTTCGACTCCTTGGTTTTTGCCGGTCACGACATGTTCAAGGTCCAGCCCGTCAACGGTCAAGCACTAACTTTGGCCTCGATGTCTTTGCCGCGTATCCCCGTTTCTCGCGCATCGCTTCTTCGATGGCTGCTGCGAGGTCACGCCGACCTGCTTGAGGAACTTGGCGCATCGACATGTTGAAATCATCCGCTCTGATTTTCTCCTGTTCTGGGGGGTCTGCCACAGCGCCTAGTGGTCTTGCGCTTTGCTAAATAGTCTTCGGATGTGCGTACGCGGGGGCGTTTCTTTGCCGCTAGCGGATTGTTCTGCGCGTGTACCTGCGCGTTGATCCTGCAATGTCGCACATCTGGATCATCTTTGCCGCCTCGGACGAGCGAACATAGCGTGCTTGCCCGCCAGCTTTTCGGTTGATCTTTTCCAACGGTGGATTCAGCCGAACCGCGACCCGCATTCGATGCAGGCAAAAGGGTCTTCTCGGTGCAGCACCACTTGGGTAAAGGCCTGCGCGGTCAGGTTTCAGCTGGGGTTTCAGCGTGAATGCGTCTTCGGGGCAGATATTGGCACGGGCCCGCATTGCAGGCAGGCATCTTCTTGAAAAGCGGAAGCTGCGGTAGATCGGGATTATCGCCAAGCGCGCCCGACGGCAGAGCGACACGCACGAAAGCAAACAGCGTGCAGGCATCCGTACCCACCAGCACGGCACGCATAGGGAGGGCGGCATCGGGAGATCGATCTCACCTTGGCCTTCGGGCTGCAGGTCTTGGCGCAAGCCGCGCGACTGACGAGGGTGCCCATGGGCAGGCAGGGTGTCATGGCGCGGGTTGCAAGCGTTTCGGTGACCATGCGGTTTCCATGCCGCATCGGGTCGGCAACGTCAATCAGGCGGATTGTAATCGGTGCACTCGAATGGCACGGGCAAGCTCGGCCTGTTACCCTCGATCACCGGTCGCGCTTCTGTGCGGGGGGACAGCAGCACATCGACATGCACAAACCCCGCAGCCAGTGCGGCCAACATTTCAAGCATGGCCGAACCCTGCAAGCGCATCTACGGCCAGCGGGATAACATCAACTGGCAAAGCCAGCGCCGAACGCGCATAAAGGCGGATATCTCGGCCCGTGCTTCCTTTCGTCATGTACCAACAAGCGCGGCGCGTTGCTCGGCTGCCTTGCGATAGGTCGATGCCAGCGGTCGGACACCCGGCGGAAAACAGCGTATCCACGGGCGGCGCGTCATAGGTGATTTGCGCCGGCGGAGGCACACGGCCGAACAGCTGCCCACAACCCGCGCAGATCAATCGGGTCGATTGCGCCATGTTCAGCAGCAGAGGTAATGGCCGCCCCGTCCCGGCACAGGTCCAGACAGTTGAACAGGCGGGCTGTTTCGGCGCACGTGAAATGGCGCGCAACGGCTTCGGTCAGCCGAACATACAGCGGCTTTTCAAGGTCGCGACCATCTGCAATGGCGTCGCGCACGGCCTGCGCCACGGCGGGTTTGTCTGCCCGGATGCGGCCCCGCAAATACCGTCACGTTTTGTGCGGCGCGGGGAAAAGCGATGTATTCCCCGTCAAATCCGAAATGATATCGCAAATTTGCGATTTTGCCCCGTCCGCGGGCGGGTAAACCGACGGCGACCCCGTCGCCAGGGTCAGCCTCTGCAAGCCATCGAAGGTCAGGTTGAAATTTCGCTAACGCGCCCGACCTTGGCGCAGTCGCCTTTTGACCACGTCGAAAACGGCTGATCAACCGGCCGTGCAAACACCCTGCCACAATCACCGTCAGGGCCAATGTATCGCACGGTTTTCACCACCTCAAAGTGGCGCGAGGCGGGGGGCCATGTAGGCAAGTGCTCGGACACCACAATCCAACACACGCGAGCCGGTGCCGCAGTTGCTGCTCTGCCATGAGCCGCCGACATCCTTGGGCGTCGCGGTCACCCTTATCATCATGCCAGCCGGGCGCGGTTCACGGGATATCGACGGAACTCGGCATTGTGGCTCAAATCTCCGGCGGCAAGCTCTTCAAGCGGGGCGCTTCTTGCTGGAAGGCAATCAACGGTATCACTCCGCGCCATCGCCTCTGTCGGCAATGCCGTCTGATCTGTACACAGACAGTTATATAACTTTCGAACAGGGCAAACCGTCGCCTTAGACAAGGCAGGGCCGTCAATATCCTGACTGCCAAACAGTCGCCAAGCCAGAAAAGTCTTTTCCATAATCTCCTCAGGGACAGACCGATGGGTATCAAGCAAGCGTCAGGGTGCTGTCAGCGGATTGCCATCCGACAAGCTATGGTGTTCGCGATACCCGCCGCAAACCCCCTATTTACCCCCTTGGCCGCGAAAGGGACGTTTGCACCCACAGCATGATTACCCCAACAAAAAACAGTCAGAAAGAGCCAAGCCCGCAATCAAATATGGTAAAATATTGACGTTCGGTAAATGCCTGCATTGGCGGCATTCACAAAATGTGGTGATCTCGACCCGCTAGATCCTCTTTGATCGCGTTAATGATTCGTCAATATGGGGCCGAAAACGCCTGAAACATCATTGGGAAATACTGAAATTGAACGCACCGCTTAATCAGCGCAAACGATGCCGTCGGGGTTGTTCCTTCGCCAATCAACCCGGCGTGACGCGGTGGGCGAAGGTCGTTTTGGCGTGCGGTTTGTGTTCTGCTGGTGCCGACCCTGCCGACTGGAGCTGCTGCGCACCCGAAGGCGGCGTTTTCTGATTATCACGTGACCACCGTGCCGCTGACGCTGTACCGGTCGGATCAGAGGCTTATGTTTTTCATGGCCTCGCCGCCAATGTGCCCTGCTTTTACATCATCTGCCGCGAGACCCCCGCGAACGCCGACCGCCCGCTTTGACGATGGTGATGGTTCACCGCATCGCCTATGAGGCGCAAAGACTAAACAGCGACAATGGCGAAGACATCGTTGAGAAGGTGATGATGACGCCAACAGGTTCACGCGTGATCGGCGCTTATGTCGACACGCACCACGAAGTAAGAAGCTTTGTGAAGCGGCGCGGCGCGAACAAGTACCAAAGAGCCGAAACAGGACGGAATCGGGGATGCGCGCAATCTCGCAGAGCCTCTGTGTAATCGTGCGCAACGCGTACGGCCCGTTCGGGTCATCGCAATGACCCGTCAAACCTCTTTCTGGGATCGTCGCGCGCGCTGCGTCAAAGCGAGCAGGCCGCCGAACAACAAGCCGGCCGTTGCGCAGACCGAGGCGAGGCATCAGGCCACGGCTGGCAAGAAAAGACCGACGAAGAACTGCTGGCAGAGCTTGGACCTGCCCGATCCGACACGATGAAGTCCGGCGATGATTTTCTCGGCGTTCCATGGCGGCGTGCCATTCCTGAACACCTGCGCCGCCGTGCGCTGCGCAGCTGTGGGTGTCTGATCCGGCGTTGCCTGTGTGGGATGATCTTGTAGATTATCCGACGACTACAACCCCAGCGTCTGCAGTAAACGAATTTCAGCGCACAAGCTATGAGGTGGCAGGGCCTACGCCGCCATTATCGAAATGTCGCACGCAAAGCGCGGCATCCGCTGAAAAGCTGCATCTGAATCGGCAGAGCTCCTGCGATCGACGAAGATACACAGCCCGCTGCCCGTAGAGATCGACGCGGCACGCGCAGTCGCCGCAAGCGGAGCCCCCCGCAGAAACCGCTTCGCGACGCCGCGATAGAAGGGACGCGCCGCCCTGCCCCGCGCCAGGATGGCCTTTCGTTTTTGAGGAGCACCGCGCTGACCGCTGCGGCCCAAGCCATTACCAGTCACTGGCGAGATCGCCTGCGCGCCGATTTGTACAACTATCTTGGCGTGATGCTGGCACGGCCGGCCGACAGAATGCTGCTGGACCAGACCGCTGCCTGTGCGGGGGATGACATTCCTTGGGCGAAGGCGATCAATGGGCTGCGCGTGTGGCCAGGGCCGTCAACCCCTAAAAGGTGGCAGACCGGAATTTTAAACGCGCTGTTCATCGGCCTCGGGCGGGGCGAACTTTTGCCATATGGCAGCTATTAACTAACGGGTTTTCTGAATGAAAAACAACTGGCTGCCTTTGCGCAGCGACAATGGCCGCGCAGCGCATCAGCCGCGCGAAAACGTCTTTGAACCCAAGACAACATCGCCTCCCCTGATGGACGATTGATGGCGGCATGATCGTCGGGCCGCTTTGGTACGCCCGCCAGCGACGTGCCGGCGCAGCGGGGCATTCTTTAACAACACATCGCGCCTTGGGCAGGTCACTTCTTTACGACCTCCAAGGGGCCAAAAACTCCGTCCTGTAATGCAGGGGTTGCCGCTGTCGCAGCGGCCTTAATGGACATGAACGCGAAAGCATGTTCGTATGAACGGCGGGATAACCGCACAACATCAGGCGGGGCCTTAAACCCCCCGCGCAAACCAAGGAAAGGGGTTTTAACCGCATGACGCCAGGCATACCAAAGGCACAACCGCCGCATTTCCTGAACTGGCAGGGACCAGCTGCACGGTCAGCCCGCCGTCGCCGTCGCCACCAGCGGCACGCCGCAGAAGCGCAGCCGGTCGACCTCCAGTCGGACGCGGGATGCAGGATAACGCGCATACCCTGCGCCCTATCTGGAACACACGCTTCAAATTCAGTGATCCAAGACCCGCGGGCCAACCGCGGGAGGAAAACTTAGCCCCGATTCCCGACCCTCGGGTTCAGAGCACGCGGCCTCTAGGGAGACTATTATGCTTGGAAAAAAACCACGGGGAATAGGCACGGCGGCCCAGGGCGCGGCATGCTATCCGACTCGCCGGAAAAATCCGTTGACCGCCGCGCATTCCTGCGCGGTCCGGTCTGGCCATCGTGGCCTTGCGGCATCGCAGAAGACCTGCGGGCTCTGTTACACAAGCGTCTGCCAGCAACAGGCCGTCAGCGGCGCGGTAGAGACATCAAATCGGTCGTGCACCACTGTTCGGTTGGCTGTAACGGATCATTGCCTGAAGTGACGAAATGGGTCTGGACGGTCAGGGCCCGGTTGGGACCAGCCCGTTAACCTTGGCTCGCACTGCGCCAAAGGGGCCTCGGTTCGGCGAGCACGCACACGGTGAACGGCCGGCTTAAAATACCGATGAAAAAGAGGGTGGCCAGTGGGCTTCCGGATCAGCTGGGAACAGGCGATCACGAAATCGCGACAAAGATGAAACTGTGATCCGCGAAGAAAGCGGCCCGATTCCGTCTATTGGCTTCGGCTCGCCAAGCTAACAACGAACAGGGCGTACCTGTTCCGCAAGTTCGCGCCTATTGGGGCACCAAAAACGTCGACCACCAGGCAACGTATTTGTCACTCCACGCCACGGTTGCGGGCGTTTGCGAACACATGGGGCCCTACGGGCATGACCAACAGCTATAACGATATCCACAACAGCCAGGCATCTTTATCATCGGCGGGCAACCCTGCCGAGGCGCACCCTGTATTTCCGCTTGCTGCACCTGCTGAAAGCGAAAGAGCAGAACAGACGCGCCGCTGGATTGTCTGGCGATCACGCTTTACCCGACGGCGGCCCAATCGGATTGAAATATGTCGCTTCCGTCCCGGTTCGGACGTCGCATTGGTCTGGGGTATTCTCTGGCAACATCTTCGAAAACGGGTGGCAAGACAAAGAATTCATCCGCACACCGCGTTTGGGGCATGGACCAGATCCGTGACGAAAGTCGCGAATGGGACACCCGAAAAGGGAAAGGTCGAACGCGTTACCGGCGCACCCGGCTCACAGCTTGACGCGCGTCGCGCGTACGCTGGGCCAA
>Ga0163217_1001774_pt1 | contig 10746 bp, 16 predicted proteins | sample SynspAceP_FD_185933 | JGI IMG/M metagenome (GOLD analysis project Ga0163217, IMG submission 185933) | Saline lake microbial communities from Ace Lake in Antarctica - Synechococcus sp. Ace-P (PacBio error correction) | ecosystem: Environmental > Aquatic > Non-marine Saline and Alkaline > Saline ...
CTAGAGCCAAGGGAATGGCGATGTTTTTGGTTAAAAAAAAAAACCGCCAGGACCGCAGGCCCCTTGGAAACCGGCGCTTTTGTCCGCCCGCTTCCCCCTTGGCCGAAGGCCCCTTGCGGGTTCCCGCAAGAAGGTCCAAATGAAAACTGGAAAAATCGTTCCCGGCGCCCCCTGATCGATAAGGGGAATGTCGCCGTGGCCACCCTGCTTTTCCCGACATCAGGAAATGGTTCCCGCCTCCGGTAAATTGTGCATGGTGGATTCATCCTTTCCACCCAGGTAAAGGCGCTGAAACCATTGTTTGCGTCCCCATTTCTGACTGGCTTGGGGTTCATGAATTCGGGCAAAAAGCAGACAAAGAAACACAAAAAGAAGAAGGTTGCCGCATTGCAATCGTCCAGTGCACCATGGCCCGCCCAATCGAATGCCCCCTGTGGGGAATGCCCGTGGCGATCGATGATCGGCAACTTTTCCAAAGCAGGCCCGCGAAGTTCTTTCACACAATAATCGTACATCTGAAAATGCGGTGCCAATGGTTGTTTGGCGTGCAATTCAAGATAAAACCCCGGGCACCAATACAAATCATATGCTTCATCATCGGCCACCCCGCACCCCGGGGCGATGTGTCTTGGAAACACACCAACGCAAACACCCTGTTTCAGCAGATATTTCTGAAATCCGCCTTTGTCATCGCGTTGTCATGCGTGCAGGTCATCCAGACAGGTACCCCACAAAACCGGAACCGGTTCGGTTCGTGCCTGAAGGCCGGCAGGTACAACCGCAAAAATGTCATTTCAACGCCACAATACCCGTCGATCGTTGTTTGTAAAAACGACCTCCTTCACATCTATTTCGAGAGACGAGTTCATTGATCAGAAACCTTCCACGAAACTGCCGTGCTCTCACCCGCATGCATAGATCGAAACCCCCTTGTTTGAACTCGTCAAGGCTCAGCTTGTGTGTATCTCGGGTCCAATCTCGATCTGCCCTGCATGTACCAATCGACATTTTGGCACCATCGTTCGGCCCCGCGCGCCGCCAAAGGCGGTACCACCTGCGGCAGCTTCCGCCGTCCACCAGCTGGGAAGGGTCGGGTGCTGATTTCGGCGCCGGCCGGCGCACCACCGATGAATGAATGCTTCACCCCAACCTTTTGGTGAGATGCCCTCAAGTGCGGTCCGCATGACGCCGACATTGCCGGTGGCGTCCAAAATGTAAGTCCCGCCCCGCCACCGGTCAATTCAACCAGATGGGCGACGTAATATCGCCCTTGATCTTTGACGGGTTTCACAAAAATCGGTCATGCCCGAAATGGCGGCCCATGGTTTCCCTCTGTCGTTGAGGTCGAACACCGACAATCTGGTTCGGCTCCCGCAAGACGCAGCCCCTGAAGCACAATTCAGGCCAATTCCCACGAGGCCAAAAGACATCGCGGCTGCCGATTTCGACTTTGGCCGTATTTATCAACGGCCCCGATTTCCCGGTCGTTCACGCCGCCACCGATATACAATCTTGCTCGAACGGCGCGTCTTTTGCGGACCTTCGCAAGGGGCGATCTCGGGCACACCGTGTGGGTTGGCGAATGTGGAACAGGCCCATGTAGTGATGATCGGCCGTGGCCATCGAGCATGAAAACCGTGTCGAGCCGTCCGCAGACAGTCCCTGGCCCTGGGCTGCGGATTTTCCTGGCAAGGGTTTGTCTGGGGTTCAGTGCAATATTCGCACTCGCGACATTCGGGTGTATAAAGCGGGATGACGTGACGCCAACGGCAAGACTGAGTGACGCCTTCGCCGAATCTCGAAGCACATACCCGCTGGCCTTCATGTGCCCAGAATGGCGGGAAATATTCCCTCTGGATCGCACCCGAAACGGGTAAAATCGTCGTATGACACAAACCAGTTGGCTTTGATCTCGACCAGAAACCTTCGCCCGCCTTCTGGGGCCGTCCGAGATTGACGTATCACTTCCAGCGTTTGCCAGCTGCAACTCACGAGCTGCCACGTGTAACGCCATTGGAATTCCCCCTAAGGCACTACGCAGACCTTTTCTGTCCTTCTAAATTTAGTCGTATGACGGGCCTTTCCGGACAACTACGACTTGGTAAACTGTTTTCCCATGCCGCCGGATTTAGCGCCTTAGTTGACAAGCGATGGACTTGGCGGATCGTTTTTGGCCTAGATCCATGAGGGAGATCGCTAATGTCGCAGGTTCCATTGTTTGTCGTTTGCATCCCTCGCCGCGTTGCTCACGCGCCCGGCGCTGGCCGAGAATTTTTTCCGAACCGCGACCTGGCCCCTGCGTGCACGGAAAGTGGAAAACCTGTCAACTGGATTATGTGGCCATATCCCTGTGCGCCAGAGGGAATTGGCGCCGAGCTTCCAAGCAAAGGGCCATGAACTGGTCGACAACCTGGTCTTGCGCCGGGTGTCCAATGGACCCAAGCCGAGGCGCTGTCGCCGAATTTCGACACATCAACCCCGTCCTTTGACTGTCGAAGATCATGGCTTGATCTTTCAGGCAGTTTTTAACGACATCAATCATGACCGCTCACGATTGAATCGAAGGCAATTTCGCGCATAACTCGCTGCACCAGATTGGAGTGGCCCGCCAGGAATGAAACCAACGCGGAAGGCGATTGAGCGCCGAGATGGCGAAAGATGATCCGGATTATGACCGTGGCCGATGCGCTTGAAGAGAAGCTTCACTGGGATGAACGCATTTATCACGACCGCGCCAATCATTGACCTATGTCTGCGAAACAACCGGTCCTGCTGGACAAGAGGCCTATGGCAATCGCCCAGCGCTGACGGGTTTCGTCAAGGACTGAGGCGTTTAGGGGCCACCGGTGATCAGGACTGTGGCTTTGCGGTCAATTTGCGACGAAATCGCGACCGAATACGGTCGCGGCGTTATTCCACTCGAGTTCCCGGTGAATGCCACTGTCGCGTTGCGCGGATTGAACAGGTCAAACAGCGTCCACCTGCCCCGACTGGACGAGCAATATCTCAACCGCCGACCCCAGGGTATCGCCGCGGGCAATTGCGGCTCTTGTGTCGTCGATCAAAGACTCAAGGTAGAATCTTTAGCGTTGCCGCACTTTGGCGGCCAATTCCAGCAACGGTCCGCGCGTGCCCCGGCAACATCTGCCGGTAAAGGCAAGCGCCTGCATTTCAACCAGCACTTCCCGCCACCCGAGCACGGAGCCGTCAAGGCCGGGGCATGCTCTCAAACATCAAGATCGCCGGTGAACGGATGCCCGTTGCAGGATCTCCCTCCAAACCGTCCAAGGTCGGTGCCCGTATGGGCAATTTGGCAGCACGCAGCACGAGTTATCGGTTAACCAGATCAAGCTGTCGCTGATCGAACCGCACTGTCGGCATCACAACTGAGTTCCTCCCAGAAAATCAGCCGCCGCCAATCAGCCGGCCGAAGTTCGTCAGATAGGTCTTCTTGCCGGTCCTGCAAGCGCGCGCGGGCAGTTGGCATGGCCCGACGACCTCGGCGCCTGCCTCCGCAAAGAAACCAAGATGCGCCCAGAACATGATCGGGAATGCATATGGGTCAGGATGACATAGCGAATCGGAGCGGCGTCTGCCTCCCGGCACCGCGCGGTAAATGCTTTTCGGCTACCTTGCGAGAACCACCAACGTCGATAACAGCGACAGCCAGTCTCACACCAACCACAAACCCCACAATTTGCCAACATCGCCGCTGTTTGCCGGCTGCCGCGTCGCTGACAATACCGCGTGCACGAAACACGCCGGGCGCTGCTCACCAAAGTTGGCCACCGCCCGGCCGGGGCGTCAGCGGGCATGCTGTTTGGAATAACCTGCAAAACCCATTCAAAGCAAGGTAACTGTGTCCCGTCTGGAAGCAAACGCTTCCGCAATATCCCACAAGCGTATCTGCTTCGTAGCCCGGAATAAGCACATCCCGGCACAGTGTTGGATCAGATAGCAGGCGAGACCTATGATTGCCTCGAACAAGGGGCAGGCCTCCTCCTATGATCATCCCACTGAGTATGTGCATTTAAACACAATCACGTCGAACACAGACCAAGGATTATGAACGCCTGAATGCCTCCCAATTGTGTAAAGATCAGGAAGACGGACGGAAGGAACATGAATGAAACCTCTACTCATAGCATCGTTGATTCGCTCATTTCTCATGGGCAATTGCCCAGGAAAAAAAAAAAAAATTTTTCCCCCCCCCCCCCCTTTTTTTTGGGGAAACCGACAGTGCAAGCTGGGCGGAACTGCAGAGATCGTTGATGCGGCGCGTCTGAAAAAGATGGATCGAGCCTGTTTTGGCTGTGACGCTCTCTATCGCGCGCATGACGCTGCCACCCGTTCCCGATCAACAATCTCCACAAACCTGGCGATGGCGGTTCCGATCGAGCGCGCCATGGTGATCATTGATGAAAACCCAGCTTCCGATGGCTGCTCCTTTGTCTTCGGCGCGGCCGATGGCACCATTGAGCTTCGAACTTAGGAATCCGGGTAAACAGTATTCCACGTGCGGGTATCGCCGAGACGGCAAGAATGGCCAGCTTTATGAACGGCGCGATATGTCAACAGCCTCGGGTGGGTGTTCGGCTCCCGCTCACACGAGAATCCGGAAGTGGCGCTGGCTTCAATGGGCGAAATTGCGGCTGCCGTCTTTCGACGAAACAGTGGCGATGTCCGGGCACGCCGCGAAAGCGCCGAAATCATGATCCGGCCACCGAACTTATTCCGTCGCAGCGGTGATCAGGTGACGCAGTTGTTCTCGGGCCCATTTCTTGATGAACTGGAAGTCCTATCAGGGGGACGAGTTGCTCTTTAGCCTCTGAGGCGGCATTTTCAATCAGTGAAAACCCGGTGTTTTTCCGCTTTGTATATTTCGCGACAACGGCAGCCCCACATTCGGGTGCGCGCACTATGACATCCGAAGGAACATCTTCGAGCAAGACCCTGCGAAGGCGACAAAAAGCTAACTCTTAAAAACACAGGATCTCCGGCCTCGGCTTGTGCCCGGCCGCAGGTCGGCAACCCTGCGCAATTCGCAGCAGGCGCCCGTGCGGAAAAATCGCCATGCGCTCTCACCCGGCCAAACCGCAGCGACAGCACGGTTTTCGGCCTGCCGACGTATTTTTCATACGGGCAGGATGGTGGCTATAATGGTCGATCGAAAACAGGTTGCCACTTTGGATCAAGCACATTCCTGCCCTTGCCCCATTTGGCCAGCCATGGCAGCAAACACGTAATCGGCGCGCGCGAGAGGTGGATAATCATTCAGAACGCTCCGCCACCGATTGTTGCGCTGGCAGAAGAGGCCCGCTGGCCAGCAACACATCATCAAATGACGAGCGGTTCATTGGTTTTTCCTCCGTCGGCGTCCAGCACCAAGCGTATTGCTGTACCCCGGTGAAGGCCATCTGCACCCGGCGCGAAGGCTGACAATAGAAAACATACCAATCCCCGGCACCTCCTCAGACATCGTGTGTCAGGGCAAGGTCGGCGTAAATCCCCATCTTGTCGGTTCTTGTCCGTTCCGAATGGAATGGCAGGGTGATCTTTTTAACAGCGATTTCCTGTGATCCGAAAGCCACCGTCCGCATCTTTCGATAGGCGCTGTTTTTGACATAAGCGCGTTCCCTTGAATCCGGTTTTCGAAAATATAAGAACGAAGCCTTGGCTCCAGCCTCCTGCGCAACCATCACGCAGCAACGGTTTCAAAACGAAAGTACATGAATATCGGTTGCCAAACAGTGGCTGGAAACTGGCCGAGATCGCGGTGCTGATCTCCCTGTACAAAGCGCAGAGCGGCCATGTCATCTGGCATCCAGTTTCAACCTCACATCGCCCGGTGTTGCGCTGGTGCAAATTCCGGGTTGCCAGCAGATAATCATCTTGGCGGTCATAAGTCAGACCCGCATCCACCGCGACATCATGCCCAGTGTGCGAGCTTGAAAATCAGATCATAGTTTCCGGCCGCATGCAGTGGTGTCGTGAGCAACAGCGCTTACAAACAAGCTCTTGGCAAATAATTTCATCGTGCCTACCCTTTTTGTTCAAGCGTAGCCTATCTCGTCTGCCTGGAAAGTTCATTGCAAGACTTTTGGTCTCAACCGTCGTCGAGACAGGCGGCGTGCGTCGTGTCTTCCAGTCAATGGAGTGGGCGCAACCGGGACAGTTTTTGACAGGCTTGGTTCCAGCACGAAAAATGATGTTGCACACCCAGATCCTTGATCTGCTTTCCTGATGTCCGGTGATCACGATCAGCCGGCGATTAACACCTGTCTGACGCTGAGAGCGAGGATGCTGTCCAACGCCCCGTACCGACCCATCCAGCTGGAATCAGCCAGTATGACTGTCCGGGCTCATGTCGATTTCCGCCGAACCATCTTGCAAAGCGCCTCCACTGTCGACGCGCAGGCCAGAACACTGGCCCTCCAGCTTTCCAGTTTTTGCGCCATGGCGAAAAGCACGTCGGGGGTCCGTTTCAAATCAAACAGGACAATCAAATTCCATCGCTGTGGATGGCTGACAGAGGGGTTGCTCTGGTCGATTTCGGGCAGTTGCCCCGCCGTCAACCAATCGGCAAAAGCGATGGAGAAGACCGAGCCGACACCCGCTTGGACGGATCGACACCCTCGTGACCAAGATGCGCACAGGCGCGCTGTACGAAGCGACAACCCGCAAACCCATGCCGTAGTTGCTTCCGCGAGGAATCCACACGCGTAAACTCCTGGAATATCGGACTTGATCCCGTTTCGAAATAACAATTTCGGTATCCCCAAACCTCAGCAACGATCTTGTCACCGCGCCTTCGGCGCCAACCAAGAACACGGCCCTTTTCCGTATACTGGATTGCGTTGTTAACACGGTTTGCAGTGATCGCGACAGATAGCGCCGGTCGCTGCGCACCCAAACCCACCGACGGCACGACACTCAATCGCAGCCCTTTCTTCGGCGCCAGTGGCCCGATGTCTCGACCGACCTGTTCAGTAACGTCTGTCGACGGCAAAACTCTGTCACCTGCAGTTTCATATCGACTGATCAAGTCTTGCGATATCAAAGCAGTCCGTCAGCAAGGTTTTCAGTCGATCGGAAATGAGCGCATTGGAGACGATGCACAATCTCTTCGGTTTGGGCGTTCAGCGACAATGTCGCCGAGCGAGGAGATTAGGCAGCTTTGGCAGCGTTGAATAGGTTGCAAGAAGATCGTGGCTCGCCGCAAGCAAAAAACCGCGTTTTGAATGTCCATCCGCATTTTCAGACTTCGCCTTGGCAAGACCGCAGGTCTTCTTCGACCTTTGGCCAGTGCCGCGTATTGCCCCGGCGCAGTTCAGTAATTCAACACCGGTCAAGTTTCCTGCGTCCGCTTCTGGACCACGGTTTTCAAACTCTTCGGTGGTTTGGCGAACCTGGGCGGTGAACATCCACAACTTGACGAGCAAACCGCCGGTCCCCGGGCAAGCGAGCTCAGATCGATGTCCAGGCACGGTGCCATTGGCTGCGACGGCGCAGATGCAGACTGTTTGCGGCGCAGCAAATAGCGCAAAGCAAGCCTGGAAACTGGGTGTGGGCGGCAAGCTGCCTACCAGATTCCGCGAGTCGAGATATTCCGGTGATCTGGGCGTTAGGAGGTCCCAACCCGCGTCAAAACTGGATCGGCATTTCCAGCAAGGTCAACAAATGAATGTTTCCTTGATCAATCAGGGTCCCATCGGCGGAAAAGGTGCACACTCTTGCGGCATGTTGTCGACGGCAGCCTTCAGGAAATGCTCCTGCGCATCGATCAACCGGTCCTTTTCCAAGCCGGTTGGACCGCATGACGATCGCGGGTGAATTTCCGGTCCTGCAGAACGAAACGGTATGTTGCGGCTCGTCTTGCCTGTAGTTGATGCGAAACCAGCGTCTTCTTCAGGGCGAAGACGAACTGCGCCACGCCGCTGGCGCGTTGCCGGCATCGCGCTGTCAGTGGGACCATGTCCTTGGCTGGCGTTACGTCGCTGCCTGTTGGTTCCACCGCAATCGAAATATTGCGTCAGCGTCAGCCCCGCTGAACGAATGCCGCGCACCATCCGAAATCAGATCTTTGAAAAAATCACTTGCAGACAACGCAGCTTTGCCATCAGTAAACGAAGCGCAAGAGCCGCCGTCGAATCGATTACCAGCGCGTCAGTCAGGCTTTGTTGTGTCTGGTTGCGCGCTTCCCTTCGGAGCTTTCGAGTTCAAGTGCTGGTCTGGCCAAGCGTATTCAGCGCCGCCCTCGAGATTCCGGGTCTTCTCGGAAACCTTGCTGTTTGCCAAATGTGACGGCTGGACTGGAAAAGCGAATAGGCTGGAATGCCCAGTTCGTGCCGCTGATTTGCGCGGCCGCACTCAGCGCTTTGATGATCTTGTCCTGTTCGCAACTTGAATCTCCAAGCGGCTGCTGAATATCGATCATAAAGTGATCTCGCGTCGTGGTGTGAAGAACGCGATGCCCAGAAAGGTCTGGTTCAATGTGGATCCGTCCACACTGTTCGCCGTAGGTTTGAACCCGACACCATGCATTTTTCTGAAGGATCTCCGAGGCGGCGTCAGACAGCTTTTTCTGGTCGATCTCAGGCGTCGCAACCACGCAATCGAAACCCAACACAAAAAATGCGGTGGCTACATCCCTTCGGGCCAAGTCACGGCAACTCGGCATTCATGGTTTCAATGATCTCCTTGCCACGACCAAGTGTCAGAAACCAGTCCCGTTCTCGATGGCCGATTAAAAAACGGCCAGCGATCCGTCCTCCAGGGCGCCTTGAATTGCGCGAACGTAACGCCAACTGTTCCAGATTGCGCACGAGCACGCGGATTTTTCGGCAAGACGCGCGGTGACAAATCGCCAATCCATCCCAATCAGTCTTGCGTACTCTTCCGCGGCTGGGCTTTCCATTTATTTCGTTGACGAATCCGATCCTCGGGATTGGCCTCGGTGCACAACCAGCTGCTGATCCCTGTGGGCATGATGTGATCGAATTTGATGCGTCAAAGTCCAAGATCGGTTTCAACGATCAACAGCACGCGCAAATTGTCGTAGAACTTGCCATCAATGCCAAAACATGGTTGCGTCATAGGCAATCGGCCTGCCCGGCGGAAGCCGCCAAAGACAGGCATGCCACCCCAGCCCGGCCTCGAGCGCCGCGACCAACACGTCCTTCCTGGTTTTGAAAGCCCGTCAGCGATCGTGATCGGCGGAAGCGTTTTTCCAATTGGCTGCGTGTGAAACCGTCTTGGCGAGTGTTTGCGCTTCAAAGCGCCGTTTCTTCGATGGATACGGGCTTGAGGTGGGATGAACAACAGTTTCGACGAACAGCGAAAGTGTGCGCGAGAAACGCGACGCAGCAGCAGCGCATTGTGTCATAACCCTGGCGGTGTGATTCTGACCGGCGCTGGTGCAACAATCCATGGGCGTGCGCAAGGCAGTGATGGTTAAGCGCCTCTGCCACGGCAGGTTTTCGCTCAGCCGGTTCCGGGCCAAAAACCAGACATAAAGCAGATTGAATGCTCAGATATAGTTAGAAACCAGCCTGCTTGCCACGGCCGCGTTCTGCGTCGTCAGCCGTAGAATACACCCACCGATAAAACAATACCGCGACGGTGGGCAAAAAGGCGTCATCCTTTTATCCATGCACAGCCTAGCTCAGCTGCCTGCGTGCATCGATATCAGAAAGTTTGGCTGGACATATTTTGGTGGCGAACGATAGCTGACTCAGAACTGTCGGCCTTGAGTGCGGTTGCCTTACGCCAAGCCGGCGCAGCAATGCCTGTGATGGTGCGCCTTCACGGCCCCTTCTGCCAACCGATAGTTTCATTGCAAATCAGCTTGTTTGGTGTTTCCTGCTCGCTACATATCAAGGTTCATGATCGCGTGTTCTTTTTGTTGCGGTGTAAGCGGGCAATTACGCTTCGAAATCTATTGGCATTGAGGCATGGCTGAATCGGCCGTTCGCGGCATCGGGCAAGATTTGGCGGTAAGGGTATTAATTGCACCTTCCTGAACCGTTTTCCCAGTGCCTCGGCCATCAAAAACTGTTCTGGGGCGCCATCCTTGGGTACAAAGCCGGTTGCACCTGCGTCCATCACCGCCCTGTATGTCTCATCACTTGATATCGGCGGAGATCACCAGAATTGGCACGTCGGCAAAGATATGCTTTCAGGCTCAGGAAACCCGCTCAGCCTTTCGCATCGGGCAGCGCCAGAATCAAGGATCAACCAGATTCCGTACAAACCCGGTTAAACAGCAAATTGAACGCGCCTACCTGCAATGAAATTGACTGCTTTCACCTGCTGCATCTTGAATGCCTGTGGACAGGGACGCGCCATTGCATCGCAGTAGAGTGGATGGTCATCCAACAACGAGGTCAGATTTGATGGAGACACATTTGGCCTTTCCCGTTCTCTGGCATATTAAAATTCCTCCTCTCCATGTTGCCCTGACGGCAGCCATAGAGGCAATGTAAAGTTATCTTAAATAATGGGATCAATTCGTGGCTGCGCGCCTGCCAAGGCTGTTCCGAATAACTTGCGGCTAAAGCCTGTTCCTGTCTTGGTCCATTGATCGGGGCTGCGTCCGACAGCTCACTGCTCAACTGCGACTCAGAGCCAGACGTTCTCTGATGGCGCATGAATTTTCTTCCAGTGCATGTGCTCTCGACGCAAACGCTAAATTCGCATCCTTGTGCGTCGAGCAGCGTCGAATCAAAGCGCCAACAGCAAGCGTTG
>Ga0163217_1026598_pt1 | contig 10746 bp, 12 predicted proteins | sample SynspAceP_FD_185933 | JGI IMG/M metagenome (GOLD analysis project Ga0163217, IMG submission 185933) | Saline lake microbial communities from Ace Lake in Antarctica - Synechococcus sp. Ace-P (PacBio error correction) | ecosystem: Environmental > Aquatic > Non-marine Saline and Alkaline > Saline ...
AATCACGCGAGAACATCGACAAATTGCTGGAGATGATCCTGGCTGGTTTTCGGAGGTCGAAGATCTCCAGGCCAACCTCCGGATCGGAATGGCCAAAGGCACCGTGATCGAAAGCCCACCTCGACAAGGCGAAGGGCCCAGTGCCACCTTGGCTGATCCAGAACGGCACTCTCAGGCGGAGATGTGCTGGCTGCCGGGACTCTTTCATACCTTGCAAGGTGCGCGCGATGGTGGATGACACCGGCCAACGGGTCAAGCTGGTGGCCCTTCCTCAGCGTGGAGGCTCTGGGCTTCTCTATGTCGAAAGTGCCCACAGCCGGCGACGAATTCGAGCCTATGCGACGAGAAGGCCGCCCGCGCCGGGTGGGGTGACCGGGCCACGTGGCTCGGGCGACTCGCCTGGCCAGCAGATGGCTTCCCGCCCGGGTGGTCGCTGGCTTCGATGTCGGGCCAGGCCCAGCGAAGAAGAGCCAGAAGCTCAACCTCATCCTCAAGGCCGATGTCCAGGCAGCGTTTGAGGCGATTCATCGGTCGCCTCGACACAACTGCCCCCAGGGCGAATTCAGGTGCGGGTGCTGCTCTCGGCACCGGCGAGATCACCGAAACGACGTGGATCTTGCTGCGCCTCAGGGGCGGTGATCGTGGGCTTCAACAACCTCCATGGACCTCAGGGGCCAAGAAGGCGGCGAATGCCCAACGGCGTCGACGTGCGCGACTACGAGGTGATCTACAATGCTGCTGGAAGACAATTCATGTCGGCGATGGAGGGCTTAACTCGAGCCAAGATGGTGGGAGGAAACCCTGGGTGAGCCGAGGTGGCGGGCCGTTTTCAGTAAATCGGCAAGACAGCCGTTGCGCTGTTACAATCACCAGCGGCAAGCTGCAGCGCCAACTGCAAGGCTCGGTGCATCGCGGGCCAAAACAGGTGTCTTCGAAAGGGCGACCTCGACTCCCTGCGTCGCAACAAGGACGCGTCAAGAGGTGGCCACCGGTTTTCGAGTGCGGCATCGGCTGCGAATCGTTTCGCCAACTGGCAAGACAAGGATCGCGTCCGAGGCCTAACAGAGCTGGTCACCCCAGCGGCGCACCCTGAGCCCAACGAACGCCGTGAATCCCGCGCAGCGAGCCCCTGCTTTGGGGTCCCAACGCTGGGGCCTGGCTTTGCTGCCTCCTGCCGAGCCTGCTACTGCTATTTGCTGCTGCTGGCCGAAAGCGATCCGGGCCCCTCCAGGGCTCGAGCGAGCCGTCCTGCTGGGGCGTCGAGCGCTCTTTTGCCTCAGCCCTGCTGCTGGCAGCAAGCCCGCTGATGTCGTGGTCTCCTGATGTGCGCTTGCACAGACACCCGGCCAAGGGGGCGCAAGTGAAGCAGCAGCGGGCCAGGCTCCAGCGTCTTCAGTCGCCCCTTGCCGCTGAAACTGCTCGCAGCGGCCGGAGCTCGGCTCCTGCTGGCCGGTGTTGTTGGCTCAGCGACAGTCCAGGCCGCCAAAGCCACGGCTCTTCCCCCTTTGCGCGCCACAGCACAAGGGCTGTGGCCCTGTTTGCTGCGCTGCCCTTGCTGGCTGAATGCTCTGGCATGGCAAGCAGTTGCGCAGGCTCTCTGGCTGCTGAGACAGGCCCGCTCCCAACTGGAACACCGCCAGTCCGCTGGAGCCCAATCGGAGCCGCAAGAAGCAAATCGGCTGAGCCTGGGGCTGCCCTTGCTGCTGGCCCGAACGTCCGCCCTAAGCTGTCGCTGGTCCTGGGACGCGATCAAACGCAGAGCAGCAGAACGAAGAGCAGCAGCGCACCGACCTGAATGAGCAGATCCCCGAGCCCAGCTCACCCACCAGCGGAAGACCCGCAGAGCGCCATGGTGCCGAACAATCGCTGCAGCCGAGGCCGCTGAGGGCGAACCAGAGGCCCGGCGCAGCCCCCGCCAAGAGCGTGAACCTCTTGGAGCAAGCGAGCCCTCAGTTTTCCGGATCCAGGGGCCGAGGTTGGCGCGATGGCATGGACGGCAGGGGTGGGAAAGTCCGATGCTAGTTTCAGGCCAAGCGCCGGTGTAGCTCAGTGGTAACGAGCAACTGATTCGTAATCAGTAGGTCGTCGTTAAGTCCGATCACCGGCTTTCTCAAATCCTCGAACAGCAAACTCCCCCCTACGGACCGGTTAGTTGCTGTATAGCAACAACAAACGTTGCAGGCTAGAGCAGCGGCTGAGCGAGTGAAACAAACATCGACTAATCTCCTGCCCCTGATACAGAAGATCTCGACGCAAGTTAACTGGAGAACTCACTCGAATTCCCCTAAAGAACGTTTTTCTCCAGAAACAATGTGCAGAATTGGGAGGCAGAATTAAAGAATCTTGGCCGTTATTTGGACTTTGTTTTTATCGTTCAAAATTGGAAATTTGGGCCAAAATAGGCGTGTTGCGCGTTGACCAAACGACGCAACCGGATGGGAACGCCTCCAGCCGTCTTCAGCCCCCTGGGGCCTTTATCGCTACGTGCTCTGGCGCCCAACTGGCAGCGCGACGATGCGCACCACTTCGCCGCTGCAATCCGCTTTGGCCCAGGCACTGGGGTTATGGCGGCCTGTGCCTGACCATACCTGTTCGCCTTTCGGCCCGCATCCCGCCACGACTGCTGGCCGGCGGAGAAACCGGTGGAGGCCCTGATAGAACGCTGCCCGGCTGCGGGCCTGCGCCGCCAGTTTTTCAGCAAACGGTTGTTGGCCGCCTGGGGCCGCCAGGGCATCGCAAGCCGGACGCGAACTGTCAAGGCGACCGCGCCGCAGATGGCTTTTCTGCCAAGCCGCGCAAGTGTTGCGCCTCGGCAAAAACCGCCCAACCCATGCCACCCTTTTTTAAAACCTGCCGAAAAACCTCCAAAAGACCTATTGGCCTGGAGAGCTGTTCTGATCCAAATCGTGGCCAAGACGATCCAACGCTCAACCCGCCCTCCTCCATCAGCAACATCAGCAGAACCTGATCAATTTTTAATTGACCGATAAAGAACCACTTTGGAATGTAACTTCGATCCCAACGCCGATCAGCCAAGCCGCTTGCCTCAGCACAATACCTGCAGAGACCCAACTGATGGCCAACACGAAACAAAGCCCCCCGGATCCAACCCCGCAGGGCCGTTCACGACACGGAGCAGGACCAGCCTACGAATCAGCTGAGGCTCTCAGCGTAGAGTTTCTGAATTTGCCCGGCCAAAACGGGCAACCAGGCCAGCCAAGTCCAAAACTCCAAGCCATGGCCTACGCCGATCGCCAAACGGCCATCGCATCCGAACAGAGCCGTCGCCTGCAGCCCATCCAGCAGTCAGAAGGCGTGCCCGGCACCAGACCTTCCCGTTCGGGTCCAGATCGTCCAGCTCTTGAAGTGGTTCAAGACCTCATTTGCGGTGTCGTTGTGCCGTGGGTCTGTTCTGCGTGATGGCCCTGCAACTCAGAGCCATCTTTCTGTCGTTGTTTTAGGAATTCCTGAAAAAACAAAAGCAAGGCTCACGCAGAAATGCAAGTGCTTCCCGAAAACAGCAGCGACTCGATGCTGCCTATACCACCAAGCCAGGCAAATTCGGTGCGATTGGGCCCCTCTGAAGAGAGTATAGCCCTCTGAGTTCCTCCTCCTGGAGGCTGTAAAGACCCCAATAGCCAACCCAGAAATAAGACAAAAAAGAAGGCGCAGCAAGGCCTCAAGCACCTTCTCGAGCACATCACGATGAGGCCATCGGAAGATCGTGGTCTCGGGCACCATGCTTTGAGTTTTGCCATGATCTGATCCAATGAATAACTTACGCTTCCAGCTCCAAAGGAATCCCTCTACCTCATTGCGTCGGGCGCTGATCAGTTGGTTTGCTGCTTGCGGGGCACATTCAGCTCTGGGTTCCTTTGGGGGACGCCCCAAAGGCTTTGCCTGAAGCCGGATTCCGTTTCTCATGCAGAAGTGTCTATTCTCGCGATTGATGTAGATACGATCAGCGCAGATGCCGCTCTGGGTAGCAACCATTGTCTTCTATATTTTCTGCCTTGAGCCAATGAGATTCCCAGCCTTCGTTGAATGCATCCAACTGATGCGATTGAAGAATGGAAAACCCATTCTCCAAACAGTGATTGCTGATTTTTGGCAACCCAAAACTCCAACAGCTGCCCTTGCTTTTTCCTCGAACGATCGGCCTCACCTGCTTCTGAACCAGGTGGCACCAGCCGAATGGGGATGCTTCTGGTAATTGCTCGAGAAGGATGGCTTGCTGCCGTGCCAGTTTCACTGCAGGCCAGAAGCTTCTGCCACCAGTGCTTGCTGAGGGCAGAAAGGCTTGCCCCAAACAGGGATCATCGGCGTCGATCGACTCAAGAATTTGCGCTGGCAGGTAGCTGAGTCCTGTGCTTCCTCACTGCAGCCTTGATTTTTGCGCAGCCCTTGGCTTTTCTGCTTGGCGATCGTGAGGAAAGCTGAAACGAGCTTTTTCGCGGTTGTAGTGGGGGCGGGCGTCCAAAACTTTGGACTGATGGCCAAAGATCATCGATAATCTTTCATGCCATTCCTCGCCTCGTTGACAGCTCAAATCGGTAGGGTAGGTGAATGTCTGCAAGGGGTGGCAGGAACCGCATCAATGCTGATTCGTTCCCCCAGTTCTTGCCTCTGGCCAGTCAGCTGGCTTGATTCATCGAATCAAGTGAGAGCTGCGCGCCCAACCCGTCTCCAATCTTGATGATCCGGCTCAATCGCTGTCATCAAACTCTGGCAGCTACAGCTTCAACCCAGCATCTCTTTGCCTCGCTGCAACCAATCAGCTTCATTGATCTTGCGCAGAATCTTTACTGTAGTCGCTTACGAATGAACCCATCATCGATGGATCAAAAAAGGGGCTTTTGCTGAGTAGCCAGAGAAGCCAAGAAAATACTGCATGTAATGGGGATTTTCCTGGATCTTGCAGTACAGTCTCCTCATCACTTCAGACCAAGCCGCTGCTTGATGTAAAGAGCGCCAAACGCTAGGCGTACTGATTTGCAGAGCTGCGCGATCGTGGCGCTGAACTGTGGTGCGTAAGGACGATTCAAGCTCTCCCCCGGTAATCAACTGAGCAAGAAGCCACCCAGCGGTTATCTGATTCAAGTGTGCCGCCAAAAGGAAGGTGGAACTCCTCGATGGGAGCTGGCCATTATGATGTTTCCGATTAGCATTCCCCCCCCCCCCGGGTTTTTTGGGGCCCCCCGTTTTAAAAAAAAAACAACCCAACCAAAAAAAACGATTGGGGTTTTTTACGCCGGACCAAAAGGGAAAAAATTTTGGCTCGGTTCCCCCCCCCCATGGCCAGTTTAGCGCCTTTGATTGGCTTTCAAACCTAGCTCCAGGCAGGGTTTTGCTTTTTTTCAGGAAGCACCTGTTTTACCACCCCTGAAGTTCCAAACGCGGATCACAAGCTCCCGACATCTGTTCATGTTCCTGATCCTGGTTGAACTGTTCGGCTGCTGAACATCTATCTGCAGGACAGCGCGGTTTTGATCGGTGTGTCCGTGGAGAATCGCAGATTGTTTCGGTTTGCGCCGAAGTGAACTTGTCAACCGGGGTCTGGAAACCGATTGGCGACAGATCCTCGCTGTCCTGTGCCTCCTGGCCTCCATGGCCGCTGCTGAGGTTGTACGTGTTTTGGTTTGCCTTAACCACCTTTTGCCGGCGGGACCAGAAGCCCACATGTCCGCTCGCCACAAACCATTCCAGAGCAGGCACAAGCGGCAGAGCGCCACGGCTAGAAACAATGAGACGGTTAAGCCCAGCGGCAATCGACCACTCACTCCAGGTAGCGATCGCCCACCCTGGCCAACCGTCCCAGGCATTAAGCCCGGGCAAGCCCGCCACTGCTCTTCCACCTCCTCGCAGCAAAAAGCAGCCCCGCAGCGAAATGGGCGTAATCGCACGCAACACCAACCGGTGCGTCGACCCATTTGTGCAGCCACCATGCCTCAAGATCGGGCAACCGTTTGGGGCGAATGCAGATCGCGCACGACAACGACCGCCCGGCTGAACCAAGTTGATGAACGTCTGCCAGAGCACCTGGGGATCGTGGAGATGGTGAAGCAGGCTGTTGCTTACACACAGCGCTGCAGAGCCAGCCTGAAGATCGGCGCAGGGCAACAACTGCCTGCCGAAAGCGAACGGCTGATGCCAATGGGGCTTGGACTGTCTCCGGCCTTCGGCGATCTCCAAGCATCGCGGCAGCCCCGTCGATACCGAGCACCAGGGCCTGTTTTGGGTAACGATCGGCCAGGAGGAAAGGTGGAATGTTTGCCTGGTGCCGCAGCCGAGATCGACCGGATGTGATCACCGAGATCAGCGCCGAAATTGGTCAGCGATGCCCATGAGCAGCGCCTGATCGCTGCCTGGGCAAAATCCGCTTGCGCCATCAGGCCTGGGCCTGCAGGGCGCGTCCATCAGTTCCGGCTCGCAGATCCTCACTCTCCATCTCCCAGCTTCATCCAAAAAGCGTTTGTTGGCACTCTGGCCCTGCCAACAGGCGGGGGCGGCAAGCCGTCAGGACCCCATCAACCCCACAAAATAAAGCCCCCCTCGCAGTGAGGGGGGCCTTGAGGTGAAAGGCATGGCTGGAGCAACAGGGTTGACTCCGCTGCGATCAGCAGCCGATGGAAAGGCGTGGATCAAAAAGCCACAGGGGTTGGCTTCTGCAAGAGGCCAGGTCAAAGCGGAAGTTTGTGAAGCGTTGTCGCTCGTGCATACTTCCATGCCCAGAACCGGCACGGTTCAGCAGTCAGCACCAGGTGTTGATCACGCGGCTGGCCAATCGAGGATCGACTGATTGAAGTTGAAACCGTTGAGGTGAAAGGCTCATCGTGCTCACGCAAGGGGCGGTGGAACCGATTCCACAACCGGCCAGGTGGCGAGCAAGAATGGCAGGCTGCGGGTGTTTTTGTTTGAAGAGGCGTACTGGAAGATCAGACGACCGAAGTAAGCCGTGGGCCGCCACCGTGTTGGTAGGTCTCTTTCCTCTTGGCCGACTTGTAAATCCGTAGTTCTGGCCTCTCGCTTCGTCGTCTCACGCACCAAGGACTGGTGACGAGTGAACCGTGCAATGGGCCGAGAACAGGAGCCGCCGAAGACACCAGCTCACACCCCAGCAGTGAAGGGGTGCATCAGGAGTTGTGCTCGCTTGGAACACCAACATGAATTGAAAGGTGCCGGGAGATGCCCGAGGGGCATCCAATCAGAGAACGAAACTCCTGACCGAAGGGGTAGATCAGGAAGACCAGCCGAGGCAGCCGCCACAGGGGCGCTGTAGCGACACAGATTCCGGGGCGCATGCCCGAGGCGGTAAGTGAGAGTTCCCACTCGCGGCCCCATGTAGCAGAAGATGCCGACAGGAAGTGGAAGATCACCAGCTGATAGGGACCGCCGTTGTTACAGCACTTCTCGAGGCTGGCGGCTTCCCAGACGGGTAGAAGTGCAGGCCGATGCGTTTGCCTGGAAGGGGAACAACAGCACCGGAGATGATGTGTTGCCCGTACATCCAAGGAGCCGGCGACAAGCTCGCGGATGCCGTCGATGTCGACAGGGGGCGGCCGGCCACGAAAGGCCACGATGAAGCAGATGGTGCAGCCAGCAGGGGTGGGGATCATCAGCACACCGGGAACCACCGACATACAGGCGGTTTGTTTTGGTGGAGGTGACCCACTCAACAGACTGACTCCAGGCAGAGCGCCGGAGCGCTGCTGGAACGGTGGTGGTCATAGGAAGCGGAGGTATTGCCCCAAAAAGGGAGCGAGGTAAGGAACGAAATGGCAGCGGGGCGTTTCTCTAAGGAAAGTCTGTGAAGGAACTCCGAAGAGGAAAGCCTTGCCGCAACGGCCGAGAAAGCTCTGGCCGTTGCCTTAGGCACTGTAACGGAATCTTGCGCTAGTGTGAAATCCATGTAAACACCTCCCTTGCCAAGGCGGCCTAAACCACACCTGCCCTGCCTACGGCGCCTGAAAGCAACGGCTCGGGAAGGTTTGTGGTCAATTGCAGATGAACAGGGCCCATAGCTGCAAAACTATTTTAAGGTTTTTTTTGGAATCACCTCCCTCAGCGTTTTTTATGGTGTTGATCTGTTGGGGGATTTTGAAAGAATCCCGTTCCTCCGAAACCGTTTCCGGTTCATGAAGCCTCGCTCGTCGCCGGCCAACCAGCCTGGAGCTAGAGGGGCTGTCATCTACCTGGAGCGAACGCCTGGCCAACACCTAGGTGCACTGCTAGGAGTGCAGTATTCTTTTGGTCTGAGCCTGGCGAATGTCGTGGCGTTTTTCCCCTGTCCCAGCGCTCCCTGGCCATGGTTGGCCTGGGGCCATGGCCCTTGCTCTGGGCGCTGCTGGTCCTGCTCCGGAGAAAAGAGACCAAGCGCATCGAAGAACTGGAAGCAGCGATTGCAAGCAGGTTCGAGCAAACGGCTTGCAGCCCGGCACGCAGCAATCCGGCTGATCCAGCGGCAAAGCTCTCTTCAGCCGGAGTGGTCAAGTCGCTCACCTTCCGCAATGGGCAGTGCGACGATTCGCCTGCGCATCTACTTGGGCGGACGGAACCAGCAGCTGTCTGCCCCTGCACCTGGAACAAGGCCCTGGGCCTGCGGCTGAATCCCTTGCCCTGATTCCTTGCTTTGATGGATGGGCACGCTTGGCCCTCCCATGATCCTTGAAGCCCGCCGTCCGACCTCTGGTCGGCCTGATTATTGCGTGATTGCCAGCTTGAGCATCGCCACCACCCAGGTCGAGGCCAGGCTGACTTTCGCGTTCACCTGCAACGGGCGACCAACCATGGCCGCGCATTGAAGGCGCAGATGGACACTCCAACGAGTGGCCTTAATCCTCTAATCGACCGATGCCTGCCATGTAACGACCGCAGCGCCGGGGATGCTGTCGAGAGCAATGACGAGGGTGTCCCTGTCCGTTTTCTTGGAGGAGCGCCCGGTTGGGCACAGCTGGAAACTCCCCGCCAAGCTTTGAAACGGAACCGTTGATCTCCGCCGATGGGCCGCGAAGGTCTTGAGGTGATCTATAACGGTCCTCCGTTCGCATCACTCCGAGTAGCGCTGTGATCGCCAACCCGGCGCAGAGGTCTGTCAAACGCCTTCTGACCAAAGCTGGCCTGAGTGGGCCAGTGTTGTTGCTGGGTGAGGCTGAGGGCATATGCCCTTCTGCCCCGTAGGCCCGCCCTCGTTGATGAACACCGGCCAGAGCGGTGGAATCGCCGTGGCCTCCAGGCCTGACGTTATGTCCGTCTGGGTGTGAGGAAGAGGGGGTCGCCGGGTGAAGAGGGCGCCAGTCCCCGGTGCGGGCGCTGGGGGATGCACGGCAAGCGCCGGCTGGCCCGGCTCTGACGGGGGAGATCCCAGGCTGCCGGTGAGGTGACGATCAGCCGGGCGGCAGCTTAGCCGCCCGGCCTGGCGTCCCGCCAGCACCTGCCAGGGCCGCTTCGAACGGCCAGCTGGGTCTGCGACAGATCGTGGCGGTGATCTACCCCGCTGGGGCCACAAGGCCCCACCTCGATCACCAGGCCCGCAGGGCCAGCGCTCGCATCGGATCCATGCTTGGGAGTCATCGTCCCTTCGTGCAGGTAGATCGGCAGGCCGAGCAGGCCGCTGGATACCGGCCGCCAAGGCCAGTGTCGGCGCGGACGGCGGCCGTAGAGCACCAAGAGAAGTTGCCCATCGCCGCGGTGGTGCTGTGCAGATAGGAGGCAACCGGCAGGCTCTGACGCCGCTCGGGCCGTGGCAGCGAGCAATGGCGGGCCCGCTGGATCTCCCAGCTCCTGCTGCTCGGATCCTCCCAGCAGGGCAGCTGGAACATGAGCGGATTTCAAGATACGATCGAGATAACGCAGCTCCTGCGGCAAGCGGCCGGGTTGCCGATCACCAGATCGACATCCCGACCATGGCTTCTGGCAGGGAGCTGGGTCTCCCCTGGCGCCAGTGCTCCCAGCAGCCAGGCCTGATTGCGCTGTTGCCATGGGTCCCGGCCCACCACCAGCACCCGCCCATCCGCCAATCAGCACGCCTTCCTCTGCAGGCTGGTCGCCCAGCCTTTGCCCATCTGCCTTACAGGTGTGGCCCATGGCGATCCAGAGTTGATTCAGCCTCTGGAGCCTGATAGATGGCCATCCCCCCCCCGTGTGGCCGCCGTCAGACAGGCCTAGGCAGTGGCAGTGGCATCAAATTAATGGGGTGGGGTGGGCTGGGGCCAAGCCGATGCCGAAGGCATACTACCGCCGCCCCGGCCGGTGCCTTTGTGGCCCTTACCGCCGCGCCGCCAGCGGCCGGCCAGCCTGGTCCAGGCACGTGCTGATTGTGGGGCGCAGCTGCCCCTGGGCGCATAACGGGGCCTGGCTGGTCCTGGGCCCATGCGCCAGCTGCAGGGATCCGCTCTGAGCTGCTTGGTAAGTGGAGCCTGTATCCGAAGGCCGGGCGCTGGCGCTTCGGTGAACCCCCCTTCGAGGGCGCAGAAGCCTTGATTGATCTCTACGCGCCGCTGGGGAAGCGCCTGCGGGAACCCCGCGCCACCGTGCCGGTCCTCTATGACCTGGGGAAGCGCCGCATTGTGGGTCGGAGAAAGCGCCCCTGAAATCGAATTGCTCAACCGTTGGCCAGCTCCAGGCCAACGTGTGCCAGATCTGGAAACCTGCCGGGCTGGCCGAGGCCAATCGAGGCTGGCGCGGGCGCTGCAGGGGCTGTCAACGATGGGGTGTACCGCTGCGGCTTCGCCCGCACCCGGCGGCCTA
>Ga0163217_1057146_pt1 | contig 10746 bp, 9 predicted proteins | sample SynspAceP_FD_185933 | JGI IMG/M metagenome (GOLD analysis project Ga0163217, IMG submission 185933) | Saline lake microbial communities from Ace Lake in Antarctica - Synechococcus sp. Ace-P (PacBio error correction) | ecosystem: Environmental > Aquatic > Non-marine Saline and Alkaline > Saline ...
GAGGAGAGATGATCATTTGTTGCGGGTGATCCAAAAACGCTACAGGATGCGTGACGGAAAAGAACGGTAAATCGGCGGGTCGTGGCCCTGCCCCTAGCAAAGATGCGGGGGTTTTTTTCCAACGAATTTTAACGTGGGGCGTTTTTCGCCCGACGAAACCCATCAACGTCGCCCATTCGCTTGTTTTTTCCGCCGTACGTCACCAAAAGCCCCCTTTCGCCGAAAAATTTTCACCCCAACAGTTCCACTCAGGGTGCGCTTTCCGTCCGGGTTCCCGGGTGAAACGTCCTCCGGCAGTTTTGTTTTTTGGGCTGCCCCCGGGTGGCGGATTTCCTACCATGTGAGCCCGTTTCGGGCAGATCGTACATCCCCTCGATTGTTGCCCCGACCGAAAACGACAATCGATTTGCACTTTCCCGGCTCCCCGAATGGAATCTCCGCGATTTTCTTCCAATGCGGTTCTTGGGATGGCCCGTTTTCCCCGTCGAAAACCGAATTCGCGCGATTCCCGCAGTTGGCTTTGTTTCGTGCTCTTATCAATTGCACGAGGCCCTGACGCACCAGACGCTACCAAACACGAGGCTTTGGGTGGCGAACGAAGTCGCTCGTGCTTCCCCACAGAATGCGATCGATCATCGAATGACCCCTTTCCGCACCCATACGACCAAAAATCGCAGGCTCGTGATTTTGGCCAGCGAGCCAAATCGAAATTCAACCGGGGTGGTCCTTGAATCGACCACGTGGTTTCCAGTTTTCAGTTTAAGCGCCTTCGAAACCATGTTTGATTTCGGGCAAAAACGTGCCGAGTGCCCGACTCGTTCTCTCTTGCGCGATCAATTGCCTCGCCCAATCCGACGTCCAGCGAACTGTTTCGCTGAGGCGGGAAATAATACAGAACACTCAACACAATGATGCCAAGCGTCCTCGCGATGGGGGCCAACGCGCGACAAACCGGGCCGGCGTCTCGGCCGTAGCGAGAAACCGTCGCTGGCCACAGGATTCGTTCAATCATGGGGTCCTCCTTAATAAGGGTTTTGTCCGATTAAGCAAGACGCATCGATTAAGCACGCATCAAATTGATGTGGTGGGCAACCCACGTCGCAAACGTCTCTCTCTGAGACGCTGGAAATGGCGAAGTCTCAAGAGAGACTCGCCTTACGTGGGGTTTTTGCCGGAACCTTCGCCGAGAGGCTTGGGAAAGCATAATCGTGTTTCCTCTCGGAGGTTTTCGGCTTGGTGGAACGGTTTTCCAATCGCAAACAAACTTGAATTCCATCATCGGCGTGAAGCGTTCTCGCACTTCTGGTTTTTCCACATGAGGCGGTGCAGGGTGGCGGCGCTGTGCGAATCAACTCCCACGTCTTTTGCTGCGTCTCATTTTTCCCAACACGGGAATGCCCTGCCGGTTGTAGTGGTTCCCGTTCCTGTTGGTGGGTCCAGCGAGGAGGTGCGTCCCCGGGTGATTCGGCACGTTTTTTTTGACGTTGGTAGGACGAATATCGAAGAGTGAAACCCGAACTCCGATTCGGACCGAGACGCCCCTTTGCAAAGGATGAAACCATGAAAATACTCTTTGGACCGCCGTTTCTCAACCATCATCGCGACTGTGGGCGGTTAGCGGCCGCCCAACGGGGCGGAATCTCGATTCGTTGTTGGGTGAATTGGACGGCAAGCGGTTTCTCACGATTCGGCCGGCGGAATCGGATCTCCTACTAGGTCCGACGAGCGACGGGGTCGCTGAAATTAACTCGAACTCGGTCCGCAGTTCGATCCGGCGCGGCAAGCGGATGCTCGCGATGCCGACCCGAAAAACGCTCGCGTCGTCTTTCGGCACCGGCCACGCACGGCCAAGGCAACCACTCGCCGCCGCCGTTCCTCCCCGTTAAATGGTTTTCAGCTCAGCCGTTCCGACCCCGACCCGTACTATACACGGCGACCCGAGGCGTTGCGGTTGCCGATCGGACGCTGTCGTCTGGTATATTGTGATGGCGGCAATGTGATGGCGGCAAATGTTGGCGGTTGTGCGTCCGGGACGCTGCGGTGACCTGGTGGCCGCGTACCAAATGTTGTTGCGAAGGCGGAGAGTTGATTGCGGCCTCGTCGCCGACCTCTGTTACCCCCACCTGTCACTTTTTTAAATCTGTTCCGTAGCGGATGCGTAACTCACGGGTCTGGGCAGGTTACGGCGAAAGAGACTCGCCACCGAGCCCGTAAAAAAAGCCCGCCATCAACGGAACGTGAACACGTCGACGAACGGCGGTTTGAATCGAACCGGGCTTGCAACCAATGCCAGACCTGGTTGCAGCCACTAAGAAACGGTCGTTTTTCTAAGTTCTCGTTCCCTCATCATTGAATGGCCTGCCACCGATCGCGGTCAACGTGAACGAGTCACCGGCGTTCCTCGCTGGAAACAATCACGGTGACTTCGGTGTCCGGCGGGCACAATCATATTCCCCGCATCGATCGCCTCGGACGTTCGCTGTCACGTTGGTTGATTCGCAGCGCGGTTGGTGACTTTTAGCGATCGCAACGGTCACGGGCACCGGTTTTCTGCCGCGATGGGGTGGGGTTGGCTGTAGATTTGCAATCGGTAACGCCCGGCAGCTCGGTTAGCTTTCGTCGTGAAACGGGCTGTGCCGAGGAGTTCGGGGAGGCGTAAGCGGTACGACATCCCGACGTAACCACGCAGGCCTGTGCCTTCGGTCCACGAACCGGTGAGCACGGCGTTCGCGATCGTCCCGATCAGCGATGCCAGGCAAATCGGCGGGTTTCCCGACCAGGCATCGGCCGTTTCGGTACGGCGGATTCATGCGTCATCCGGAAATGACAATGTCCCCGTCGAGGCTCGTCGCCGGGCTTTGCCGGCAGACGCAGCATTTCGAGCATTCGTCCGAGGTGAGATTCATAACGTCTCGCGGTTTGGCAATTCGTTCTGCGTGCAGATCGACGCGCTTTGCCCACGACCCGCCATCATGCCGCACGTCTTCTCACGCGAACCGTTCCGAGTGCCTGTGTGTGACGCTGCGCCATCGCCCGGCCATGAACAGATTGTCGATATTGCGGCTTGTAACACACCGATACGGGACCGGGTAACCGTAATTGGATCGACGCGGCGGTCGTGGACGGCGTAGCTGATGAAAGGATTTGTCAGGGAACTTTTCAGCGTACTGTTTCTTCGGGTAGTGCAAGATCGATCGCCAAGGTACTCGAACACAAACCGATCCCGGAAATTCTCGCGGACAACAATGTCTTCCTATTCAACACAACGTCGCCCCATCAACCGCCGACTTTCCCGTGACCGCCGACGTAGGCGACCCAAGTCAACGCGGCGTTGCGTGGTCGGGTTGACGGCGCGGTTTTTCATGCGCGTGAAACGCGCCAAACACCGCTCGCAAATTCCAGTCGCGATCGCTTGGCGCCGCCGAGCGGATCGGAGATCGAAAACCGCTTCCTCCAGAACCATTGCCCGTGAAAATCGCGGGTGGGGAAATCGCCATGTTCAGATCGAGTGCCCAATGGTGTTTTTGGGAAACGTCGCGCGGTGTCCGTGTTCTCCCAATCGCCACATGTTTGCTCATCCCCATCGTCCGTCGGGAGTGCGTCGGCGTCGGCACCGGCCCCAGGCGCCGATCCAACCGTGTCCGGTGCAATCGGCAAAACAGTTTCCCCGCGACGCGGAGGTCTTCGCCGTTTGTGTGTTGAGTTAATCGGAGACCATTGATGTGGTTATCCGAACGCCGTCGACGGCGTAAGCGAAATGGTGCAGCCATCAAATCGATGTTCGCTTCGGCGAAGCACGATGGCTTCCTTTTTAAATCGTCGCGAATTCTTCGTACCGCGCCTGGCCGATTTCGTCGCCGGTCATCAGAACTCTTCGACCATCTCGCCGATCCGCGGAACTTGCCGCGACGGATATTTCCATCGCCCACACCCGGACTTCGCTTCGAACCGTTGCCACCGAGCACCCTCCCGGTCTGTCAAACGCGACCCGGCATCCCAATCGCGCCGCCGACAACGCCCGACGCCATCCGCGTACCCGCCGCCGACCACGACGAAGTCATAGGGCCCTTTGGTCACCGGTGTCCCGACGGTCAGCCCCGAGTTGGTTGCGACGCCATGGTGAAAGAACGTCACCGACATCCGGCGGTGCTGCGCGACGGACGTCGCTCGCAAGTAATGCAATCGCAACGGCCGTTGAAACCCGTCAGAAATCGTGCAATGCAACGTCTGTGCCCCCGCATCAAACGGACCACGCCACGTCCTGCCAATGCAACCCGCGACTCGTACCGAACGTGGTCTCGAGCGCTTGATCGTTGAACGAAAATTTGAAACCGCCCCGCGAATCGGCAGATGACTTGGCAACGGCGACGAACTCGTCTTTCGCTGCCCGTCCAAAAGGCCACCCAATCCATCGTCCGGACCCCACACGCATACTCACCGGCCGTTGCAAATTCCAGCACGCGCGTTTCCGCGTCCTGACAACGGGCTGGCCTAACCGTGTGCGATCAGGTAGGGCGAACCCATTTGCTGATGAACTGGGGTCAGTTTCCAGCCCTCCGTGATCGGCGAAACTTTTCAGCTTTCGATAAAAAACCTCCTCGATCGCAATGACGATCGCCCGCCAGGGGTGCCGAGTAACCACAGTGACCGAGACAAGGATGCGGGCGGAATCAAAAGCCGAGAACGACAGGGAGGCGACATGGGGTTTGCCCGTGGTGGGATAGGGGAAACGAAGGTGCGAAAAGCCTTTTTATCCCAAATCAGCCGCCGTGTACTCGGGACTTCGTTGCCAGGCTTCCCAGAATGGGAAAATGCACCGGGTGCGAGGGGTGTCATCAGACCCTCCGGTTCACCCTAGCCGTTTGGGCGTTAGCACCCCCGGTTCAACGCGAGAACCGTGGCTTAACGCCAAAAAACGGGCGAATACACCGAAACACTTTTCCCGAACCTGCCTAACGCCTACTTCTACGTCCGCATGAACCGCTTGGGTTTGGAGAATGCGAGTCACGTTTGCTGGTCCGCCGGCCTCTCGCTTTCGAAGGACGCGTTCCGCCTGCGGCGACAATGGAAACAATTGTCCTAATTGCGATCAGGATTTGGAGTTTGTTTTTTCGAAGCAGGGTGCCGGTCTCGGAATTGCACGTTTCTTGATTCCCAGTCACGTACGCGGTTCACGGCGAAGATAGTACCGGAGGTCTGCGATTCGCTGAAGACCGGCGCTGCTGTCGAGCAATTGTTGCGAGATTGATCGGCAAACTCCGGCTTCGCGGTTCGCTGAGTGCGTCCAACGCAATCTTTCCGCGGCGGGTACGATTCAAACTGGTCTCCGCGAGAACGTACTGCGCGGTCTGCCCGGCGATCGTGCCGAGGAAAGTCGTGAATGATCTTGACGCGCTTGCTCCTTGAGTACCGCTCGTCGCGAGCGATCCTCAGCTTCGCGGTCTGGACCGACCGCGTGGCCTGACGAAATCCCAACCGCATCCCGAAATTCCAAAACCGGCCTCGTATCTCTTGGTACTCATGTCGGCGAGTTCCTCGAAGCGGAATCGGATCCGGCGAGCCCCCGGACCGAGACGCGAATAGCCGGTACGTCGGACGAGGTCGAGCGTCGCCAAGAAAAATTCTTGGCGCTCGAGCAAGTTTCCCATCTCCCGCGGCTGAACAAGCCAATCGCTGTTGCTGCAATTTTCGATCGCATTCGAGATCGCTTGGACGCTCCTAGCGATTTCGGTATCAATAATCAACGGCGGCGGTGCTCAGGTTCGTCCACCGGGGCGGCAACTACCGCCTTCACTGAAGGCCAACCCGATCAGCAATCCGCAAACCGCGCGAGCACGCCGGCCCGACAACCGCGAAACGGCCACCCGAGGATGAATTGGTTTGACTTGGGTGCGCCAACCAATTTGCCAGCCAAACGGCGATCCCTTGGTACTTCTCGGATTGGAACCGGTAAATACTGCTTCCGCGCGAGCGCTTCACGGAGCCGTCCCGGGCGGTTTGGGACGTTTCTGTGCGTCGTAACTTCGCCACGTTAACTCGCTGCGTTCGAAGAGCTCGGCCCGCGCGTCCGGCGTCACAGTACGCGTAGGCAAGATCCCAATACGCGTTTTCATCACATTACTGAGATAATAGGTGCCCCGCGTCGAAATTTCCGCACGGAAATATCGTTGTTTCATTCTGGCAATCACACACCGTTGTTAACACCTTTTTGGTAGCGCGCCGGGCTCGCGATTGCGGTTGAACGTCAACGCCGCACGCAATCAACGGTTGCCCCAGTTCAGCTTTGCCACTGGGCTTGCCACGCACTCGGCGTCAGGTTACCGGTCGCGTTGTGCGTTGGTAGTCGGTGATACTCCGCACGGCGATCTCAGCCCCCGTGGCGGGTCCGCTTGGACGTTGCCATGACCGTAGTCCGTGGGACGTCCTGTTTGAACGCGGTTGGCACCTCGCCGCCAAAGAAACCGGTTGTTGAATTGACGTCCGTTGTTTTTGCCAATTCCCCAGTGCATACAATTGCATATCGAACGCCGAACAACGCTGCCTCAATACCACCTTGCGGATCGTTGAACGAGCGGCAAGGAATGCTCGGTCGCCAACTGATCGGAGCCCGCACCCCCTCGCCCGAGGTCTCGCAGTACTTCCGAGTTTCGATAACGGCGAATCTCACGCCCTTCCGTAAACGGGGGTCGCGTTACGGTGCGTTCGCATGAGTTTCCGGATCACGATCGTGATCGTGGCAGCGGAGCGGTTTCAAGAAACGATCGACTCGGCGGAACTTCCCAGGCGCCCCCGCACCGAACCGGCATGATCGCGTCGGCACTCGGAGGTGTCCGTTTCCGATCGTTTCCGAAAAATTGTGCGTGGCACGACAACCGATAACGCCCCGCGACGCTGATAAAAATCAACCCGTATCAACGAACCAAACGAAGATCCACGGCACACCCAGTGCGGCTCGTGTGGCGTGGTCCTCGGCGTTTCGACGGCGTCGCCTGTGATCGCAACCCTTGCGGCGATTTCGACATCCGTCCCCGGCCCAACGACTCGCGATTCCGGAGGCGCGGCAATTCCGTCGTGATTCATCGGATTGGCAGCGGATGCGGAAACAAAGGCGAAATACCGTTTCGGACAACGTACAGCGTGCAATAGTCGGGGCTGAATAACCAGACCTATCGACGTCATCCGACGATCCGCCAGCAACCGATCCCAACAAACATTGTTGCGAAACTAGAAGGCGGCAAGTTTCACGCCATGAAACTGCATATCCAACGACTGGGGTTTTCCCCCATCGAACGGCTAAAACTAGCGTCCATGTCTGTCTCCCCGGCTCCCCGATCCCTCCGCCGCATGGCCCCGCCCCGACAAATCGGCCTGTTTCGAACTTCGTCGCTGCGTTACAACCGACTCGCTCGCCGATCCGGTCGTGCGCGCCCGCGGATTGAGTTGCGGCGATCGCCGGATGCGAACAATCCTACCCGATCAGCTATCTGACGACCTCATCGGCCGGCCCTCGTGGTCGCCGGACCTCCACTGAGCACCGCACCCAACCACGCACCCGCGAACACTCCGTCTCGAAAACGTTCGGATGCAAGCTTCGGAACGCGACCCGATTCACCTCCCGAGAACGACAGCCACGACGACCATCAGCATCGTCTCCCCGAGTGGTCTTGATCGTTCGCGATCCCGGATCCGAACGGGCGAGGAACTACGAATGCGTCGCCGTCATCGATGGTTTGGCAACGATTCGCCGTCGCACCCGCTCGCCGAACGAATCGCTGCACCCGTCGCCCGCAAATCGAATCCGCACGCCCTCCTCGTCCCGAGTCACGCGGCGAATCCGGCCACGACCGCGAAACACCGATATCACCGCGACTGTTTCAGTCGTGGCGTCGAGCCACCCGCCCGCCAACGCACGATCCACCTAACGCGTTCATGACCCGAACCGTGATCGCGATCGTGGCCTCGCTGGCAAAACGGTTTCCCGTTGCGTTTCGATTCAACGTGTACGGTCGAATCGAAACGATCGAAGCGCACGCCGTCGACGCAACCGGTCGCTGGACATGCTAACGCGAACTGCATGTTCATCCGATGGCCAACTCGTCAGCACCGGAGACTGACTCGCGAATGACGAGTTTGGAATGCAATGCAATCCGATCGCATCGCCGGAGAACTCACATCCGTCCAAACGAACTCGCGGGCCGACGCACTGCAACAATTCCGAAACCGGAGCACCGGCGGGGTGGGCAACCGCAACGAAGCCGATAACGCAAACAACACCGATTCTCTCCGCAGGCACTTCGGGCGGACGGATGGTGGTACGCGCCCGCATCGAATCGCTCACCGAACATATCCGCCTTGATCCAACAGGTCACGAAACGCTCACGATCCACCGCCCGCTGCGACGGACCGCGTCATGATGCGTGACGAAAAACAATCTCATGCTCGCCCGGTCAAGAACGTGCATGCAGAGCCAATGGTGCAACCAAGAATGGGATGACCGGTTTCTGTTCGTCTTGTTTTTTTACTCTCGGTTCGCTCGCCGGATTCCCGGCGGGTTGCTCGCGCAAAACACCGGTGCGTGAATTCAACACCGGTCCCGATGTGATTTGAATAACCTCGTTGTGTTGCCTCGTCAAGCGAGGCACTCGGTGAAACGGTTTCCACCTGGCATCTTCGCCCGCGGAGTCGGATCTCGCTTCGGCAATCGATACGTGTGGGTGTTGAAAGATCCTCTCTCGCCGGTACTGCATTCTTCGAGGATTCGAATTCGGATTCTACGATCGCTTGGCCAAGTCGAGTCGCTCTCGCGGCTCGCCGAACGCTATCGCGCCGGATCGAGCCGGAACGTGTTAACCCGGGTTCCTCCGCTCGGCATGGCGAGCGGGTTTGTTGGCAAGCGACTCGGGCGTTTTCCAAACGAAGCCTCCACTGAAATTTCCACCACGCTGCGAACACGGCGTGTGGAAACAACCGCTCGCACTCCGTTTGCTGGGATTAACGCCCGAACGGTTTTGCTGGGTCACACCGTCTCGCTTCATCCTGCCAAAACTCACAGCGATCCACCGACCTCGTTCGGATCGGAGAACCGAGCGGACACGGTCCACCCGCGCGAAATCTTGATCGGAGTCGCGAAATTTCATGTGCTCTGGCTTTGACGTTAGTGCTGATAAACGTGCGAGTTCGTTTGAAAGGGTTGACGGCGCGCCGCGGCCGGTTTGTTTTCCCGGCGGCGCGAGCTATTGTTCTGCCTGTTCGCGTTGTCGGTTTTTTTTTGATCAACCAAAGTCGTGCATGAAATCGCTCACGCGTTGGTTTTACGGCGTTGGGCGGTCCGTGCCGGAAAATGGGCGTGATGCGCTGTTGATGGGAATCCCGTGTTTGTATTGCGACGTGAGCGAAAACGTGTTGATGCGCGGCGCGTGGCATCGGGATGCCTTGGTCTCGGCGGCGGCAGGCATGATCGCCCGAATACGTGATCGCCTCCGATCGTCGGTTTGCCGTTTTGGGGCGTTTAACGATGTCGGGACGATCCTAATCAACGCCACCCCTTTGTTACGGTACGACGGCCTATTAACTGTTGTCGCTTAACATGCGTATCCAATCCCAACCGGGCCCAAGATCGGGCGGCAGTGTGCTCGGTGTACTGCCCCGTTTGGCCAGGAACCACCTGCCGGGCCGTCCAATCAGGCGTTTCCGAGGTAATCCTCGATCGACATCGACATCGCCCTCGGCATCGGCAAATCGGCATCGGTTAAAAATCCCTTTTGTCACTGCAGCTGCTCGCCTGATTCACGTCGCACACGGACCGATCGGGTCAGATGAACTCGTCGATCGACAAACTGATCAGTGCTTGCGGATCCTCCCGCCCGCGAAATCGGGCAACCGGCGATGGAAATGAAATCTCGGGCTGGGTCGGCGTTTTATCGGCGATCCTCGGGCCCGCGCCTTTGCGGGTCACCGCAAATTCAACTATCGGCGAGCCACCTCTTGATCATCCCACGTTGCCCACGACAATCAGGACGCGTCTCATATCAAGTTGGAAGTGATTGGAGATAATAGCAAAACTCGAGCAAAATCACCGGCCCTAATCGCCCTAGCTAATTCACGCAGTTGCTCCTCGATCCAGAACCTTCCGGTGGTCAAAGTTTTCCTCGAGATCGGGGTCCTCTCGCCATCAAGAAGCACTGCGGGTGGTGCAGATTATAAAAAGTGACCGACCGCCACCTCATCCGGATCAAACACTTCACGCGAGCCAAATGAGGCCATCCACACACCTCCAGGCAAAGAAAAATCAGAGCAAACTGACAGAATCAGAACAAACTCAGCACACCTTCCTTTGGAGTCAATACAACACTCAGAAAGATGCTTCTTGTCCCAGTTGTCGTGTCGAACTGAAAATGAATGAAACTTTTCATCGCCATGAACCCAGAAAGTAAGGCGCGATCACCATCAAGGCGTCCAGTAGGTTTCGTCGGCCAGAACGGCACCCCTCATTTGCCTGCCGAGCTTTTTGGGCAAATGTCATCGACACGGGAGTCGATTTTTCGGCAAGCTTCGTTTAAAATCCAATGAGCGCCGCAGGACTGAAACTGATACCGAACAACTCTTCGATGGCCCCTGGTTCGCAGAGGTGAAAAGGGGGATTTGCGGTAATGATCCCAATCACATTGCGAAGGTAGGCGCTGCTTTGCTACGAAGGAAAGGACCAATCCGGCTGAGCAAAAATCTCGTTCTGCCGGTTTTGTTGGA
>Ga0163217_1081833_pt1 | contig 10746 bp, 14 predicted proteins | sample SynspAceP_FD_185933 | JGI IMG/M metagenome (GOLD analysis project Ga0163217, IMG submission 185933) | Saline lake microbial communities from Ace Lake in Antarctica - Synechococcus sp. Ace-P (PacBio error correction) | ecosystem: Environmental > Aquatic > Non-marine Saline and Alkaline > Saline ...
ACCCTGAAAGTAGTTTTGATGAAGCACGCAGCACCGGGTTTGAGCTCGGCGATGATGCTGCCCAGATCCTTGCCGATGTTGGCGGCGGGTCATCCACTTCAGCTTGGCTTCAGTCCTTCAGCTCTTTCATCTGGATTCGCGTATAGCCACGATGAATGACTACCCCGAGGAAGTGGATACCTTCCCGGCTGTGGCTCAGATGGTCCTTGCTGCGGTTGACTGATCAGCTTCAGGTCACCTCAAGGTACCTATCGCTACAACATGCGTGGCTACGTTCAGACGCATTTTCCGATGCCTAGCCCGTGAGCGCACTGACAGATCAGTGATATCATCGCGTAGCGACGATCCCGGTGACCCCGGCTTTTCATGAACTGATCGAAGGGCGAGATCCAGATAGACGTTCGCAATCAGTTGGACGATGACGCCCGCCTTGCGCAGCCCTGCCACGTCTCCGCGTGCCCTCGACTTGGTGGTCCCCAACCATGCACGCCGCGTTCAGGAACTGTCCAGCAGGCCCAACACGCTGCCCATCGGTCACCTTACCGCCGGCAACTGGCGCAGGATCAAAGGTCATGGTCGCAGCCGTGTCGAAGCAATTTGAAGGTCATTCACTACCCCCAGTGACGCGCGTAGCGGCGGAATGAAACAGTTGCGCTTTGCTGATTCGCCCCTGATTGGGGCGCTGCGGCCCTGGAGCGGTAGCCATAAGCTCGACGGAGGGTAAATCAACCGTCTGAAAGATCGGTTCCAGCAGGGAACGCAGTGCTTTGTTGCACAACGCGGTCCGAATCGGTCGGGATGCCCACAGCCGTTCGCCTCGTCCGTTTTCCGGCAGAGTCACCTCGCGTACCGGTTTGAGCGCGGTAGCGCTTCTCCCTTCAGTTTCGACAACAGGCACGACAGCTCCACCTCCAGGTCGCTTCGAACGCAATTCAGGCTCTGCCCATCCTATTCCGGGCCGCACCCTTGTTGCGCCTCAACTGTCTGAAGCTTCATATCAGGACTCGCTTGCCGTAGGCAGGCGCCCGTATCAGACTGTAGTATTTTTCCTCATGCCCTGCTCTGTGTCGGCGTCCTTGCCTGTGCCACGATGAATCAGCGCTGGAATCTTCCATGTCATACTGGTGCGGGGTGCTAGCGATGGACGCAATCCTGTCGCCCAGCCATTGGCTTGGTACTCCCTGTTACAGAAGCTAGGCTTCGCGCACGTTCCCGGCTGGCCCCGTCCTGTATCCCCGTCCCGTGCGGACGGCTTGTGCATCACGCTGTCCCCTCTTTTAAACAGGGTCGTTGACCTGTTCATATTTTACTTCCGCCCTTTCACTGCACGCTCCGGCTTACGCCTCGGCAGGCACCCCAGCACCTCCGCTCGGGGTCGTTCCCGGTTTTGGCCTCCACACCGTTTACCGGCTTCACAGGCCCAGAACTTCATCACTACTACGCGTCCATCTGCCACCTTCGCCCCCATCAAACTGCCTTGCTTGCCGCCTTGAGCACTGACGCTCTTTCAGTGAGTACGGGGTCAGGCTTCCCCGGTTACTGCCCGGCTTCCCTGCACGATAGACCGTCTCTCAGCACGTCATAACAGCTTGAACCGAGTATCGGGCTTTGCGCTATTTGCCACGCTTTACCGCCTGTATGCCGCCGAATCAGGTTCGCTGCGCTACGTCCACGGGCTTCCTATGGCTTCCTTCAGACCCCACCGTTGCCAGTGAGCCCTTGCCTATTCAGATTGTCTTCCCTCGGCGGGGTGAACTTCACCCTTCTTTCAGGTGACGGGTTTGCCGGCTTCGCCGGCAAACAAAAAACACCCATGGGCTAAAGCCAAATGGGTGAAAGCGATGATTGGGACCCGCTTAAAAATCTGTATCAGGCTGGATGGCTTTGCTTTCTCTTCCGAGCCCAGACGCGTGAATTGGCCTATCCCGCGAAAAAGTCGGGTGTAAATGGCTTTTCGCCCATCCTTGCCCAGCAGCAAGCCCTTCCTCGCTTGCACAGCCAGCTTGGGCCGCCAGACCACTCGACTTGCCACAAGGGCGAGGCTTTCAGTGTTTGTATGCTTCCCAGCAAGTAATGCAGCGGCCACGCCATTACCTTCAAAAAGCCTTTGAAGGCATCGCTGCATGCACGGGGTACGAAAATGGCATCAAAAGGCTTATCGACGGGAGGCCTTCCCCATGGACCCATCCGGCTCCAGCAATCTTGCCTTCAGCGCTTTAACCGGCGCGGCCGATGGGCAATCAATTTGGCCATGGCCCCCTCTTTTCTATCAGCGCCGCCAGCATGGCGTCGATGTCTGCGCCCTTGACGCCTTCGCAATCAGAAATCGCCAACCCTGCGCGACTTGATATTGCCAGATAGCAGGTTCATCTGGCTCAACGGCCGGGAGGCTTCACGTGCCTTTTTTGCGCGCCCAGCGCCTGAGCCGGAAGGTGCCTTGAACGCCCCACATTTTCGCGGCCACTCGCGAAGGCCCAAGTTGCATGTCGATATTTGGCGGAGGCATCTCATTCACCTGCTCTTCACGATAAACAACCGCGCTCCACCTTGCCCAGCTCAAAACTGTACGGCGGCGATGATGTGTTTTCTTTCTCCGATCGGCTCAATGCTGCTCCAGAACAACTGCGCCCTGGGAGAATGGTCGCCAAGGATTCCACTGCGCCCTTTTGCCGGATTTTACTCGCGGAAATCTTTTTCGGATAACTCTCAAAAACGCCCGCGCTCGTGCCGGCGGGTCCTCCTTCGGCCAGCCCCATCTATCGAGTTCGGCTCGTAGGAGGCCTGGCCCTTGTTGATAGTTCTCCGATGCAGGGCATCACGCGGTTGTTTATGGAACGGACACACGGCGGTGATCGGCCAGCTCGTTGAAAGTTTTTGGGGCCCGCCCAGGCGCAAGCAACTGGCGTATCGTTATATAGAAAAACAGGCGCCCCTGAAGCAGCGACATGTTTACTGAAATCAATGCCAGGCCACGAATATGGCCCAATGTGGAAAGCGGCCTGCTCGTCTCGGAAAATAGTTGTCCGGGTTGCGATTCAAGGTCATCTTGCGATAACCTTGACTGGCACCAACTCCTCGGAATCAGTTTGTCGAATCGAGCATGATCGAAATCGAACTTGTGTCGTCCTTTCCTCTGGCACTACTTGCAGGCCAATTCCCATTCGGGTAATCGCCCATTCTGGATCATCTTCCGAGGTTCTTTGCGGTTGAAATCCGGGTCTTGCCCCGCCAGCTTTTGCGCCTCATTCCCAAACCAAGTGGAAAATAACCCCAGAGACCGACGCCAAATGAAGACTTGAGCGAACACCGACTTGCCCTGCGCATTACCATCCGGAACCGTAAATGCACGCCAAGCCCGCAATGGCTTCGGTATGACTGGAATAGCGCGATCGGACATGGGTCCAGAGCACCATAATGCGCCGATCGGGCGTAGGGAACACGAAGTCCAGAAGGTTCGTGGGCAGACTGGCCGGTGGGTATCTCATTATGCGGCTTCGGTTTTAACGCGCTGGACAAATTCCGGAACTTGATGTGCGTCCTGAAATTAAAGAACACCGGCATGTTGTTGCCCCACCAGATCGAAGTTGCCTTCGTCGGTATAGCAACTTGTCGCGAACCGCGCACATCCCTGACGGTATCCAGCCGAGCCTCTGGGCTCCTTACCGTGGAGAACGCAGCGAATACTGGCGTTTTTTTCGCGGGTCGTTAAGAAAATCCGGCCTTTGGTCAACTCGCTCAGCGGCTCATAGACCTGGACATAGCCATGCGCCGCCGCACCGCGGGCATGCACCACGCGTATCCGGGATGCGCTCGTGATCAAATGCGTGTTTCTCACTGCATGAATGAAAATTTCTAGCCAAGACGGCCCACGTTCGCCAGCTTTCAAGGTGTTTTGATTATCCGCGAATGCGCGTTCCGGTATTAGTGTAAGGCTCGCCGGTCGCAATCTTTCGCGAGCACTTCAAGCTGCTCGATTTTTTTGTTGCTGATTCTCACGGTCAGGGCTATCTGTCCCTGCTAGTTCACTGGATTTTCTGGTTGTTCGATCATTATTCATTCTCCTCTGCGCTTTGAATATGTGAAGCAACGCCCACGGCAAAGTTCTAAACTATTTCTTGGAGGTGAACTATGCGTAGCTCACCCAAACATGGCCGCAGAAAAGACACTAAATAAGCTGAAACCACACCCTGCTTTTCCAGTCCTAATTAAGACACGAAGCCGACCCATTCAGAGCAGGTGACCCGCATGACTCCGTGGAAGCATAAGAAAAATATACCGAAAAGCAAAGAGCAAAGCCCGACAAATATCGAGCAGAGTTATGAGCGCAAAGGCGTACCTGAAGAGGAAGCGGAGCCCCGCGCGGGCTAACGGTGAACAAACAATCCGTGGTGGCAATCGCCAGGGAGGCCTGGTGAGGAAAAGCCTGCCGCAGCCAAGCACATTCTCGAAGTGGCTCTGCCGAGCGCGCAGCGGCTAGTAGAAAAGGCGTGCCCACGCGCAGCTCGTTGAAGAAGAAACCAAAAGATGAGCTCATGAAAAAGCGCGTTCCATTCGGAAATATCGCCCGGCCGCTCGACCATCGTAAACAAGAGTATTGATAGATGCGTTGCAGAAAAGCCTCTGACCCATTACAATCATACAATCAGGTAAACTCCCACCATGTTTGAAAGATTAATGAATGTCTCAAAAAATCAGAACCTGAACTACCCGGATCAGTTTGATGTCTTTTGGTTGGCGGGTTGCTGTTGCCTTGCGCAAGGCATCACCGGCCCGGCATCATTGGCGTGGTCAGCCTGCCTTTGGCGCGGCCTAGCGAATTTATCGCGGGGCCAAAGCCTATCGGGCCAGCAAGAATTCGTCAACTGATGAACGAACACCACCGGTGGCTGACCAACCGCGCAGGGACATTCTACTGGCACTACGCAGCAGAAAGGCTCGGCTTATTCCTCAAGCGAGCCTGCGCACCTGCCAAGGATTACGCTGAGTAATTACTCTTTCTGTCCAGTTATCGCCGGCAAGCGCACCCGCGGCTACCCGGCGGTGCGCCAATCGAATAGAACTGGGCCCGCCCACTTTCTGAACGGAGCGCCCATGAGCTTACAAGCCAGCCGATGAACCAGTGAACACGCCACGGACACCGCTGGCAGGTCTAAAGTTGTCGACTTGGCACCCTGACGCTGGCCCCTTCGCAGGCCCGCATCTGCGCGAATTTTGCGGGCTGATGTCATCAAGGTCCGAATCCTCCCGACGGCGGTGATCCGCTTCCGCAAATGGCGCAAGCTGTATGAGGGTACCCTCGCCTGTGGTGGTTCGTCCAGGCGCGCCAACAAGCGCTCCCCTGACGCTTGACCTCAGCATCAGATGGACTGAAGATCCTCAAGGAATTGCTTGCTGATGACGGATACCCTATCGAGAACTTCGCCCCGCACCTTGGAAAAAGCTTGGCCTGGGCTGGGATGTTTTAAACAACGCTCTGAACCCAAAACGATTCATGTGCGGCTCTCCGGTTTCGGGCAACCGCCCCCTTGAATAAACCAACCAGGAATTTGGCGCGTGGGCGAGTCGTCGGCGGGCTGCGCTAATATCACCGGCTTCGAGGATCGGCCGCCCGTTCGCACCGGCATTTCAATCGCGATTCCATCGCCGCACTCCTGGGCGTATCGCGCGCGATGGCGCTGCGGCAACCGGGAAGGTGCGTGGCGGCAAGGGTCAGATAGTTGATGTCGCCTCTATGAAGCGGTCTTGGCGATGATGGGAAAGCATGGTGCCGGAATTTTGACGTGATGGGTTTTGTCGCGCGAGCGCAGCGGGCATATCAATGCCGGCAACACCCTCTCGTCAATTCATACCTAGCGCCGACGGCAAGGCAGTGCTAGATTGGTGCCAACGGCGATGCGATTTCCAGCGGCTGATGCACACCATGGGCCCAAGAACGCAGATGGCACAGGAACCCTGATCTGGCCCTGACAACGCAGGACGAGATGCACGCGAGAGGAAATTCTATGCCTTGAGAATTGACGCCTGGGACCGCACGCTGCCCCCCCAGGGAACGGTGCTGCGGCCTCTCACACCAGGCAATGTACCCGCCAGCCCGCATCTATTCGGGTCGCCGACATGTTCACCGATTCGCAATTTTCTTCGCGCGCGACATGTTGCGTCACCGGTCAGTTACCCCGATGGCAAGCCATTCAAGATGCCCGGCATTGTGCCCAAACTTTCGGCGTCACCTGGCCTCCAGCGAATGACAGGTCCTGCTCTGGGGCATACCATAACGAGGAATTACTGACACGACAACTCGCATGGACGCAGGCATTGCGAGGCTCAAGGCCCGACGGGTAATTTAGATGCGGCAGGGGGGTAATGCGAAAATATCAAGCTGGTATACAAGAGCGAGGAGTAATAAAAATTATCGGATTGGAGGGCTGGCAGGTAACGTTACGGCGAAGCCACGACGTACCGTCTCGCTCACCTTTGTCACCGGGCGGGCAAAGCCGCGCCGCGACAATGGCTTAACGAAACCCAGAAACGACAGAATAGCCAGACGATAACGACGGCACAACGATATAAAATCGATATTGTTCATCAGGTTCCCTCTGTGATGAAATAACCGCAATCCTGTTACAAAATTGCGGCCTCCACACTAGGACAGCTCCAATTCAGGAAAGATTAGATTTTAATGTGTGATTATTTTCAAAATAACCCACAAAAAAAAGCATATAGCCCGCTTGCTGCTTAGAATCCTGCTTCTCCATCCCACGGAATAAATTCGTTCAAACGCCCTTTTCAATATTGTTCAGCGACGTGGATAACTGAGTTCTGATGAGCGTTGCTGCGCTGTTGTCCGAAAGGTCTCGCAGGGATGGTCAAACACCAGTTTCCTTGAGCAGGCGCAGGGCCACATTGGTGCCATTGACACCTTCCGGCAAGGCCGGGAAGAAATAAAACGCCCCTTCTGGTTTGTAGCCTGGTCAGGTGCGGCCGACCTGCTCACCAACTCAGACCAGCCGTCCCGGCGCTTGGTGTATTCCCCAACATGTTCTGAAATAAATCGTTGCTGCCATGAACGTGCCGCCACCACCAGCCCCATATGGCAAGAGCGTGTTTTGGCCACTGTGGTGGTGAACAATGGTAGGGCGGCGCAGGCGTTTTTAATCGCCGGCCTGAACTGGGCGATAATCCAGCCCAATGCGCATGCCAGCCATGCTAATAGGTCTTGGAAAACTGCCCTGACCACCATCAAGTTGGTCCCAGATCGTGGTGCAAGCCAGTGCCGAGGGATACTCCTTGCAATCGTAGATCAGATGGTTCATAGACCTCTGTCAGATCACCTGAAATGCCCCGGTAAGCAGCCTCCTGCAAAATCGCTTCGATGTTCCCCGCGATATCAGTGCCGGTCGGGTTGCTCGCGAGTTGAGCACGATGGCGTGGGGTATTGGGCTGGATGGCATCAATCACTTCCTGAGGTCGAGCTGGTGATTCTTTTCGCCCGGGTAGTGATCTCGTATCTCGCCGCCGTTCATACGAACATCGGCGCAATAGAGCATGAACGCCGGATCCGCACGAATATAAATGCCGCCCCGGCGCCGACCTGCGTCAGCGCCAGATAGATGGCCTCTGAGGCACCCGTGGTGATCAATGAGTTATCGGCCGTCAGCTTGCGCTGGGAACGGGCGCTGTCAATACAACCGCCCAGGGACTCCAACAGCTCAGCGCAAACCCGCATCCAATGTGTTAACCGGGTCTGCCCCGGGCGCGCAGCGCTTCGATGGTGGCGTTGTACCACATTTTCAGGCGCCGGCAGATTCCCGGCTGCCGATGGACAGGTTGAATCACATCCTCCATGCTGGCCGCGCATATTGACTCTTGGGATACCCGGCAGCCGGATCGCCATCATCGCCGGATTCCAGTCGGGTCTTCGGATTCGTACATGATCGATATCCAGACTGCTCAGTGGCATAAGGGCGCTCCCTCAGGACGGTAAACAGGGTGGGCGAAGCTCGGTCACAACGAGCCGCTGCTGGTAGGCGTACCCGGCCTGCCAAATAACAGCGCATCGTTGAAGCGCGCGCCCACCAGTTTTGCAGACTGATCGGCAAACCGCCCTTGTCGAAGCCGCAGGGCACAGACAAGCCAAGGCTGGCCGGTCATGTTGAAAGGGATAGGTAAAGGCGTCCAGGTTGGCCCAGCGCGGTACTCGCCAGTCTTCCGCGGACCTCGCGACCGTCTTTGAACGCGGTAATGGGTAGCTCGGTGTCAAGCAGCAGATGTACTTCTGGTGGAACGTCGCCAGCGTCGCGCAGCGCCAATTTTGACCTCGTTCACGCGCGCCCATATAATCGAGCATGCTCAGGCGCGCAGCCTTTTCCGAGACTTTGAAACCAGTTCCGGGGTCCATCAGGGCGCGTTTTTTCGGCCCCAACGATCACGCATGGCCGTTCGCCGCGCCGCCATAAACAGATGACGCAAAGCCGCCAATGATCACTGAAACTCAGGGTCGACACGCACCCACCTCGGCGCCCAGACTTTCAAATACCCTGGGCCGCCTCCGCGACTGCCGCAATCGACCTTCCGGGTTCACATCAAACGTAGCCAAGGTTGGGGCTGTAAGCGATCATTCAAGGCCCTTGACACCTTTTTCAGAATTTGCCGAATGTCGAACCGCGCCGGGGTAAACGGCTTGGTATCGCGGTGGGTCAGCCCTCGTCGAGCACATTCATCATCAAGGCGGCATCTCTTTAACGTCCAGGTCAATTGGCCGCGGCGTGGCCAGGTACGAACGGGCTTGCCTGGCCAAGTGGGGAATCTCGCCAGAAAGGACGGTTGAGCCCAACGATGCCAACAGAACGCGGCGGGGATACGGATCGAGCCACCGCATCAGACCCAAGCGCCAGCGGCGCCATCCCCAAGAGCTACTGCCGACGCCACTGCACACCCAACCGCTGGAGCCGCCGGGTCTTGTCAGGGTTCCAGGGATTATTCGTCCACCCCCATCAACCGGATTAATCGGTTAACGCCTCCAGCCGAGCCTCCGGCGTGGTGGTCTGCCGATAGGCACATAACCCATGGCGCGCCAATGCTGCGGTGGCCGGGCCGATTTGTTCAGGGTAACTAGCCGGATCAACGTATGCGAGCCAGCGCAGGGGTCGGCCCACATGGGTGTCAGCAAACACATCCTTCCGCCAACCGGCACGCAGCCATCCACCAGGCCCTTGAACCTCGCCAATTCTGGTACCGCTGCTCGGAATTTCAAGCGGCAATTCGCCAGCGTGGTGGTCCACGGTCGACCAGAACAGAAACCGTTGGTATGGCTTATCCAGGCGCTCGATCTGATCGAGCATCGCCCCGGCCACCTCGCAGGCGACAGGCGTTTGGTCGCGATAATGCGCGAGCAGTTCAACAGCGGGTCAATCTGAGGATGTCCTTGGGACATGGCTTCTCCTGTCGTGCTATTGATACCCGGACGCAAGGCCCCGACGAACGCTGCGCAGCCGTCATGCAACGGCCCGCCAGCGAAGGTGACGAAAAGCTACTTCCTTCACCTGGTTTGAAAAGACGCTGACCCTCTGTTGCCAGCCTTGAAGTTGGCGACGAACTGCTACCAGCGCGCGTGCCCAGCCGATAAATCGCCGGCCCATGTGCGCAAGACATACACATTGGGCTGATCCCACAACGGATGGTCTTTGGGCAAGGGTTTCTGTTCAAACACATCCAAGCGCCGCACCGCCCATGGCCGCTGCGCAAACGCCGCAGCAGTGCGTTCGTTTGACGATGGCGGCCGCGACCGACATTGATCAGTCGTGCGCGCCGCTTCATCGCCAGCGAAACGTCTGCTGGTGAACAGGCCCTGGGTTGTCCTCGTCAGAGGCGCGGTGATCACCAACGTAATTCACCTACGCCGGGCCTCATGCAACGGGAGTCGTTGCCCAGCCCCGATCGAAAATTTCGCCTCTCGCGGGCCTGCCGGCAATACCAGTCACCTGCATACCGACTGCCTTGACAGCCGCGCGACTTCCGCCGCCGATCGAGCTGCGCCGACAATCGCGCGGCGGGCGTTGATCCCGGGGAACCTTCTCGGTATCGCGATGCGGCAACGATGCTTCGCGCCTGCAATGCCAGGTTGCCCATGGTGTCCTTTGGCGAACAGCACACTGCGCCGCAGCCACATACTCGGCAAATTGCCACGTCCGAAAATCCCCTGGCGTTGAATCGAATGTCGCTCTCAACCAGGGCGGGGACAACAGCGCATCGACGCCGGCACTGGTCGCAATGCACCACTCAATTTCGTCTGCGCTGGCCAGCAGCGCTCAAGCAAACCGTGCGAAAATCGGTGACCACCAGCATCGGCCTCGGGCAGCGCCCCACTGCAGTCCCCCTCGGCGCTGAAAGCGGTCTGCACCTGCGCATCGTCCCAACGCGGCTCAACCGGCAGCTCGGTTTCCTTCCGGGCGCCAACCATACCAGGATGCGGGTCATGCGGCCACCTTCTGCAGGCCCGGCCAAGCGCGGCCATTGCGTCGTTGACTTCGACCTCACTGACCGACCAGCGGCGGCAGAAAACGACCGGTCCTGCCCGTCGATACAAACAGCGCACAACAGCAAGCCCTCGGCTTCAACAGGCGGCGGCTATGTTCGCAGCCACCTGGGGCAGAGGCCGTCGGGGATCGGCAAATCCCATACCCAGCCATCAGGCCCTGCCCGCGAATCTCGGCAATCAGGGATATCCCGCTGCACGCGTGAGTTGGCTGA
>Ga0163217_1114504_pt1 | contig 10745 bp, 14 predicted proteins | sample SynspAceP_FD_185933 | JGI IMG/M metagenome (GOLD analysis project Ga0163217, IMG submission 185933) | Saline lake microbial communities from Ace Lake in Antarctica - Synechococcus sp. Ace-P (PacBio error correction) | ecosystem: Environmental > Aquatic > Non-marine Saline and Alkaline > Saline ...
CCAGGAAGGAGAAGGAATCCCCAGAAAAACCCTGGCCTGGGCCCTTTTTGCAAGATCGAGCCCCTTAAAAAAATCAATCAGAACGAATGAAATTCCTGGGAATAAATGAAAATTTTTTGGAATTTGAGGAATTTCCATATTTTTTGGGAAAGTTCCAGTGCTTTTTATTTTCGCCTTTCCGCAGCAAAGCAATTTTTGGGCAATCCAACTGCTGGAATCCTATTCCAATCCTTTTTCCCTGTCGTGAGTATTTTCCGTAGGTAAAATTTCCCTTCATGCAGAAGCAGAAGTGAAAAATGTAGCCCGAAACTGTTTTGCTCCTTTTTGGCGCCATTGCCCAGCTGCAAAACCTGCCCTTGTAGAGCGGGAAACCGGCCGCAAGCCGCGTTTTTCGCCCTTTGGGTCGAGATGGCGAGCCGGCCAGCAAAACCCGGGCCATTGAGGCCGCTGCAAGGCCCGCAGAGCGCGTGATGGGTCCCGTCCCCTGCCGCATCCAACAAAGCGGAAGCCCCCGGGGGCCGCGCCGCGCCCTGAAGCCGGTTGGGATGGAGGCCCCCGTCCGCGCCTACAGCGCGGCAGCGGTGGGCTGGGAAAGACCGGCAGTCCGCCCCCGCCCTCCTGAGCAAGCCGTGGGAAGGCCGGTGGCGAACCGCCTTAGAGGCCTGCTTTTGCTCCAGCGTCACAGCGGCCCTGCTCCAGCACGTCGGGCCCGGGCCGTTTCGGCACAAACAGCGGCCCTTCCCCCCAGCTGACGCCCGCCAGTGGGCGGGGCACCAGCCACACCTTCACCCAAGTGCACCAGGTGGACGGGCGATCGGGCCAGAAGCCGGCCGCATCGCCCTCAACACCAAACGGGCTTGACGTAGGGAATCAGGCCGCGCCAGCAACCGCCGAGGCCCCAAACGCGGCCTGGTGGTCAGCCACCCCGAATACAGTTCCCGATCCACGCTCCCCAGCGCAAAGCGGGTGGTCCCAATAGGCGGCACGACCCACCATCACCCCATCCACATGCGGCAAGCTGGGCCTGAAACAGTCGGCCACTCCCGCAACCGCCATGTGAAGCTTCAAAGAGAAGCTCCGGTCGTTCGCGCTTAAGCCGGTGCACCAGGTCGTAACGCAACGGCGGAATCGTGCGTTTCTGCTTGGGATCAAGGCCCGAGAGCAAGGCTTTGCGGGCATGGACGCTGAAAGCGGGCGACGGCCGGCCGCAGCAGGGTGTCCAGACGAAGGCCGGAGTTCGGCGTAGGAATCTCTGGTCGACGATGCCCGATCCGGTGTTTCAACCGGTCACCGCAGGGGCCCTGGGCCCAATCGCCTCGCCGCAGCCGGGCCAGAATGGGGCAGGCTCAGCCATCAGGCAGAGCGCCGAAGCGCCCCTTTCTGCACCCGCTCGCTTGGGCAGCCCAACGTTTCAGGTTGATCTCGTCCATAACCCCCAGGCCGCTGCCAGTTTGGGCGCTTCGGCGGAGCAGGCGGGATCGTCACCGCCAACCTGGAAGGGCGAGGGGGCCTTTTCGGCAGGGGCGAAATCCAGCAGGGCTGCGCGACGGCCCGTGGTGCACAGGGCCTGCCGCACCACCATCTCGGTTGTAGAGAAAGGCTTGTGGCTGAGTGGATCTGCCGCATCAAACACCCGGAAGTGGGCGATCGTGCCGCAGTTCTCATCGGCGCCACACTGAGAGCGAAGTACGCGGCCTGTTTCCGCCGGTCGGCGACCGTGCCCCTCTCCCATCCGGCACGCATGCTGCCCTTTTGATCAGTCCCTGGTGGTGGCCGGCGTGGTCGGCCTGGCTACATGGCTGCCATCCACAAGCCAGCGGAGAGGGGGCTCAAAGGAGTCTTGCTGCTTGAAGCCAACCCTGCAGCCACTCGGCAAGGTCTGATCAGTGGTGGTGGCCGCATGCAAAACGTCACCCATGGCTGCTGGGAATCCGGCGAGCGCTGGTTGGGCTCATTACCCGCGGGCAGCAAGGCCTGCGCGGACCTTTTCAGTCGCGTTTGCCCGCCGGCGACACGTGGCCTGGTTTGCCAGCCGCGGCCTGGAGCTGGTGGAAGAGCCCGATGGGCGCCTGTTCCCGCGCAGCAACCGTTCCAGCTCCGTGGTCGCGTGCTGGAAAGCGACGGCGCCGCCCGCGGGGTCAGCCGTCTGGCGCGGCGCGGCCCTGCGGGGCGCCCAGCCCCTGGAGCAGGGGGTGATTTTGAGTTGCAAATTGCGCTTGGCCGGCCCATCAGCCAGGAGCGCGGCCACAAGCCCACAGCTGCCAAGCCGCCGCTTGCTGCTGGCCACCGGCGGGCACCCCAGCGGGCGGGCACTGCAACCCCAGCTGGGCCATGGGTGGTGGCTCCGGTGCCTTCGCTGTTCACCCTGGCGCTGGACGCCAACCCCCTAGCTGAGCTCAAGCGGCGTTGTCATGGACCCGGTGGGTCTGGAACTTGCTACTGCCAGGCAGCGCTTCGTTGAGCAGCAGGGAACGGCCCTGAAATCACCCCACATGGGCTTGAGCGGGCCCGGGCCACCCTGCGGCTGACCGCCTCGCCGCCCGGTGCCCTCAAAGAGCCAGAACTAACGCACGTCCCAGCTGCGGGGTTCGACTGGAGCGCGCAGGCCCGCGCCGAGCTGGAGGCCGGGCCTTCAAGCTCGGCCCGGATCGAGCAAGCCAAGCCGGCTGCTGTGCAACTGGACGCCCAGTGGCCCGAACTGAGCCGGCGGCTTTGGATCCATCTGCTGGAAGCCAACGACGTGAAAGCGGGCAGAAGCGCTGGGCTTGACCTGGGCCTGCAGCGAGCAACGGCGCCTGAATCACGGCCCTGCGCGCCAGCTGTTATGCGGTGAGCGGCCGCGGCCCCTTCGGCGAGGAAATTTCGTTCACCGCCGGTGGAGTGAAGCGCTGGGGGAGGTGACGATGGGCCACGATGGAGAGCCGCCTGCAACCGGGCTTGTTCTTCGCCGGGGAACTGCTCGATATCGACGGCGTGACCGGTGGGTTCAATTTTCAAGCATTGCTGACCTCAGGCTGGCTGGCCGGCCAGGCGATTGCGGCAGCGGCTGCAACTGAAGGCGGTGGCAGCGGTGCCTACAGGAAAAGTTGCCAACCCGGGAAACGGCCCTACCTGCATCTTGTCGAAAACCCGAGAACATCGCATGTAACATGGCCAGCAGAATGGCCGCCACGATGACGCCCACCAATCACGATCATGGGCCTGGCCTCCAGCAGGGCCGGTGAGCGCTTTTGCCGTGATGCAACCTCAAATCTTCGTAGAAATCGGCAACGCTTGGAGAGCATCCTTGTCCATTTCACCGGTTTTTCTTCACCCACTTCCAGCCAGGCCTCAGTGCGCAGTCTGGAAAGAAACGGATTTCGGGGCGAGCGCCCTCACTCAAGGGAATCCCGTTCTGGAGTTCCTGACTTGAAGAAGGCGATTGCCATCAGCCAATATCGCGCATTGCCGAACGTAATCGCGCCACAATTTCAAGGGCCGTGAGAATCGAACAACGCCGCCTTGCCAAAGGAACTGAACGTGCGGCAGAAACTGGAGCGTGGAGGTTTCAGAATCAGATTCGGCCGAACAGGGAGCTTTCCAGCAAATGCCAGCGTCAACCCTGCGCGGCCAGTCGGGGTTTTGTAAAGCCCAACGCAACAACCAAGGCCGCCAGAATTCAGGGCACCGATCAAATAGATCGAAAACTGGTGAGCGGCACAACGCAACTGTGCCCAACCATCATCTGGGTGAAAACCAGGGAGTTCGGCAACCGAGCTGATCGAAGATCGTCGCGACGTGGGGATCAGGAAAGATCGTCATCCCTAAGGACACGGCCACCGCGATACAAGAACCGGGAGCGACCGGATACCCCAAGGCTCCTTGATCTGATTCTGCAGTTTGGCATTTTTGCTCAACAGAAATGACATCGTTTGAGGGGTTTCATCGAGGACACCACCCGTTTTTCTCCCGGCTTTCAATATCGCCACACTGGGAGCCGATCAAAGACCTGGCCACTGCGCAATCGCACTGCTGAGGCCTTTTTTCGCTGGCATGATGTTCTGGCTGAATCGCCTCCAGCGATCGCCGAAACAGGGGCTTCTTCTGCTGATTGGGCCATATCAGGGGTCAGGCTGCGCTTCACGGTCGGCAGCACCCGAGTCGATCAAGCAACCGCGAGCTTGTTTTCGCGGAGACAGCGCCTTGTCCCCGACACGATCTGGGGCTGGCCTCGAAGACACGTTGCACCTGAGGTGCGAGCTTGGAGTCGATGGCACGGCTTGCCTTTTGGCGGCCAAAGCGGAGAACTGGCCGTGGAGCGGAACAAGTCGAGCGAGCCAGGATGCCGCGACGCCGCTATGATCCCGTTTTGGCACTGAACCAGGTCGTCGCGCCGTGAACTCCGGGAGTTGCTTGGTGAACTCTCGGGTGTGGTGAAGGTGGCGAGGAAGGCGCATGGCGATCCGCCTCAGTCGCTGGTGCCTGATCAGGCGTGGCTCGTCCGGGCCTGGTGGTCGGGAGCGGGGCTTGAGCTGTGGCTCCTCTGGCGCCCGCGGCGAGGGCCTTCTCGGCGAGGGTCTGCGGCGAACTGGCGCCGTCCTGGGCTGGGAATAGATCTGAGCTGTTTGCTTCCGACGGATTGCTTACAAGGCCGTGTGTTGACTGATTTCCTGGGCCATCACCCGGCCGAACGCATGGCCATGGGGCGCTGCGCAGGGCAGAGGGTCTGGGCAAAGATCGCCGCGGGCTGCCGCTGAGCTGGACCCGGTACCTGGGTCTTGCTGGTTTGGAGGGAAAATCACGTCCGACCATGGCCGATCCACCCGTCTGGGCGGGCGGAGCTGGTGTGGAGCGGTGGCGAAAAACCGGATGAACCGGTTTTCGGCGGCCGTGATCGGCCAACTGAATCCGTTCGAGGTCCGCGGCAGTCCCTAGGATCAGTCGGGTTTCACGCAACGCATGTCTGAGGATTGCTGAAGGCTCTTGGTGTCTTCAGTTGCTGGCTGATGTCAGCTGGTTCTGATAAGACGAACTCAACGGAGTCTTCTCGTCGTGTGCTCGTGTGATTGATCTCTAGCGCGGCCGGGTGGTGCTCTTGCGCGGAGACGCGGTCGGCCCTGTGACCAGCCACAAGCCCGAAGGTCGTTTTGTTGTCTCGCACTCACAACGGCAGGCAGTCCCGAGCTCCCATGCAGCCGGATCTTGCTGCCTCAGGAGCACGAAGGCAAGCAGCGTAAGGAGCCCATTCTGGCTATAGACATTGACGCGAAAATCTGGCGATATCAACGAAAGCGCCATAAGGCGCATATCGAGCTCCCAGGTCATGCTCTAGGTGCTGGCGTTGCCATCGTTGAGAATCGAGAAGATCATGCGATTGGCAGTCCGTCCTCTGAGAGCCCTGGCCGTGGCCCTGCATGACTGCGGCGCAGTGTGTACCCGCATCGGATAAGGCGGATGTGCCCGAAGGGGGGGCTGCGTCAGCACTGAGATGGAGAATCGTGTCCTTTCCTGCGTATTCTGGATCAGGTCTGCGACGCATCAAGTCTTGAATCTGCAGCGTTCCCAGTTGGGCTTGTTTTAACGAAAGAAATCGCTCAGGATCTAGAGCTGAATCCAATGGATCTCCTGATTCCGCCCGCCAGTCCAATACTCGCAGACCGGAGCCATGGTCAGGCCAAACTTGGCAGCAGATCAGGCCCTTGGGGCGCGAGCAGTAGGGGCATTCCCAGCCAACTCACTCCTGAAGGACCAGCTCCGCAGCCTGGCAGGTCAAGGTGGTGAGAAGCGCGCAAACGGCGCTCGATTCCCAAGTTCGGGTAATCCGTGAGCAGCATTTCGTTCAAAGCTTCCTCCAGGGTTATGTGTTCCCCTCCTGACCAAAAATCCAGGCCATAACCGAGCAAGGTTTTCATGCCTGAATCCAAGGCAAGTCGGGGCGGATTTTCACATCGGCGCGTAACGGCCCCCTGGGCGATTGCGGTATGCAGGGCCTCATTGATTCGTAGCACCATCAATACACTGCCGACCCGTCCCTTGTTATCCCCTTCCCTTGGCAAGTTGGGCAGACAGACTGTTCGGGCTTGGGGAATGAATTGGCCCGGATAAAAGTAATCGTTTTCCTCCTTGGCTGCAAACAAGCCGAATGGCCAGGTCTTCCTTCGCTGGGGGTGGTAACGGCTGCGGCAGGTCAAATGCAGAAGCCGGGCAGCAAACCGCTTTGCGAAACGATGCCAGCAGGGAGGCGCTGAACCATGAACGGCTCACAACGCCCATGTCCTGGCAGGCGAAGCGAATCGCATCGGGCATCGTTGCAATGCAGGGTGGTCCAGCACCAGATTCCCCGTCAGGGCGGCCCTCGATCGCCGGTCTTGGCAGTTTCCCACCCATCGCGGGTCTCGCCCACCAACAGCACGTGCGGGGGTCCTGGCGCATAAAGGCCCGCAGGGGCCGTGCCTGAAAGTCATAGCCCTTGTCCCGATTCACGCTGGGTCTGGGTGATTCCCTTGAGCATGTATTCGATCGGATCTTCACCGTCGAGATGTTGATGCCCGGTCGTTGCGCTCCGAGAGCAGGGCATAAGGGGAGGTTGGACTTGCCCGATCCGGTCGTCCGTGACCAGAATCATTCCGGACGGTTTGCAGCCAGGGCCCGGCACCTGGGCCAGGGCAGCGGGTTCGTAATCAAGGCATCGAGGCTGAGCTGGGTGCTGCTGCTGTCGAGCAGCCGCATGCACCACCTTTCTACGCACGGCCCGGCAAGGTGCTGACCGCAGCTCGATGCGGGCGGCCCTTGTACATCCGGCGGATGCGCCCGTCTGGGGCATTGCGGCGCTCGGCGAATTATCCAGCCTCGGCCATGATCTTCAGCGGGATAGGTGAATCGCTGGGATCAGCCGTTTCGGACAGTTGTTCCGGGGGTGGAGCACCCCGTCCTGTCGAAAGCGGATCTGCAACCCATCTTCCGTGTGGCTCTACATTGGAAATGTCCGCTTGGAGTACCGGTTGTCGAGGGCATCTGGATCAGGATCCGGTTCACCAGGCCTGAATCACCGGTGAGGACTGGTGGGGCCGAGAGGTTGGCCTCCAGATGCAGCGTGGCTCCCGGTCTTGGGCCGTCCGGCACTCGGTCTGCTGACCTCGAGGCTTGAAGGTCATCGAGCAGCCGAAAACCGGCTCAACGGCAGCGGGCCGGTGGCGGGGGAGGCCCGGTTGTGGCTACGCCCGGCGCCCGTTCAAGCTGGCGTGCGCATCCGCTCGCCAGCAACGGTATCGATCTCCTGCTTCAGAGCGAAGCGGCCAACTTCGGTCTGAAGCCCGCCTTTAGCGACGGCGCCCGTTGCCCAGGGCGTTGCGGCTGCTGGGCCTCCAATTGGCCCGGCCACCGCCACCACCAGGCTCTCCGCCGAGCTGCTTGCAGCGGCAGGCAGCTGTGCTGCTGCAGCCTCAACGGGCAATCGATGCGCCGCGCAAAGGCCTCGAATCAGCCCGCCGGTCCGCGCTGCTGCAGCTCACCGATGCGGAGCAGCGGCTCTTCGCTTCCGTTGGCAATTTGGGGCCGGTCCGTGGCTGGAACGCCGTCATGGCCGCTGGGGGTGTCAGGAGGTGCGGGCTCCCGCTGTGGGAGGCAGCGCCTCTGGCGTCCAATCATGTCCTAGGGAGCCGTTGGCGGTTAAGTCAAGCATCGAGTGGGCAGAAGACACTCACCCATTGGTCCGAGAGGAACCGTTCGCCGAGGCGGATCGCCCGCCTGCCAAGGATGGCCATCCCAGACGAATCGATTCACCCCCGTTTGTAGCCGGGTGACACCCGCGGCGGCTCTCCAGAAGTGATCAACCAGGGCAAAAGCCTGCGGGTGGCCCCAGAAAGTCCTGCGGAGGAGCCAAGGCGCGGTAACCGGGGCAAGGGCGCCCCCAGCGCCGCGAGATCGCCGAGGGAGCTGCTTGCCCCTGCGCCTGGGAACACCAACACGGTCCGGAAGCCAGTTAATGCGGATCGCCGCCGGACTTCGACAATTTCCGCAAGCGGCCAGAGCCGGGGAATCAGGAAGGGAATCTGCGTCTGCAGATCACCTGCTCCACCCTCACGAAATCCTGCCGGTGGTCGAACAATTTCCGATCGCGCCCGGCTAGCAGCGTTCTCCCCAGAGCGAAGAAGCAGGGCCTGCCACCGCAGCTATCAGGTGCTTAACGAGCAGCTGGTGAAAGTGTTTCAAGCAGCTTGGGGGTGGCCCGAATGCGGGTGGAGGGGAAGTGTTTGATCCGATGCTGCAACGAGGCGGTGCTCGCCCGACGAAAGCCCAGTGACGGCTAGCCCGCCGAAGACTTCATTCGTCGAAAGCTGCAGCGGTGGGTACGCAGCGTTCGACGGGACGGGTCCTGCGCCATGCTCTGGGTGGAAAGTGTCCGTGGTCCAGGCCGACGACGGACCCGGCCCGAGCCCAACGCAAGGCCAGGAACAGTTCAGGGCGGAGATGGGGCAACACTCTGATGGCACGACTACTAGACCTGCTGGTGTTGGGGCGGATGCCGATGCGACTCACTCAGCGGTTCCTACCGGACGTCTTGCCCGTCAGGTAAATCACCCTGATGTGAACAGGATCCGGGCCGAAGACCGCTTCAAGGAGATCGGTCGGGCTTTACGAAATCCTCAGCGATCCCCAGACCCGGCCCGCTAACGACCAGTTCGGTGAGCCGGCGTTCAGCGGCGGCGGGGGCGGCCGGACATGGGCGATGTGGGCGGCTTCGCCGACCTGTTCGACAACCGCTTCTTCCAGCGGCTTCGGTGGCGGGGCCAGGGCGGCGCCCCCCGTCCGCCGGCGCCCCCGCCAGGGCGACGACTCCTGCGGCTCGACCCTCAAACATCAGCTTTCAAACGAAGGGGTGTTCGGCCAGGAGCGTGACGTCCAGATCCGCCACCGTGGAGAAACCTGCCAGCACCCTGCTCTTGGCTCCGGGCGCCCAAGACCGGCAAGCGGCCCCACCGGACCGCTGTCGGCACCTGCCAGGAAGCCGGCCGCAGGTGCGTCCGCGCCAGCGGGACCCGCACCCCCTGTCGCGCAGCTCACTCCGGTGGCCCTGTCCCGTTGCGAAGGCAGCGGCCAGGGTGATTGCCAACCCTTGCGGCGATTGCGGCGGCCAGGGGGTGGCAGCGGTGCGCAAGAAACTGGGCGGATCACGATCCAGCCGGCGTCGATTCCGGCACCCGCCTTGCGGCGAGGATCAGCAGTGGAAGGCAAACGCTGGCCAAGCGGGGTGGCCCCCCCTGGCGATCTCTAACGTCTACCTGTCGGTGCAGGCCCACGACAAGCTGCACCGCGAAGGCATCCACATCCACTCCGGACGTGGCGGGTGAACGTATCTCCAGGCCCATCCTCGGCGACAAGATCGAGTGGGACACCGTGGATTGGCCCTCGAAACCATGGAGAAATTCCGGCCGGCAGTCAGATCCTGGCGCCGTGCTCACGCTCAGCGGCAAAGGGTGCCGCGGCTTGGGCAATCCCGTGGCGCGAGGCAATCACCTGATCCACGAAATCAAGTGTGCAATCCCCACCAAAGGGTCAGCAGCCATAAACGGGAGCTGCTCGAACAACTGCCGGTACACCACTCCCGACAAGGGGCCATCCCCGACAAGAGCGGCCTGTTCGGAAGGCCTGTTTCGGTTTTAGGACGTTGGCAGCGGCAAACTGAATGGCGGTGGATCAAGGGGTTGGGATGAAAGGTGGGAACGGTCCAGAGTCGCCAGAAGACAGGTTGATCCTGAGGCCGCGGGTCGACCTGCGCGGCAAACCCCCTGCCCGTCAATTTCATCTCGCAGCCGCCTCAAGCTGGAAAACCATCGCAGCCTGGCGCCCTGCTCCAGGTGGACCTCGATGGCGGCGAGCCCGAGCGGTGGTGAGCGAGGGCTCAGATGCGGAAGGGACACTGGGTCGAATCCAGCCTCTGCAGAACCCGATCAGCCGCCGCCGAGGCCCCGCAGCCGGTGGCGGTTACTGGAATCCGCGTCGACGGCGCCTTAGGCCGTTGGTCGTCTCCGGACCTGGTGGTGGCCCCTCGCCAGGCCCAATTTCTGCAGGTAGCAGCTGGAATCTCGCCGGGCCCAAGGAGCGCATCCAAACGGCTTGCTCCTGCATCCGGCGGACACCCCCTCGGCAGACGGCCTGTCAGGTCTGCGTGGGTGAATCGGGTGGAGCTCGACGGCATCTGAGCTGGCCAGCCAGGCGGGGTGCCATCGCCCACGGTGCGGCCACGCCAAGAGCCTGCTCGAGCGCTCCGCCGTGGCAACTGCGACCGGGGTGGTGATCGTCGGTGGCCTGGCCGGAGCCCCGATTCTCGATCCGCTGACAAACTCAGCCGGCTTTCCCCCTGCTCAGCGCCGAGGCGACCGGCCAGGGCGGTCGAGCTGGTGTTCTCGAAAGGCCGATCTGCTGCCCCGGAGGCGTGTGGGCTGGCCTGGACCAGAAGCGGGGCCGCAGGCTGGGGCTACAGGCCTTGGAGTTGTGAAGGCCTGTCCACGGGGGAAGGGCTGCTCGCCCTGCGCCGCAGCTCGCCAGGCCAGGCCTGGCCGTTGCTCTGCGGGCCGTCGGGGGTGGGCAAAGAGCAGCTTGCTAATGCCGACTGATCCCGACCTGAAGCCTGCGGGTGGCGGCAGGTGAGCGGGAAGCTCTGGCAGCGGGGGCGCACACCCACCCGCCATGTCGAGCTGTTTCCCCGCTGCCCCAGGTGCCCCTGCTGGCCGACCACGCACCGGCTTCAACCGCCGGACCTTCCC
>Ga0163217_1052806_pt1 | contig 10744 bp, 18 predicted proteins | sample SynspAceP_FD_185933 | JGI IMG/M metagenome (GOLD analysis project Ga0163217, IMG submission 185933) | Saline lake microbial communities from Ace Lake in Antarctica - Synechococcus sp. Ace-P (PacBio error correction) | ecosystem: Environmental > Aquatic > Non-marine Saline and Alkaline > Saline ...
TTACATGTTCGACGGTTGCGTTCGGTAAACTCGTTTTGAACCAAATTTCTCTCGATTCGCTCAAGTTTTCCTTCGGCCTTGCTCTTGTCCTCGGTTTCACGCGATTGCTTAATCCTTGCTCAGCAGTCCCTGGGAACGTTCCGTCGAAAGACCAAAAAACACAACTTCAGGATCCGCAGTGAACAGGCCGATTTGACACGGTTTGTTCTCAAACATCTGCGCTTGCGAAAGTCTCCACTGATTCTGACGGAATGCATCCTGGGACAGAGGATGGCGGCGCTGGTAACCGATTTGAGAGTTGTCATAATGATTCATCATTCTGCTGGGAACCCGGGTGGAGTGCGAAGAATCTTGCGGACTCGGTTACCGCACTGCCATTCTCAAACCGTTTTCTGACGATTTTCTTTAACGTTGTCGCTCGCTCGTTGATTTCAGCGAAACGCAAGCCCATGAAGGGTGACAACCGGGATTGTCAGGTTTCCGCTTCCGCTCCCGGGAGCCAGTGAAGATGTGCAAATTTACGGACGCTTTTTCGTTTAATCGACGACCGCCAAGCCGCGGCCGCACGCGCAAAAGTGCGGTGCCGCAGTGGGTTGGTGTGCCAATCGGCGTCGCCCAGCTCCCGGTGCTGCCAACATCCAACAGCAGCACGCTTCGACCAACTCGATCTCTCCTCCGCGCATAAAACGTCGCCTCTCGCCGACCAATCGGATGCCAGGAAAGCGGTGCGATCGCCGGCGGTGGTGAATCCGCGTCGACCGCGTCGCGGGATCTTGCGACGTCAAATAGCCAGGCAATTACGACACGCCCGAGAAAGTGGAAACCATGGCGCTGGACCCGGTTCCTCGACGGTTCGCCTGAGAAAGAAGGAATTCCAATGAGTGATGGCTGCACGTGTTTTGCGTCGATATTGAGCGTCAGCCGCACTGGCGTTCGCGGTCTGTTGATTTAGTAACTCGACGCGGTTGGTTTGGAAGTCTGCGCAGCAACCGTGCGAACGCGGATCCAGTCCGTAGCCAGACTCTCCGAGTCGGGTGTGAGAGAGCAACAACACTCGACTCAGAGAGTCGAGCTTGGCAAAACGGAACTCCGAGACGCGCTAGCGGGCTGTCCGATTTTAATCGTTTTTTATGCCAAGCAAAGATTAGCGAGGGTTAGCCCGGTTTGCCGGTGTGATAACGCGGGGCTAAACGCCCATCGCTAACTAAATCGACAGCGCCTAGCCAGACGATCGTCAAACGCTGCTGGTTTTTATGGTTGCTGAAGGCTGACAACTGGAGGATCGTCCTCCGTTTTACCAGGGCATGGAAAGAGGCTCTGCTTGCGTCCCGAAATGTCCTTGCATGGCGTGTTTCTGATATACTCGGCCAACGCCGTGTCGCACGAGTTTTGATCCTTGGGCTCCTATCGAAGAACCTTCGAATGTCACCGACGCCGTCGAAACGACTTCCGAATCCAACGATGCGGTCGATTCTGCCGGGATGGAACGTCCGACCTGCCCGGACGACGCGATTCGATCGGGTTCCTCGGGTGTTTTTCTGACGCTGACCTGTTTCTCGGCGTGATTGTTCTCGGCTTTGGTTTCTGTTTTTTGGACGCTGCAACGATGGGACAGGCAGGAGGAAATTCCGCCACTCGCCGCCGACACGAACCGCATTCGTCCGACGACCTCGGCGAGCAGAACGAAGGCGAGTTTGAAATCCCTCGCTAGATGAATACGAGGCTAGTTCAGGAACCCGCTCTCGACGCACCCTCGTCCGCGGTCACGAGCGGTCACGAAACCGTGGCGCATGCTCGACAACGCTCCGAGGGCTCGAGAAATCGTCGCCAGCACGCCTGGGAGGAAGTCACCGGTCCCCTCGCCCTCGGGATGGGGACGTCGATATCATCCCCCCCCGATTTCCAGCGCTGGCAACTGAATTTCGCCGCCGCAATATGCGCCCGGCTATGCCCCAACTCGATCATTTCGGCATCGAACTCGGCGTCGTCGGTGGTGACATTCAGGCATCGATATTGTCAGCGGTTTCCTGTTCGTCCGATTTGGAAATACGTCGTGTGGTCGATACGACGAATGGAACGCCGGTTGTATTCATGTGGTGTCGGACAGTCCGCTGAAAATCGTTCGAAGAGACGCTGCTGGCAAATAAGCGGGTGTCCAGATTGACGGATCGACAATCTGATTCGGTCTGTATCCCGAGGCAAACTCGAAAACGAACTCGCGTTTGCCGAATTGGAGTTTTCGCCAAGAATTGCGGTCATGAATTCGGTGACGAAAATCCGCGCGGACTCGTTTTTCAGTGCATCGCCTTCGAGGAGGTTATGAGTTTCGGATCGTCGATCCGTTACGCAAACAACGTGAACACGTTTTGTGACGTTCGTCCTGTCGTGCCGCCGTAAGCGAAATTTGGCCAGCGAGATGAGCGGTCGCGAACCGATCTGTCATTTCGGAACGTCTTTTCGATCAGCGGGAAGAATTGGAGCGATGTGGGCGAAGTTTATTTTTAGCGGTCGGGAAATCATGGTGATCGTGCTCGGCGTGGAAACCATAGTTTCCTCGATTGGCGGAACACGTGTACGCGGCGGCGGAATCCTCGCGTTGATTTTTATTCGATCGCCGGCACGACACCGGCGCACGCGAACGAAGGCTTGGGAACCGCTGGGGCGAAGAATTCCCGCTGGGCCATGCCTCGCGTCGGAACTATCATCGTTCCTCTCTACGCATCACGTTGCCGAAACGCTGGCATCGCGGCGAGGGCTCAAACGAAAACACCTGCGGGCACGAATGAATTCAAAATCACCAACCCAAGATCGCGCGCGAACCGTCCACACATCGCCTCGCTGCTCGATCGTGCTTCGCGACGGGCATGACGAAGGGTGGCGGATGCTGGTCCAGGTTTTACGGGCCGCTCGTCTAATCGGTTGGGATTCGGCGATCGCGGTGTGCAAGTCCGCCGACGCCGCGATGTCATCAGGACACGTTTCTCGCGGTGTCCAATCGCTGCCAACGGTTTTCGACGCCGGAGCGAAACCGGGACGAGTTTTCGCGTTGGTTGTGGACGATCCGCCACCACACAAACTGGGGCGTGACGGCCAACGGTGGCCGCGGAGGCAAGTCGTCCGCCGCGAAGATTCCGGGCTACCGCGACGCGCTCGAAAAAAAACGCGATTCAAGCCGCCGCTCTACAGAGGACTGGCGACCGGTGAAGACGCCGATCCGCCCCAGCAACGCCTCGACGAGGATCGCGAGCGATCCAGCTCCGTGTGGCTCGACTGCTGCGCACGTCCGATCCAGCCTCGGACTTTGGCAAATGTTCTGGCCCCCCGGGACGGCGATCGACGGTTGCGAGTGCCGGGCGACGTCGCCGAGGAACATGAACGCAGCCGTGGACGGTTTTTACAAAGCTCGTGCTCGCGTGTGCGGCGACTTCGTGCGATGATTGCGTGATTTTGAATGCTGCGTGGATTTGAGTAACACTGTCCAATGGGATCGTTGTGTGGTCGGACACGTTTTTCTCTCCTCCGGAAGCACGCCCGATTGATGCGCCACCACCTCGAAATGCCTCAACCGCCGACGAAACTGCACCATATTACTACCTCGCGCACACTAACGACGCCGACGATTTTGAAATCCGGCCAGCGAGCACGTCGACGATGCAACCACTGCCAGGACTCGATCGATCGGCTCGGTTGCTCGGCGATGGTCGTCCTCCGATCGACCGCACAAGATCCCGTTGCAGCGTGAGGCGGGAATGCCAATTCGCGATTCACCGGTTTTTGTTGCACGAATCTTCTCGGGTTCAGGCTCGTTTCCCGCTTTAAACGTGGAACCGGTGCTCGCCCGCCAACTCGGCCCCTACACGATTTTGGGCGAACTCGGTCGCGGCGGCATGGCACGGTTTGTCTGGCCGAGCACTGATCGATTGAAACGTCGTTGTGGCGCGTCAAACTATTGCCGCCGCCGCGTTTCGACACCCGGTTGGTTGGAAACGTTTCGAACGGGAAATGGCCGCCGTCGCTCGCTCGAAACATCACCGCATCGTCCTGCGCCAGCGACGCGGGCACGCAGGACGGTTTGGCATTACTGGTGATGGAATATTTCTCGACGGACCGATCTCGGGCAACGTTGCGACGCGCGATGGGAAAAAATCAACGTCGCGACGCGTGGCGAGATCGTCGCGCCAATCCGCGTTGGCCCTCGGTTACGTCCACGGATCGGCTATTGTGTCCAGCCGGACATCAAAACCATCCACTGATGCTGACGCGAAACGGGACCGTCAAACTGCTCGACGTGCGGGCTCGTGCTCGCCGGCGACGATTCCTGTCGTGTGACGATCGTTGAACGACGGTCGGGCATCGCTGATGGGGACGTTTGCCGCGTGGTCGCCGGAGCATTTACTCGACAGCCGCCGGGTCGACGCGGCGACCGGACGTCCTATCCTCGGCGCGACGTTCGTTCCGATTGATCGCGGGCGGTGGCCGTTCGTCAGTGGAAGGCGGCAATTCGCGGGCGCGGGTTGCTGGCGATCAACGAACGAGTCCCGCCCCGCGGACTCTCGACCGTTCGCGAGCACATCGACGCCCGGGCTCGATGAGTTGCTCGCGTCGATGTTTGCATCGCCATGCGAAACACCGCCGATGTGCATCAGGTCGCCGAGGGAATCGCCGCTGGAACCGACGGTGCGGGATTAAAACGCTGATCCGGCAATCCGAACAACGAGCCGTGTCGGTTCCCGAGGAACCGTCGCGCCCTTCACGCGCCGTCCTCGCTGCGCCGCAATCGCCACACCGAACACGCGTCCTGCATCGCTCGCTCGCCGGTGTTTTCGTTTCACGGTTCGCGCTTGCTCGCTGCGGGCCATGTTGTTGGGCCACGTGAATCATTGCAAAAATCAAGACCGATCGCGGCAAGCCGTGATTGTGAAAACGATGGCAAAGGACATCGCAGGTCGAAGTCGTACCGGTCGAGGGTGTAACGCGCGAGTGACATCAAACTGGATTCTGGCCGGTCGATAACGAGCCAGCTCCCGAGCGACTTTACCTCGGCAAGAACCTTGATCGCGTCATTCGGGATGGTTGGACGTGTTCCAGCGTTCACGCAGTAGAGCAGCCAATGGCGCTAATCGAGTTCGGTCCACGCAGCGATGCGGGCTGGCTCGACTGTAGCTGCTCTCTTCGACTGACGCTGAGCGGCCAATCCGTGACGAAGCCGCCATGACGGCTGCCAACCTCGGCTTGGCCGTTCGACGCAATGAATACGCGCAACCATGCAAATCGAACGAGCTCACCGACACAAGAACAGCGATTATCCAGGGGCCACTCGCCGTTACCCAGCGATACAATGGGTATCTCGCGGAAGTCTTTCCGGCCTACAGCTGAAACGGGATTGCGGGCGATCGACCATCAACTCGCCACCGGAACGAGAAGCGAGAACGCCGCGATCCTGATGCTGAGTCATTAATGGTCAACGGCGTCCTAAATCAACACAAATTATTTCGAAACGTAAAAAAGCCGCTTTCAAAACCAATCTGGCATCGCTCGCCGGTTCGGAACGGGGCAGACAACAGTTTTGACGTCTGCTGACGCACCTCGGTGAGGCGTTCGAGGCGTTGGATTGAAACAGCAACGAGGACGCGAACGCTGCTGCGGCAAGCGTCTCGATGGTGGGTCAGCAACGCCAGGTATGCGAGGACAACCGCATGGAGCAGGCCGATGAGATCTCCGCGTCATCGAACCGGATATGGAAGCCCCGCCATGGATCGAACAACACGTCATCAAGCCCGTCCGGCAGGCGATCGCCACTTATGAACAACGCCCGATTCGGACGCCCGAAACGGGGCAAGCGGTTCTCGAAGAGCTCGATGTCACGGCGGATGGCGGTGGCGGCATGAATGGGGCGTAACTGGACGTAAACGGTCGCCCCGACGGGTTCAATCGACGCGACGTGTTGTTGTTCGCTTTGGAACTGCGCGGGAGGGACGACTCGACGTGCGACACCGTTAGCCGTGGATGTGATGACGACTCTCACAACACTTTTCGATGGGATACGGTATGACGTATACGGAGACGTTGGATCTTGCTCAACAAGACCGATCCAATCGGACCGAAATGTTCGTCGCCAAAGTCCGAAGAGAACTCACCGAGTCCCAGTCGATCTACCAAAACAGGACAGCAGGAACTCGTCGTTTCGACTGGCCTGGAACCAGATATTTATTGTACTCGGGGTTTGGAGAGATTTATGCTGAGAACGTGAGCGATCTGCTTGCGGCATTGAAACGAATCATGGATTTCTCCAATCCGGGTTTGGCGAAGGCCGTTTCCGACTGTTCTTCGCCGTTGGTCAAGATCATCGAAACACTCAAAGTGAGTGAAGGTAGCCTGACTCTTTGAGTCGGGCAGGGCGGAGTGTGGCCCGACTCACAAAGAGTCAGGCTAACTCCATTGGGCATTCCGGGGTGTGTGCCCGAACTTCAAAGAGTCAGGCTACTCCATTGGGCATTCGGCGAGTGTGCCCGACTCAAAGAGTCAGGCTACTCTCATTGGGCATTCGGGTGTGTGGGCCGACTCCAGAGAAGTCAGGCTACTCCATTGGGCATTCGGGGTGTGGCCGACTCAGAGAGTCAGGCTACTCCATTGGGCCATTCGGGGTGTGTGGCCGACTCAGAGAGTCAGGCTACTCCATTGGGCTTCGGGGTGTGTGCCCGACTCAAAGATGTCAGGCCTACTCATTGGGCATTCGGGTGTGTGCCGCTCTGAAGAGTCAGGCACTCCATTGGCATTCGGGTGTGCTGCCCGACTCAGAGGTCCATGGCTACTCCATTGGGCATTTCGGGTGTGTGCCCGACTCAAAGATCAGGCCACGGCGTTGGCATTCGGGGTATGTGCCCCGACTCAAAGAGTCCCAGGCTTACGGCGTTGGGAGAATGGGGCGTTCGGCGAAATGTCCGAGCCAGGCAGGCAGCGTAATACGGGGTCTGTGCCAGAGCCAGATTCGCCTCAACGGGTTATCGACGATGTACCTACGAACCGCGTCCAGTTCATGGGCGTCCTCGAATAATTCGGTCGTAGGATTCGTGTTTGCCAGAACCGAGGCTTGTTCTGGACCGGCCCTGAGGCGAAACCCTTGTGACTGATCCGCGAGCCAATTTGCCACCTGCCGGGAAGAATATTCTTAATCGACCCCAGCAAGTCTTCGAGTTTCGAACGCGTCGTGCCGGAGTGACGATCGCGTGAACATGGTTGGGCAATGACAACGTAGTTCCCCGAGCGCGAATCGTAATCCCATCAAAGAACTTCAACGCATCGGCAACGTGGGCCTGGGCCGGTCCGGGTACTGAAGCACACAGCTCCCATGACCAGAGATCGACTTCCTCGTGCAGCATCATCGCTTGCTCTCGCTCTGAAATGCCCGACGCCACCCCCTCGGAAATCGAAGCGTAGGCTTGATCGAATTGGTCTGGGGCGTTTTCTTTCATGGAACCCGAAAGCCCGTGTGCCTTCACCAACGTTGGGCGGATGTCGGAGCCAACTCGGCCAAGACCGATGCAGGAATCGAATCCGCCTGGCGAAAGTGACGAAGTAGGTTCCGCTCCAGGCTGTCGCCAATGGGGAAGATTGCGAAACTAGACCCGCATGGGTCCATTGGGATCCAAAGGCGTGAACTGCGGTGATTCGCAATGAGGTCATTTGAGAGGCAACCGCACTGAAAGTAGCCTGAACTCTTTGAGTTCCGGGCAGTGGATGAGTAAGCCTGACTCTTTGAGTCGGGCAGCGGAAGCGTGTGTGCCTGAACTCAAAGAGTCAGGCTACGATCAGCGTATCAGGAATTTAACTCTCTCGTAGCAACCCAAACGGAAACCGCCCTCATCAAAATCGATCGCACCGTCTTCAACCGGAAGAATCGCTCCTCGACGGCTAACAGGAAATTCCTCACTTTGCCTCCCGAAAAAAGAGGCGGTTCCCAGGTTAATGTATCGATTTGTGATGAAATTAACCTCCAATCCCGAGTCTCTACCCGGAATCTGCCGTCGCGGACGCGAGATCCTCGCTGTGTTTTCTTGCGCCGCTACGGGTTGGCCGAGGGGTTCAGCCGGGCGCCCCGGTGCCGTTTCGCAATTGGATCACCTGACGATCCGGCGTGCGTTATCGCAGTACCCGGGCCGAGCGGATCGCATGGCGATCACCGACTCGGCCGACCGTTCATGCAAGGTCGGCCAAGTCTCGCGTCGCGGTCCCGATTTGATCGGGATGAAATTGCCGAGGAACTCAAAGGGTCTCCGAGGCCGCGTTTCGTCCGATCGGAGAGGCAGTCGCGAGCGACCTTGAAAGCGGAACTCGGCCGACGATTTTCGAAAACACTTCGCCTCGATCGATTTCCAACCGATCGCGACCGCATCGATCGCCAAGTCATCGGGGCGGTGGTGCCGGACGGTCGCCGTGTTGTTTTGAAAGTCCAAGCGTAAACCGGATGATCGGTTTGATGCGGCAGGATCTGGAAGTGCTTCGAAGGGCTCGCACAACTCCGCCCGCCCGCGTGACACGTTTGGCCGTGTGGGGGCGCAAGAATGGTCCGGCAATTGCGACCGATGCGTCATGCACGAGCTAGATTTTCAATCGCGGCGTGGGCAGTCTGAAACCGTTTTCGCACAAATGCTCGAATCGATCGCAACGAGGTTCGTCGTGCCCGGCGTGATCGATCGGTTTGTGCGCCGCCGGGTGTTGGTCATGGAATGAAATGATCGGCGTGCCGCTGGCAAACATTTTCAACGCGGCGAAGCCGAAACCTAAAGACCAAACGCTTGCACCGGAGAATGGCAAGTGCTGCACCGGAGAGAATAAGTGCATCGGTTGCCAAGCCGTCTAAGCCGTCCAGCCTAAAACAAGCGCGGCCTGTGACGACTGGATTTCGGCAGACGGATCGCCAGACGTATTTGGAAGATGGTTTTTTCGGAGGACGGGTTTCTTTCACGCCGACCGCATCCGGGAACCTGTTTTTTGCTCGACGATGGTCGGCTCGGGATTTTTGGATTTCGAGGATGACGGGCGGATTCGATGAAACGTTGCGTGAGTCGATCGAAGAGATGTTTTGTTCGCGATTCATTCGGGCGATCGACGCTGTTGACTCGATTGATTCGCGGCGTCGGCAACCCCAAGATTGGATTTTGATCAGGCGGCACTCGAAATTGAATGTGGCGGATTTGTCGACACGTTCGGGCGCAAACGCTCGACCGTTTTGATCTTCGGCGGCGCACTCAATGAATTGACAGAGATCTTTGCATCGCCATGGCTTCGTTTGCCAACATCGCGTTGTTGTTTGAAGATGCTGATCTCGCTCGAAGGCACGTGCGAGAACTCGACGTGGCAATCATACGCCTCGTTTAGGTCGTACAAACCTTACATGCGGCGGGTGATGCTGCGGCGATTGACTCCGAAGGACGAACTGCGGCCAGGCTCGGCGATCTATTTTGGAGAACGAGGCGTTCTCGAAGAGGGCGCCGAGCAAGGTGCTCGCGTATTGACCAAGCCCCGATTGGGAACAACTCCAATTGCGACTTGATCCGAACGGGTCACACCGGCGGTCACCGGTTGGTCGTCGGGTTGATGGGCCAGTGCGTGTTTTCTCGCTCGTCGTTGTTACTCGCGTTCGAGGTTTTCGCGCCCTGCTGTTTCCCGAAACGCCCGTCGCCGGATGGAGGCGACTCAGCGTGTTGGGGCTGGTGGCGTGGTGGCCAGCATGGCGGTGAATGACGCGTGTGTTTCTGACGATTTCTGCGGCAGCGATCGCGATTGAGTCGTTCTGGGAAAAGCGGTGCGAGCCGTTTTAACGTTAGCCACGGTTTGCCGTTACCTGACCGGGGTTGAACTGAAGAATTTTTGCTGCCAGGTTTGATTCCGTCCCCTGTCGCGCTTGTCCGACAGGACGTGAGTTTTGAAATTAATAGGGTTGGCGTCCCTATGAACGCTCCCCGGCCAGCGTGTCTAGCAGGAAGCCAAAGCTACTAATTTCAAAACTGTAAGCCCTGCCAGGCAAGCTGGCGGGCGTCCCAAACGCCTCTTTCAAACGACGCCTGCAGATGGAGTACGCAACGGATAGGATAACGAGAAATCCTTTTTCAACAATCATCAGTCATCCGAGCATCGAAAACATGCCGGACGGGAGACGATTCCGGGATGCGTTCCCTGATGCATTCACACGAACGCGGCAAGTCGAGTTTGGTTCGAGTTAATGGCCATCGGCGTGTTGGTCGTCCCGTTCGCCGCGATCATTGGGTTGGCGGCAGAACCGTTGTCGTTCGATCGCCACCTTGCACCTTTGTTAACGGCGCCGTTGTTTGAGTTGTCACAGCGGGTCGCAGCTCAAGGTTGGTTTTTGGATCTTTTTCCGAGTCACCGCGTCCGACGCATCGCCGGCGGCGAGAGCGACCGAGGCCGATGTGGCAAGGCGATCGGACGCCAGTCCTGTTTGGTGGCAGCGTGTTCGACGAGGATGGATGCCGCCGAAAATCCTTGTCGAACGATGAGAAATACGCGGATCCTTGTTGATCGCCGAAGGGCGCAGTGGGGAACCGATCCGATCGACCCTTTCGTTTTTCACATCGATGATCGCGCTGGCTACGACTGGTGGGCCACTCAACCGGTGAGGTGCCCGAGGTCCCGATTGGCCGCGAAACGAATGGGATCGTTTGTTTTAAACGCAACTCGAATCGGCGGGACGACGCGGCCGAATCCGGTCTCACCCGTTTGCTAT
>Ga0163217_1064884_pt1 | contig 10743 bp, 11 predicted proteins | sample SynspAceP_FD_185933 | JGI IMG/M metagenome (GOLD analysis project Ga0163217, IMG submission 185933) | Saline lake microbial communities from Ace Lake in Antarctica - Synechococcus sp. Ace-P (PacBio error correction) | ecosystem: Environmental > Aquatic > Non-marine Saline and Alkaline > Saline ...
CAACATAAAAAAAAAGGAAGGGGGGAGAAAGATAAAATTGGCAGGGCCCTCCAAGGAAACCAAAAGGGCCCGATAAAGGGAAATTTTTTTTTTTGATGGCGCGTTAAAATTGAATCAGACAAAGGCCCGAATTTGGCAAGGTATCCGCATACATGCGCCGTCCCCTTCTGGCTTTGAAAGTACGAGATCGCTCCGGCCATAGATGCCCTAGCGCCAAGTTTTACCCCGATCAAGCTTCCCGCCGCCCCAATACCGGTTAACGTCGCAATCGGTAATCGGCCGATTCCCCGAATGAGGGAAATCTTCGAAGGACAATGGGGCTGGAAACGCCCTTCAGATTCTTCTCGGCCTGTTCGAAGGTCGTGGGTCTGAACCCAGCGTTTCCGCAATTGAAAACCCGGCGAACCTTGCCCACAAAGGTCATATTGGTATCGCCGCCCGAATTCCTCGACTTACTGGGCCGAAAATGACGAGAACCCCCCTGGCGACATGAATAAGCCATGCCTGATCACGGAGAATCGAGTCACCATTTGGGCCTGTCTGACGACGATATGGAAGCGCAATCCGAGCTGGGGTGGGAAATAATTCGCACAGTCCGCGCGTCAACCTTTCTTCCGAACTTAAACCAGACAATCCAGATGCAATTGGGACCAAGACGTCGCAACCCCTGAGTCCATGCGCTGTCGCCCGAGGCCTGCTCTCCGCAGAATATCCCGCATTATGTACTCGACATCGCAATTCCCGGCCCCCGATCAGCTGTCAGGAAAAGTCCAAAATCGGGATTGTGCAGTCGGCGGATGGTCCCACACACCGATCCAAGCACGAACAGGGCCGTTTTTTTGCCACCGCGTGCCGAAACGCCAAAATCCCTCAACAGCGGAAAGGGATCGCCCGACCTCGACCCGCCCCGCCCCCAAGTGCCGTCGCCTGCGGCTTCGATTCTTGCCACTGAGGCCTCTCATCATTGTGCCCGGCAAGCAAAATTTTCGTGATGGCCCGAAATCCACACCCCAAACGCCAACCTCGCCAAGCCGGTCCGCGCAAAGCTTCTCGCTTCGCCCAGTCAGATCGGCTGCAATCTGTCATCCATGGCACGGACGGTTTACCAATGTCCCGGCTTCGCCGGGGACTATCCCGAAGGCTGGCCTCACGAGCCGCGCATGTGAAAAGCGTGGACCAACGAGTGGCCCGGCGTGTGCCCAGCGTTTCCAGGCAGCGGCAGGAGCGCCTCCATGAGCCTGCACATCAACAACCGCAGGACTTGCCCGCCTCGGGCTGAAGCCGCGTGAGACGTGGCGGCCAGTGGAGCCTGATGGGCCAAATCCCTCGGTGCCAGAAGGTGAACGGACCGGGACCGGACACCCCAACAGATTCAGCGGCAGACCCGGCAGATGTGAAGAGCAAGGCGAAATCCCGGACCGAATCCGTCAACCTGCGGTCGGCGAGTAACATCCGCAGCCCCGCCCCCGGTTTCCTCGCAAGGTTGAAACAACAGCACCACCCGACCGCGGGCGGCCTGTTCCCGCCAGCTGGCCGCAAGCCCGCACATAAATCGCCATATGCCCGTATGCCGACAAGATTGCCCCTTGCCATCTGATTCGAGCGCCACCCAAAGTGGAGATTTGCGGTGATCGGCAGTCCATCGAGTTCGCACGGAAAGCACGGTGGTCCTGTTCGACGCCACTATCATAGATGCCGCCCACCCCCGTGAGTGCCAAGGCCCTTGAGGATCTGTCAGGCGGCAGCGTTCAAGCCGGCTACGAATCCGGGCGGCGTTTCCCTCTCTTCGCGCGAACAACTCTGGCCTGCGGTGTAAGTCGAGCGCAGGTGACCAGTTCCGCCGAAGCGCCGTGTTCAAAAAAACCGTCAAGATTAGCTGTCTCCAAGCTTCATGCCGGGATTCAAATAATCCTTCTCTCCAACATCCTTGGTCACCGCCTGACGCAAACATCACGCCCGTTCCGCCGCATTTGAAGGAGAGAGGCGAGCCATGCAATTGCCAGCCCTTGGGACAGGGCCAAGACTGAACCTTGTGGCAAAATCGGCGCCCTTCGTCGGGCCCGGTGAGAAAACGATAAAGCTTCATGTCCCCTCTGGTCTCCTCATTCCGCGCCCGCAACCGTGCAGCCTTTTTCAATCAACCGTTCGGCCATTTCAGATGCAGCCCGCTCGACCATCCGCCCACCAAGACTGGAATGACGCCACGACCCTGGTTATCGAGGCATCGCAAATGCATCTGTAATCTCAGTGGCTTCCGCGAGGCTGCGCGACCGAAAATGCCAAACCCGCATTTGCCGGCACGATTTGAGCCGATGGAATCAAGCGTCCTTGCCGTCCAAATCCCAATCGCCTGCCCCCGTCGCGCATTCAATACAATCAGGCCCGCCTCAATCCCTTGAAATCATTGAAGACGTCCATCGAGCACAATCCAGCCCATAGGCGCGCGCCCAAGAACAACTGCATCAGCCAGGGCGACAGCCACGGACGACCGGGTCAAGGCAGCCACATCATACCGTTTCCTTGATCAGGTCATTGTTCTCGGTATAAAGCAATCAAATTGCCGCGCGCCATCCTCGCGCTCATTCGGTTTGCGATCTGGCCGGCATTTCATCACCTTCCCGCGCGGCGTTTCAATCATCGCACCCAAAGGCCGCAAACCGGGCGACGCCGTCGGTTTGCTCAAGAGCAGATCTTCCACCGCAACGAGATGTCCCTGCGGGCGCCTCACCTTGGGATCAGAATGGCATCCGCTGCAGCCGCGCTGCCAGCAAAATCCTCACCACCCCATGGCGACGACAGGGAATTGATACGGAAATACTCTCTCCATCTCCGTGCGGGCAAGCGCAAGCCGCTCCGACCAATCTGCGAGAAAAAAACCGCGCAGCTTTCAGTCCACGGCGCCTCCTCTTTGCATTCCGGTTACAACAGAATCTTCAAGGTCGAAAAACGACGCTGTCCGCATGAGAGGGGCCCGGAAGCTTGTCGAAGGGCGCGGGAATTGGTTCCGGCAAATAAATAGCACGGGAGCGGCGCGGGCCGAACGGCCCGGTAGGGGTGAGAATGTTCCATGCTGCTTTTATGGCCTTGGGCGGCCGCACCCTTTGCAAGGGATTTCCATTCATTGCCGCAACAGAATATGCAAGACTTTGCGAGAGGCGGGCAAGAGCTGGCAACAACGGGCTATTGGAACGAAACGCACTTTGCGATCACCAACATAACAACCATAAACAAAGGAACGTTGTTTATGAGGAAATATTCTCGCAGTCTGTCGGCCGCCTGGTCTGGTGTTTGCAGCCTTTCGCAGGCGTGGGCAACTGGCACTCGTTCTTGCGTCTTGGCCCACCAGCGCAAAATCGCTGTGGCTCGGTTGCCGGAACGGTTTTTTCAGCCAGCCATGCAAAGGCTGCCCACGACCAAAAATCGTGACGGAATCCCAAGTCTGAATTCAGGGTTTGGGACGATGGCCGCGGCAAAGCCAGCAGTTGATAATGTAAACTTCTAAAATTTAATGCGGCTGAATTCGCCTTCTTGAGCAAGTAGTCAGTAGCCTCTTCTTTTTCGGCTCCATGTTGATAAATGCTGCGGCACAGACTAGACAGGACCATCCAAAGCCATGGAAAAATTCTCTCACCTCACCGTCCCCCCGCGTCGCCGCCCCCCTTCCGGTCGTCAAACGTGACACGCGGACATGATCATCCCCAAGGATAAATCTCAAGACCTCAAGGCGTACCGGTCTTGGCAAGGCTTGTTTCGCCGAAGCCGCCTAGCAATGAGGACGGTTCGGAAAACACTGGATTTTGTGCTTCATCAGCCGCTTGGCGAACGGCGCCACCGATCCTGGGTCCGCCGGTGACAATTCGGCTGTGGCTTCCTCGCGCGAATCACGCGCCCTGGGCAGCTTCTCGATTTTGGCATACGCTGCCGTCATCTCAACCATCTTTTGCCGACATTTCTACAACAACTGCTTTCAAGAATGGCATTTTGCCGATCGTTGTCCAGTCAGGAAGACCTGACACGCTGATGGCACGATGCCTCGCCGGCGGCGCCAATTGCACCGTATCGGTTTGATCTCGAAAAGAACAGGAGATCCGCGGACCTGAATGGCGGCGTGATAAATTCGATATCGATGCTTTCAAGAAGCACTGCCGCTCAATGGTCTGGACTACATAGATTGAACTCTCGAAAAGCGACCGCCATCGATACTTTACGGGCCAAAGGCAAGCTTGACCACACGCCACCCTTTGGCTCTAGGTTCGGTGCACAAGCAACCTTGTATGCCAGAACGAATTTGGCTATAATGCGTTTAGACGTGAGTTGATAGGAAACACGCTATGTCCACGATATCGACCTCGATCAAATTGCTTTGATTGGCATAAGCTGGCGAAATCGAAGCTGGCAAGTACATCCCCGCGAGACCTTGAGCTGGCGAACTTGAAATCGGATTCACAGTCTCTTGACCGGAGTTGTGATGGATATCGAAGAAATTTGGCACGATATCGAGAATTGAAACCTGAAATACTGGCGCGAAGCCTGGGAATCGCTCAAAAACAGTCGTGGATATCGTCGACAATGGGTCAAAACAACTCGTCGCGGGCTAAGACCTGATTATGGACCAGCGGCGCGTCGTCATCATCAACTGAAATGGGCGGCATTGCTCACTGGGCGGCGATTCCGACATCTAAATCTGGACCAGTATGAAAGAAAGGCCGCGACGGAGGCCGTCCCCTCTGGAGTGGACACCCGTGATCTGAAGGTCCAAGATTGGCTGCGGCATCATTGGTTTACCCGGAAAAATGAACGAAGATCGACAAACGTCAAAGACCTGAACATGAGCGGAATCTAGCCGATTTCAGTGATTGCCCGCCCGCCAGGCCATGAAAAGGCCGGCCTCGAACCGTGGTGAGTTCAATCCGCAACGATTCCGGCGCCAGTTGTTTGGCGTCGGGATCCTTCGGGACCGGATGCGTGTTGACCAAGAGCTTAATGTCGAACATATTTTTCTGGAAAAGAAGAAAGCGCGCGCCACATCTTCCACCGTTCCTCGGGTGATTGCCGAGCGGACGCATCGGCCACGTCCCATGCCGGCCAATGGGTCTGAAAAGGTCGGTAATTTGGCGTGAACGCTCGGCCTGCGCATCAGAAATATCACGCCCTTTATTTCACCATGCGACCAAATTCGTTCTTGGCCGCGCCGACCGTGATGCTGGCTGGCGGAGCAGAGTTTGGCCCCTGGTCTATGGTCCGCTCAAGGCCCTGGGAATCCGCTTCCGCGGTCTTTGCCAGCGCACGTGTCTGCGGCCATTTTCTCGGCTGGATCGCGACGTGAATTTGGGTTGGGCTGGGGATGGCGAACAGCAATCGCGGTTCTTGATCCTATGAACATTGTCCAAGGCCGCGCGGCGCCAACGATTCTGGCCCGAAATCATTGGTGTCGGCATGTCCGGAGAATGCCTCCGACACTCGTCAATCCGAACGTCGAAGGGGCCTACAAGCTGCAGTTCGGAAATTGCCTGCGCTGACGCCGGCAAATTTCAGCTGACCAAGGTCGTATTACATCAACGCTCGACGGCACTGGCCAGCACAGACCAATGACCTAACCGAAACAAAGGGTTCATTCGCGAAGTTATTTCGGTTCTGGCTGCTGATCGGTTTCGGTTCCTCGACCACATCCATGCACGGCCATTGCCTTGGCGCAAATTCAAGCGCTACCTGAGCTTATTTGGCCTGCGGTCAATGCCGGTCCCGCGAAGGCGTGGATCCCAACTCGACGATCAACTTACACAACCCCTGATCCGCTTTGCGATCTCGAACGTGCCACGCCCTAACGTGGCGCGCGGAAGAAGAAGGTCGACATTGCACAATCTCCAATCATTTGCGCTCGGCGGTCACCATCGCGGTGATCGCGGTTGGGAAAAATCTAGGACCTGGGTCTCTAGTCGAGATCCCCAGCTTGGCTTGGTCTCGGAAGCAATACATTCTCGCCGTCCTGAGGGATGCCACTATCCAGCCGGTAATGTCCCGACGTCGGGGTTCCCTTCGTTGCCAGAAAGGCGACATAGAGACTGCCTTTGAACGATCCAGCGGCTCGGTGGTTTTGCCTCGCTGAAACATTTCCCGTCTTTTTCCGACATCCCGAAGTGCGAAACCTGTTCTCTCCCTTCCGCGAGGTTTATTGCCAGAATATAACCGACCAAGAAGCCTGTGACCGCTTGCCCGGCGGCGTTGGAAGCACTCCGCGCCGCACCAGTTTGCTTGTCACTGAGCGGGAACCGATCCGTAAACCGCTGACAACACCGTCGGCAGATCAGGCCCTGGCGAAAAGCAAGCCATTGCTTTTCGCGTCCAAGCCAACCTTTGGAGTTCTCCGCTAAATCGTAACTGCGCAGGCCTTGACCGGCTTCCAGCCCGGTAAAATGGGTAGTCACCTTCCGTTGCGGGCGCAACGTCACATGAACAATGCGGAAATGAGCCAGCCCGGACGCCCGCGAACAAACCCCGAGAACGTCACCCTGTCGCACCTTCGCACCTTTCCGACAGCTGCAGCGAACCCCGTCGATATGACAATACTGGGTTTTTCAAATCGCGCTGCCATGAATCAAGGATCAGGCCATTGCCGCATTTCGCGTGAATCTGACAGCCTCCGGTCCCGTCAGTCGAACACCAGCTGATCGGTCATCCCGCGTCGCGGAACAGTCTTTGACCATCCCGTCCGCCCATGCGCGACAACCTCAACGCCGTCATGCCGCAATTCCGGCAATGGACAGGACCCGGAAATCAGTTCCTGGTGCCAATCATAGGTTCTTTGTTCCGCACGCAAGGGGTCTTGCACGCCTAGCTCGGATCAAGATCGACAAATTGCTGGATCGACAGAATAGAGCCCTGCGGAACAAGACAAGCGGAAGCCGCGAAGGAGAGGCTTCGGCGAAGACCGGGAACGTTGCCGCGACGACCAAAACGAACAAAGCTGAACCATGTTGCGGCGCAGGGCCAAAAAGCAGTTAACAAAGCCAGTACCAGATTGAAAACCCTCCTAAGGGTGTTTTATGGACCGGCTTTCATCTGTTTTGATTTTGGTCCGGGATTTTAAAATAATGGCAACACGCATCTCTGCTTTCTCTTCCAGGTGACATGGCATTGGCCCTGAGGCCAATATGGCTGAAAGTCCCGCAAGATCATCTCCTTATGGAATGAAAAAGGAAGCCGCGGACTTCGCGGACTATAACAAATTGATGAGGGTCTTTCGGCGGCTGCGCCTTTGAACGCCTGTGGCAGCTTTCAGACGGCGGGATATGGACAAGGCGAATGGCCCCCGATGCCGTGCTGTTCGGTTGGCGCTGTTGGCCGGACACAAAATGGATGCCGTTCCCTATGAGGTCCGGCCGGAAGCCGGACCTTGCTTGGCGTTTTGCGCAAGGACATGGAGCTTTTTCGCCAATTCTTCGCCCGGCAATCTTCTATCCCGGGCTGGCGAGAACTTACTCATCATCGCTAAGGCAGGACGTGATTGGTAAGGTCTCGACAATCCTTGATTCGTGCTGCGAGACTCACGCGCGGCGTCTATTTTTCGGCGAACCCAGGAAATCATCGACCTTGGCAATGGCCCCAGAAGCGCGGCATCGATACGCAGGTCTAATGACAGCACTACGAGATCGAGCGCGATTGCGGCCGTCGTGCATTCGAAGCTCGCAACGCAAACCCGCAAGAATGAAGTCTGCTCAATGGAAAAAACGCCAACGTCAATGAAAATCCGGCGTGTTGTGAATGAAAGTCCGTTCTACCAGGCCACCCAACAGGCGCGTTCCCGCGAACGTTCAAACTGAGGCCATCCATGCTGGCGCGATGCTGGGTGGTATGCAGCTGGTGCGTCTGGCCCCAGACAGTTCGATGTTACATCGTCCACCGACACTGTTCGGCGACATGCTGTCGGATATCGCAGCGATGCCTCACCGGTTCGCTCGGCAGTTTGCCTGTCAGCTCACTCGGCGCACCCGATGCCCAAGACCGGCCATAATCGCAAGGCGCTCTATGAACCGGTGCACGGGCTCAGCTCCGCGACATTGCCCGCGCAGGGCCATTGCCGATCCCGATCGCGCATGATGCGGCATCACTTCGCCATGTGCGCGTGCGCTATTCCCTCAAAGGCATGGTGGCCGAGGCTGACGCGTCTCATAGCTGGCGATCGCCAGCAGTGGCTCGACAAGGGTCTTGCGCACGGCGCGAACATCATAGTGGATGCTTTGCCAGCAGAATCAGCGAACCTAACTCAATGGTGACTGCAAAGTCGGCTGCGGCTGCCTCGGTCCGGCTGAAACATCTGGCGCGTAAGGTCCGCTTCTCCCACAACCGCGGTCCGGCATTATGTCGGGGCGCGGGTTTTTTTTCATGCGCTGGTCAACTGGAACCCTGGGCGCCGCAATACGGTGAAGAGCTTGATAATGCGCCGTGTTGGTTTCGGCCTGTTTCATGAAACGGCAAGGCAGGATCGGATGCAAGATCAGCAAATCGAGCGGGCAGCGCCGAGTCTTGTCACGAAGGCAGTCCATGCGGCCCGTGACATCTTGTCGCAATCGAGAAAGCCGCCGTGCTCGTTTGATGGATCATCACTCTTCGACAATGTGCATAATTGCCGGGTCGCGGCTTGATGCCTAGACTATAGGCCTGCAGGCGATAACCCATCCCGCCCGCCCCCCAGCGCTGCAGAGATGCGGTTCCACAGTGAAGTGAGGAATTAGATTCCGTTGTTGCTCCAGGCCGGCCGGCGGATTCTCGCTCGCTGGTTGATGGACCTGACAGACGCAACCCCCTTGTTCCCCCCCTGGCAAGACACTTTTAAAACCGGCAATCCGGGGGGGCCCATTGTCCCCCACTCACAAGATTTTTATAATTCAGAGCGATCTTTGTCTCATCATATACATTTTCCAAGCCTATGTACCGCCAATTAAGTTGCGAATTTTTTTAAATGCAAAATATTGTTATATTAGATTGTTAATTTTTTTGTTTTTTTGTTTCGCCTACTGCCTAAATTATAACTCAAAGTCAGTAACTGCCACATAATTCACGACTTATCCGAAGACTGGGGCAGCAATGCGGCGAAAATATGAAGAGGGAGCCCCAATAGACTGTTCAAATACGAATTGACGCGCTTTTTCCAGAAAATCGCGGTGAAGGTGATAATCCGCCGAGAATCGTGATCGCCGATGCGCTGTCCGATGAAGCCGAGATGCGATGCGGTCGGCGCTGAGGTGCGATACTCTACGAGACCGCATTTGCGATACGCCAATGGAAACGGCAGACAGTGGCGGGGGGGTTTTGCGCATATTGTCTCTCGCCGATATGCGGAAGTCCGCGTCTGCCGGTCATGCGACCATATAGCAACTGGGCGGCTGGGCCACCATTGCCGCAACAACTCCGGCGCGCGGATGGAATCAATTTGCGTTGCAACTCAACAACAGCGAAATCACTCGTCCGAAGCATGCCCGTCCTCCGTAGATGGATACACGGCCGCTCTCAACAACTCCCCGCACCCTACAACGCAGTGCTGCATGCCCGTGTGGATACATGGTTGAATAAGGCCGCTTTCCTGTTTGGGCTACGACAAGCAGCACTTGATCCGGTTTGCGAGCCAGTCTGAAATTCATGCAGGCGCCAGGATCACCATGGGTAGCTGTGCGCTCAAGGAACGTGGTGGCACCTCGCCAAGCCATGTGAGCTATGATCTCGCCGCAGGCCGCGCCGCCTGATATGCGCGAATACGGTCTTGTCACACCAATCATGCTGATTCATGTTTCGCAGGCCCCACTGAATTTGAACGTCCGAACGCCTTCGCTTACGGGCGGATTTCTGGTAAGAATATTCAGCTGCGACGTCGGAGCTGCCGCTGGGGCGGCCCTTCTCCGGCATATCTTGCGTGATCTCGATATGGCCGCAGGCGCGAACGCGGCATAGCATGATGCAGCCCACAAGGTGAATGACATCGGGCGAATAAAAATCGCCTGGCCATTAGAAGCGCAACTCACGATGGAACGGCTGCCGGCAGCTGCTAATCCAGGGTGTCAGGGGCTAAGACTGCCGCGACAGGTCGCGAAATGCCTGTCGCAACAGAGCGATGAATTCCCGCCGAAGTGACGAGCATGTAACTGAATCTGCCGCGGTTTTGGAAATCCTGGTCATGTTGTGATATCGGTTCGAGAGTCGCAATGCTCTTATAAAGGCCAATTCTGCCTTATTGGCATGCTTTGGGAAGATGACACATGGCGGCAGAGACCAGAGACGAGGAAATAACCTCTCGACTCGTGACTCAACAAGGAGTATGAGCAAATCTCGGATCTGATTGCAGACCTGTCCACCGACTGCCAGGCGGTAACAATGAAGGATGATGAAGACACGCTCGATGCAAGGTTAGAGTCGTCATAGCGCGCTCATGTGCTTGGATCGATCTGTTTCTGGGCTGGTATGAGGAATGGCAGGCGGGCAAGGAAGTGGTTCTTCCGCTACGCTGGATACAAATGGAACGCAGTTGAAGGCCTAACAATCCTCATCTGCGCAGATCTCATGTCCGGATTAAGCTGGACTGAGATCCGGCAAGCGTCTGTGCTGACAATGCATGAACGGCTGTCCGCCTTTTATCAACCAATACCACAGCAATGCTGTCTGTATGGCAGCCCGAGGTGAAGGGCGCCAAAACAATGATTGGTCCGCCGAAGGCTAGGCTGGGTCCGAAGCCGCTTGGTCCAGCCATGTACC
>Ga0163217_1069142_pt1 | contig 10743 bp, 8 predicted proteins | sample SynspAceP_FD_185933 | JGI IMG/M metagenome (GOLD analysis project Ga0163217, IMG submission 185933) | Saline lake microbial communities from Ace Lake in Antarctica - Synechococcus sp. Ace-P (PacBio error correction) | ecosystem: Environmental > Aquatic > Non-marine Saline and Alkaline > Saline ...
TGCCCCCTCCCCGGTGTGCCCTGGAGACAATTGGGCGAATCAGGCCGGTGATGTTTTCACACCGAATTACCCGTAATGAAAGACATTCAAGCTTGCTGCGAATGGATCGAGAACCGACCGCCCATCCGCGAAGACCAGCGGATCAAGGTCTGCTCCACCATGCCCAGCGGCGTCCTGCGCCTCGGGTAAAGAACAAGGCAACAGGATCTGCCATCTCGGCCTGTTTTGGCAAGCAGCCCCCTTCCCATCAAAAAAAACCCGCCAAAGGCGGGGTGATGAGAAAGCAAAGCAAAGGAGCTGAGTGGAAAGGTCCGAGGATCAGACCTTGTGCGGCTGTAGAACTCCACCACCAGCAATTCGTTGGATTTTTTCCAGGCCCCCCATTCCCGCTCGTCCGGGGCATTCACTTTGGCGGAGAGCTTGGTCCTTGTCGAGCTCCATTGGGGGTGAATGTTGGCCAGACCGGGGGAATTCCAGGTTTGCCCTCAGCGAGTTTGCGGCTGGCCTTGCGATTCGCGACAAACGAATTCAGGTCGCCGGGGCGGCACTGGTAGCTGGGGATTCACCACACGACATTCAGCAGTCACGTGAACCATGGTTGACAGTTGGCCGAGGCCCGGAACGTGCCGAAACCGAGGCGGAAGCGATGTTGTCGAGGCGATTCTCAGCAGTTTGAGCAGGTTTTGGTTCCTGGTGGAGCCGTCCTGGGCGCGGCGCTTTCTTCACGTAGCGCACGAGCTGGCGCTCGGAGATGCCGTAGTTTGAAGCGAAGCTTTTGCTTTTCTTACGAGGCCGGATGGGCGTAATTCGGAGCGCTTTTGGAACGGGCTTGGCCGTGCTGGACCGGGGGATAAGCTCGCTGGCGGACTTACGGGTGAAGACCGGGAAGGTCTCGCGCGCGTCAACCTCAAGGCGAGGACCGCGGTAGCGAGAATGAAGGAAGGGGAAAGGGGCTAGGGAAAGGTGGGGCTCTTGCTGCAGGCAGGATGGGGAACGTCCTCCCATGCCTCCTGCAGTGCCGCACCATCGGAGATCTATCGGGTTGGCTCTTCAGGAGACCGGCTGCCTGCTGGCTTCAGCAGGGCCTTCTGAGGCGCCCTGCTGCTGGCCTTGAGTCGCGGGCCTCCGCCGCTGGATCTCACCCTTGCTGGGCCCGCTGCCGCTTCATCCCCAGTCTGCAGCGCTATGGGATCGAGGCGATCGAGCGCCATGGCCTGGCGTGGCGGTGGCTCACCTGGGCCGCCTGTTGTCGCTGCCATCCCTTCACAGGCCTCGGCCTGCGATCCGGTTCCCGGACTGAGCCCAGGCTGGCCCCCTGCTCAGCGGGCCCCACACCCCTCACAGCGCCCTCTCCATAACAACCTCTCGCCGCGCACATGGCTGCCCTCCCCCGCTCACCCCTGTTCAGCCGTGAAAGGGTGTTGCCTGTGCGCAAGGCCTGGCTGCTCGCTGGCCGCCTGCGCTCCGCACAGCTGCGGTGGTCGACATGAACGATACAGCCCTGAAGGCTGCTTATGAACCTGGAGGTGCCGGTAACTGGCCGTGGGGCCGGAAAGCAGCGGCTGATGAGCTGCCGCGGGTTTCCTCCCCGGCTTGCGGGTGATGGCCCTGGAGCGCTTGCTGGGCAAAGCGCTTGTCTGCCCTTTCCCCCCACAGCTGATCCTGCCCGAGCAAACTGGCCCAGCTCCGCTCGCCCCGGCTCGCCCCGGCTCGGAACACCCATTCCCCCCCCACCGCCGCCCGCTTCCAGCCGCTTTGCCCCCACGCTCCACCCCCTGCGCTTCAGGCCGGTCTTGCCATTCACTGGCCTGCCAGACGGGGAGGTCAGCGGCGTCAGCTCCGTTCGCGGGCGGGTCAGCCCCTGGCACTTGTTCAATCGGCCTGCCGGCCGGCAGGTGTGGCGGCAGCTTCCTGGCCGCAAGGCCTGGAGGCCGGTGGCCGTGGCCGCGGTGATGGGGTGGAAGCGGCGGCGGCGCAGCCCCGCAGGCGGGCCGATCAAGTGCTGGTGCTGGAAGGGCCCTGGCCCCCTGGCCGGACGGCTGGCGGCCGCGTTCCTGGCAAAATCCAGCAGAAGCTGCCTTGGATCGGTTCACCGCACCAATGGCAAACAGACCACCACCTGATGAGCACCTGGCCGCCGCGGCGGGCCAGAACCACGGCCCTGTTCGGCACCCTGGTCAACCGCTGGCCCGGCCACGCGCCACGGCCACGTTTCGTCGTCATTAATACCCAGTTTAATGTTGGATAGGAAAAGCCCAGATTGAAAGTTGATAAGTGGGCATAATCCGCTGGCCATCTGTGGTGAATCGGGCTGTCCTACGAAGAAAGTGCCAAAAAGGCTTGAAACACATTTTACCTATCGTAATTCCCTGCCGTTTCGCCAGCTGATGTTTCTGGAGTGTATGGAATTGTTTTCCGATAGATGGATCGTTTTTTCGCCTATGCCCTTGATAGAAATCGCTCCGAAAAATCCAAGTATAAGACCAGTTCGCCTTGATATTCCAAGTGCGGTGGCCTAACTTACTTGTCCTGAATTCGAGACCTTGATTTTTGCACTTCGCGAATATTTTCCTGGAACCAGAAATTTCGCCTTTGGGCACCAAAATGATCCAATTGTCTACTCCATTCGATAGTGGTGAGGCTATTTTCCAAGTTGGACCTCAGCATTTTTTATCCATTAAGCCTATTTCACGTATGTAACGTTGGTCCCACTTTTATTCGTTCCGGAAGCAAGTCGGGAATTTTCTCCGGCTCCCAAAATCGATCATTTAGTGTGGGCACTTTGATTCCTTTGGCAAGAGAAGTTTTTAAGTGAAAGTTGAATTTGATGCATTTTTCCAAAAATCCATCTACACCAAGCTCGGATGAAAGGCTCAATTGAATCCAAATAGGCCAATTGCCGAAGGTTTAAGAGAAAGCCCTTACTTTTCCCATTGGTTCGAAACGAAGGGACTGATAGGTTCGATGCGCTTGGATCGGTGGCTTGAAATAGGTGCTTAGATTCTCCTTGGATAAAATTCAATCTGTGTTCTCTATCCAGTTTTGAGATTCCATTTTGAGGACAAGTTGGCTCCCCAATCCCCGCGAAGAAAAATATTTGACTGGTAGAGTTTATGCTTTGATTGAAGACTGATATCTGGATCAAGCTGTTCTTCAGGTTAGGATTGACTTTCTCCCGAAGTGAAAATAATCCACTGCCAGTCGGCACTTTGAATCCTTTGGGTGTCATGGTATTCGATCCCCATCAGGGCTGGATCTCTTCGGTCAGGCCTCATTGCTACCAAAAACCTGGTCCTTTAGCTGACTCGTAGGAATTGAGATTCAGGCCAAATCTTGGAACGTTCCGGATTGCTGGAAAGCCGAAATTTTCTGCGCTCACTCCTCTGGAGTCCCGGCCTTGGCCTAGGTTTTTATATTTAAATCATTTTTCGGCAGATTCTCGATAAATCCGAGTTTTCGGTGCTAAACTTCCCGTAAAGAAAAACCTGCTTTACAATGCTTATTAAATTGCCGAAGCTTTCCAATTTGTTTGAGTGAAATTCCCATGGAAGCCTTTGCCAAAAGTAGCTTTGGTTCCAAGATGAATAGATCCTCCGATTGGCTTCATTTCCAAAAAGTGCTTCCTCCATTGCCAAAATGAATCCGCCATCCTGAATTCCAATCCGACCAAATGGGAAGATGGACAAGTCTGATTGTGCAAGTGGATGGGCCTTAATTGAATCGGTAGACATTCAGAAAAATTCGCCGGTGTGCCCCAGCTGAAGTCCCTCTAAAGGAAAGGGGAAGCCAACATTCCAGCCCCGTACTGTCGGATAAAAATTCGGTGAAGTTTCCTGTAGGCAAATCCCCAGAGATTTCCTTGGTATGTATTTAGCTCAGTTTTTCGCATAGGATTGAATTTTTTGACCTTGAGTGAAAATCGGTCTATAGCAGGCGCATAGACTTCCACAGGGTGCCAATTGCACTGTGTTTGATTCTTGCGGCGGAAGCCGAAAATCATTCCTACCCTATAGTAATACATTCATGCCAGATCGAATTAAACATCAAAATTCCGATTCCCGGGCTTGAAGAGAAATAGAGATGTGAAACTTAGCCAAGCGGAGATTCCCCGATGGCTTTGGATGCAGATTTCTTGCGCTTTTCTCCGAAAGCAAGAATCATATGAAACTAGGCAGGGTCTCACTGGCCTCAACCAAATTTGGCGCCTTCTCATTCGCTGTTTTTGGAACATTGGGCTTTGTGACAAATCGATTGTGGATCACTCCACAGGGTTTACAGTTGCGGGGACAGCTTCGGTATTTACCGAATTCCTTTTAATCCCAGAGCTAGATCGAGATTGGGAACCTACTTCCGTTGCAAACATAGCTTCATTTTTTTCAGGATGAAAAGATCATCGGAATACTTTTTGGAAGCGAAATTTCTAATCGTAACTTTGCTTCCTAAATTAAATACTACGCCTTATCTTGAAAATGATCCTTAGATACATTCTGATTTTCAGCTTGGTCTAGTCTCTTTTGGATGCGATTCAGAGGAATCTTCCCGAGCTATTTTGGTAGAAAAGTGGCTTATCTTATGCAAAGGGTTCACTATTTCAAAAGGAACCGGACCTTTTGGGGAGATTGGGTGACACAGCCTTGGGACCTGTTCAGAAAAGACTTTTTCGCTTTATTTGATTGTGGAAGAAAAATGGGAAGTCCCTACTGGAAACCTTGACTTGCAGTAAATTCAGCTTCCAATTGCAAAAGTATTTTTGAATTCTACCACACAGATTCCTCATTAAGATTATCGAAATGAGTGATAAGGCTGAATTGGATTCCTCAGACTGATTTTAATTTCATCTAAAACCCCAGAATGCTGATCGCTGCCAAAAAGGTTCAAGAATCTTGGGATCTGTCCTTCGGCAAATCAGAGTTGACACATCGAGCTCGATCCGGATTGATAATGATTTCTACTTTGGGGTGATGATTTAAGGTATCTGGGGATCTCTTAAAGACAGCAGGAAATTCCCGGCGATCATCAAGGGGAAATAGTGGAGCAGCATCCCTTAGGAAGAGCGGAAATGGTTAAGTTTTACTGGGATTCTTACTTGGAAAATTAGAAAAAGCTAACGCAGTTTTTTGAGCAGGTTTGAGCAGGATTATTTGGGAAGCAGTGGCTTTGGCTGAACAGATTCGGAAGTAGGAGACCTACCTGTCTGAGTGGCGTGATGTATCAGGATATCTGGTAATGCACTGGAGTGAGTTGGGGTGCGAGGATTCTGAAAAATGCAGGTGGAAAGTACGCTTTTGAAGATCAAGCGGGCACGGAAGCTTGCAAGCTTGAATTATGAATTTGTATTGGAAGCTGCGATGGATGCGATTTTTGGATAGGATCGCAGAATTTATTTCTTTGGTCAGAAATGGGCAAAGTCGAACCTCGGTTATCAAGCGATCAAAGCATCCAGAATGGAAATATATTTACACTACTACCCTAAAAAAAGGCGAACCTGGGGGTTTGGAATACTTTGATTAGGCTATTAGACCTGATTTGATTTTAAAGAACTCATGAAATGCCTTCATCAACCTTAACTGTCCTGATTACGAGTTGTATTTTTATAAACAACTCAATGAAAAATAGTCGGAATTACCCGTTCTCGTTTTTGTGGCTACCCTGGCAATTGATGCTTAGTTTTTTAATTGAATTGTCAGTCCTGGGATCAGTTCCATTTAACGCCAGATGAGATTTTGGAAGGATTGAATTGCAGTACTTGGATTAAGACTTCCCCCATGCTCAGATCAATTTTGAACTACGCGCTTGCCAAAGCATTGGTTGCAATTTTGGCGGCCGTAGGCTTTGAAGCTTGAGTGGACTTCAGAAATGCAGACCTTTTTTAGAAATCCGTTAAGCGGGTCCATTTGTACTAGGAATCAGCTCAGGTGCCTGGTTTGGGTGTAAGCATTGGTTTGATTTGGCAGGCTCTGCGTTGGGAATTTGCAGCCTTGAGGTGGAGGCCTGAGCTGCTTTGGGCCGATTGTAGGTGCAGGGAACGCTAGGAGCTGGATTAGTGAATGGTTTTAGTCAGTTTTAGTGGCTTGGCGAATCCAAGATAGCAAATGACAACTTTTTGATTGTGGATTGAGTTTGGATCGGCAGTTTCTGCCATAGTTTCCGTGCTTTCATATTACTCCGGGCAGATGCTTCTGAAGCTATTTAACTGTTTGGTCCATGGGAAGCTTGGGGTGGATTGGCTGTGCCACAAGTTATTGGTACTTGGGTTCGGTAGTAGTGGATCGGGATTCCTACGGTTATTTTTTCAGTCAAACATTTAATGCTATGCTTTCCCTTGGCGAGCGCTACGCAAAAAGTATGGGCGGTGAATCCTACATTTTTTGCGCATGGATGATGATTCTAGTACAGGATTGCTGGCTGGAAGTAATTACCGCTTTTTGCGGGCCGATCGCTTTATCGGGATTGCAGTTCCTCATCTTGCCACGAATCTTTGAGACTGCTGAATCATCGCATTCTATTTCCTGCCTCAGCGATTTTGGGAGCTATTTTACTGTTGCTCTTGTGATGCAATAGGACGTTACCCGGGCTCTGCTCCAGATGCTTTCCGATCAAATGCGGTTACTTCTTGGTGGGCGTCCAAATCGTAAATTGGTTTAGTATTGAGAAGGAAATTTCAGCAAAGAATTTTTAAGCCATGGAGAATCAAACCGATTTTGTAGCGAAAAATTTTGACTTTGGGCTATCCCATCGGAGCCCAAAATAAAGCAGTGCTTGAAAATCTTAGCTTCCAACTTTTTGAAATGAATTACGCTGGCCTTCTGCGGGCCAAATGGGGTTGGTAAAATCCGACTTTGATTAAAGCATTCTTGGTCAACTGAAACCTTGGGAATGGGCGAAATTGACGCTGAAACGAGAGAATATTCAAAATTTCTTCCAATGCTGAGCTTTCCAAAGCATTGTCTGTGGTGGCTTTCGAACGGCAGTACTTACCCGGGAATATGACTGTAGACAATGGTGGCCTTGGGGAGAATTCCTCACAAACGGGATGGACAGGGAGATTAGATTTGCACGATCGTGATCTGATCGGAAAATGCACTTTATTCTTAAAACGAGAAGAGTTAAAAGACGAGCGACTTTCAGAGATTTCAGATGGTCAGCGTCAAAAAGCGATGAATCGCAAGAGCTTTGGCACAGATGGAAAGTGATGGTTTTTTGGATGAGCCCGACGGCACAATTTGGGATTTGGTCAATCGCTATCAGATTATGCATTTGCTACGGGATATTGCTACCAAAGCCCAGCAAAAATTCAATTTTAGTGGTGACTATGATTTGGAGATTGCCTAGAGACTGCCTTGATAGACTTTTTATTGCTGCAGCAATACTCCCGCCTAGTATCCGCTTCCCGAAGACTTTGTAGTTTTGGGTCAGCTTTGACCGTTGCTGCCGTGGAGATGAGTTTCGCTTTAATATTGAAAAAGGGAAATATAGAGCAGAAAAAGCCTGCATTCTGAAAATAGTAAATCACAGGCAATCAAGTCATCGGTTTGGGTCAGAAAGGCTTTGGAAAAGCCCTGTAATTAATAAAATTGGAGTTGGCCGGATTTTTGTTTCGGACTGGAGATTTTACCTGGACCTATGCCGGAAAGGGAATTTCATCGGATCGGAGGACTTGATAGCCTATTTAACAGAAAATTAAGGATCAGAAAAGTTTTCTCACAGATCAGCAAACAGATTCGCACAGTAACTAAAAGAATAATCCACCCCAATCAATTAAACATTTTTGCGGCCTAATTATGAGGGGATGCGGGAATTTAAAGAAATGGATTGATCATTCAAAAGCTTTGATTTTAGCTTTCTTATCGTATCAAATAAAGATTAACTTTATATATTTGTCATAACTAATGATTGGTATACACAGAGAAACAATTTGCCAGATAAGCTTCGTTTCTCATTAGATCGCACTGCGCGGCAAGGTGAAGCAATAATGCACAGCACAGTTCATAGTCCGGAGATTTTGATGTGACGGTTTGAATCCAATGGTTTAGTCTTGAAAAATCTTTCAGAGAATGGTCCATTTTTGAGTCAAACCGAAATTAGCCAAATTTGGTTTTGCAAGGATCACCGACCTTGACTCGCATTTTGGATTTGCTTTGCAAAAAGGGATATGTCGAGCGGGTGCCGCATCCGATGGATCGTCGAGTTTCCAAAAATTGCACGCTCACTGCAACGGTGAGTAGCAAGGTGACTGCTCTTCGCCCCTCAAATTCATTGAAGATTCGTGGAAAAAGCTTGGGAAAAAATTTTCTGAATCAGGATTTCCAAGAGTCAATACGAATTCTTTAGATACCATTTACCAACAAATCTTGCGGACAGAATTGAAAGAAAATAAGGTTAGTGCACGAATAATTAATTACACGAACAAAATTGAGTTTTCAGGTTTTCCAATTAAAATTTTAAGCGAAGATTCACAAGATCTTTGTATTTTATCGGAGCCGGGCCAGTTGCCCTATTTTGCAGTATTTGAAGGCAGGAATTGCTTAAGATGCGTTGTCATTTTGATGATGCCCTTACCACAAATAGGTGGAACGCCTGTCTGGAGTATTTTAATCCTCAAAAGCCGATTTATGATATTCCCCGGGATATCCTGAGGTAAAAGCTCAGGATTTGGTAGATAATCCTCATGGAGCAGGCGAGAACCTTTCAAGCCTACCGTTCACACTAGGAGGCCGAGTGGAGCAATTTGATAGCAGGAGGAAGATGGTCATTCATTGTCACAATACTAGTGATAAAACTCACATTCATGCGGAAGGTGATAACATTGCGGGCGGATGGGATGTTTTGAACTAGAAAAGCCGCTGTGCTTGAGAACTTGAGAAATTATGAGGGAAAAGGAATCACTTACATGGTAAACAACCCTGGAAACATTTCGTGCAACAAATAGTAATTGCTGGAGGCGGTGATTCTGCCTTGGACTGGGCGATTTACTTAGCAAAAAGTATCTTCTCGTGTCACTTTAGTCACCGAAATGAACCTTCCGAGGTACGCCAGATTCGGCTGCAAAGGTAACTTCGACTTGGCTATCAAGGTAAATTGACCTGATCCTTTCTGCAAATTTTGAAAGAAGTCAATGGAAATGGAAAATTTGGATACGTGATTTTAGAAAGGTAATCAAAGGAGAAATTAACTTTGAGGCGGATTATTGATCCCACTTTTTTGTTTGAGTCCAAAAGCTCGCCGATTGCTGATTGGGGATTGACCAGTAATTGATAAGAATGCATTGAAGTGGAATACGCGCGATTATTCTACAGAAAGTTGACGAATCTACGCCATAAGGAAGATAATCAATACTTACTCCAGGTAATTGAAATTGGGATCTTGTGTTGTTTCCCATGAAGCACAATCATGAAGCATTCCGCTTTCAAATACGTATACCCAGATCAAAAAATTAAGCTTCAAATAGCACGACAGTGAATGGGGTAAATGCAATTTTAATTTATTTTTGCGCCATGGTAAATTTCATCAGTAGAAGATCAAGGAAGGCATCGGCCAAGAGTGCACGAGGCTCCAGAATGATATGGGTTTTGAGTCGCTGATGGAAATTCTCAAAGCCTTATGAATATCCGGTAATTCGGCCACCTGTGGCGGATGGCGCCTTGGTTGCCACTTGTCCTGTGGAGATTTTGGAAGGTAAAGATGGCCTTGGTGAGCAACCGATACAGAATTGGACCAATTGGAAAACCTGCCGGAAATTTCTTTCCTACTTCTAGACTATCCTGCAATCCGAATGGAGATATTTTGGAGGGTGCAGTGGGAGTTGAAGAGGAGAGGATGTAGTAATGAGCTAAGTAGGAAGACGTTTAGTATCAGATTTTTTGAAAATAAGAGAAATAAGATTAAAGAACCACACTGGCGACGGGTGGTTTTTTTTTGTGCTGAAATGCGCCAAAAAATCAAAGATGTTAATTGGCTGGCCGAGCGCGGCGCAATTTTATATTAATTAGGCTGGTTGACGCGGCGCAATTACAATTAATTGGGCGGTTTTATATAAATTCCCTACATAACTTTTTCCAAGACTAGCCATTTCGTCCACTTTGTCAGAAAAAGTGGTTATTTTGAAGCCATTAATTGCCTTATCATGAAATTCCTAATTCCCGCTTCATCCTATTCATCGGGTTTGCTAAATAGGAAATTTGCCCAGACTTTCAGAAAAGCAAAAGCAGATTCTTAATGAGATTTTGCATTGATTAACCAATACATCTGCTCGAGACAATCGAGATACCGTTTTTTATTGAGACAATTTTACTGTGGATGTAGATCACTCGTCTCCTCGGGGGAGTGGCCGAAATTGGAAATGGATGCAGCTGTAAAAGGCATGCTCAATAGTTCTTTCTAGTAATCAGGTGATCGAAACTTACAGTAGAGAAAAATTCAAATTTCTCTCTGAACGCAGCATTAGTAGACGCATCGCTACATCATCACCAACCAGAATCAAACATGCGAAAGATGTGGAGCAGCTTCGGTAGTGGTAAGGAAATAAAAGAGCTGGCAAATCTTCGGCGATTCGCAATAATCTCGCCGACCTAGTGACAATTGAAATTAATTTTATCCATGCGAAACTTTCTAAACTTCTCTTACCTTTTCTGGACTCTTTGTTTTTCCAATGCAAGCCTGACAGAAAACTCACCCACAATACTTTCCTTCACATGCCAAGATTTGGACCGGGGAATCTGAAAACTCCTTTGTAGATGGCATCGG
>Ga0163217_1085580_pt1 | contig 10743 bp, 13 predicted proteins | sample SynspAceP_FD_185933 | JGI IMG/M metagenome (GOLD analysis project Ga0163217, IMG submission 185933) | Saline lake microbial communities from Ace Lake in Antarctica - Synechococcus sp. Ace-P (PacBio error correction) | ecosystem: Environmental > Aquatic > Non-marine Saline and Alkaline > Saline ...
CCACGCCAATCTCTAAGCTTCTTCGTTATCCAGTGATTGTAGCACCCCTGTCGAGAATGCCTGGGTTTATCACAAGGCGTCCTCAGCTTTACTCCAGTGAGGACAGTTGATACTTGCCGTGTATAAGCAGGCAGAAATTGGTTTTCGCCCCGGGCGGTAAAAACCTCTCCAATCTTCATCCACTCTCCCGCAAGCACCCAGCAATGAGCTTGGCCCACCACGCAGGTAAAACATGGGGCAGGTTAGCGTTTGTTCGCGGACTACCTTACGATCCTGAGATTTTATTACATGCATCATCAGACGTATTACGGAGTCACCTTTTTACAAAAATAGATCACCACATCACCCTTGGCGGGATTTTTTAAGGGAATACGTGGAGCATTGCCATGGCTTTCATCCAATCGTCAAACAACCTCCCGCATGTAAGGGAGCGAGACCCCCCGCAGGTGGCGCACGGATTATCCGAAAGGTGGCAGACGAAATTGCTCATTGGCAGGCATTTACTGGCCGCAGACGGTAACCTCGTCCCGTTGGAATTTCTGGGTCGCTCAACAAAACGATTGCTGATCTCCAATGACTGAACGCACATTCGATACGCCGTGGAAGGTGCAAAGCCAAGTCTCGGCGCCCAGGTTTTCAGTTTTGACCGGCTTGGAATAAATCGCCCAATCGCATCCATTTAGCAAGCCGCGGCCGTACCAATGACCTGGATCCCGGGAATTCAGTTTTTGGCGTCAGTCATCAGGAACTTCCGAGTGGTAAAATCGGTCAGGGTGAGATCGGGGGGGGGCAGAGGTAACGACTACTAAATATTCTATTAATACGGATATTAACTTTTCCACCAATGTGGAAAATATAATAATGCCAGTCCCTAAATATTTTACCTTTATATAAACCAAAATACTTGAAATTCAGTCCGCTATTTATCCTTAAAATTTTCACATTGTGGAATATTTCAAATTGCGCAAACAAAACCCAGAATCTAGAGTGAAGATCAAATGAAGACGGAGGAGGCAGTCCGGTGGACGGGGTCTTCCGGTTGTAATCGCAATCCGGGGAGATCTTACTGTCTGACCACAATCTTTATTCCGGGCCCTCACGATCTCCTGAACACCGATTGCGCCCTTTCGCAGATGAATTCGTGCAAGAGCAGCGACCCCACCGCTCGCTTACGGAGACTTCGTGGAAACATCGTATTCCCCGCTTGCGTTGTTGCAGGTATATGCAAAAAGGTTTTCAACACCCAATCTGGCCGAAGTCTTCTCTCATTTCCCCGCCAGCGGCATCCGGTGGCCTGGGAAGCGGCTTATCTGTCAACACCCTGTCACCTGGAGATAAGGGGTATTAATGCCCCGCTACGCGTGTTCTCACCGTCGCTAGGATTGAGAGTGTCAGCGTCACGGCGGGTCTGGACGGTGTCAGATCAGGTCTGATCTGCGGCAGATAGTGGAGCAGCGGCAAGCTCCCGGCGTAATGAGTGGGCCGGAAAGCGGGCCTTTAGCGCGACACTCAAACACAATTAGGAAGCGCGGTCTGGTTGGTTACCACATACGAGTAGTGCCATATCGCCGCGTAACAAAGCGAAAATTGTTAGCTGTTCGTTCAAGCCATTTGCGAACATCTTCGACTTTCACCCTGCCTTGGTTATTGGTTGACTGCGTCAGTTCCCTGGCCTCAAATGCCGTTCGAAGATGGACACTGGGGTGTTGATATCGCCGTGTCAGGGCCTCTCAAAACAGGCTTCATGCTGATAACCGCATGGCCATACTCGCGTCAAGCTCCAAAAAGCACTGGGTCGCAATGGAACCGCCAACTGTCATGTCTTTCTTCGATTTTCGCGCCATGATGTTGGGACTTGCGGCTAATCGCACATAGGGGTTTCCCCATACACTCCTCCCGCCTTGCAGCTGACTACGGTTCTGAAAAGAAAAGCCTTGAAAATTGCTGTTTGGAAGAAGGGTTAGACAATGTTTAACGCCGTCACTTCCGCTGGCCGAAGGTGTTTCGGCAGCGGCACAATGCCTGGGGCATGGCCTGGTGTGCGCAGTCTCCCGATCCTGTATTCAATACCGTTACTCTTTGCCATTTCCACATTCCCGAAGGGCTCAACAGCAACGAGCTGAACCGACCACACGAAGTCTATTGATATGCAAAGTACTGTATTTTTGCGATATTCCTTCGGCATTGGCCCTTGACGAAAATGTAGGTTCAGGCAAAGCCCTTATCGTATCGGAACCACTTGGAGATTCTGTTAAATAGAGGACACACACCTATATCGGTGCTGTTCCGGGCTTTGGCCCACCATCTGAGTATTGGGGCTTGGTGACGGATATCGACTACCCCATCGAATTGCGGCACGGGCGTCCGCGCCGCCCAAACCATTTTCGCGCCACATCGCTTACCGGCAGACGCGACTGAACGAGGTGAACACCATGAGTGATCACAGGAACTCCAAGGGATACCACACTCTTGACGACTGTTTTGTCCGCCTACGCACGACATCAAACGCCTAACATCCACAAAAACGCCCGTCCTGACATCCCGTTATCTGAACGACTAACCGGGCCGAACTCTTTTTTAAGTGTGAGAACTTTCAAAAAGCCGGGCTTCAACAGTGCGCGGCTGCTGCAACACGCCGTCTTTGGGCTTGAGGTGAAGAAAGAGGAGCGGGCGGCACTTGGGGCTTGTCGCCACTTCATCTCTTCCGGCAAGGGTCATGCCCTGTACAGCTGTCTTTATGCGGCTGGCCGGCGAGCCGTTAAATCTGAAATCGGTAACGTGTCGTTCACATTGCCTCCATACCGACCCCAAAAGGCCAAAAAAGCGCGGTCGCCGCCGGTATCGCTTAGCGGCATATAATTCAATCGAGTTGCGTAGCCACCTCCCACAGAGCTCCCGCGAAGCGGTTCTTTGCCCGATGTAATCGCAGCTTTACAGCAGCGTCAAGGTATGCCGATTTATTGTCCCATCCTTAAATAAAAGGACCGGTCACTTAGAGTCCCATCGCACAGGGAAAAGGTGCAATCGGCTGGCTGCACTGGACACTTTGCTTGGATCGAGGTCCCCACGTACCTGGATATGGTGATCGCGCCGAATTGGTTCGGCGGCGGCAACTGGTTTCCGGGTACCGCTCGCTGACCCTTAATCGATATCGGCGCTCAGCACCCCGGCAGGTAGCGATCTTATGCGGCGGAAGCCACTCAATGCCACGCGACAGAGAAGCTAAGCCGCCCGCTCCCTCAAGGCCCGGTTATCATCCATTTGCCGATGATAGCGCCCCAATTATCGGTATGGAGACGGGTGGGAAAGTAGACCCAGCTGAAGGATTTCTAGACCGCTGTGGCATTTTGTGGCCACTTCGTCTCTCTTAAACATTATTTACTGGCGTATTTCGAGGAGGAAAATCATTCGACAGCCATGAAGCTGTAGCCTGGAAGCGAATGAAAGATGTTATTGACGAACCTTCCAAGTTGATGCGCAGTACTTAACCTGGCGGACCATTCTGAAAAAACCCCGAGATCTTCCCGGGTAAACGGGTATAGGGACCGTGATCTCACCGGCGGCAATGTGGATTTATGTGACACCTTTCCCTGGACCTGAATACAGATCATTGATTAGGAGCTCCTTTCACCATGGACAAGTTTTATGATCAACGCCTGAAGAACTGGAAGTTGGTTACAACTTCTGCCGCCATTGCCAATGGGACGAAAGCGAAATTCAGACCCCATGTCTGAATTCCTCGATCTGGACGCACTGGAGCGCTAAAACCATCAAGAAAATGGTGATTACGACCATAGGCGCAAGGGCGGCGCATGCGCCACGCGGTGCCGGCAAGATTGTCACACAGCTAAAGTTGATTGGCAGCGACTTCCAAGAAGGACTTGGGGCGGCGCCATTGGCGTCTGCTGCCAGAAAACCCTCTGAAGCCGATAGTGTTCGCATTTCGTGCAGTTGCTTCAAGGATGTGCTGGTCCTAAACCAAGAGTGCGTGATCCACCTAAATTTGATCGCCTTGGCCCACTGGCCAAACTATTGGCGGACAGCATTATTTGTGTGGCGTCGTACGACGTTGCTAACGTTTCGGATCTATCATGGCGTGCCAAGAAAGCATGGTACCTCGTAACGCCTGCATAACGTATACACATTGACTGGGTGCGGGCCGCTGCGGGTGAGCTCGACTGAGGATGTGGTCCTACGATCGCCGTCAAGCCATCGAATGCCCAGAACCCCAACCTCAACTTCACCGAATCCAGGGCCTATCAGGGCGCCATGCAGCAACATGGCGTCCTACCACGAACGCCAGGCAAAACTGGAGGCAGCCATTGCATGGTGGAAAGACGCAGTGGATGGTTTTTTGACGGGCGGTGGGCCTGAGCCAGAACTTGTCTCTGGTGGTGGCACCGCCTCTTACTAATTTCGAGAGCAACTCGACGTTTACAACGATGCTGCAATGTGGCTCCTACGCCTTTATGGACGCCGATTATGGCCGCATTCTGGACAAAGACGGCAGCGCACTCGGATCTTCAAAGTGGGGCGAGTGGGAGAACGCCTTGCTTTTCAATCCTGACCAGCGTTATGAGCCCCACATACCAAAGCCGATAAGGCAATCTGCGGATGCAGGCTCTCAAAGTTTCAATCTGTGGACAGTGCCTGCCGTTTCACTTGGCCGCGACGACGTCGAATATACATCAAGTGCCTCAGTACGAATGCATGCGCGTCATCATGTTGACACCCCGGCGCGTGTACTCAAAATCAAACGAAAAAACTCAAACTGGTTACCAGGGCACTGCGACCCGACTTGCAAACGTCCACGATTGGTACGTTCCGGCGTTCGCAACGGCAAGGTCGAAACGCTCTGGCCGCGTCAGCGCCCGCGGCAAGATGTTCTGATTCAGCTGCGCCAGGCCATCCGGCTCGCGATTTGGGGACGCATATGACAAAGAGACTAAGCGATGGAACGACTTCATGGCCCGAAGCCATTAACTCAACCGCTCAGATGCTCGATCGTAAGCGAAGACGCCTGCCGAAAGTGATTGGCCGCCATGAAGCCTTTCAGGCCAGTTGAGTTCGGTCTTTCTCTACATCCATGGCTAAGGGGAGCGCGGACTGGATAATTTTTCCCCGTTGGTGCGGAGGGCGATCGGGACATGCAACGCACTCTATGGTTTTCGAGAAATCGCGTTATTGAGAAACCGCGAAAAGGATTGTTCTGTGTGTAAAGGACTGGGCGGGCTACTGGCCGCGGCAACGTCGTTCAGGGGCTGACCAATCATCAAATCAAACCGTGGCGCTTGTTCGCCCGGATACCGGACAACTCAAGCTCTGGTGGGTGGCAATTATCTGAACCGCCGTTCGCAACCGCCGCAATCGTCCGCTGTCTCGATTGCCCATCTAGCCCGAAAGAAGCCAAAGTGTTGGGCATGAATCGGTGCAGGCTTTTCAGTCGACCTTCCAGCTTCACGCCGCGCTGGAGCAGCGCGACTTCGGAAAGTAGTGGCCTGGAATACCCAACCCTGAAGCACCTGACGCGGCTTGGCTGGACGTGTGCAGGGATACATAGGCTCTAAACCTTCGAAGCCGTTTCTTACAAGCTCTGGGGCTCAAATCGGAATGTTATTATTACCATCACGGTCGGCCTCAGAACGCTCTGATGCAGGCCGGCTGGATAAAAACCCGGCACGCACCTCGCCTGCTGGGTACGGATACCAAGGGAAAGCAAGAAATCGATCACCGGCTTTTGGCGCAGCAACAGGCCGTCCTATCAACTCGATCAACCCAAATCCGACAGTCGATTCAGTAATCTGGGTGAGCCAAGCAGGGCTGTGGCGAAAAGAATCTTGTTTCGCCGAGCAAATCACGCCCATTGGAGCAAGGTAAATTATATGGCTCACATCCGGCCGAACGAATTAGGAGGCCAAAGAGATCATTGCCATATTTCGAATGGCTACCGGGTGCTCCGGACTTACAAGACTTGGTGTGTTGCCTTCCTAGACAGCCGCACTCCTGGCCGAAGGCGCGTTGGAGCTTGTTTCAGAACGAGTCCAACATAGCTACCATTTGCTCAGATTTGAGTTCTCGCCTCAAAAGCGCATTGAAGAAACACCACCGCGGGGGCGTATATGACCCAGACTCTCAATAAAGGCGTAAGCTCTCAGGATATGTGCGTGTTGCGAGTCTGAGGCTTGCCGGTGTGCTCCAGAAAAGCCATGGCATCGGTCCGAACGACCGGCAGCTTGAGTGCAACGTTGATTTCCACGTTTAAATAGCCTACTAAGTACCGCCGTGTTGCCGTCTCTTCGGCCAACAACGTCAGCGCCATGCGCCCGCGCAACTGTGGCAGTAATTTGCGGGAAATACGCTACTTAACACCAAGAAGTAAGCGGTGTGCGTTCTGTTGTCTGAAATTCATTTTCTTGTGGGAGTCCTAGCATTTCGCTGTCCTCCCTTGTGTTGGTGTTTTAAACCCAAATGGAATGGTTGAGGTCTGCCAAACGCGCTACCCCATCAGCTTTTGTACAGCATAATGGCGGCTTCTTTGCATTCAATCAACGAAAAGAAATTTAACTCTGCCCTGCTTAGATATACATTAAGTCAGATGCCGCATGGGCTTTTTCGGAGATATAATCAGGTGACGATGCCGCTGCCTCGAATAATGAGGTGCTTAGAAACGGGGTATTTGTCGCGATTGAGAGTGTGGATACGTTTACCGCTATGCCGCATTTTAGAGCGTCGTCCACTGGCGGATTCGCCTTCGGTCGTGAGCATGCACAAATCAAAAGCACTTGAAATTAAATATTGGGAATCTAAAGTTCTGGTTTGTTCGCGGAGACCCGCGTCAGGTTCGGTTAACCAAAAGACGGTAGGTGGTATACTGGACAGATATGTATTCCCGTTACGTTTATTGCGAACTCAATCCAGGAGGGCCGGGTAGAGAAGCATTCATCGCACCCGCGCTGGAAGGCAAAGGTGGGGTTTTTGGTACATCGATGAGTGGGTACTCGAATTCTACCACGAGGTAAACTCGCCAGTTTTGCGCGTTCCTAATCCGGCTGTGTTGGTCCAATGTTGTTGTCGGTTTCAAGAAGCAGAATCTGCAAAGCTGGATGCGGAGACACATGCGATTGTGATGGATGCTGGTGACTAGTTGTAAAGGGAAACGCGTTAGGGTGTGTAGTTCAATTCGTGGTAGAAAGTAAAGATGCTTCGTAGAACCACTGGTTTGGGCAGGCCAAGGAGGGTTCGTCTGCCACACTGATACTACGGCCCCTGCCGATTTGCGGGGCGGGTCAGCGGGGATGCGCAAATAGCGGCAGATGAACACTACGGGCTCGCACCATTGATATAGGCTGAGACACGAGGCAATTACTAGGAAATTCGCCTACAACCTGCGAGCACTGCTCCCGGTTTAGTTGAAGCTGCGATGCTTGGCAGACCTATTGCCGTTGCACCTTCTTTCTCTGAGTCCTTGGTGCCGTTACCCCGCTCAAACAGATTGTCAGCGACGACCCTGCAGAGATAGGGCCGTTGTATCAGCTGGCACTCGTGCGCTAGAGTTGCTCCATATCCAATAATAACGCTCTAGGCTGACCACGTGAAAAGTGCCTTTCAAATTGCCAATGATTTGCCCGGGTCAATTATATCAGTAACGCTCACATAACACTACAAAACCGCAGTTAGAAAGTTCCCCGCTCTTGCCGGCACCTGCCAATAGTCGGCTTCTTCAGGCGTCTCAGCCTTTCTAAGTTACCCCCGATCACTGCTCGACGGCTGGACAGGTCCTCTGCTGCATCAAAATAAAACAGACGGATGTACAGCCATTCGGAAGCTCCTCAAACTCTTCTCAAGCGGAAATATTAGCAGATGCAGGTCTGCGGTAAGGCGTCGGTCAGCCGATCCTTGGGTGCCGTAGGTAAACGTACAACCCCAGGCTGTCTTGGTGAGCTCAGACCCGTCGCTCACCAATCAGGAAACCACCATACGCGCGCCCGAGCCGTTCAGGATCCGATTTTCCACTTTCCGTTCAGCTCACAGCTACCACCGGGCCGGACTAGGCTGACAATGGGCGACGGCGCGATAAGTTCTCAGCCTTCTCACGCCCAAAGAGCCTTGTCTTTTCCCAATCTCGCACACACAGCTGGGGTGGCATAGCGATATGTACTAATGGCAGGGGCGGAAAGGCCATCGGCACGACAATAGCCAGGTCCGTAGCCCACTGGGTTGTCTGCACGCATGCTGATTCAGTAACTGACAGCAGACTCTCATGCATTCAAACGGAGCCCCAGGGTCGGACGCTGCAGGTAGCTGTGGCGGTCACGTGCCGGCGTCATAGTGGTTAGCAGCATGACTGTCAACGGGAAATAAAAATAAACACGAACCCATGACTCGGGGTCAAGTATGAGCACGCTAAGCCCAGCGTGATCAGTAAGGTGGACAGGCTGCAACGACACTACCGCGGCCTGAGCAATGGGCGATAACTGGAACTCCAGTTGCGCGGAATGACAACTGTAGGCATGCTGGTGACTACGGCCGCGTCGACCACAAGAGCAATCCTGTGACACAGACGTAAAGTTATTTGCGAGTGCCGCCCAAGGGCCTCTGGTTCCTGTTCATGGTATCAGTGGTCGGTTTGTCCATGAACGTGCTTCGCTCATTTCAATTGCGTAGAGCCTGGCGGAAAGCCCGTGGCAGGCTGTTGCCAAAGTGCACTTTTCGCATCAGCTTGGGTAAAAATACCCATTTTTGCCAGCCATTACTTCGATTCTGGAGCGGTTTCAGCCCGCAAGGTCTGGCGTGCATAGAGGGCGTCGGGAAAGGACGTTGTCTGGTAGTTGAACGCATGAATGTCATCGGAGCCGGGATGCCATTGAGAAGTTGATTCCGGCTAAAACGCCTACAGAAGTCAACAGGTTGTCCATATCATCCCTGATCGGCCTCGGCATGGTTGGTGTAGCAAAATATCCGCAACCCCATTGGCAAAACGCCAGCAATTTTTCCGCAGAAGTGGTCTTAAGGCTGCGCGATGATCTGCTACCGTTGTTAAAGATATTCCGGGCGATGAAGCCGACCCACAGTGGTTAACTAAAAAACGGGTTTGAATGGCCTGGCCACAGCCATAAGCTCGGGCTTCGGCAGGCTGGCTGGTCCAGACCGGGTGACGTTGGCCGATAACGCACTGCCCTGGCCAGTTTCGAATACATGAGGTTTTCGCCAAGCGTGCCGCGTTAATGCAGCCCCGCCTCGTAACCTTCCTGCAAAATATTCAGCTCCCACACCGAAGCTTGCGTTTGCGGCCTCGGTGCCAAGCAATCGAACCTGAAAACACAAGATCCAATGGCACGCCGCGTTGATCAGCTTCGATGGAGGTGGTTGACGTGAAGCCAGCACGCAAGGCCTGGGTTGGGAATTTCGTAGCGCCTGAATCATGCATTGAGCATTTCCAGCATCCGCGCAAGATTGAAGAGGTGCTGTCAGTGGCCGGGTTGATCCCTAATCATCGCAATCGCCGTTACATAAAGCCAGACCGTCAAGAATGCCTTCGCCGCAATCCCTGCCGGTACGTCGGTGGGATGATTGGGCCTGGAACTCGTGGTCGCAGAGCCGACCAGCAGGCCAACAGTGCCTGGCGGAACTGGGGTTCCACTACCGCCGATTTTCTGTGCTACCGGATCAGGGTCCTTGGCACGCGCATGATTTTTCGATTACAGCAAGCGCCATTCTCCGGCGTCAGGCCCGGAGCCAGAGCACGGCAGACTTTGCTTCATTTTAGCGGGCGGTCGCTAAGTAGCCAGTCGCGAAAGCTCCCCTGTCATGTGGGCTGACAGCGGAAAACGCGGCTTTGTCATGGGTATCGATGATAAAGTGGGTAACTTCAATCGGTTTCATAGGGGACCAGTCTTCGTGCAAAAGCGCTTCAGCTCAATGTCTGGCCAGAGCCATTTGTGCCGCACTCGTTCGCCATCGTTTACTGCCGCAACACCCGACAAAAAATCTCCAGAGCGAGCTGGACTGGCCTTGGCCAATAACCTCTTTAATGTCGTCGAAGCGGTAAAGTCATGACACCGACAGTATGAGAAAAACTAGCCATATCAAGGCCTCTGTTGCAAATAGGAAGGGTGCTGATTGGGTGGTTACGCAATCAGATGGCCACCTTCTTTAACGGCAATTTTTCAGGCCGGTTGCCTATCCTAGGGGCTTGTCCCTGAGTACGCTTATCCGACAAACCGGTGGAGCAGTTCCCGTAACCCTTTTCGCTTTCCATGAACCGATCGGGGGGCAAAAGTAGGTCATTTCAAAATTGTCGAGGTGGGTTCCCGGGCCGATTCCTGCGAAACGCTTTAGTAGCCGTTCGGGCCGCAGTGAACAATTCTGAAGCGAAGCGGCAAGACTCGCCCCGGGGTTAATAACTTGCTGACAGAGGCCACGTAGCCTGAATCTAATTTCCGGTGGGCTTCAGCGCCAGGGTTGCAGTGGCTATAGCGGTCAGCTCTGGCTCAGACGATAACGAAACAGTTCCCGTGGCAGCACATTCGGATAAAAACTGCACGAAAAAAAGCATTCTCGTCATCCGCCATCAAGTGAAATTTTTTCCGTGCGGGTTGGTTGCGCTCAAGGGCCAGAAAAAACTTCCCGCGGTTGCGAAAAGCAACACCTCCATAACGGCACTCAAACCAATATCAATCGCCGTTGTAATGCAAGCGAAACAGTGGTGTCTATTGCACAGCTCCCCTGGCATTGAAGTCTATC
>Ga0163217_1037464_pt1 | contig 10742 bp, 11 predicted proteins | sample SynspAceP_FD_185933 | JGI IMG/M metagenome (GOLD analysis project Ga0163217, IMG submission 185933) | Saline lake microbial communities from Ace Lake in Antarctica - Synechococcus sp. Ace-P (PacBio error correction) | ecosystem: Environmental > Aquatic > Non-marine Saline and Alkaline > Saline ...
TGTCCGGGAAAAAAAGGAAAAGAATTTTCCCCCTCGACCCTGGGTTAAACCTTTTTTTTGTGGCCCCTTGGGGAAAAAGGCCCCAACTTTTTCTCGATGGAGAAAACAATAATATGAATTTAAAAACCTCCTTGTGCTTTCAATCTCAAAACATCGCTGCGATTAGTAATGAAACACAGTTTTGGCCGTTTGGCTTGCAGGCGATGTGGCCTGGGCTCCGTAAGAAAGGAGGAAATTCTGCTGTGAGGAAGGTTTTGGTCCTTGCTTTATTGCGGGGTGTGTCAATGGCCGCTGATTGGCATTTGCCCCATTAAGCCGTTTTTTATCCCAATCTCGCCCGGACAGAATGCTGCCTACATAGAGTCAAGCGCTTAAAGCCGTATCCGTGACATACAGCGCCAGGGTGTATGGGCAGCAATTTAATGCAGATGCCAAGCCAATAAGTTATTTTTGAATCTGACGAAGAATATCGCCACCTTGCAGCTTATTACTCAAGTTTGAAATAAACTTTGACTGCTGATTTTGATTGATTTTTTATAGCAGGTACTGAAATGGGCTCAAACTCAACATATTGCACTTTCCCTGATCCCAGGCTGCGCCTGAAAAAGCCTAAGCCTATTGAAAAAAGTCAAACCGATAAGAATCGCAGCTTTGCCAATATGATATGCTGGACAACAATGTAGCGATGCCCCGTTATTGGGTTGGCGCAACGGCAGGTCAAATGAAGCAGAGAAACGAATTGATTGTCATTGATATTCGGAGGATAACCAGCCCACTGTTTTTGATAACCCGATTAATTGAAAACCGAAGGTGAACGTGAGTTGAAGAGCTGTCCTCTCCGGGTAACCGGAAGCTTAATTGAACCGTTGTTCCGTGCAGAACCCCAATTCGTGTTTTCGTGGCAATTGAACCTGCAAGGTGAGACCTTTTGGAAAATGGATGCTGATGGTATTCATGGCGACCTGTACCAGCAATGAAATCGATCATCGGAAGGAAAAACTGTTTTGTTTGATATCTAAGCGCAACCTTAACGCCAACGCAACATCAAAAAACGGCTGGAGACAACACCAGAAAACAAAAACTTTAAGGAATCCATGCGGCATAAATTTCCCGCCGGCACTCCAAAATTTGCCTGCAACCACGCTGGCCGCCCTTACTAATCGACAGACCCAATGAAAAAATCTCGCCGTTTACTCACAAACCGGATCGTCCGCCGTCGTGGACGAAAACTGACTGCCAGCCCAGCTCAACCAACTCGCTTTACAGCATCAGATTCCTGTCGAACAGCCCTCAAATTTCCAAGACTGAAGCGATCGGAAACACTTTGTCAGTTATCAGGCCAGATCGATGATTTGTGGTAGCCCTAATGGATTATTGTTGCCACAACGCTGTTTTTAAGATACGCCTCGGTTAGCGCTGCATAAATGTTCATTGCTTCCTTTAATTGCCACGTTTGGCGTGGCGCCGCACAAATCACAACGGGCCATTCTGGCGGGTGAATAAAAGAAACCGGATTTGTATTATGCCGCATAGCCCGGTCTGCGATACGGGCCGTTATTCTCAACGAAGCAGAAATACCTGAAATACGGGAATACCGGTGAGCAGTTGCATGCAAACTGGCACAGCTCGGAGCCACGCACTACTGGAAACTAAACAACTTAAGAAGACATTACAATCTCGTCCGGGCGCACCTCAAATCAATGCTGAACAGTGTGTTATGGCGCCAAAAATAACTCCAAAAGCGAAGCCAATTTGATTGGTCTCAATCCGCCAGTGCAAATTAGATCCGGCAAATTGTGGCGTTTAATTCCTGGCCAGTTTGCACAGACACTCTTTGCAGGACCAAGTGCTGAGGATCTGGAGCACTGTTATCATCGAGTCCAAATCATAATCTGGCTCCAGGCACGATTATTCGGTAGCCCGCGAGGGAAATGGATGTGCAACCCAGGTGAAGGCGTCATTCGCCTATTATCGATTCCAGTCTCTCAGGTAAAAAAGCCATGCCAGTAATTGATTTTTTCAAAAATGCTCATGCCGTTAAAGGCGGCGATCATTTTGGGCTAAAAACAATTACTGTGCGCGCGTCAAGCGCAAGCCGCCATCTGGTCATTTTATCGAGTGACTGAAGGGCAGTCGTAAATACCGCTTCAATTGATATCAGCAGAACGACTGGATTAGTCACAACGCGAAATTAAATTTTCAACAAATTCTGTTTCATGGCTGTGATCCGTTGGTACCTCAACGCTTCAACGCCTCAGCCAAAGGTTTACTTTATAAACCGTTGAAAGCTAAGACGCTGACCATTAAATTTGCTTGTTACTGATTGGATTCTAATCAACTTCCGCTCATTGCGCATAATCCCGATCATGCGGCACTGTCCTGAAACCGTTAACGCCTGTTAAATTTGCCTTAACAAGCAATGGCTAACCGGCTTAATAAATGCCTGCTCGCGGGAACTCCCAAAAACGACAGCAAGAGGCATTGGAAAACAATCAATTACAGAACAGGTTCCGTTTAGTCTTTATGCCATGCCAGCAATGGCTGATTGAAAAGTATCAAAACGACTGCCAGAAAAAATTGGGCCAGAAGCAGACCAATCTTGAATTGCAATAATCAAACAAAACCGCCTATGATGTTAAGGGTAAACGCGGGCATATTCTCAGACCTGAATATCTGGAATTATTGGATAATCCACGATTCAGCCACAAGCAAATTGAAACTGTCCACATAAGGAATTTTGGCTGGAAAGGCCTGTGATTGTATTTGGGCTTTCCGGCTTTGTTGGAGGCGCCGTCTTCAGTAACAGGATGGTGCCTCAACAAGTAGTGGATTAAATACTGGACTTTACAGCCAACCAGCGCAATTCTTGATGGCCTGTTTCAGCGCCAGGGGCAAAACCTGCCATAGTTCTGGAAAGATTTTCCAGACCAATGCAAGTAATCGCCATGGATATCCAGCTCAGGAACGGCTTCCTTCAGGTTGAAGAAAATCTGTTCAACGCTTGATTTTAATCGGCACAGTGTCTGCCAAGCATATGCCCAGCAATCCACAAAAACTGGTGGAATGGTGAGCAATTTGACCGCGTATATTCATTGACGCCGCCCATGTACCGGTAGTGGAGTCCATCCGTCGGCAATCCGAATTCAAAACTGCTAAAAAATCAAGACCGATATCAAAAAAGTTGGCACAACAGGCAGCGCAACTTAACTGGATAACTTGGCCAACTACTGAAACCCGATGGCTTACTGGTTTAACACTACCTCTCTGCAATTTATAGCAGTAAAAATGGATTACAGATAGAAGCATTTTTGCCACGGCCAGCCCGAGGCTATGGAGCAGCTTTCAGCAGGGCTCCAGCTTCGAAGAGTAGCTTCGCTATCAATTGCTACCGGGAATAACCATCTGAATGGTTTCTATATATATGCCTGCTTCACGTCACCGGTAAACGTCTTCTTGGCGGGTCGTGCTTGTTGTGGTTTGTATCTAATACACCTGTACAGCTGAACCGTTTTTATATTGAACAGGCGCGCACCTCTCAGCTTGGCAACGGCTATCTACTGCAATCGCACCGATCAAGTTATGCCGCTAAATGCACGGGTGAAGAGGCCCTTTACAATGCCGTACCCCCGATTACTTTTTGTTCCGGAAATCCAACTAATCCGTAGCTATCCGGTGGCTGGGAGCAATGGGTGGCAATGGCAGAGCAATATCTGGTCAACCGAAAAATACGCTATATTATTGCGTTATCAAGACTGTCTCAACAATATCCTACACTCAATGGAAACGAAAAACGCATCGGCAAATTTCACCACCATGGAAGCGGCGCTAATCGCATGGGAGAGCTCAAGGATTTTTTAGCCTGCCACCCACAGCAATACCCTTGAATACTAGTGACCTGATTTCTTAAGATACCGCAGTCAGATCTGAATTTAAACAGCGGTTGCCTCAGGCTAATTGCGCCGGAGCATTTCCTCTCAAACAAATGGGACTTAGCACAGCGATTGTATGAGGTGCCATGGCCTTATTAGCTCGGGAACCGCACCTTAATTCTCTGCTCAACTGCTTTATTACTATTACATATTGGCCTATATCAGAGTGCTGCCACTCAGGATACCTTCATATTATTTCCTCTGACATTTGGGCTGGGACTAGTTTGTCTTTTATTAACTGCGGTAATTCTGGGCTCGTGTTTGTATCGGCCTTTTACGCGCACTTTAAACTCTCCGGTTCCCGACTGACCTTCTGGGAAACTGGTCAGTCTGTTTTGTATTATTGGATCGTCGGCCTCACCAGCATTGTTTTTACGGATTCTCTGTCCACTTTCTACAGCGACATAGCTGGGTTTGATGTAAAAAAGTTGAAAAAAAGGCATTAGAGGATCTCTTGCAGTTTAAGCCGTAGCGCTTCGGTATACGCATGCGACTTTGCTACGCCAGAAGCACGAATGATGGCAGGGTATTGGTCTGAGTATCCGGATTCCGCCTGACCAATAGTCCGGCGAGAGCTGTGCAATTGAGGCGTAGCCTGGAAATTAGTATCTGAATATGAGCGGACAAATGGTGGGTTTCCATATTGAAAATCGGCCATTTTTCCTCTCCTGAAGGCCCCGGAATGAATCCATTGTGCGCCGTTTGCAGCAAGCGAAAAATAGCCTGGAATCCAGCAGAAATGAATGACTGGAATTAAGTCAGCGGTCCTTGTTACCCGCGTAAATCCTTCCTGGGCGGGAAGAACGATTTTTTAACATGTGGCTTTTCCGGCAATGATTCATTGAAGCTCTCTGGGTAAAATGTCAGTGATGCCTACACCGATTACAAAGAAGTTTTGAGCGTATTTACGCAAACCGTTAGCAACCATCTTCACCTTGGGGGACAACTGGTTTTTAGAAAATAGACATCATATATAGTGGCCTCCATCACTGTTTGCAGTTTGGATTTTCCGGCCGCATGTTCAGCCCGCTTCAGGAGTGGCTGCAGGGACTCAGGCCGTTGCTTCTGCAAACTACAATAATGCAACCACGCTACGCATCCGTCATGAAATGAAATCCGGCTTTCTGGTACGCCTCGTTTAATCAGATGACACATTACAGCGACTGACGCACGCCCGGAAATGCCTCGGAATAGAAGCCATCGATTACTGAACAGCAAACCGTTAAAATCTCACAACGGTACTTGCAGTTTATCCAGTGGTGTTATTAACATTGATATGAAATCTGTAATCTCCGTACAGCCAATGTCGCCAGCAGTATAAATCCTAGGCGTAAACTTTTTACAGCAGCGTTTGGAAAGTCTTTGGATACCTTGGGGTTAAACGTCAAATGAAACTTGCAATAGCTTTTCATTACTCATACCAAAACTTCACCATCAAACGGTTTGCCTGCGCAACAGCAAATTGCAGCTTAACCAAACACTAAGGGCCGACAAACCTTGAATGTGTTCATGGCAGCGCCCGTTATAACCTGGCTGAAACAGCTGGGTCCATCGTATTTTGCGGATAAGTAACGCCATTTACTGCAGCACAACGTAATGCGCCCTGGGGAGAAGTGCGCCAAGACGTCTGCGCACAACGAAATAAAAAACCCGTTAAAACAGCCGATCCAATTATCCGCCGAACGTTTACAGCACAATAATGCTCACTGGTACCCGCAGATCAAACAGAGACATTACACAACTCCTGAATACTATCGTGGCAAGCAGGTTGAAGCCCATGAAAGAATATGTAACGAGTTTTCAGATTTAGCCCGTAGCCCTGGCCTACAGTTGGACAAAGTCTCGATTGGTGAAATTACTCCCGAGAAGTATTGACCCCTATCAAAGCCATTCCAATCATCATTCACGTTAATTGAACCAGTTCCGACAGAATCCGCATCAAACTTGAATAAAAATCGGAATACGACAGGTGTTCACAAATTTGCTGAAAAACGCCATTGAAAGCCAGTGAAGAAAGCTGATAAAGCCGTGGATATGTGATCAAGTTATCACGTGCCATGCAGCAACATATGCCGTGTTGAAATTATCATTAACGATCAGGGCCCGGGCTTTTCCACAAGAAATGATAGATAAACTGTTCGAACCTTACGCTACCACTAAAATCAGGCACCGGGTGGGACTGCGATAGTCAAAAAAATCATCGAAGAACATGGCGGATGTTTGGGCAGAAAACTTAAACCCCGAAGGAGCAGGTATAATAATCCGGCTACCACGAGGAAAATTAGGCGTGAAGTACTGAAAAACCACTTATGTTTAGTTGTTGATGAACGAAGCCCGATATCCGCGAGCTTCATTAAAATATTCTGAAGAATGAAGCCTACAGGGTCATCACGGCAAGTAATGGTGAAGAAGCGCGTCTGACCTTTTACCCAAAATCAGCCACACCTGGTATTGCTGGATTCTGGAATACTGATGTTGACGGTATTCAAGCCTGCTGAAAGGTTTAAAGAACAAATGCATGGCGTCCCACCATTGTCTAAGATGCTCGGCAGATGGGCACCATTCTGAAACGGCCGTTTGAAGCCACCCGCTCCGGTCAGCGATTTCATTGAAAAACGTGTATCTATGGCAAATTATTACGCGCTGTGGAATTAAAGCCCATGAAAAACCGTGCAAACAGGCTTGCTCAACGTATGAATTTGCGTAGAAAACCGCGGTCGTAAACAGTGCCAAAATGGCACAGCTTCGCGAAACATCCGACGTGTTGGGCCGGACACGAAATGCCGATTTTACTGATTGGTGAAGGTGCACAGTTAACACTGTTTTCTGCTTATTATCTGCATAGATTAGGCCTTGTATAATTCGGTAAATTTATTGAGTTTTCAGCCCCGAAAGCTTCCCACTTGATAGCCACAAACTGAATTTCACTGGCACAGACAACTCGATTTACATTAATGATTGTTGCATTGCTCAGTGACGAAGCTCAGTCTCCTGCCTATTAACATTGCTGGAAAAGTGGCCGTCTTAGAGAATGTCAGTCTTGATGTTGCGCGCACTCCACTGGGGGCTGGACAAAATCATTGCATCGCGAGAACTTTCAGTGAAGGCCTGTTTTTATCACTTAATACAATCACGTTACAATTAACCTGCCTGAGGGATTCATGTTGAGGAATATTCCCCGAACTATGCATTTCTTTGTCGATCAGCAGACCTCAAACAGGCGGATCGCCTATCGCCGCTTTACCGTGGCGGCACAGAAACCGCGGTACGCAATTACGCCTGGCCAGTAAAATGACTGGAACTGAAAAGGTCATTCCAATCGGCTGTTTGCGTATTAGGTGATTCAGACGATATTGATGTTGATGAGTGGAAAGCAGCTTTGCAAGCCGAGCACCACCACAAGCGATGATGTAACCGGCATCACTTTGATCAAAAACCATTACGTGAACTCGTGAACAATTGAACGGATTTTATTTACTGCAAAAACTGCAGGAACCGATGGCACGTGAAAAGCCCGCTAAGATTAGCCGGTATAAGGAACCAGCCCATCTTACCAGGAGATTACGGGCTTTTGGGCTTGATAGTAATAACAAATTTAAGGATTTGCAATGAAGATTCTAACCTCGACTGGACAAGTTGGAGCCTCCGTGCTGCACTCTCGCCCCGGTGAAGATATCGAACAATTACTTGGTGGATACCGATCGCCAATAGTCCGCATAAACTTCAGGAAATCAATACGTATATACGCACCATTCAAGGTCCTGGCATCACACCAGCAGTGTAGAACGAGCCGGTGCAGCCGGAAATGCCGATCTGGTGCCTGGCGGTGACGCAATAGTGATGAAAACCATATGGTGGCCTGTCCAGATTTGTCCAATACGCTGTATAACACGTCAGTTGCGGCCCGACAAAATTGCCCCGCTTCGTGCCCCGGAATACCTGACAAAACCTGAATTATTCAAAAAACGAAGCCCATTGCCAATTGATGTGTTGATCAGCCCTGAGCAATTAAAAGTCAAGGTATTAATAATTCAAAGACCCATGCCAGCATCCAATGCAATTACAGGTACTCGGATTTGCTGATGGGTTAGTACAACTGGTTGCCGTGAGAAGCATTTCATGGCGGACCTTTAGTTTTGCAATCCGCTGCGAAGAACTGCGAAAAAATATTCCTAAAAACCCAAACCCCCGTTGGCGCGCGATATTCCGTAAAGGGCAAAGCCATCCTGCCAGAAGCAGAAACCCAGTCAAATCGATAGCCGATATGAAGTATTTTTTCATTGCCGCCAGCAAGGATATCCGCCGGTGAGGCCGACCATTACGTCCGCACTGGAAAAACTCTATAAACGGATCATCTGCTGCGGTGGCCAATATTGGTATCCGACTGCCAGAAGCACTGGAAAAATGCCTATCAGACATCAAAATCATGAGGCCAATGTGCCCCGTGCAGATTACTCTATCCGAGAGCTTATAAAAAAGTATCGTCCTTGCGGGTGATGTCGCAAACAGGATTATTACTCGAAGAGCAATTCGACAATGTGGATTTGTTCGCGCCTGACCAAAGGGTGACGATTGAGCTAATATCCTCTCAGCTATGGCTGCGAAGCGCCTGGTGCCCGTAAAGTATTATCGTTAATCAATCGTGCAGCTATTGTTGACTTGGTTGAAGTGCACCATGATATTCGCCTATCAACCGCAGCAAGCCACTATTGGCAGTTGTTGCTCACATTCGCCCGCGGTGATATTGTTGCTGTGGCACCTTTGCGCCAGGCGCTGCGAAGCTTTGGAAGCTATTGCCCATGGGATAAAGGTTCCTCGATGGTGGTCGGCGCCGGATTGATGAAATTGATTTGCCCACCCAGGCACTTCTTATTGGTGCGATTGTCCGAGGTGAGGAAGTGATTATGCCGCATCGTAATACGTCGTTGAAGCCGAAGATCAATGTCATTCTGTTTTACCCAATCAAACGCTATATTCAAGGAAGTTGAACGTTTTATTCCAGGTTGGATTCACTTTCTTTAATCGTAAATGTCTTATTCTCTTAAACATCATTTTCTGATCGCCATGCCACCCCTGATAGACAGTTTTTTCTATCATTCGGTGATCTTAATCTGTGTGAACACGAATGAGGATGGTGGCCATGGGCTTAATCATTAACCGTCCCACCCGGATCATGATGCAAGAGCTGCTCAAATCATACTGACAAATCATACCAATAATTCCGAGCTGGCTAACAACACGGCTCGTTTATTTTGGTGGTCCTGTGCAAAAAAGATCAGGGCATGGTGGTGCATGATGGGGGTGAAAAAATGGAAAAACACGCTGAAGATTACCGAGCAAACTTTTTTTTAACCACTTCCAGCGATATCTCTGAAACATTAGGCACCGAGGAAGGACTCCGCAAATTCGATCGTCCACTTTGGGCTATGCCGCATGGGAAAAGCCGTCAATTGGCACAAGAATTAGCAAGAAAACATGTTGGCTGACCTGTACTGGCAAACCGCATGAACGCTGTAAAAATCAGAAAACTCCCTGCCGAAGAACGTCTGGCAGGCGGCTGCCAAAATTTACTGGCATTGATATCAATCTGAATGTCTAATACAACAGGCCATGCATGAACGCGAAAAAATAATTCCTAGGCTTTGAAATTTTGGCATGACAAAGTATTGGTGTTGCGGTGGGGCATCAATTTAACCCACAACCGCCAGAGGTATCACTGCTATCACGCACGGATGGTATTCCGGATTGGATAACATCAGCAAATTGGTCAAGTGAAATGGCAGCCTGGCTGTTAGTGTGGGGTTGCCGCTGAATATGATGGCAACGGAACAATAATGACCGCCGCTGCCCGGAAATTTGGCAATCGCGCATTGAATAACCGTTTTAAATATCCCGGTGGTCTGGCAGGATGAGCGCTTAACCACCTTTGAGGCCTCTCGACCAATGGGAATGACGGGGCAGTAAAATGCAAGTCTGATAAACGTCAGTGATGTCCGATAAACATCTCGGCGCAAATTATTCTTCAATCATGCTGACAACAATGACAATGCCGCAAAACAACCGCAGAAAATTCACGCCTGCTAGAAGAGATGGCTGAAACGATACGTTGATGAACTCCGCCGACAAAGATCCTTTATTAATCGGCGGATTCCATACCGGTGGGGTTTGGTGGCAAACGTTGCAGAATATTCTTAGGAGAGGACTTTCCTTTGATGCCCTTTGGCACCCTGAATATTGCCTATTATCGTGATGATTTCAACCCGTATCCGCCATGCTCCTCAGTCTCCCCTTCCGATTTGCCTTTTGAAGTCATAATGCGGCAACTTGTGTTGGTGGATGAATATTTTTTACAGTGGCCTGCACCACGCGCAGGCTGCGTTGGAATGAAATCTTTGATATGGCCGCCCGCCCAGTGTCACTTTGGGCCGTTTTGAATTGAACGGGAATGGCCGCGGTTTTTAACCCATCTCCCTGATATTGGTGGCGCCTCAGCTCCCAATTTGCCGCGCGCAAATCAAACATTTGAAACTCCGCAAATCGGGATGGTTTTGCAACTGGAAACGCGCCGCAAGCAGGAGCGCTGCATGCCGAGTATCACTGACAAGAGAATGCCCAGCTCAGGCTTTTTCTTGAAACGATTGAAGGTCCTGAAACGCCCGTTATAACTGAAATCATGGATCGGGCTGAACAATTTTCCAGTATTAGCAATCGTCAGGTAAAAAAAGTCCCGTTATTACGCGGCAAAACCATTACTTAATTTGTTTTTTTGAGAAACAGTACTCGTACCCCGTTCCGACCTTTGAAGTTGGCCGC
>Ga0163217_1040122_pt1 | contig 10742 bp, 4 predicted proteins | sample SynspAceP_FD_185933 | JGI IMG/M metagenome (GOLD analysis project Ga0163217, IMG submission 185933) | Saline lake microbial communities from Ace Lake in Antarctica - Synechococcus sp. Ace-P (PacBio error correction) | ecosystem: Environmental > Aquatic > Non-marine Saline and Alkaline > Saline ...
AAATTTGAAAAGCCCAATAAAGCCGCCCACCAATAAAGGCGCCCCATAACTTTTTAGGAATCAACCATCAAATTTTTTAAACAGTTATGCCGCACAGGTAGAATGCAACCTTCTTACAACCACCCATTCATCTAAAAATAAACGGGTTTGTTTTATATTAAATAAAACCTTGAATTGTAAAAGCAGGAATTTGACTCCATTTGTTTTTTTTTTCCCTTAAAGCGGCCAGAATCAAAAAAAACCTTTGGTTAATCCCTCTCATTTAAGAAACACAAACTAAAAAAAAACTCCCTGACCTATAGGCAGGGAAAATTCCCTTAGTTAACTTATACCCAAAATATTTTCATGCGACAATTCATTCCATAATAAGCCACAAAAGATAAACGCCCCGAAAATAATAAAAAGAAGCCGGGTTTTTTTAAACGGCACTTTTTTTAATGAATAATAGGTTTTTTTTTTCTTTAATCCTTTTCCCCAGCCCAATCCTTTATTATTATTTACAAAAATCTCCCGGCGGTTAGTGGGATACGCGTTTTATTTTGATGCATAGCCCCCCCCTTGAAAACGGCACTGCAAATGGCACCACATTACTTGTAGCCATAAAAAATATGCGACCCCACTAACACATACCCATAAGCCCACAATTATCTATCTTTCTGATCAAAATTTTGGTTTTAATCATTACTTTTAATCCGTCGCCCTTCAAATTAAACACCACCAACCGGCCCACCTGAATCCGCCTTAAACATGAATTAAACCACGCCTGGTATTACAATAAATAGTTTAATTTAAGAATTTTTTTTCCCCTTAGAAAACTAAAACTTCCTATTTAATAATTGGAGCAGACCGAAATTCAATTATTTTATAAAAGGACCCAATCCACCAGATCTCAATCAAAATAACTAGTCTTTTCCCCTACCCAGGACTATAAAAGCACAACTAATGCCCTCTCTAAAAAGTAGCCACAGTTTTTATCCATTCAAGAAATACATGTCACGCCAAACTAATAAAATGCAAACTCCCCTACCCCGAAAAAAAACCCTCTTTTCAATAAAAAGCCCGAATACCCGAAATTTTTTTTCATGTTGACGCGAGAACCAGGCGTAGAAAACCCTCCAAAAATAGCCATCGCCATACCGATTTCAATAAAAAATAAATACAGAACATAATCTTTTACAATAGGATTTTCCCTTTGGACAAATAAAATTTTCCCAATAGTGGGGCATTCCGCAAAATTAAGCCAATTGCCCATAAGAAGGCCAATATGCAACCAGCAGAGGGCAATAAATAAAACAATCATGGGTTTTAAAAAACCCATCACTGTGTTTCCGATTTTTTAAAACGAAGAAAAATAATTTTTACTAAAGGTATTTGGGCACACCGAAAAGCCAAATAAAGGCCCCATGAGTAAGCCGAAGCCTGAATAAAATTTACCCACCTAAAAACCTAAATTATTTCTGCAAGATAGAAAATTTTAGTGTATAAAAACATGGTAAATTATAGCACCAAAAGCCAAAAACCGATATTAGGTAATGATGGCATTATTTTAAACGATTGTTTGAAAATAAAAGCCCAATATTAATAGGTTCTTGGTTTTTTGCCTAGTTTTTTTTTAGTGATGAATACCCTGCTATACATCTCATATTTTTTGTACTGCACAGTCCCAGCTTGCCCTTGGTTTTTAAAAGCTTGAAAACCCAATGTACCACTAATTTTTTTTCAATTCCTCTTCTTCATTTGTATTAAATTGTAGTACCCTGAATTGGTTGGCCTTTTAATGATAGATGCTACCCTCCAGTTATCTGGCCCCAATCGCTAAAATTTGGGCCGTTTTTAGCTGCCATATATTCAATAATTTACCGGGAAATGGATCCCCTAAAAATTTGTTTTCTGGAGCCATCAATTTCAGCAAGGAAGGTAAAACCTGAGATTTGCGCTGAAGTTCTAAAGCCTTCGTCATGGGGAACACATTAGGGCTTTTTTTAAAAAACTACATAGGCTCAAGGTTCCCATAGGCCGGTAGATAGTTTTTTTCAACACATCATCACTTAAACTACCCTAATTAAATTTTAAACGAACAGCTTCTTTTAAAAACCCTATAATTTTCCTGTATCAGTGCCCGCTAAAATTTCCACAAATTTGGTTTGGACTTTTCTACCGGTTAATAGGAGCCAATATGGGGAAATCGTAAAATTGAGGATCTTAATACCGCCGTCCCCCCTATTCACTATCGTACCATTGGTTTATAACCCTAATGGGTTTTTGTTTTTTTTGATGATTTGCTTGGAAAAACCTCCTTTTTTTAAGGTTCGTTCACTATAAACAAATAATTTTCTTATCCGCCGAGTTTAAAACTAAGGCTTCCAAGTTTCTTTTATGCTTCTTCTTGGGAGTGTTTGGTTCATTTTTTAATTTTTTTTATGGTAAGCCCCCAAATAGAATGTCCCAGGGGATCTCTTAAATCGCCTGATCCCACGAAAATAGCCAAGCGCTTTGTTTTTTTTTTAGAATTAAGTCCAATTTAAAAATGTTTAACCAACAACTATGCGGGGGGAACCCTGTAAAGTTAATTTATAGTGCCAATTTTTTTTCCAAATTTTCAATAACTTTCCGATAAAATAAGCCTACCTGAGGGTTTTTTTTACCCAATATTTACGAAGCATCCAGGAATAAATAAGTTTTCCACGAACCATTTAAAAGTAGTTTTTCTAAAAAAGATTGGTTTTTTTTTAGTTTTTGAATAATCCCTGAACTGAGCCGTTTTTTTCGTTTTTTTTGACGAGATAGAAAAACGAGCCTAGTCCATAAGCTCCAAAAATAGGCTGTTTTGTTATATTTTTTTTTATGCCCTTGAGGCCATAGCAATTTTAACAAGGCTTTGGTCCCCTAACAATTAGGGTAATTTTTTTTTTGGGAATTTTCAGGAAAAAAATAAAAAATAGGCCTTCTAATATCAAAAATCTCGCAATAGGTTTTTCACAAATTTTTTAACCATCGTGGTACTCCAGAAAACCCTCCGGCAAGGTTTGGCCGTTAATACGTTGGATGGAATCAAAAAAAATTACTTTTTTCATTATTCCCATTACCTTTTTTTTACTAAGAGCGCCAAAATGAAGAATCCAAAAAAGCCCCATTAAAATTAAAAGCCTAAAAGTCCTGTAACTGGCTTAAAACAATGGTAGAAGCCCCTTGTTTGAATTACTTTGGTTCGAACTTAAATTCCCCTATTTTGGTGGGTTTTCCTTGGTGGAAATTTTCTAAAGCCCCCTTAAGCGGTAATTTACTCTAAACTGTGGTTTTTTTAAAAACACCATCTAAATATAAGCAATTCCAGCCTTTTTTTTCATAAATAACATTCAAAGGAAAAAACGGCCCAAGCCCTTATATTTCGAAATTGGTAGCCTTTCGTAAATTTAAATGAATTAGGTCCCGGTAACTCGTCAGTGTTTATTTTTTTGGCTTAAAGAATTTTTTTTAGATATTTCAAACTCTGAATTAGTAATTAAATTTAGTTGGGTAATTTACTACCGCCGTTTAAAAATTTTTAAGTATCTAAATCTTTTTAAGCTAAAAATTCTTCATTTTTGCCAAAAGTAGTCACTTTTTTGGGAGTTTGTTTTTTTTAACAAACCAAAGCCCATTCCACATTCGGTCAGGATTTTTCCAAGGGGCAGGGTAGGCCCATTTCCATCCTTATCTTTGTTGCATAAACCGTATTTTTTTTTTACATTCCCAACCATGTTTCCAATAAACATTAATATTGCCCCATTGTTAAAATATGAAAATCAAACAGTCTTTGCCATTTTTGCCGGTTTCGCTTGCAAGTGGGTTTACCCCTCCCAATAGATTTTTTTGATGGTAATAAGAGGTGTTAACTTTTGCCACCATTTTTAGTCCTTCCTGCTTGGATTTATAACTCCACCACCCTAAAATATACTTTTTATCTTGGTTTAACTTCCCCTGATCCCACAGGAAGTTTTCCGGAAACGGTGAAGCATTACTTAGCCACGACCAAAAATCGTCGTCATTACAAATAACGTTTTTGGCTACCACCTACCTAAAATCCAAAATACTACCTAAGAAGTCCCCCACTTAATAGAACCATTTTACCATATTTTTTTAATTGAATTTTTCCCCCTTTTATAAAAAACCACAGCAATAGTGCGGTTTAGAGTAAAAAGAGAGGCTTAAAGACGAAATTTGTGTCGCTTTTGTATAAACCGCTTCACGATCTTAAACGAATCATGGTCCATTAAACCTTCAAATTGCCGTCAAATTTTGCTCTAAGAAAAGGATCAAATAGCGCCCTTCCAAAATAAAAATAATCCTATTGCTTTTAAAAAAAAATCCAATATCCCCCAATCCAAAAGTTAAATGCTTAAAAAGCTTATTTTTCAAGGCTTTTAGCTTCTTTGGCTTTTTTCAATGCTTCGTATCCAAACAAAGCAGCCAAAGCTAATATCGCCAATTATAGGGCCCACAATAATTCCTAAAAATTTTACCTTGTATAAAGAATACCGCTTCTAAATTTTAATTCGTACAAGGGGGAAAAATAGTCCCTATCATAAAATCGGTCAAAACAGATACCTAAAATTTCTTTCCCATGATAAAAATTTTTAAAGCCATGAACCACAACCCCCCTAAAAGCCAGACCATTTTTTTGGCCTTTTTTGTACTAAAAACAAACCAAAAAAGAAAAAAGGAAAAAATACTAACTGCAACGTACATAGGCGGGGGCCTGAAAGTTCCCTGGTTTGATCCAACCCAATATAAGGGCAATACCACTAGTAAAAAATCTAATGCTTTTTTGATTGTTTGAAATACCTTTTTCCCTAACAAAAAATCGAAAAGGGTTTTTAGAATCCTTCCCCTAAATTTCGCTTTGATTCCTCCAAAAACATCCTAGGAACAAACGGTTTTTTTAAGATTCACCTGTATACCATAATGTTATTGGTAATATATTTCTTTGTATTCTTTACTTAAACCACCCTGTAATTTAACTTCTCGGTTTCCATTCAGGCCCGGTTTTTTTATGGTTAAATTTCCGCTTTTACCACCGGGGTATCCAGTCCGCATATTCTTTTGGTTTAGCCAATAAACTTGTGGGCATTCGTCCCGCATATTCCCCTAAAACAACACCCACTAACCAAAGGGCTACTGATGTAAATAAAATTGTTTGATTTTGTTTTTTACGCACCGCATCAACCAAATAAAACCACACCCTAAGAAATAATTAGCCAAAAGCCAATAAAATAATAGGTTCAATTTGGTAGTGATTGGCAATTTTATTTTCTAGGGCCATGGCCCCAAGGCCGGGTTAAAAATAAAGCCCCGACCCATTATTTTTTTTTTTCTCGAAATACTAAAACATGCCCCCGAGTAGCATGGGAAAAAGATAGGCTTATCGCCATGCGCTTTTGGCGTTTTATGCCAACGCCTAGAATTAAATAATTAAATAGGTTAGAAATCCAAAAGGCCTAATTGCCCCCCCAAAACCAGCAAGTTCGATAAATCTACTTTTTAAAACAAGATAAGAAAGATGTAAAACCCAAATAGGTTTACAAAAAAGGAAATAATTCTTTGCCGGGTCCGAGGTAAAAAATCGCAAACTTAACTTTAAATTAACTGGCATTATATAATTAAATGTGGATAAATGTGCCCCTAACTGAAAGGGTAGGCAAATGCCCCCCTGCCAAAAAGCACTAATTGGTTCCCAATAAGGTTTTCTTCCTCCTTGTGCGTTTTTTTTTTAAAATCAATTTGTCTTTGCGCCAATTTTCCTTGTATACTGGGCCAAATATCGGACCTGGAAAATACACCTTTTTCCTTGCAAAAACAGGGCCGTAAAATGCCAGAAGCACTGCCAACAAAAATAAATAAGGCTATGGCAAAAGAAATTTGTATTAAAAAAAAAGCTCTAAGATTTTCGCTTCATCCAGGTTTGTTGGTTTTGGTGTTTTATTTGAATTAACGGCTTTTTATTAAAAAAGTGGAAAATTAGTCATTTCTTCAAAAAATCATATATACCTCCCCTACTTTTTTTTTTGAAGACTTTTGGATTTTTTTAGAGTTTTTTATTTAAATAATTAACCATCGCCCTCGATCGCTGGGTTTTTTGTTTGCGTTGGCGGATCAAACCTTCAAAATTTTTTCCTCTAAAATGTTTTTCTCTGACCTTTTTTACGGCATAAATTCCCAATATTTTAGGTGCAAAGATTTTTTTTTAGAAAATATTTTTTTAATTGCAATAAATATACCCTAAATTTAGTAATGATTAAAAATCGTTGTAATAAACCCATGTTACTTTAAAAAATTTTAAATATTCAAAAAACGATTACTAACAGCGTTCATTTTACCTTAGCAACTCTAAAAAAATAATAAAACCGCTTTTTTAAAGTTAGCCATGTTAAGTATTTAAAAATTTATAGGCCCTAGTAAGAAAGGAACACAAGGCCATAATCCAAACAACCCATCATTTTTAGCTTTAAGACCTTTAAGTAATATTTACAGATTTTCTTCCTAAAAACGAAATCATGAAAAAATTTTTTTTATTTTTTAATTTTTTTTACTTTTACGTTCAACCCTAATTCCAAGCCTCAAAATACACCGAATGTCATTATTTCTAACCGGCCAGCGGGCACAAATCGTTTTTTAGTGCTTATGCCGGTTTGGTCGAAAATTGTCATTTCCAAGCAGAATTTTGGGCGGGTTTGGTATGAAGCAACAAGAACACACCATATTAAATTAACAAGATTGCCATCTAATTTTGGAACACCGAACTTTGCCCTACGGTTTTAACGGTTTAATATTATTTTTGAAAAAACTAGAAATTAACCTAGAAGGGTACCTTTTCAAAAAGAAGATTATTAACTATCAACGTCACACAAACGCAATGGCTCCCTTTAACTGATTTTACCAGAAATCGATTAGCCCTTAAAGTATTTTAATTTATGGCCCCTTTTTAAAATGAAGAACGCAACAAAGCCCAATTTATTGAAGCTTGGCCGTGGGCGAATCATTAAATTTTAAATGGAGGTAAATTTATTACCAGCGTTTTTTTTCTTTGTAATGCAGGTGGCAACATTTTGTATTAGGGAAAAACCCCCTATTACCTAGGAGATCCAATAGCTTCTCCCAGATCCAATGCCTTTGGGGCAAAACACAAAGCAAAATTTCTCCAAGAGTAAAGTTTTTTATATCGAATATCGCTTACGATCGTAATTGGGTACCTTGAGTTTCCTGGGAAATGGAGTTATATTTGTTTTCGCTTAAACCACAACGCTTTTTTTTCGCAAACCTAAATGGAGTTATCCTTTTTTAGAAAGCAGCAAGGAATCAAAAGTGATCGCCTATGCGGATGCCTTTGTTAAATAGAAAAAACCGGTGGTAGCAAGCAATTTTTAATTTTCCTAAAAACCTTACACTGATGTTTACTTTGGTGGAAAGTTTTTTTTAAAGATTACGCCCAACAACGCATTTTTTTTTGGTACTTATCGGAAAAATGTCCCCTACGATTTAGATTAAAAACACGTTGAATGAAATGCGAAGCCCTAATAGATTTGAGCCAAAAAGGAAGGACAAAATGGTCAAATTGGAAAAACATTCTTTAAATGACAAAAAGGCTCCGGAAAAAGCCAAAAAAAGGTTAAGCGGCGCTGAAGATGTTGATTTAGGCCCACTAAAAAAACCAACTTTCAAAAAAGCTAAAAAAAAAGCGAAGAAAGGCCGAAAAAATAAAACTTGGTGAGTATTGGAATTTTTTTTAAAAAGTCCTTAAACATTTGAAAAGAAAACTTGCCTTTTTAAAATAACCTTTCGCCCGATTGGAATTCCTTAAATATTCAATTAATTTACAATCCCTATTTCGGTTGAAAACCGTTTTTTAATAAAAATTTACATTTACAACAAAAGATTTATGTAACTTTCTTAAAAACCCTGATTTGCCGGAAAGTTTTTATCTAAAATTTCCCTTTAAATTCCATCTAAGGTTTAAAACGTTTTAATTTGTTGTTTTTGCTAATGTGGTTTTTTTTAATAATCTTTTTAAGGCCTTGGTATTTATACTCCCCAATATCGTCCTTAAAACCTTATCTTAAAATTACTTTTTTCATATTCTTATTCTGCCTTTTTACAAAAATATTTTTTAAGCTATGAAAAAATTTGGTTTCCCCAAAAGGAAGAAAAAATTATTTTCAAATATTAGGTTTTTTTCAAAAATTTTTTTAGTTTAAAGCCTCTTTTTGCCCTAGAAATTAGCCTTTAATAAAACGATGATAAAGGAATAGGTTTTTCACCAAATAATCTTACCGCATTTAATTCAAAACCCTTCAACTGCATATTGCGAATATGCCCTGGAAGTGGGAAAATAAACAAATGGTTTTTTTTTTTTTTTAGTAAGCTAACGAGTTTTTTGATAAATCTATTCCACTAATTTTTGTGGCAGATTTGGTATGTCGCAAAATAATAATTTTTTTTCCACTTTTTTTTTTCCTTGAATAATAGTTGAATGCAGCATCAAGAGGATTTGTAAATGTTTCCCCACGATTATTTAATAAAATCTAACTTTATCACAATTAATCTATAAGAAATTTCAATAGCTAAAAAGGTCCAATCGTCCCAATAATAATCGCAATTTCATCGTTTAATATATTTTATGGTGAGGTTTTTTTTTTACAACATAATTCTTCTCGTTTTGTTTTCTACTGCTTTAATTCCGTGGTGAATTTGGAATATAATAAAATTCAAATCCCTATTTTAATAATTTTTTGTTAATTCCCTACTCCTGAAAACTTTTAGCCTTCCTTTTTTTTGAAAGCTCCAATTTTTATTTATCACAACTAAAATAAATCGTTATTTTTCATGTATAGTAAGATTAATTTTTTTACCGTTGGTTTTTTCCTTTAAAATTCATTACTAATTTAAAGGCCATTTTTCCAATAAAGGAATATAAACAAAATAAGGATGAATGGGTCTTTTTCCCTCTTTATCTTTCCACAGAAAATATTTAAGCCTTACAATTTTTCCCACTGGTCTGATTAATCGCAAACGTTTTTCTGTAATTGCCACATAGTTTTTTAATGTACTCTAATTCTTTTAGAATTGAGGCCACCCAAAAATCTTTTGAAAATGCCCTCAATCCAGCATTATAACGCATTAATTCCCCTGAATAAATTAAATAATTTGATTCTGCGTATCAAGGAAGATTTTTTTCTTTTACCGATAAAGAAAAATATATAGCATTTAAGGGAATTTAAAAAGAAAATGTTGGTTTTTACTGTGTTTTTAAAAAATTGAAGTTCTGAGTTCACTTTTTTCAGTTTCTACTATTTTTTCTAAGATTCTTCATTTGTTTTTTCCATTCGAATAAAAAAATTCTTTAGTAATTTGCGCCTAACCACTAATGGAATTAACCAAAAGGTAATTACCGGAAACCATAAAAAAGAAATTCGAAAGTTGATGATTTTTTCTGTCTTTAATCTAGTATCATCCAAGATTAAGGATTTACCCCTGACGGCATTTATGAAAAGGAAAAAATCCCCGAAAAAAAAATATTAACCATTAGCAACAATGCCCGCCCAACAATTAAACCAAAAGCAAATTAATAACATAGTTTTTAATTGTTTTCCTTTTTGTAATAAAATTTTTAGGAACCTGATCGTTAATTAAATTTAATTGTAATAATTAAAACGTTGCGATACTACCCTTAGTGGCAAAATCGGGAAGGATTTTGGGGTCTATTTTGGCAATACAACGGAATACATAAAAGGTCCATAAAATAAAGCCCATAAAAGTAGATGGATCAGAAATTTGGCTTATGTATTTTTTGAGTTATACCCCATAATACCTTATTCGGATTTCTTAAATTTAATAGTTATAACAATTCAAAACTTATTTAAATCTTTTTCTATAGTACTTACGGGAATTTTTTTCCCTTTTTTTAATAGCCGATTTAAGTAACTAAGCCGAACTAATTTTTTAGCAATCCATTAATCCAGACATAAAAATGATAATTTTTCTTCTTGCACAGCGGGAATAAAAATATTGCCTTTTTAATAAGAACCTTATCACACTGCCCTTTTATAGTGTAATCCTAACCGTCAACCAGAAATAAAAACTTCTGAGTAAAGAGAGGTCTTTGTTTTGATAACATTTTGTTACTTAAATAAGAAAATTATTAGTAACAGTCTGGAGACCCAAGACAGTAAAAACTAAATATAAATACCTTGTAAAATTCCTTGTTTTTTTTGCAAATATATTAAAACTTTACCCAAAAATGAGTTTTGCAAAAACTAAAAAACAACTCCATTAACATTAAAGAAATAAAAACAAATTTTAATCTTCATCATCCGTAAAATTAAGAAAAAAGGGAAAAATTCAGCTTATATTAATCTTTAAATATAAAAGTTTCCCGTTCTTTGCCTAAAACTACGCCATGCTCTTGTACCAATTAGAAAAAATGCCAGGTAGCCTTTGTCTGGTTAGTACTTCAAAAAGCAGTTTTTTTGGTTCCCACGTATCGGTTGATGGTTTCAATATTTCCCCCAACCGAAGAAAGTAGCACCCACTTGGCGTTCCCTCCAACCAGGCCCTTATATATCCGTACCCATCCCCATAGCAAACAACCTGCTTGGGCATTACTTACGGGCAATAGTAATAATCGTCTTTTCTCATCTAAAGTCCCTAAAAGTTTTTTTTGAGTCCCCAAACTTTCCGGTTAAGTAGGGTTTCCCCAAAAATCCCGT
>Ga0163217_1091756_pt1 | contig 10742 bp, 6 predicted proteins | sample SynspAceP_FD_185933 | JGI IMG/M metagenome (GOLD analysis project Ga0163217, IMG submission 185933) | Saline lake microbial communities from Ace Lake in Antarctica - Synechococcus sp. Ace-P (PacBio error correction) | ecosystem: Environmental > Aquatic > Non-marine Saline and Alkaline > Saline ...
CGAATTTTTATTATAACGCAGCACTGAGAAAATTCTTGTTATAATTTGATTCTCATAGAACAACTTTTTTTTTAGGGACACCAAAAAAAATTTGGCCGCTTTGATTTTTCTGTTTTGGCCATCTTACCTAAATAGCTTATTAAAACGTCCGGCTAGAGGAATCCCACTTTCCGCAAAAAACGTTTGCATTTTAACAAAGATAGTTTTAAACTGAGTGAAAAATTGCACACATGCAATAATTTTAAAAATTTTGTATTCTTGACTTAGACGCCCCCTTGAAATTGCCGTTATTGTCCCGTTGTGAAATTGGGTGGGTTCAGCGTTAAACGGTACTTAAACTCCCAAAATGCGGTAATGGTTAAATCGAAATCACACACCTAGATAACGTTTAGTTATCACTTTGGCTCTTGGCCTCGTCACCAACAATTGAAAAAGTGGGAAAAAATTGGATTTTCAATTCACGCCAATACGCTTTTGCCATTTAAAACTATAATCTCTTTCAATGCCCGCATTAATGGCCACGGCGCGCACATCAAGTCATCACGACGCCTTTGACGGAAGCAAATTCGTAACCAAATATTCGCGAATACAAACGAACAACCAAACGAAAAAACCACCGCATACGCATCCAAATCACGCTGGTCAATACCGATAAATCCCATTTTTGCCCAAAAAGATAACAGAATACAAGACTTCGCCAGTATCAGTCCTATTAATCGCTAAGGTATCGGTTAAACTGTATGGCCAATACGGCCTCGAAATCGCGAAATATATTGCACGCCGTGTCAATATCCCTCTTAGATTTTAGCGTTAATCGCTGCGCTTTAAGCTCACTAAATGGTCCCTTTAAGATCTTGTTTTCTTTGAATTCTGTTGGCATCTGTCATCTCAGCAAATAAATCATATGTCATGTAGTTTTTTATTGTTTTTAAATGCGTCTAATCAAAACAACAAACACCTATACAACTATATCATATCACACATTCCTATTTGGCGATCATTTGCACACTAGAACAATAGGGTCTATGAATAGACATCAAAGAAACTAAATCACCAACTTGTATTTAACCCATCCCGGTTCATTTACAATAAACTCTTGTTAAAGCTTATTGTTTAATAATTATATTACGATTAACTTTTTAGTAATCATTCTATTTAACAAAATTAAAACCGCATATGGCAATTTGTAGAGTGATTTTTAAAAGATAAACTTGGGTATAACGCCTAATATCGGTGGGCTGCGTTCCAAGATCAAATTATTAATATTTAGAAACAACCTGTTGACGCAGGAGTCAGAACAATGATTTTTAATCAATTTTATGGGGTATTTATACTCACCCGAGGAAGATGCACGACTATGATCAAACGCCATGAGTCTTACTTTTAACGGCGCTAAGTCACATTATGTTAATTGCAACTTATTCCTGCCTGGTATGGCATATTATGCTTCAGCTATCTAGGTTGGGATATTGGTTGCTTGGAGCTACTGCAACACAATTAGCTTAACGCAACAAAGCGCAATGCAAATGGCCATTGCATGTAATTTTGGCCTAATATTGGTGTTGTTAGCCTTAGCGTAATAATCAACGAATTAGCAAAGTCATTTTTGGATGCTAATGCCACTTATACCACAATCTGGAACTTGCCCGCATACACCGCATAGCCATATTTATGACGGGATTTAGCGGTTTTTTAATCCAGAATATGGTCTTATTTGGTGTATTGGACTTGTTGGTTCTTCTCCTACTTCCGTTTACCTGCTTTCTCTGGCGTGCCTATTATGCTGCATATTTCCAGAGGAAAAAGGATTTATTTACAGTAGCTCTGTAGTCACTTGTGGGTCCTTGTGTTAACTGTTACACTTTATGGCGTCTTCGTATCCTGTGGAGCGTGGGTTGTCGGTCCAGAACTATATGTGATTCACAACTAGCTTCAGCAAAAAAGCCGCTAATTGCGGGCTTTTGGTATATTTATTTGCATGCACATCTATAATTTAGTAGAGCCTATTAATCATTTCAAGGTTACTTAACTCTTTCTTTTGCAACGACGGGGAGATTGCTTTTTTTCAACTTCTGTTCGATTTATCAATACCTCTCAAGATCTTACCTGATTCACATCGCCAGTGATATAGTTACATCGAATACAGAACGTTTCAAACTTTAGTTTTATATAGCGCTGTTTCCCCTTCTCTAACCGCATCGCCAAGTCAGCAATGTCTTGAAAGATTAAGCCGTCAGCCTTAATGGCCTCACAATTTGCTCAATTTCACGACCGTAAGCAATAAGTTCATTGGCAGCAGGCATGTCGATACAATACAACATTCGGAAGCGTATTTCAGGTGCTGCAGAGGCGAAATCACTTTATTTGCAACCCGATTCACGGCGCCATTCTCTATAATTTGCTCAGACGCGTTGTCCTCGCACGATAGAGGGTCCATCAACCAATAAAACACATTTTTACCTTTAATTCAGACGAAAATGGCGTTTAATTTACGACGCATGATTTTCTGCGTTGTAAAATTTGGCCCGGCATAAATAAATGTTCGGCCAATATAGCGATTCCTTTATACGAAACCATTGGGCGGTCATGGCTGTTTAAGGTATCGCAATTTGCAGTGCTACGTCCATAGACGTTTCAGGAAATAGGGATCCACCACATCAAATATCGTAGCTCAGGCCCATTCCTCGGGCTATTTTTCACCTAATTTACGTTCCCATATTAACACGCGATGCGTAAACACTGATGCCGTCAATAAACGAATCGGACGAGCAAAGTACGAATTCAAAATATACACGGGTTGCAAGCTTGGATTTTTTTGCACATTGCTTTAGTATAACTCACCATTTTGGATTAACGTAAACAGCCTCTCCTGGCGCAACGTCTCTTACAAAGTTTAAAGCCTACTGAGTAAGGCAACACTTTCAGAAGCAACCATGTAATTCGTCACCATGTCAGTTGACGCTTGCCAAGTACAAGGGACCGAATACCAAAGGGGTCTCTAAATGCACATACCGTTTACCAATAATCCGCAGCACCAACCGATAAGCGGCTGATTCTTAAGAGTGCACGGTTTCTACCGCAGAAAATATTTCTTCAGGTTTACTTCAAAACCAGCAGAATTTTGTAAAGCATGAGCAATATAATTAGTGTAGCTCTGAATCTGAGGTTGTATGGATATGAACGTCGGCGCAATACTAAGACTTAAGCTCTGCAGTTCATGCGCATTAGTCAGGTTACCGTGTGCGGCAAATGCATAACCGAATGGGAAATTTACCCGTAAAAGGGCTGAGCTTCAGCAGAGCTTGAAGATCCAGCTGTGGGTAGCGACATGTCTAGGCCGACGCTTTCCGGTTAGACGGCTTCATATGGGCGATACGAAATACATCCCTTACCCAAGCGTTTCTTTGCGTAAGTGAAACATCCATAATCAATTGTCATGATGCCCGCGCATCTTGACCACGATGTCTGTAAGACAGTTTAACGCGTCATAGATGTCTTGATTAACAGGACCTTTACTAACATACCAACGATACCACACACTATACGAACCTTTATTCGGTAGGAGAAAGGAAAGCTCAGAGCTGCCTTTCACGTATTTCAAAAAACCATTCAATATGACTGAAAATCAGGCACCAATAGAGATTTGTACGCCACCATTTGCTTTCGGAAACTGGGGTAAAGTGTCATAAAGAAAGTATGCACTAACAATAAGTAGGCCTCGGATTGCACCAACACAGCGCCTAAAGGCTCTGTCGGTGCCCACTGAGTCCAGTCGCTTTGGACTAACTGAGAAAAAACTAATTGACCGAAGGGCACCAACATTAATGTCGAAATAAACAAGATCGCATGGCCACACCATTTCTAAATAATTCATCGAAATACGGTTAACAAATTTTGCGAGTTGAAGATAGATTGACTAGAGATAATAAAACGCAAGAAAAACCATAACGACTAACATATAGTTCTTCAACAAAGCCTCGAATTAGGTCTAATCACGGCAGACAAAGGCAACGAATGCCAAAAATGGTAAAATCAAACCAGTTCAATATTTTTAAGAGGTGCATCAATAGGTAGAATTTTTGTCATAAACCTGTTCTACAATGCCCCTGAAGTTAACCAACAATTAAAAGTGGGGCTTTTCCTAGCATGGAGGGATTCTATCAGAAGGCGTCTTTCAGTCAATGATAAATAGACTATGCCATGCTTTTTTTAGCCTAATTCGGAGACAACGGTCGAAGGTAGTTCCTTACCAGTCCAGTCTGTGGTCTCTTTTAGGCTGGGGTAAGGCCCACGCTCCAATTTTTTGCTTATCTAACCTCGGGACCACAAACTACTTTGGTTAAACGTCCGGCGGCGCTCGTTTGTACTTTTCGAACTGAAAGAAAGATAGCCTGCTTCTTTTCTAATTTTTTCTAAGTGAAGTCCATTTCACATTTTTTTTGGATTGCCGAACTACCTTAATTGAACTACCCATCCAGCGTATCAATTCGCGGTATCTGGCGCAACTTTTTATTAAAGGTTTGCTTCGGCGAGGGAATTTATCTCTGCACTGGCAGTAGGCTGGCTGTGGTTTCTGTTTGCTCAACCATTGTCACGCTTGCTGGCTTGTAAAATTGCTCGCCATCAGTTGTGCCATGCGAGTTTCTTCATCTGTCGATTGCCGCCGTATTTTTCCAGGGTTTTATGTGATTGTCGAGTAACTCCATCGGCAGGTTGTTCGTCAATAAACCACACTACTTCTCTGCGAGTTGCTTTAGCTACTTGCGTCTGCAGAACAGTAACCTGGTGCAATTGCTTGATAAATTTGACGTTGAGCGCGGAAAACTACAAAGTTTCAGTATAGTTTGTTTTTTCCCATCCAAATAATCTGGCAGAAAAATAACCCGTCACGGCAACTAGGATAACCGTTTCCCACTAGCCTGTTTTTTGAACGCATTTGACCGATTATTCGCTCAAAAATTAATATGTGGTCCACTTACATTCGGATTATGCACTAAGCATGGTATTTGAGAACAGCCGCAACAGTTAAAAAAGATCCCATACAATATAATATCATTGGGTTGAAGCATTCATTAAGCCTGTTTGTAGGCATATTCCACTGTTTTCAAAGGTCTACTTTGAATTTTTGTTGAATTCAGCGCTCGAAACTACTGCTGAACTAGACGTCTGCATTTGCGCCTCTAGCCGATGGCAATGTGGCGCAATAACCAATGTCTTGATATAGAAAATGCCTGTAAACTAACTTCGATAATTCTTATCTTTTAACATACCCACAAACAATATGACTTTGGTACTAAAAGAATAAGTTTAATTAAAAAACGACTCAATTGCAATGCTAACTGTCTTCATATGTGGCGCGACATCGAGTATGACCAGCGCCAAACTCGCGCTTTTTCTGCTGGCGCAAGATATGATGACGAACTTAAAACCTGAAGTTTTAATCGATAATAGCTTGTTATGTCGTTTGTTGCGTTAAAATGGGTAACGCCGGCCGTCAATTTTCTGCTCACTGCGTTTGCGTTGCTGAAAACGCGCTTCGACTTAAATGCGTTCACTGCAGCTTAAGAGCGTTGCCACAATTCTGCTTTGGGTTTTTGCCTTCGGCCGTTAGAACTGCTCACCTTGAATACTAATAAGTTGCTGGCTTCATTAAAAATAAGTCCTTTACCGCGACAGACTAATAAGACGCCACTTGGTTAGCATAATCTATCATTGATTGTTGTGGTGTTTCGTCTCCGATATCGCCGCTTTTACTAGTGGCGGAAAATCCGCTTTTTCAAACGCTATTTTTTTCTTTTTGTATCGCCCAACACTCTTGAATGATCAGTCTAATGCTGGTTAATAACCCGCTACGTCAGTATCAATCACGTTAACCGCGTCGAGTCGGCACCCAACGCCGACTTCCAAAATTAACACATCCACCTTCTGCTCTGAGAAGGCTTTAAACGCGGGCTAAATGTAGAAAATTCAAAAATAAGTAAGTTCGACTGTTTTTTCGTGTCGGATCTTTGCGGCTAATATCTATTCTGCTGAAAAAAAATTAAAAATCACCCCAAAAAGCAAAAATGTTTCAGTAATCGAATTGCCATTTAGACGAATTCTTCTCCAAAAACTACAACTAAATGGGGTGAACTGTAAACACCTACTGTGAGGCCGCGGCATGCAACAATTTGTTTGATAAGTGCCACGTTGTGGCCTTGCCATTAAAGTGCACCGACAGTCACCACATATTGCTCTGTAAGTCAATATCGCCGATTTTAAGAGGTCCTTAGTAGGCGACAAGCCCAATATCAATTTTCCTTGGTATGGGCTTGCTCGATATACAGTCACCAATCAGATTAGACCTGTTTTTTTTGTTCATTACTAATAATTTATCTACTATCAATTAACTAAGAGGTAAGGGTAACTCGCAAGGTGATGGTGATGTAGTTTCTGACAATCCGAATAGAAGTTTTATCGCGCATTTGGCGACGGTCAACAATCATATCAAATTGCGCCGCCTTTTTCAATCAAAAACTCACTCCGTTTGAAAACCAGGTGGCAACGTTCTCGCACGGTTTGTTCTATACCCGCGTCCCGCAAACGCATAAAGCTGGGTTCAGCGCATAACATCACAAGCATTGCCAAACTCGCAGAAACGCCCCGCATTGTAGGGTCGGTTAATACAAGAAATGTATGGAGTCCGCTTTTTACTCATTTTTGCGAGCGCAGCACTGTTTTCGCGCCATTTGGCATAGCATCCAAAAAGAGGGCTTCTTGCCATACGCGCCCGCCGCTTTGTAGAAAACACACTAATGGTGTATTATTTTTTCAAGCAGAACTTCACCGCCGCAACAACTTACCCCACCCAGTGCCATTTTTGAACCACCATGAAAGCAAATTCAAAACTTAACGACAACAATGGGCATACCATTTAATTTGCCTTTCATAAAACTAACGGCGTCCTTTTTCATTGTTTGCTTTCTGCGCAAGGCAGAATACGATCTTTATATTTTTTAACTATCTTTAAACTTGAAGTAATGTTTGTTGGTTCAAGGTCTGCTGCAATTTCTTCGCGGTCTTGCGCATCTAAAAATGCGTTTATTTCGAGCACGCGCCTGTGATAACGCCATATGAGATTCGCTTTTGGAACATTATTCTAATTGCTTTTCCAAATTCAGTTTTATAAAGTAAAAATTAACAAGAGCCACATTTTGTCCCGATCCCTTTCAGGACGTTACTCTAATTGAAGACTGCGTGCGTGGAAGTTTTTCTCTATCCAACTCTGAAACCATTCCTATTCTAATTCTTTTTTAATCGCGCTTTGGGGGGGGGGGAAAATTTGGGGGGGCCCCCCCCCCCCCCCTTTGCCCCCCCCCCCCCCAAACCAAAAAACCTTTCGTTGTGTCCTGTTTATATGCAATAAACACTGATTGGTTCTATTTTTTACGACATTCGACAACACCGTAATTTGTTCATTAAATCAATACTATTGTCCTAATGACGAAAGTAAAACTGGTCCTAAGAAGTCTTAAACGTCTTACTCACTATAAAAATATAGGTCCAATGCTTATCGGCATAATTCAAACCGGGCGGATAAATACATTGACAAGTATAGACCATTGGTCTAGGCCAGTTGTTCTGCAACCTTACGGTCTTTAAGCCTCTGAGTGTAATTCTTGCATCCACCTACGGTTTCTTCATGCGTACCGGACTCTGATTAATGAACCCACAATATGCGGCACATATATGCAGGAACGGCATTGGGCGCACCTCTACTATAATATACTCGCGCTTACGAGTCACTGACCCTTCTCCATACGGCGCACTGGTGAATTCGATTGGCAATTAGGCCCGCGAAATGAATGAAAGTCATTACTCCCCGACTAGACCCTGCGCCGACTTCATGCATTTTATCACATCCAAAGGTAATAAACATGAGTAATCCAGTGTATATAGCTGTACGCAAGGGATTATTATAGATGATATAGCGGGTAACGTCTTGAGGTCGCTGAAAATCGGGCTGGACTTCAGGGTGTTGTAACTTAGTCCCACTTCACACTGAAGATCCTTTGCAGGTGAGTACAAACGCCAACGCGGGTCCAAGCTTTTGTTGGTCTTCTGCACCTCTGTATCGAATGCCACAACTTGGTAGGGATTGCGTGGCACACCTGCGTCCGTGCGTCTGGCCAAGGTCACAGATAATTTTCCTATAACGCTATTTTCTCTAGCGCTAATTCAAGCTTTTCTGCACACTAATAATCGTTCTGACGTGCACCCCATAAATATTTTGAGCGCGTCCATATTCTATGGCTAACGCTATTCGCATGGTATTAAAATCATTATTTTAAGGTCTTCTTTGTTCTTGACTTGAGAGGCATTTCGTTGCCCCCTGCCCCGCCTTTTGTTCAGCTTATGTTTTTTTAAACTGAACGACGCATTCTGCTCAACTAAGTGTGATCTAGTTTTGTCGTCTTGAAAGATTCAATGGTTTCGTTTCCGTTTCGTTTGGTAACTGCACCATCTTTCTTAGCTGATTTTCTCGTGCTAGGTCCTAATTCAATCCAAGCGCCTGAGGTAAACGTTTTTGTAATTCTAAGATTACCGTAGCGTACGCGCATTAGCGACTAACCTGAACACCTTTGTGATTCCCAAAGCGACGTACTTCTCGATTTTCGGCCCCGGACAAGGTCCATAAACCCATTGCTTTTGGCTTTTCATCGTCAGTTGTCGCACATGAATATGGGTTGAATTTTGACCATTCCCGTCATCAAGGCCTCAAACGCTTTTTGCAATACTCTTAGCTATCGGTGGTGTGACTTCGCCAAATTCTAACCGCATATTCTCGTTCAATTTCATGACGAGGACAATGCATCAGCGATTGGCTAACTCACCGTCATTGGTAAATACAAGAGTCGCTTTGTGTTAATATCTAGTCTGCCTACCGCTAATCCAACGATCCTGCAATTATTTTTGTAAAGCCTCACAATACAGTGGCTCGTCCCTCTGGGTCGTTACGTGAGCATAGTTCGCCTTCAGGTTTGTTATAAATCAATATGCGACACAGTGGATTTTTCAACACTTGCGCGCAATAAGATGTCCATCAACACGAATTTGATCGGTGACCGCAACGCGAACGTAATCGCCTAAGGTTGCCATTTGAACCGTTAACCGAAACACGGCTTCTTGGTCACACCTTTCATTTCCTCTTCTCGAAGCCCACGCCAATTATTGCGAGTGCTTTTTGAACTTTTTCTGTATCTTGGACTATCCGTCATGTTTTTTTCCTTCACTTAATTTGATGTTGGAACTTCATATTGAAATTCAATAAAACGTTTAGGGCGTAGAGAGCTCTGCATTTTCATTTTAAGTTCAATCTAAAAGAGCAACAAATATCAACTACGTCTTAATTGGTAACTTTTTCCGTTATCTGGCGTATTATCTTGCATGTCAGCTGCCAGTCATTGCTTGCTCTAAACTTTTTTCCAGCAAAGTCATGTGCTGATGGCAATTCAGACTAACGTTGACGACTGAAAAATAATCCAAAATGTTTTTTGTTGTCGCTACCGAAGCGCTGGTACTGCCTGGTCGCTCTTATGTCCGATCAGCTTTTACCAATTCCTTTCTGAAAGTGACTTTACAATGTGACTCCTTTACGCACACTCTAATTTCTTCAATTTCGCCGCGCGTATTGGCTACGATAAGCAATCAGAGTAAGGTTTCCATCATAGCGCGACTGTATTTGGGCGATGTTCTTAGCCATAACTTAATTAACAACGGACCTAGTGCGTCGTCAGACCCTGAAAGCGATAACCATTTGCCCACCTTTGACTAAATGAATTACCGCGCGGCGCATAGTCCAGTTCGAGTTTCAACTAAGACTTTCTTAAATTTGTGCCGTTGACACACAAAACCAATTAAAATGGTGGCCTTTCATGACTCAATCTTAAGTGGCCCGTCAGCGCACGAAACACCAGCTTCTATCAACTGTTTTAATTGTGTTTCGTTATTTTTTTGCATTTGGCGTTAATCCACTGCTGCCTTCGGGTCAAGTCCAAGCCCGTCACAACCAACATTCGCTGCGAAGGTTTTGCGCTATTCCAGTAAATGGCACGCCTATCGCCGCACGAGCAAACATTTTACCATTATTTGCAGCAAACGACTGCGTAATTATTAGTCCTAGTGTAATTAACTAATAGGGTGGCGTGCTTCGCAAAATACGATGGCAAAACAGGCGCGGAGTTTACACTTCTGCATACACAATTTACCCAACTTTACGTGAATTTTGTAAATTGCGCCTTCTTTGAGAGCATAAAATCAGCCCACTTTTTAACAATTCTAAAATCGCAATAAAAGTACTACTACACGGCTTTGCCTTCAGATAACGAAATAAGGCTGGACAGTTCCGTGTGGTCTCATGAATTGAGTTGGTTGCATAGATAAGACATGCTTCTCTGGTGGACACGCTTCTTTTTCAATTTGATGATGAATCCGTGCTTGAGCACGCTGCAATGCCGAGTGAAAAACAAAAGGCATTTCCTTGCAACGTTACTGCGGAAGAAATGCTTTATCGGTTGCACCATTGTCCGCTTGTTTGAACTGATGCTTTAAATGGTCACGTTCCATTCTTGTGCTAAATCGAGTTTGTTCTGCGGCTTTTTTTAATTTGTTCATATCTTTCAAACGGCGAATTAACTCAGCTCGAGGCTCGCTTCAATCTTCTGTCGCGTCAATTATGTTTTAGGCAAGCAGTAAAGCGGGAT
>Ga0163217_1086740_pt1 | contig 10741 bp, 14 predicted proteins | sample SynspAceP_FD_185933 | JGI IMG/M metagenome (GOLD analysis project Ga0163217, IMG submission 185933) | Saline lake microbial communities from Ace Lake in Antarctica - Synechococcus sp. Ace-P (PacBio error correction) | ecosystem: Environmental > Aquatic > Non-marine Saline and Alkaline > Saline ...
GTACACTGGAACAGCAGACTGGCGACATCACCAGAGCCAGTGACCCACGCGGTGTGGGCAGGCGCTGGTGCGCCCGCCAAGGCCGAGCAGAAACCACGGCCCCGAAGCCTGCCGTTACATCAGACTGAGCGAAGGTTCGATACGACCGGAACGGTGAGGTCTCAATACTCGCCGCGTTCTGATTCATGCAGCTTCAGCATGCGCCCGGTAACAGGTGCTGCTGACTCCGTTTTTTTTTTAAAAAAAAAAAGAATATGTGCCAGGTCATTGAGCATCGAGGTGGCCTGCCAACCGTCCAGCTCGCGATTGCGCAGGTGCGTCCTGCACTGTTGCTGAAGTGGATCGCGAACAGCTGTTCCTGCTCCTCGTAGGCGCTGAACCAGCTCCCGCCGCGCTCCATGGTCGCCTGCAATGTTCATCAACGAACTCATATGACCAGCGCTTGCCCGCCCTGCTCGCGCAGCTGTTCATACGGCACGTGATGATAGCCGGCACAGTGGCTGTCGATCTGCTTGCGCAGATTCGGACTGCAGATGCTTTTGCGGCCTTCGACCGCTTTCGATCAGCTCCCCGCGCGGCAAGCGTTTGTAGTCCATCAGAATCTGCTGCTGCTCAGGGCGCAGTGGACAGATCCACATGCCCATTGAACTAGAGACTAAAGGTCATAACTATGAGCCTCCATTAGGAGGCCCTAGATATTTAACAACCAGCGTACTAGCATCCGCTCGTAACAGCGGAATGGACGAACCGGCATCTCCGCCTGGTATATTTCTGACTGGCTATACGTGCAGCAAGGCACATAACCACAAGAATTGGTCCTCAGTTTGTCGTACACACTATCACAGGTTCTCTGACATAGCTCGGCTTATCAAGGAGCAGGCCCGCGAGAGAGAACACACACGTGCCCAGCACGTATGTAAAAATCGGCCGGCTCTAGCGCGAGACCGCAGACTATCGTGCGCACACTTCGCCTCCCCAGGACCTTCGCGAGGAGTATCGGCGCGTGCAAACAGCGCTGTGACTTGGCTTGTCGATCTAAGACGATGGACATGCGGCCAGAGCCACCCATTACGAGTAGGAGTGCTGTATCAGCACTTAAGGCGCGGAGCTCGATCGCTGCTCGGGTGCGGCTCACCCCACGGCAGACACCGCGGCTCCAAATCGCGCGAAGTCCAGCGTGTCAGCCATCGTCAACTACACACACACACACTCGAGCCGTCCGATATACTGTGCACTCACAAAGCAAGCGAAACTTTGATGGGCACTAAGCAGGGGTCATCGGCGGTTTACTGGTGGCATTAAGTTGGCAGTTTAAATTGCGAAAACAGCGGTACGACACTCACGCCGGGAGCATGCCGGATTGCAAGGGTACTGGCCTTAGAGACGAGGCGCGGCGAGCGAAAAAGCGGCTTGGTTCGGTAGGCTTACATCCGGGGATCGCTGGCTTAATTTGGGGCAAACTGCGTGGCCGTTGACCTTGACCTCAACACGCGAACGGACACACGCTGGGCGCGGCCTATTGGCCGACGTGGATATACCCCGAGGCCGATCAGATCAAAGCCGGCCATCCACGTCATGGACTGGTGGGCATCGATTTGGGGTTTATCTGTATTTGGAGCTGCATATTGAGCAAGGGCCAACCACTGGGGTGGCCCGTCACTGCCCGTCTCACCGGGTCACCAGGCATCCGCGGCAATATGGCGTCACAATCGCATTTGTTTGCCATGGTGAAACCGGGCACTCCCGGCAGGAGCCGTGGCGCACGCCCTCTGGCTTTCGTAAAGATGCGTGAATTGCCGTACGCTGAAGCCCTTGCTGTCCAGCACCCGCGTTTAGATGAGCATTGGCTCGGGCGATGCTGTCAACAAATGGGAATGGATCTGGTGATGGACCGCTGCGGTAACGAGTAAGTACCAATCCAGTTAGCCATGCGGTTGTCCGTTATTCCGGGTGAAGGAGTTTTCCGCTTTCTGAGAAGTGCGTAGTCCAGTAAAAGCGAACAAACGCCTTAGAAACCCAGTTTTCATCAGTTGATGCCACGCAAGTGATGTGAAAAGATCAGTCAAGCCGCGGGGTGAACGTTTCAGTTTTTTTGATCTGTCATTGTTCACGTCAATGGCCGCCGCTGCCATGTTATGGCACATATGCCGGGGATCTCGCTCAAGCGCACATATACGGGCAGGCCCTGCGAGGCCCTTAGCGGGTTGCTGGAACCGGAAAACCATGCCAAGCGGAAGTCGCTGGGCGGGCAACGGATGCCCGCCGATGCTTCCAGCAACAGGTTGTGGCAATCCAGGCGAGCATGCTCCTTATTCTATGCCAAGACGGCGGGGACGGCTTTCCACAATTCACACATGAAGCATGGAAAATTGACGACTAGTATGCTCGGCGTTAATGTTGCTTAATAGAAGCCGCTGCTCACGCCGCAATACCGCAAGTGAAAGCTTAAATTCCCGACAAAAACACACCAGAAAAGCAATAATAAAATAAAATAGAGGGGCTGCCCAAGCGGGTGACATATTGGCCTAAGCGAGAAATCCAAAGAGTGTAGCGACTTGCCGGTCCAAACCAAAAGTTCGTGTGGTGGTCTTGGCCAACGTTGCCGCTGGCTTGGCATGATCTCATCGTAAATAGGTACCCGTATCTTAACGCGTACCCAGCTCTCTATGAGTCTGTGCGCCGTGCCAAACCCAATGAAATGGACGCTTCGTGCTGATGTCCAGCCGTCAACGGTTTTCCATGCTCACTTGCATAAAAGTCCTTTTTTGTAACAAAGGGTGCCTTCACCAGGGACAGTACCTAGTTCAGAAGCGTGGCCACCAATGAAGGCCCGTGTGACAACCGCTTTGGAGGCCCGCGGGCTTGTGCACACTCAAAAAAGACGAATCTGGCTTGGGTTGTCGTAGGTCCCGACAGGCGCGGGTACCTCGTGGCGTAAAGACTCACCTCACATGACGCATATATTGGATCACCCGCACCTTAGAAGGGGCCCTTCTGGAATAGCGCCCACATCGATGCCTAGCGCGGCGCTGTAATCGTCGCATAAGTGATCAGTTTCGTTTGGTCCCTTTTCTTGCAAAGGCAGAACGACGCCTCACAGGGCCACGGCAACTCATGGCAACTCACGACCTATGATTGCTCTCTCTATGCATAAGCAGGGTTCCCTAAGGTGAATTTTCCGCCCCCAGTCTGTTATGGAATCATCATTGACAATCACATCCACACCATAATCGGTAATGGAACTAGAGAATATCGACAAAACCCATAGGCCGAAAATAGGAGAAATAGGAAAACCTACACGCGACCTAAAATGGTCACGAGCAGACCTGATTAAAGCATCGACAAATTAAGCATCAAACAAGTAACATTTAACCCCTTGGGCGGTACCGCCGCACTGGTAGAAGTGGCCTCTTCCGATGCAGGAACTAAAGCAACGCCTTAAAACAACGCCATTTAACAACGTGCCACCTGATGTCAATTTTTTTTTGGGGCCAGCGGCTTTGGTGCTCTGCGTGATCTTGATCTAAGAATGTCCACCGTAGGAGGCCGCCTGCATCAAGGTAAACCGAACCATTGAACCCGCCCTTGGAGGGCAGCAATCGACTGCGGTCTTCTTTTGCTGCCTTTGGCAAAAGGACTGCAAATCCGACCCAAACTTAACAGTGGCCGCCGGTGTTCCTAGGCGGTGCCATGACACCTCAGCGCGGTAAGAACACCATAAAACCGACTCGATGCACAGACCCTTGCACTCTTGTTCAATGTGGGAATCTGGCGGTGTAACCTTTCACGGCCGGCGGCCCCCGTAGCTCCGAAATGGCCAAACCGTTAATGGCTCCGCCTTGGACTAATTCTTCTCCTGGCTCGTTACAGCACATTACGTCGCTGAGCATAAAAAGCCATCGACTCCCCACTACTTGTGCAGCCCAAATCCAAGCAAGGGCGGTGCGGGCAACCGCGCGGCTCTCACCAAATAGCCATTCGCGAGCGGGAAAGCAGAGCGAAACTCCTGACTTCGTCGCGAGCATGCGCTCGTAGTCACGAAAACATAAAATGGCTGGTTGCACCCACACCAACACGGAACCGTTACTGATTCAGGGCCTTTTTAGGCCATCGCCTTAGATATATTTCGGCCTCGAAGATTACTCCAGAAACGGCACGCTTTTGTTTGCACTGCGCCGGGACGATGGAAGGCAGTAAACGACACCTGAGCAACCGGGCCCTGGCCAATGCTTAACAATGTGTGAACTTGGACATTCCACTCATACAACACTCCGCTTGGTGCACTGGGAGGGCTGCCGATGAGTAAGCCAACACATACAGCCGTCGGGCTGGCGTCTTTGACCTGCGTGTGCCTTTTTCTATGAAACCGCACCAATCGGTCTCGGTACCACGCTAACATGATGACATTTCAAGCTTCGAAGGCATTGCTGAGCACCCAACAACGTCTTTATTTTTATTGGAAGTCGACGTAAGCCTTAATAGACAAGTCTGTGTCGCCAACCGGCCCGGCCAAGGCAGAGCACAACAAAACGGGCTTGCCGAGCATGGCAAAGCCTCGACGGCTTGTGCCCATCACTAGGGCACCACATAACATAACCGGCCGGCCAAAGCTGTTAAGACAGCGCCCATTGGCAGCCCAGTGCAATTTTGCGCCAAGATTTGGCATTAGTATTTCTATAAGTTTAAGCAGCGAGGACAGATATTGCTATATTCGCAAGGTGGCCAACCTATTGCTGACTCACCCAAAGACACCATAGAACCTCAATCAGCCGCAGATATCAGCTGCACACCCTCAGTGCAACAGGCACTGAAACACCTATTTTAAGGCTGAAAACCGTGCTGCCAACGTGTTTGTTGGGCCAGGTGGGTGGATTGTCAACGCGTGCCCACGGGCACCCGGCATACTTGCCCTCGAAGGCCGCCACACATGACTTGCGCCCGCGGTTGCAACACGGCTAAATCAAGGCTTCTTGAGGTGTCGATCCTGCCATCGTAAGTGATGAGAAGACACCTCGATTGCACCTATTTAGAGCAAGAAAGTAACGTAAGTCTGCTTCCCGACGGTTTTGGCACGAACGTAAAACTACACCCAGGGTTCACGCGACTTTCAAATAGGAGGCCTTTTACTAGCACCGTGTTGAAAACTGGTTTGTTTGTCATGATTCCAATCAGTCAATGACCTGGACTTTTCTAAGAGGCTTTTGTTGGCCATGTTGCAAGCATCCGGCAAATTGCAGATTCGCTGAATCGCCCTGCTGAATCGACCCGCTCACCGAGATCAATGTAGGTCGGGCCAGGCACTACAGCGGCCGTGCGTGACTGTTCAGCGACTGTTGGGCAACGGGCTTTAATCCAGTAAAAAGCAATACGTTGGTGATTTAAATAGTAATAAACGTTTTCATTGGTTTCTTCTCTGTTTACAGGGAGAAGCGTAAGTTTAATTTCTTGAATGGAAAACTTGGATTGGCCGCGGATGGTTTGGCCTCGAGCGTGACACGAGAAGCACGCGTTGCCTCATTTCTTGGGTACCGGAATGCTTGGGTGAGGAGCCACTCAATAATTTCAACTGTTTGGCCGCTACCATGCAACCTGCGAGTGTATACCTGCCATATTTCGAGCGGGTAGTGGCTTGGGTGATGCCCACTGCAGTGAGAGTAAATAACCGAGAGGCTTCGAATGCTGTATGGCTTGGATCAATTGGCTCTGCTTTCAGCGCCCCCCTCAGAACTGTTGAGGTCCGCGATGGAGAGCGTGCCTTCGGATAGAACATTCAGCATTAGGGGTAAGCGTTACGACATGTTGGTCTTATTACATGTTCCACCCAGCGGTCATCGAAGACTCGTGGTGTGTTTGAGTTATCGTTGACATCGTTTCCGGGTTCCCTTGACAGCGGTATTACCTGGCACCAGAATAACCATTGATTCTGGTTAATTAGCCGGCCAAGACCGGGTATGAGATCGGCCTCCACACTGAGAAGAATGCAGCAAAATATTTTTTTGAAGATGTCCTGATTAATACTGAGACTGACATCATGAACGAGGCCCACTAGGACGAACACGCACGTCGTGGAGGGTGGTCAGTTTTCACGAGTGGAGGACACATAAGTAGCTAGCGTGATCGCGGAGTCATGGCTTTTCTTGCAAATAAGCTTGCTCAGCCTGGCTTGTTTGGAGTATTCGTCCTTTTGAGGGTGGTCTTTAATAGACAACCTAGAGGTCCCGAACCTCAAGTTCCCAACGGATGCTGTTGCTCCAGAAGGGTGGACTAGGCGAAACGAACGTTTTTGGTTTTCAAAAGTGAATAGTCAATTAAGCTCGAGATCATTGAGGACGGCTGCCTAAAGCACGCCTAAGTTCAAATTTGAAGTCGGGGGCACACACTAAATACTGGGAATGCGTTTATCAGTCCGGGGCTCTGACGGTTTTTATGCTTCCAGCCACCCTGCCTGTTTAATAACTTTCTTAAAGTGGAATAGCGGGTAATCTCCCCGAAGGTCCAGAGAAAGGAATTTTGGCGATAGGCCCGCCGTGACCCGATCTGTAGGGAGTGTCGCGCACGGCCGCAGCCTCGCTGCGTAATTTCGCTCACGCGATGAGCAAGATTTAGTAAACCAGCTTTGTAGGCGGATTAAAGAGCCATACACAGTGGCAAACAATGTGGTTGACAGGCGGCAGCACACGTCACCTGCATCGTTTCTAAGCAATTCAAACGAGCGGACACTTTTCGGTCTTTCATAAATGATCGCCTAAAAAGACGAATTAATTAGGATTCAATACTAACCTAGGTTTTTTTATTAAATCACTAATATTTAATTAATACAGTTTGTGGTAATTTTTTAGCACTAATTCTTCCATCATCGTTTTTTGTAGCAGGTGTTATGGGACAGAGGTATATCCACTGTCACCTGCACCAAAGTCTGCCACAGATGCGTAGAGGTGAAGGTTTGTTTGCTCAACCTGATTCAATGGATGGCACAGCCCAAGAGCCAAGGCCATAAAACCCAGGGCCGTATCGCCGGGCCGGTACCCAGGACTATACCCAGGACTATACCCAAGGGCTATACCCAGGGTGTTCAGCAGGGGTGTTCAGAAAAGGGCGGTGTCACGTAGGCCTCTGTACAGTAAAGCTGGAAGCGGTACACTGAAAGACCCCCAGTCACTCACATACGCATCTCAACCGTGTTGAATGAGGTCGCCCAAAATGACTAGCCGACTCGGGGATCTACCTTGCCTTAAATGCTTGGGTAATGAAACGAGGCAACCTGTAGCGGCCGAAACTAGGCGCTCAAGCGCGACGCAATGGCAGAGCCGCCCAAGCAGGGTTTCTTGAGAATCAATACCCCGTGTCATAATTAGGGGTGCCGTAGCCCGCGAGCGGCTAAGCAAATTGAAACAAGTGTCATTGACCTGAGGCGCCTTCTGAAATAGACCACCTGAACTTATTAGGCCAGGTATAATGGTGGCATAAGTTGGCCACCGCGATTCCCAACCGATGGCCAGCACTACCGCCGGCCTCTGCATACAAATGGTGTCGTTTGTCAGCGCTTTAAACGGTGCAAGATACCGGCCCCAAAAGGCAACGGCAATGCAAGATGAAAAGGTCAATACGCGCGAGCTTAGGAGAACTGTGTCTGCTCCATAAGGTAAGTCCTCAACATAATATCAACGATGCAGGGATAGTTAAGAACGCCCCCCAACTACACCTTGACTCTCTACCACTAAGACGCTAGTAGTCCCAAAAAATAGGGCACCATCGACAAGGAGCGACAATCGCGGTGGCGAGCGACCTAGGAGATTTCAAAAGCCGTGCCGACGGGGTGTTTGCCCATAGACGCCCAAAGGATATAGCCAATCCGTGAGCTTTCTCGTTTAGGTAACCAGAGTCTTAAGTCCGCTCGCCATCACCGTGGAGGTTGGGCTCCACGCAAGTTGAAAAACCAAGCCAGCATCACTAGCGCCAACATGAGAGCAATATGACAGTGCCGTGTGCGATAGTGCCCCGGATCAGTCAAATACGCAACGACGCTCTAATACGAGGGCAACGGCGCCCATCACAAAGTACAAACAGGAACTAGGTTTTTTAGTGCAATGGCCGCCACTTGGCCACAAATTCGGGTGTCACTTGACAGTAAAGCTAAACGAAGCCATTCCACGGCGTGTCCGTCAGCGCTCATTAGCCGAACAAATGCAATCACATAAACAACACTACCACCTGGGCTGGTCTGGCTAGGGGCTCTCGTGGCTTTTGCGAGGCAAAACCAGATCCTCAGCTTTTTCAGCCGCTTGACATCCAACGACACGCCAACCTCCTGATCCCGCTCTCGTATTTCAGCTTCACCCGCACCAGTGCGACCCATAACGTTTTTGTAAAAAGGCCCAGCAGAATATCCGTGTTATGGGGCCCGTTGGCCACCACCGCTTCATTGGCAGGCCACAGCGTAGGCGTCGTGAACTTGTATTGGCAGAAGACATGGAAATGGGCGGGCTCCGCACGGTGGACCCAGAGGGCAAGGAAATTACGATTTAAAAGTAGGCCGATTCAATAACGGTACTTATGCCCCATGCTGGCGTGCAAAGCCGGCACTGACTTAATAACGGCACCGATCCTTCTTTTTTCTGACTATCACGACGTGATAACAGCGCCTCATTTGTTAGCAATAGCCTTCGCAGAATGGCCGTCCCACGGCCATAAACTAGTTGGCGCGAGACTCACCCTAGAGGTCGCCACTGAGGCCCAATCGCAATGGGTAGGATTTGGGAATACGGCAGAGGTGGCCGCCGCGGGGACTCCTCATATACGGCGCTCATTATGGCAGCCCACAGGCAGCCTTCCAAGAGTTCGATTAAAGGCCTTTCAATACAACTACCGGCTACAGAGCGTATTCGTGCCACGTGAATGGCGGAGATGAGGTGTGTTCGACCGAATCTGCCCGGCCAAGGGGAGTCCTATCTGCAGAGCACACCCTGAAACCCGCCCGCCTTTGAGCCTATATAATCGAGTGAAGCCGCTAAGGAGCCTGGAACGGCTTCACCGCATTGATAATTGGCGTGTAGTTTGGCTCTAAAGAAGCGCGGATTGTTTGGTAGAAGGGAACTTGGCGAGAGCCTTTTGTGCCGCTCATAGGTCAATGGTGTATCCCGTTAAAGAGAAGAACGGCCCACAGGACAAAACGCCACGAGCGAGGCGCCAGTTCGAGCAACAGGTCTTGTACGCAACCCCATTTTGGGGATCGGGTTGAGAAGGGAATACTCAGACTGCACTGCCGCGACGCGGATGCACCGCATGGCACGTCTGCGAAGTTTGGCGCAATCTCAAAAGAAAACCCGATGGCTTTGATCTTCCCGCTTTTCCCAAACAAAAACCGGCGAGAGTGTGCGCCACCTCTTCAATCGGTAAGGGATGGGTCACGACGGTTGGGATGTAATAGAGATCTACCGGCCTCTACCCCTAACCGGGTCAGGCTTTTGTTGAGTTCAACTTTCTAAATGGGGCCGGCAGAGTTATCAAAGATATTGCCTGGGCCATCTGGGTTGCGGTTTGAGGCTGGGTTGCGTGTGATGCCGCCTTTGGTGGCGATGCTTTAAACGTCCTCGCGGGCTTGGTCGATTTGCTTTTGAGGTAGTTTCCAAATCACACACCGTTTTCGAATGGTCCCTTGGCCATAGACGTTCGAGGTGTCGAGCATAGCGTGACCCCTGCGGCAGTGCCGCATCTAGGATCTTTCTGCCTCGTATGTAGGGGGCCCTTTTGGGGTGAAGACATCAGCGCCAACCACCCACCTGGGTGTTATGGAGCATGTTTTGGAACCTAGTTGGTGGTTGCAAGCATATGTGTTATCCCTTAAATTGGAAATACGCATGACAGCCGTCCCCGACGAACGCATCACGTCAGACCGTTTCGTTGCCATCCCTTATCTATTAGCCCACAAGGCTCAACCATCAACCGGTAAGTATACCGCCTTTGTATATGAATCAAATGTAGAACGGGAATTTAACGGAGCTTGTGGTCATAGAATCAATACAATAAACAATATCCCAGAAAGGGCCAAAGAGACAATCACGGCTGCTCGTTCTGGTCGTTTCGCAGCCTCCTACTCCTATCTCGTGATGCCCGCGCGATTGCTATCCGATAGCTTGCGGCAACATGGTCTGATGACACATTGGACCTAGTATGAAGCGTGCAGATGTCCGAATATTTGCGTAATCCCAATTACTTCAAAACCAATGGAATCCGTTGGCCACCGCCCTACGTTCTCATAGCGTGAGACACGCAACGCACGCGCGTCTGAGAGGATTCTTGAGTTTTTTAGGATGGCGTGAGGGCCCCCTGAATGTTTCTAGGCAGGGGCCCTGTGCCGGATCCATTAGGTGCAAGATCCAACCATCACAAACGCCGCATCGTCGAGTGAAGCCGAGTCAGAACGAGACCAACCGATCGAATGGCGAGATTGGTTTAGGGCGTATGGGCGGTTGCCGCAAAAAACGAAAGGCCGGACACGGCGTTGCGTTTTGTGGGAGGTCGCTCAGTTGCCCTTTGGAACGGTAACCGGTGAACACTACTGGGGATGAAGGAGACCACCAGCCTCGCGCTCCGCCTAGATGCCAGCCGCGCACGCTGGCTTGTCTTGGTCACACTTATCGTGACTGAGGGGCGTCTCAAAGAGCGGCCTGACTTTTACGAAGCAGATTTTACATCAACGCTGACGCCCTAAACGGCAGAGCGGCAATTGGGGCGGTGCACC
>Ga0163217_1111813_pt1 | contig 10741 bp, 13 predicted proteins | sample SynspAceP_FD_185933 | JGI IMG/M metagenome (GOLD analysis project Ga0163217, IMG submission 185933) | Saline lake microbial communities from Ace Lake in Antarctica - Synechococcus sp. Ace-P (PacBio error correction) | ecosystem: Environmental > Aquatic > Non-marine Saline and Alkaline > Saline ...
GATTAACCGTGTTGTTGCATATCAAATGCCGACGCGCATCCGCTGTAATTTTCCGCACGGTGGCGATGCCCTCCCCAGAGCGAGATCACGCGACGAGCCTTCGCACCCACCCGGGTGATTCGGCATGACCCTCAACATGAGGGCATGGTCCGCTGGAAATCCCGCCGCCTTGCACGCTTTACGAGCCCGAAATGCACATTCCAGATTCACCGATGCCTTGGCCTGCCCGCCCCGACGGCTGTCCAATGGTGAATGCGGGCCTCCAAAACCTGCAGGGGAATACTGGCGGCGGTGACGTGACGCCCCGCTGGCTGCGAGATCATGATCATCGGCCGCCTCAAAGCACGATTACGCATCACCCCTGGTGGAGGCCTGGCATCCAGGCTATTTCGGTTTCGGTCGTGAGCAAGCCGTTCTCCGGACTGCCGGAGATCGTCGCACCTCTGGCTGCCGCCGGGGGTGAGCTCGATCGGGGATTCACGCTTCGAAGACGATTGGAAGCCAATGGCGCAATGCGGTGCATCACAGCTCCAACTGCTGTTGATCCGCAACGCCCATGCTTCAGCCAGGCTGAACGGGTCCGTGCCCATGCCTGCGCACCAGCATGCAACATCGCGAACCCGTGAACCAAAGCCCTGGCACGCGGCCTTCGCCAAAGTGCGGCGCCATGAGCGCTGTTTGCTGATGGTGGACACTCGTGATCTGCGCGGAGGGATTCCTGCCGCCTGATCTGAACGGCAATCGCCCGACTCACCCTCGGCTGCCGTCGCTTGCGGCTGCGTGGGATCGGGCATACCATGCTGCCAAGCAGCGGGGTGGCAGGCCGATGCCCGACAAAACATGGGCGAAACTCTCTGACCCTGGGCCACGCCCTGGAAAGCCGCTCGCAATAACCTGGAGCTTGACTTTCAGGCTGGAATTCCGCCAATTCCTGGCTGCTGGAGCAAGGCGAGCACCGCTGCCGGTCAACCAACTGCGCCTGCAGGCGAGGCCCTGCTGCTGGGTCCGCGAACCCTGGGCCGCACCGCTTATCCCGGCCATCCATCACCACGCCTTCAAGCTTGGTGGGTGAATCTGATCAGAAGTGAAACCAGCCATACCCGGCCTCTGGGGCAGGCAAGGCTCACGAGCTTCAGCGACGAAAGCCTACCGCCAAACCTTCCTTACGCGAAGACCGGGCTCGCATGCGTGGCTTGTTACCCTGCCTTCAGACGTTGATCCTGCGCGTCTGGAGCCGCCCGGCCGGCGTTTCGAATCGTGGAGCCAACAAGCGATCACCTGGGGTGGGAGGCTGAAAATCATCCCTGAGCGTGGGCAGGAACTGAGCTTCTCACCGAACTACAAAGCGCCTCGTGTATGGTGCCATGCACAAGCCTGTCTTGTGGAGCGCCTGTGCTGCAGCGAGAAGCAAGGCTCCCCAGAGGAAGGCGGCACCCTCTACGGGCTAACACCAAGCCGGGGATCTAACCAGGAGACTGCTGGAGGTGATGATTCGGAAACGAGCGCCTAGTCGCGACCTACAAGCTACGGCATCCGACAAGGCAGAAGTCATAAAACAACTCACGGCTTTGTCCTGATAACCACAAGGACAAAGGCAGGCATCCACATGTAACGCACTGTACGATAACCCACGAGATCGACGCCAGCTCGGATTGATCAAGCATGGACATTGAATTGCCCGCCACCAACACCCGCCCAACGACCGAACTGACAGACGGCCTTGCCCTCCGTGCCCATTGGCCGAGGGAGACGACGCAAGCTCGCCATACGAGCATTGTTCAGACTTTGCAGGATACGATACCAGCAAATCGCCATCGGCAAGCAAGTAGAAGCCAAGCAGAACAGACAGCTAAAACTTGACAGAACCACTGAACAATGGTAGTATTGTCAATGACGAAGGACAGTTCAACTTAATGTTCAGGCCTTAGGGCGCGCTAGCTCAATGCACATACAGCTTTAATAAAAGAATTCACGGCAAAAAATGGTAGCCTTAAGTTCAACTGCAACTCCAGCAACTGGCAGCTTCAGTTTCCTCAGCCAGATCCACTAACTACTTCATATTTGTGAGCGAATGAAGAGATTATGCAGCACGTTTCCAATACGGCTCAACTTCACAAAATACCAAATCTTTGCACTGTTTTTTACTTGATCTGGGCCGTCCAACAAAGTCTCAGCGACGAACCTGTAACCACGGATTCGCCCAGAGAGCACCGCAATTTTTAGAGGGCAAGATCGTCAAGCGATAATGCACATCAATGCCAGCAGACCTGGCCCCTCTTCATCCTCGATCACGTCCACGGCCTAATCCCTGGGGAGAATCTTCGAACTCGGCCACGATCCCAACTTGGCCGGTCAGACGAAAATACCGTTTTGTGGATCTGGCCCAGAGCCCGCCAGGCACCGTTGACTATTCGAGCAGTGAAATCTGATCAACCAGGCGGTGGTGGATGCCTCCGTGAGCGACGATACTACAGCCAACCAATCGAAGAATTGCAGAGCAAAGCCCGCATTGTGCGCCTCGACAGCAGGCACGCTGCCGGCCTACATCGCCAGGAAAGCTCATGGCCCCATCTGGCGATTCACGTTGGCGGACAACGTCCGTCGAGTGATGTACACACCAGCCGCCCTTGCCCCGACCTATCATATCACAATACCCACTAAACGCCCGATGCCGGCTATGTGGGGTGCGGCAGTCGAAGAGGTCCACCGCATCCCCCTATATCCACACCGGCCATCTCTCGGCGGCTAAGTGGGCGGCGGCTGATTGCTGATGGCAACATCGATTCGAGCAGATCGAAGAGCGTATTATCACTGGCTGAGCCCGTTTTTTCTGCCGACAAGAAAATTTCCTCGCTAATGCCGAAGCTATCATCACCAGCACACGTAAATGAATATGAGGAAGCAATTAAGGCTCTCTAGCGACACACTCACTCCGGAAGATTGGCGGTGATTCGCCTGGGACCGAATCTCAAGCTGTTCTCCCGCCAGCAAGAAAGACTGCCCCTCCAGCCTCGCCCAACCCTGATCGACTGGCTCAAGGAATCCAACCGATAAGCCGATATCTGCGTCTTCTGCCCGCTGAATCCGCCAAGAATCTGCTCACACGGTGAAGCCTATGGCGAATCCCCCAGCCTTGCAAACAGCTGGCCAACTCTTGGGTGAAATATGGTGCTGGCAACCGCGATTTGACATCCGGCGACTTGGCGACAATGCCCAGGGCTGTGTTTGCCGAAACTGCTTGTCTGCGATCGATCTCACGAGCTCTATAGGCCTGGCGGCACTGTCCCAAACATCACATCTCCGAACAACGTTCCAGGCATTTATCCGGGTCAGTTGCCGACTCGGGGGGTACTTCACATCCAGCCCTGAGCCGGAACCCTTCGTCTCACCCTCTGAGGCGGCCCGCCTGCGACTAATCCGCTTGGTGGCCACACCGAGAACAGGTGGGCCCGCGACATCACCGGCAACCTGCCGAAACGCTGGCTTCCTGGTTGAATCCACTCGATTCAAGGGGGCGATCGCCAAGTGCCCTAAACAGTTGCTGCACGATCCGGCACCTGCGAACGCTGCGCCAGCACGCTTGCCATGTCAAGACGCACTATTCCGGAGCCATGCCAGCAGCTATCTCAGCGATCCGCCGATCACGATCGCCATCAGGCGCGCCGCGCCGTACGCGTTCGTCGAAGGCAATCGGAACCGACCCGCCGCGCCCTGTTCACCGGGCCATCTACAACACACTTGCTGGGTGATGTCGAAGCCCTGCGCGAATCATCGAAAACCGTGCGCCGCCAGCCGCGGTGCCGGCCAGTTTCGTCTCGGGGCATCGCCACCGCCGCCAGGCTTGATCGGTCCTGAAGCTGAATAACGCAGGCCTATGGCAATCCCGCCCGCCGATGTGCTCATCACCTGAGGACCCTGCGGAACAGATGATTCCACTACTCACCAGTTTGTTCGGCGAACTATCTGCCTGGAAGCACCAACATCGGATCCAGGTCTGGACGCCGCAAGGGTGCGGCGCGTTCTGGAGGGCATTCCCGCGCCTGAAGACCTCAGGGCAAAGGACAGATACAGAGTCGCTACAGAACTCTCCTAGCTTCTACGATGCCTGCACCGAGGCCTCCAACCGGCTGTGAGAATTCATTCCATCCTGCGCACAACGGGAACTCACCGTCCGTGCATGCCATCTTGTCGTTCGGCCAGTATCTGTCGATTTATTCCGCCCGCGCCTCCGAAAGGACTAGGCGTTTGCGCTAACGTGCTCAACCAGCGGCGGAATCCCCATGAGCGCAGCCTGAGGGGGCTGCGCGCGATGATGTACATGCTGCGGGGCAACATGCTGGGCGTCGGTTGTGTGTTCCAATCGGCCACATGGAGGAACTCTCCAACGCTTTCGTAGAGAATTGAGCGTGTGTATTTTGCCCGGGACCCACTGCAGGGTGGATCTCCTTGAAGCCCTTGAAGCACTACAACTCTTCTCCACACAGCCCGCAGGGGATTTGCCCCTTCGTAGCTGGATCAAAGGCGAGCCCAACCGAAATCCTTTCCCTAGCGCGTTCAGCATTTCGCTTTCGGTCATCCTCCTTCATCTTCAGATCCACGATCAAGACTTCCAGTTCCGCTCCATCCCTGGCCTTGGGCTCGTTTTAGAACGTCCGCCTAGTGCCTGTTCGATTTGAGCCAGCACCTCCACCCAGATCATCTATCCCCCTTGTCTTGATGTAACGAACAAGTTTCCCATTCCTGCTGAAATTCGAATCCTCAACGATCTCAAAGCCCCGCAAATTCGCCTCCAAGACCTACGTGCCATTTTCTACACAACGGCTGGGGGCACAATTTCTATGCCACCACTCCCTGTTCAGCACGCTCTTATCGGGCCACCCGCGATGAGTTCAAACATCCAGATCCTTAAAATCCTGGTTTGAAACGATGCGACGGCTAACATCCAACGCTAGCGCGAACGTTGAGAGCTCGAACATGGAGCGGAAGCGTTGACCCAACTGGTTTCTCTCCCAGAAAGGGGTGGGATGGCTCTTATACACCACAATGGTTCGCGTCGAAACCTGGAAGACCTGCTCCACAACTAGGATCGGCTTACCTCCAGAGACTGGGCATATACATGGTGCCATCATGCCGTGATTTCCGTGAAATAGTTCAGTTGGGCCAAGTGATAGGTGGTTATTAGCCGTAGAGCGACTTCCGTAGATCGATAGCGCCGTGGGAACACTCATATCACAATTTCGTGCCAAGTGTGCTGATGACTTTTCGCAAGCGCGCAGATCCTGGCCTGGTGTCAAATTGACATCATTTGAATACAACCTCCGTAATGAACACGCGTGGGCCCAAAGGCCCAAGCAGGGAGACTCACTACAGGATTATTATTACATCTTTCGAAGATCGGCGGGATTCCCGATAATCTACGCAACAAAGCATGCGCAGGTGTTCCCGTGGAAACCTTGATCCCGGCAATTGACTGGATGGGAGATGCGCGCTGGGTTCTGAGTGTGCTTTTCATTCACTAACCCGTGGGAGCTTGAATTACTCGCACATCCAGAGGTGCTGAAATTCCATGATCGGTGATATCATTCTGTTCTGGGCCAATCAGGTTCGTGGCTCCGCCTTAGAGATCGGTGGCCTTTCTCTATGAGAAGGCTTGTGCAGCACCTGCACGAGACGAACTCAAGGCCTCCACCGCTGATCCTCGTCAGCTGCTCAAAGACTAGCTTGCCAGGCTCACCAGCGCCGAGCGTGCCTGTTCATTCGCCGTAGGCGATCGTGCGCCGGGGAAAGTCACCCAATCACTTTGGCGACATGATCGATTCGTGCATGTGAATGCGAGGTGGCCACTACAACGTCCACGCTTTGATGGCGTTGCTACTGGATGCCAACCGGCCACCAAGAGAGGCGCCAAGAACTTCTTCTTGCCATGGCCGTCAAGCAGCCTGCCAGGCGAAAGCTGGACCGGGCAACCTCGGCTTGGAACTACGTCCCTGCCATGACCGGACATCTGGCTCGGCTTTGATTGATTCAGGACATCCGGCTGTCGCTATGAACCCCGGCGCCCCTAACCGTCGTTTTTCCTCACGTACTATTTCACCGGCAGCCCTTCGACGGCCAGCCAGGAGGCTGGCCTTCCACCGCGACGTATGCCCACACTGCGATGCCCGAATTCCTGCGGTTCGTTTGCTTCACTGGCGGCTGAAACCGACTGGAAGCCGAACGATCAGGACCCTGATCCAAGCGCCAATCGACCGGTATCTTGCCTGCGCACGGTCGTCGATCCTGTCCTTCGTGGCATCCCGCTGATTCTACAACGGCAGACGCCATCGCACCCTCAACGATTACAGACTTCTCCGATGATCCAGTCAAGAGCCATCGACAACGCGGCTGGTGCATCGCAACAAGATCAATTGGAAACGGCCGAGCGGCGCAACCATGGCGGGAAACGTGGTAACACACCTGTTTGGGGCGATAATGCAAAAAAACTGATCGCCCATCTGCGCAAGGAGATCCCCCGCCTTCGGTGATTTTTCAACAACCGCGACCTGCTGCCCTGGCGAATGATCATCTCTCGTCATGGGCGCTCAACCCCCAGCGTCCCTCTCCGACCTGCTGGTGCGTATCGCCAATTTCGACAGAGACAGCGCCATGGGAGTCGACGCTGGAGAGCCCTCTCACCCAATGGCTGGAACCCAGGGGCCGGCTGGTGATCTCGACCAGCGGCCGCTCCCACTCCCTGCAGGACGGAGCTTCTGCAGCGTTGGCGGCCAGCAGTTCCAACTGCTAACCGAATCTGAGCCCGTCACGCCTGTGCCAATCAAGCCCAGCTACACCACGGATCTCCAAGCTCGAGGCGCATCCCGGCCCGCAGCACAGAGAGCGGATGCTGCTTCCACCCTTGTTATTGCGAGCGGCGCCCGCAGGAATTTCGGAGTTCTGAGCAAGGACGCCGTGGGCCCAGGGTGTGGGACCTAACCAGGCGCGGGCAGGACGTCGTCACCCTGCAGCTCCATTTTTATCGCCAGCGCAGCGTGCCGGCCGAATCCAGCCGCCTCCAAAAGCCTTCGGCGCCCTGCTTCCGGCTCGATCAAAGCCAGTTGGGGCGGAAAAGCGCTCTGAGCAGCGCAATCGATGACCCATGCGCGCTCAGGGCCCGCAAACGCTCAGGCTGGCGTTGGATGATGGCCGTGGATCGGGCAGGAATCGAAGAAGGTGCCATGGTGGCATGCCACCAGTTCGTTGACCCACGTTAGGAAATCAATTCGCTCCGGCACTTCAGTGAGTGAGCTGATCTAGCGTGTCGGGCGCGATCGAGAGGGCTCACCTGGCGCCCTAAGCAGCCGGTAAGCCCCTGGCCAGATCTTGGGCCTGAAGCCTGATGCAGGTCGGGGGCACTTTCGGCATTGTCGTTGGCGAACCCCATCCTGGCGGGAATCGCCACCGCGGGGGGAGCGCCTCAGCCTCGGGCTTCCTGCAGATTAGCGGCCCGATAGCAGCAATTCACTCCAGAGGCGGCGGAGTTCTGGCACTGACGGCCATCCCGGAGTGGCGTGATCCAGAGGCCCAGATCGCGGTCCCACCGCAAGCCCCCGCTGTAAACGAGAGCACTGCAGCGATTCCCCCCAGCATTCGATTTTCACGGGTAATGCGCCAGAGTCGGCCCACCCGGCCACGGTGCGACGTGGTCGCGTGAGACCAGCTCCGCGCCCCATTTCATCCAACCATTCCTTTCTGCGGCGACGCGAGAGGAGGCAATGCCAAGCCCAGCCTGGAGCGACAACGTTCGCAGCAGACCCGACTGAAGGCCGGACTGAAACCAGCACGTGACTTAATCTGCGTTAGTCCCCCCCTCTGCCACGTGGCCCCGGCTACCGCACTGATCAGCAGTCCTCAACTGCTTGATCCGCGCAACAACTGCAGCAGGCGCGTGGAACTCCCGGCACCACGTCTTCACGCTCCCGCCGCTATCGCCTCGGCGCTCATGACACCACATGGCGAGCTGCCGCTGCCGCGTTGCTGGTCTCGACCGCTGGCTACCCTCCTGCCTACCTTGGAGAGAGCAGGTGCCAACAATGGCTCTCGGTAACCTCAAGCTCAAGGCAGTGCCTCAATCGGCTTTGCTGATCGCTGAAATGACCCTGGTGAGAAAAGCACACCTAGCGAATGGAACACACACATCGAAACTTTCTCGGGGCAATCCCCGCTTGCCATTGCCAGCCCACTACTTTTTTGGGTGGGCTTTTATTGGTTCTTCTTAAATCAGCGCAATTGATTTAATTTTCCCACCAGCAATGATTGATCATTGATTTCAATGAGCCTGATCCTTCGAAACGATGAGCAAAAGATTTCGCGGTCATACTCTTTCAATGAGGGGAACGAATCCTGCGATTTTTGTATTTTTTGGCGGAATGCAGAGTCATTGGCGTTTAATGCGGCCATGGGATTTCAAGCCAGATTTGCATCATTCTTCACATCTATTAATGAATTTAAGGCCTATTGGCGGAAGCTCGGGTACCGCAGAAGGAAAGATGATTGTAGTGCTGATGCTGGTTGCAGCGTCTAGTGACGGGTCCCTAAGATCAATTAGTACAACGAACGTCTTTTTGTTGTTGGGCGCGCCCATTGGCAGTGGAGGAGAACCTATGTTGCATCCCAGCGGTCCCGTCAGCAGATTAGTGCGTAAGTTAACACCTTTGATAGTGTGCGAGAATGTCGCCCAAGGCAATTTCCTTTTATCCTTTTGGATCTTACTAAAAGACAATTCTATTGATTCTGCGAAGCAGGGCAAAAGCCCAATGTTCAAAAGTATTGAATCCTATCGGGATGTGCGACGGTTATATCAAAAAACGTAACTGATACTTAGTCCGCCAGCCTGCGCCGCGTCCGCTCACCCAGTGGGTGATCAACTCTGGGCATAATTCTCTTTATCGGAAAACAAACAATTCTTACAGAGCAATCATCAGTTTCCTTCTGATGCAGCCAGATCAAAGGCACTTGTTTTTTGTTAATGGCTATCCAAAGCGTTGCAGGCAAGATCTGATACGCGAAGGGAAATAGGGGCTGAGATTGAATTTCAGTCGCAACTTTTGTTTGGATGGATAGCGCTCGATCAGCGTCTTCATGAGATGGCTTCCATAAATAGAACTCTCCATATCCAGCCCACGCAATCGGGATCCCTTAGGGCTGATCTTTCCGCCTGCGGCGAAACCCAACATGAAACCCGTTCGCTCCGTTGGTGCCCTGCTGCTCTTGCGATCAACCTGCCATTGCCGGTGTCGCTAAGTGGCGGCCTTCTCTATTCAGATCGGTCCAGCCGAACGTCTACGGACCGATTCAGTACGGCTTTCCTAGGCGGACCTGCGTAACAACCCTTTCTTACGTGATCACGCAGTTTTACTTACCTTCATGGCTCAGGGTGTCTATGCCTTTAAGCGGATTGCACAGGCAGTTTTATACTGTTCGCGATTCAGTGGCTTATCGAACGAGTGAGAGTTCCCCGCTTCCGGCCGAGAGGCGGCTTGGGAAACAGGACAGACGACAATCGTCGCGACGAACAGCAATTCCGCTACCGAAACTAAAAAAGGGCTGGTATCTAAGGCCTCTCGAGCACAGCTGGCTCTTGCATTCACAACTGAGTGCCAACACGAAAGCTCTGATCAATGGCAGTCTAAACAATATTTTGAGCTCGAAAACCTCATACACAAACGCAGCTCTGAATCTCACTGAAGCACTTTTTCGACTCCGCACTTCCACTTCGTACCGCTGAGTTAGCTCGAAAAAGCTGTCGGGCCTTCAGCAGTCGAACGGCGGCGGTGGGTATCGCAGGCTGTCGGCGCTTTTGTAGACAATCAGGGTCAATCGCAATCTTCCGACCGTCAAATTGCTGCGAATCGTCGAATCAAAATGAAAACGAGCACGCACTTTGGCCGTTTTTCCCCCAGCGTCGTGTCGTGATGATCACGCGATGATCGGCTTGCCATATCTTTCGCCTCACCCGTCCTGTATATAGGGTGTGGTATCGCTTGCTTCGAATGGGCGGAAGAGTTGCCTTTCGGCCTAGCATCCGAGAGACAGGGGCCGGGCGGCTCGCTCTTCAGGCTGGCCGCCCACTGCAAAACTGGACGCATTGAAATCCGCCGGCCCGATCCCTCCAGGTAGTGGGCCATACGACTGCCCCGATCGCCCCGGCACCGCATCGGGGACTACAAGCCCATCAACATGCGAACATCGCGCGCCCGTCCACACAGTGGCCTGGCCATTCTCCCTGCTTCGCCGGCTGTCTGCGCAGACCAAGATCACCTGCCTGCGTACTCACTCAGACCTGCCGGAGCTGGAGCAATCAGCAACACCCCACCGATTCGCACGGCGCCTTCAAACCGGCATCTCGAGATTAGCTTGGCGAAATCATGCCAAGCCCGCATTCGTGCGCGAATCCGAGGTCGAACACCATCGCCGCTCTCCAGCAACACTGGCCGACTCCAATAAGTACATGCCGCGCTGCGGCTACTTGTCGAGTCCTCAGCCTAGGAAAGGGCTTGGGGCGTCTGCGTCACTGAGTCAGGAAGCCCGCTACGCAGGGATCTCTCAGGCAGCTGGCGAGCCGATCGCCCATCTCCTGCTGGCCTGAACTCCGTGCGCCCAGATCCTGGCGGATTCTCCAGCTCCACATGGGGAATCCGGCTGGCTCACGCGTGTTTCCACCCACCGTGTATCGGTGCTGGTCGCTAAGCGCATAGGGCTGGGG
>Ga0163217_1020449_pt1 | contig 10740 bp, 11 predicted proteins | sample SynspAceP_FD_185933 | JGI IMG/M metagenome (GOLD analysis project Ga0163217, IMG submission 185933) | Saline lake microbial communities from Ace Lake in Antarctica - Synechococcus sp. Ace-P (PacBio error correction) | ecosystem: Environmental > Aquatic > Non-marine Saline and Alkaline > Saline ...
TGGCAGAAAAAAAAATCGTCATTGTCTCGAACGGGAATGTTTCCTGAAACGACTGTCACGTTCCAGTCGCAAAAGCGCCAGAGAGACGGAAACCCGCCAAGCGATATGCGCAGCGTCGCGAGCAGCCGACGCAGCCAGCGCGGCACAAAAAGCAAACCGTTTGAGTAAAGCTGGAACTCCTGATCACTGGCAAGCTGCGGTGCGGGCGAAGTTGCGATACGCGCCGTGCGAAACAGCAACAAACGCATGAACTACAAGGCCGTCAACAAACATGTTGGCGCATAAGCGCCCCCAGTGGCCGGGGGAGCCTCCATGGTCCGAATTGGCCAGCGCGAGCTGCAATCGTCGATTGACATGCTCCATTAACCGAGATTGCGTCCGATCCGCCGCGCCATCAGGCTACCCAATAGGGCGCAATTACTTCAACTTCAAAACATGCACGGTGAGCCCCCGCGCTTGGCTCCGGCACCGGCTTGGCCGTGATCGGACGGGTGTCGCCGTAATAAACACGATAATCTGTGACAGACCTTTGTCGGCGAGCAGCGCAAACAAAGGTGTCTTCCACGTCAAGTCCGTACCGCGAAAACGGATAATAGCTGGCGCGGTTGGAACGCAGAAGCCCGATCCCTGGCGTGAACCCCACACGCCAGACCTGCGCACACCCCAGACGAAGCACATGCCCAGTCCGGGTTTAAGAAAGGGCCATGCGGCCGCTGCAGGAAAGAACGGAAAATACCGGTCACGGGGCTGCGGCGTGCATCGGTTAGCTTCAGTTTACCTGTGGTTCATCACACAAACAAACAACCCTGAACGCGCGAAAATGGCGTGCCTGTTGACTTTGTCATGCTGATGGCAGAGGTCACTTCGGTAACGATCACTATAGAAGAGGCACGCGCAGTTCAGGTATTATCACAGACATCGAAAGATCACCAAGCCGAGCAGCAAGGGGATCTTGCGTGCACGCATTGAAACGGCTATGACACCAGCGGTAGAGACATGGGCGCGTCCGATCGCGAGCGACGGCGTCTGTCTGACGTCGCGATCTGGGCCCGACTTGGTACGAGTGCAGATCAGCGCTGAAGTACCGGAAAGACCAATCCTGGGGCGTCATGGAGTGGCGGTCGGCTAATCTTGAACCGCGGCGCTCAAGTCGGTGCGAATGGGGCGGCATATGTGTCGGGCATGCGACGGCGTCGCCGAGGTGCGCTGCGCGACGACGGTGACAGCACCCCGTCGTGACCACCCTGCGCGCCCGCGAAGATCGTGCTCGTTCATTGCGGCCCAAAGATCGGTCGCGTGGAAGGGCACGTGCTGACGTCGAACGAGGGTCGAGACGGCTTGTGATTTGGATCAACTGTCATCCCCATCACCAAAAGAGGTCACGACCGGGGCGATGGTCGCGTGGGACCGGATCAACCTCGAGATCGAGCACATTTGGCCCCGCCCCCCCCCCTCTATGTTGGCGTTGCGTTTGGCGGAGATGTCTGACCTTGCGCGCTGTTCGGCTGACGCCCCAGAGGCAAGCGAATCCCTTGCCCGGCAGGAACCAAACCCGCGTGGTGTAAGCTGATAGGGCTGCGCGTGCAGGGCAAGCGGGCCTTCTGGCGAGGCGGGGTGCTCTTCACAGGGTGAACCGTCAAGGAACAGCGCCGGCTAAATGTTCGGATTTGAAGTTTAGTTGGCAAAATGAAGCACGCGGGGGCCGCCCCGCTCTGGCAAAGCGCGTGGGTGGGGTAATGGTGCCTTGGCAACAAGATGAGGTACCCAATGCAAATTGAAACGCCCGGACCTGTCGAGGCTGAATGGGCCCGAATAACCATCGCCCATCGAAGAGATATCGAAAAGAAGCCCGCAGGCGATGTTTCGTGCTGGTCGAATCCACGAAGCCCCGCGAGAACGAAGGCCCAGACTGGTGATCCCTGCCTAAGTTTGCGACGCTGATGCATCACTTATGGCCACACATGGCGCGGGTGAGTCCTGCCTGCCAATGGACTGACGAACGCGTCAATACTTTGGGTCTGCCAAGTGATGCGGTGAATAACCTGCCCGCCCGAACGCTTTTACTGTGTCCGATCGAGGCGCGTGAGGCGTGACCTACCGGAACTTCGCTGCGTAACCGGCGGCCGACCCGTCAAAGTCTGCCATCGACGAAGACACAAGCCGCCCGTTCGATACCGCCACATCCGGGTGCATGTGTGTTCCGTGCGGGCACGCGACGGCGGGGTGCCTTGGTTGCGGGCCGGACATACCGAGGCGGGCTGTCGATATCTGCGTCTGGCGGGTCCCCATCCGTCCCGGGCGTAATTTGCGAGCTTGGATAAGAATGCACAAATGAGCGCCTGGCCCTGATCTCGTCGGCCTTCCTGCCACAAACTCCATCAGAAATCGGGACGATCAGCCGATCTTTTTGATCGCCTATCGCCACAAACATGATAACCTGCTGGTGGGAAGTGACGCCGGATTGTTGAACCTCTCGCTTATGGGCGGCGATCTGGGAAGATGCAGATTTTCAAACCGACGACATCACGGCATACCGATACGTTGCGCTGCTCAAAGGGCGAATATTCACCAACCCGGATGAGCCTGGTCGGTCGGACCCACGCGATCAATTGCCTTGAAAGATATCTTGGGCCTTGCCCAAGCCCGGCTGACGGAAGTGCGTCCGGGCAATGCAGAGTATCCTGACGAAGCCCGCGTGCGGTAATTTGCTGTTCCGCGACCCCGATCCTCCGCGTGTTGCCGTTTCGACGACGAGAGGACGACCGTCCCGTACCGTCAAACGACCGGTCTGGGTCGCAATCCATGGCGGAGCCTTGGCCATCACAAGCTGATCTTGCTTGACAGATCAACGCCCGATACCCGTTCTGGGCTGGACGCATATGAACCTAGCATCGTGGGCACGCGGCCCGATCACCGCAGGGATAAGTGCAATGCTGCTGGAGAATCACACAACGCCCTGACGGACCCCGAAATGAATTCGAGAAGCGCCTGTTAAGGGTTTTGAATCGCATATTCGCCCTCTTACTCGGGATATCGCCGAAGGCTGATGAACAGGGGCCAAAAGCTGACGAGGCTGCAGGGCAAGTGGGACGTTGGTGAAAGCCCGGCGCGCTTGAGATACCGACTGCCATCGGCATCTCTGACCGCAAGAGCAATTTTGGACGGTTTAGTGCCCTCGCTGCGTATCTCGGCGAGACGACGCATAGCGAGACCGGGTGCAACGACAGCAGCCGCGGCGTGTGCAGTGATGGGTTTGCAGGCATCTCATCGGCAACGGTATCCTGACGGTCGAAAACCATGACCGGGCCGCCGTGCGCGGCCGAGCCTGAGGGCAAAACAAGGCGGTTGGCGCTGCAAGCTGCGCCCTTGCATCCTGATCGCCTGCTGACCGTAAGGGGGGCGACATCGTAAAAGATATCGGTCTTCAAGCCCGCTCGGATGAAATTTCTGAGCGGGCCACCATGAACGGACCCAAGGACACCATGACATCCTCCGCCGGCGCCTTCGGGCAATCAAAAACCCAAGAATAAATCAGCTCGCGGCTTTTATGCGTGCAGGCCCTTGTTCCCGATGGAACAATTCCCGCAGAGCCTTGAACACAGGTCACGCAAAGAAGAGTTCCTCGAGCACCGCGGTGGCGCGACCTATGAACGTCAGGAAAGATTGACGGCGACATCGGCATTTGCGGAATTGCTGGAGACCCGCCGTGAACTATCAGCGGCGATTGAAAACCAGATGACGGACCGTGCCTTGGTTGCCAAATGGCCATCGCGCGCATTGACCCTACTGGCGTCGCTCTTCGCGCCTGCCTGGCGCAGAGCTGCGCGAGCCAGGAAACCCCGGCCCAGGTGTGATCACATGAATATGTCGACGTGCCCGCGCCTTCTTGAGGCGGCGACGAGCCAAAGTTCTGAACGCGTTCTGGATCACATGCCCGAGAGGCGACGCCCCGAAGCATTCTGACTGGTCGCTACCGTCCCTGACCGGTGCGAACCGGCAGCCCTGCGAACTTTAAACTTAAGAAAGTTGTGACGGACCGACCGCTGCCGTCCTGTTGTATATCCCGAGGACCTGTATGTACAGGTGGCGCCAGATAAAAAACGCAACCAGGCTTGTCGAACAGAGCCAGCTCCCTCGGATTTGCCTTCAGGCCACTCTGAATGTACTTTTTACAAACAGGGCAGAACCCGTCACCCCCGTTAAGTAGGCGCACGATGCCTTGCGACCATAGGGGTATCTTAGCTTGCCGTCGGCGTTTCTCACAAGCGACTAGTCGTTCAGGCTTCTTCGGCAGCAGCAATAGATCTCCTCATCGGGGGGGGTAACCAATGCGGCTGGCATGACCACGGTCGATCCCATCTGATCTAGATAGGGTCATGACCTCCCGTCCCGCGCTGATGTTTTCGACGGCCACATAAGGCGGGCAGCAGGGTGCTTCGCCGAAAAGTGGTGAATGCGACCCGACAGAGGTCATCGGTCCGGCACATCGCGCGGGTGCCGGGCCGCCCCACATAACGGGCAAGCGCATAGCAGATTTATCGCCGCGGCGCAGTGCCGTTGTAAGATCGTAATCGCGAATATAACCCCAGACCGCTAGCGCATCGCTGACCGACCCACCGGGGAATCAGGATACCCGTCGGTTGGGGCCTCGAGCGCGGTGATCTGTTTTCGATCCGTTCGGCTCGCCCGCCATATATGCCGCCTCAGCAACACCCGCGCCCCACTTTTTTCGACGTACCGTGAGGTGTCAGACGCGGGGCAGGGGTAGTGCAGTTGTCTATGGGCGGGCCGCCGGGCGGGCGCGGTCGGCTGAAAGCCGGCGGCCTGGTCGCCCGAGGGCGTGTCCGGCTCTGTCAGGCGGGTGCGGGGGGAGAAGCGCGGGGAAGCGTAACCGTCGCCAGATCGCCCCAGAACAACATACCGGCCCAGCTCCAAAGCTGAACATCAGGACGCCGCCAAGGACCTCGGCGCGGCGGGTGGACGTTTTTGGAGAAAGTTCGCGCAGCGGTTTTCCAATTGGCTCTTGGCGGCTTCGACGTGACCTGGTGTCCTGCTGCGATATCGGCGTTAGAGGGCAATCGGCGCGCATGCATCCGGCGTGGGGTGTCCACCATTGATCCCTTCATCCCACCTGTCACGCATCTGCAGCACGGCGCCCGCAGTCGGCCAACGTCAAGCCGTTTCTTTCCGATGGCGGGCACCCTCGCGGCCTCGCGAAGCTCGCTCCTGGCTGATCGCAAGGATAAAAACCATACCGCTGGCAGTGAGATCAATCGCGAGGCGCCGCCCAGGCGGATATAAGTTAACGCGCAATATTTGATAACGCAGTCCGCGCTGAAATCGGCGTGTAGGTCGTCTCGTCGTGGGCCATGGCAAGCACGTCCCGGGCTGCGCGGCCAGCGTAGCTGCCACGTGAGCAGCACCTCTACCACGCGTGATGGGTAGAGGCCTGATTGCCGCGGACTTCGACGCTGCTGCCGTCCAGTTCGGGCAGCAACGACCGAGGCTGACAAACTCGCCGGCGCACGTTACGACAAGCGGGGCTACAGACAGTGCGCAACCACGCGTGATCAGCCCCGCAAGCCGTACGCTGTTCCGAAAACTCAACTATCGCGCTTCCAACCGTCGGGTTCGACGCAAGGCACGCATCCCGGCTTAGGACGGTGCCCTCGACAAAGGCGTCGCTCCTCAATGGCGGCTGGGTGGCGACTAGCCTCCAGCCCCGACAGCCTGCGATTTCGGCGCAAGCACGCGAGAACACACAGCGCCCCGACCGGCCACCCTGACAGCCCGCCGTGGCCTCTTGCTCGCTTAGATCGCGAACTGCCGCACGCGGCCACAATCCCGCCGATGCCCTGGCCGAGAGGGTGATTCATGTGCGCCGCCCAGGCGACCTTGGTAACCGTACGGTCTCGGCCAGATGTTGTTCCAGTCCGCACGAGCAGCAAGAGCGGCCGCCGTTCACCAGCTCGACATGGCGATAATGCCACGGCCCCCAACGACATCGCCCAGCACCAACCGGCCCGGGCGCGGCGCACCGCTGGAAACAACGCACATATAGGACCAGAATATAAAATGCGACGGACACTGCGAGCAAAATCGATCGCTGCAAATGCTGACACGCGCCGTTGTCATCCAGCAAAAGACACCCAAGAAGTTAGATCCCGATCGCCACAGGCCAACACCCAAGCGCTGTGCCCGAAAACGTGTCGAAGCCGAGCCCAATGTCCAAGCCGCGGGCGAGCGAAATGCCACGCTGCTGATGTTCGAATTTTCGCCGTCGCGCGCCATATAGCCCCTCGTTTCCTTTTAACTAGAATGTTTGCAGAACTGACGATACCAAGCGCTTGCTTGATGTTCTGAAGGTATATGCGGCATGACCCAACCACCTGATGACCGCTCCCATCCTGCCAACCCGGACAGCTCATCGCCCGGCGTGACGCGCCAGCCTTCCGCGCTTGGCTTGCCACGTTGAGAGAACGGTGCCCGACACGGGCTGCGCGTGGATGTTATGGCACTGGGTCCAAGGGGAAAATCTGGATCGTGAATTAAATCGCAGTCCTGCGCCGATTATGGTCGGACAGCAATGGGCTGCCACCTGGAATGGGCAGACGGTTTTGGCTGGATGCCGATTTCGACACTTGACCTTTGTGACCCTCCGAGAAACGGGTTGTTTATCGGCGCAGCACGGTGCAGAGCTGGGTTGGCATGTGCCCTGAAAATCGACTTGCGGCGGCGGCGCCGTAAGAAAATGACGCATCTCTTGCCACGCAACGCCGCACGGCGGTGCATGTGTTTGCGCGACCCCATGCGATGCGCAATGGGATAGGCGCCGTTCTAGCGTTCCAAATGGAAAAATATCCCGGGGAACCGGCGCCCAAGCGCGTGGGGCTGGCCCCCGCCGGAAGTGCAAGCTTACTAGCGCTTGCTTTTGCTGCCTTGCCCGGCGCCGATGCGATTGGCGGCCATGATCTCTTCCTGCATTTCGACGGCTCATCCGGGTGAAATCCAATCGGAATTCAAAATCCCGCCTCTGCTTGATGAACACCCGTACATGCCCTTACGGTCGACCGATCGCACGGTTTGGCTTCAATGTCGCGTCTGTGTCAAACGCCCCAATGAAGGTTCCCGCAACTGGTCAGTCCCGTACCGCGCACGATCAAATGGCAATTTCTGCGTTTTCGCTATGGCGACAAATCTGATTTGCGGACTAGGGCTTTGCATCCCTTCAGGGGCGCTAGATCGACCGCAGTGCCGCCTTAGCTCAGCTTGGTACGAGCGCCTGGAATTGTGGATCAGAGGTCCCTGTTCGAGACCAGAGTGACCACACCACCCCCCAAAAAAATAACCCATAACGCCTTGCGCCACGCGTGTCAAGCTCTTTGCTGAGCGGACCTCAGATCATTGCGTTTCTAGTGGTTCGGAAGATTATTAATCTTCACGCGTGACGCAGTTCGCCCAGTCCATTCGTCAAATGATCCAGAATACAATTCGTCTTCCGCTCACAACGCAACCAGTCGGGACTTGGGTGAACGTCACACTGCTTGTGCGCCACGCGGCAGGGTAAACAGACCGTCCGGAAATCGGCGGCTCGCTGTTCGAGAAGCGGAGACAAGTAGCCGATCGATTAGAAGGCCGAAATCAGTGTGGCGTAAATACCGTCACCAAGCCGCTCCGCAGGAATTTGATTTCGCAGCGCGGACGGCTCAGTCCATGTCGCCACCGTCCAAATTAAGTTACACACGACAACCCCACCCCCGCCTTGATAAGGCCGCTGCGGCGGGATGTGCCAGAGGATGCGAACCTCGTCGCGCAACACGGCTTGCGTGCTGAGCAAGGTTCGTGCGTGTCAATGGCAAGGTCGTAACCCGATCCGCGGTCAGCCGCGCCGAGGAAGCCAAAAATTACCGTGGCATGTGGAAATGGCCGAAGACTAGCCATATCCTTGCCGAAGAGACCCGTAAATGTGGTCTTCGAAAGATGCGACCTGATTGTGTATCAACAAGCCGCTGGCATTTTGTGCAACCCGCGCACCGGCAGTCCCTCCGGCACGCTGTACAATGCGGCTGCTGGCCCATGCGGTATGATCTTTCAGGGGTGGGGGCTGAAGCGCCCGCAATTTGGTGCACGCCGGATCGACAAGGAACAACCTCGGCCCCTTTGTCCGTCGCCAAAATCCGACGCGGCGCACCACGGGCTGGCCAAACAGTCGAAAAACACACGGTTGAAGCGCTACTATCAAGCGTTGGTCTACCGGCGTTCCCGAAGTGCAACGACCCCGCACTGCGCGGCGTGAAGTGGGACCAGTTGAGCCTCGGCAATATCCTTAGCTCAGACGACGCAGTTGGCCCGCACCGCACCGACCGGCAACGGCAGGCTGGTTTTTCCAAGGGGCGTCACGGCCGTTACGCGCGACGCACCGTGGCCGCCTGATCACCTGAGATTAGCGTTTTAATGGAGTGCTGCTAAGACGGGGGCACGCATCTCAAAATTCCGGTCATGTGCCTAGCCGTCATGGCGCTAGTGGGTGATCCGACCTATGCGGCAAAAACGTCGAGCGGCCCAAAAGGCGCGGTTTCGGACGCTGCATGCCGACGCCACATCCGCAGCTTTCTCGACAAGCGCCTGCCGCGCCTGTTCTGTCGATCACCCCCGTGACAGGGGACCAACGTTCGGTTCGAAGCCCCCGCTGCCGGCTGACCTGCCAACCTGCTAACAGCGCCGTGGGCACGAGCAACAACTTGAATGCCCAGTGTGTGTGAACGACCTGTAGCAATATACGGTACTTTTAAGGTTTTTGGGCCCAATACGCCCTGCCTCGTTAGCTGTACCTTGAAACAGAGCGGGGCGCTCTCCATATCTAGTTAATCCACTAACATGGGGCCCCCGAAGTGGGAAAGGGACACAAGATGGCTAATATGCAAATCTGCGCAGCACCAACACCGGAAGCGGATTAAAACCGCTACAGCAGGAAATCCGCAAGTTCCCCCTGTTGGACCCCATAAAGAATACATGCTCGCCAAACGTGTGGAAGAGCAAGATCAAAGCGCACACCATAAGGCACCTCACACCTAAGGCTCGCGCGAAAAAATCGCCATGGGTATCGCGCTACGGCCTGCCCAGCCGAAAGTGATTTCAGAAGCGAACGGCGGTAATGCAGCTGTTAAACGTTTGGACCTGAAAAGGCTTCCGTCTGCTCCCTATGCGATGTGCTGGATCCGTGCATCTTATTCAAATACTATCTGGCTCGTGGCTTGGCAAACCGGGCACTATCGTCGGCCAAGACAGAAATTGTTCTTTAACTCTGCCGGGTAAGGCCAAGACCGCATCGGCGCGTTGGAGAGGGTGATCTTCAAGCCCCGACAACGTCACCCGCATTGCCCACTGACCCTCGGGTAACCGAGCCCGAAGTGATGCTCTAGAATCGGCTAATGTCCGGCGGTGCACGCCGTCGTCGGTGAATGCCACAGTCGGTGTACGAAGGAAGGGACGATGCAGGGCGAGGACTGGTTTGGAGGATGAAGATGCTGCCCAGGCCACGATTACGAAGACTGAACGAGCTGGAAAACCCCGGAAATGCTGCCAGGCCGCTGATGTTGAAAGTGACCGCGCGCAAAGGGACACTGACCCATACGGCGTCGTCCGCAAGAACGGCTCCCGCTGGAGACTGAGTGCCAGTAGACGTCAGCCTGCAGCGTATCCGCCAGAATTCGAGTGCGCGCATTTGGAAAGTGCAAAAACGTAAGGCGTGACCTTCGCCCGCGAAAAAGGTGCGCATGGCGACAGCTTGACCGTAATACACGTTGATTGTCCGATCCGCTCGCAAAGCGTTTTTACGCTTTGCCGGGATTTTTTTTATTCATCGCCGTTCCTCCCGATCGAAAGCCCGTAACCGTGAATCGCTATCGGGTGCACCGTCCGCCGCTGACCTAACCTATAAGAGGGTCAATCTAAAGGTGATCAGGCCGGAGGGGTTGGCAAAAGACGCGGCTGTCAGCGAACAGTTCGAAGCGTCGATCAATGACGAGCTGGCCCGCCTGAAATCAACTGAAAACCACGACCGAGGGCGAAAGCCGCACCGATTGTGCGAATGCGAAAACAATCCCCGGAAGGCGCGCCGCGCAGCGCTACCGGGCGCAAGCCTGCATGATGTTGTGCGAACGCGACGGAAGTGCGCAAGCACGTGGGCGGCGATCAACACCGGCCTGCCGGCAGCAAAGGAAAGCAACTGAAAGTAAGCCAGAAAAATAACGGACCGCTGTATAGCATCCGCCCCGTTCCGCTTCCAGAGGTCTTAAATCCCTCGCCGAAGGCACTAAAACCTGGCCGGTCGTTGATTCAGTCCTCAATTGCTTCCAATTCATCGATAAGCCCGAAACATCGACAAGCCCTATCCCAGAACGCGGGGTTCAGAGGCGTCCAACCCGAAAGGGGCCAGAAAAAGCTCCTTGTTGAGCTCGACCCACCGGCTTTCAACATGTCGAAATACTTGTCCTCGAACCCGGGCTCGCCTTCTTCATACACAGCAAAAAGCGCGTTCACCAAGCCGTCGCCAAAGCGTAGGCATAGACGTAAAAGGCCGAGGCACGAAGTGGGGATATATGCCCCAGCAAGGTTCCTAGCCGTCCATATACCGAAACACCGGCCCAAGACTTGTCGGCCTGAAACCGACATCCATAGGGAAGATGTCATCTGGCCGCCAGCTCCCGCCACGACGGCGTCATGCAGTTGCATCGAAAT
>Ga0163217_1050299_pt1 | contig 10740 bp, 12 predicted proteins | sample SynspAceP_FD_185933 | JGI IMG/M metagenome (GOLD analysis project Ga0163217, IMG submission 185933) | Saline lake microbial communities from Ace Lake in Antarctica - Synechococcus sp. Ace-P (PacBio error correction) | ecosystem: Environmental > Aquatic > Non-marine Saline and Alkaline > Saline ...
TATATATATATATCAAATGCGCTGCGCCAGATCTGTAGCTCGGTCGAGCGCTAGTTTGGTCGTGCCCGGCTTGGGATCATGGGTAACCAAATCAAATGTTCGGCCGTTTGGAATTGAAATTTTCCTGGGCCATTTCCAGAATTGCCAACCTCCCGCCCCCCTGGGCCTTTTTTAAAAACGGTGGGGGCTTGAGTTTCCCGGGGCAATCCGGTGGGGGGGTGATGAAATTTTTCCGACCAGCTTTCGGTTGGGCCCGCCATAGGGGTTTTTTTAGGTTTCCCCCTCGCCCATCCCTGTTCCATTCTTTTGCCCCCCCCTCCCAAAAAAAAAATTCCGTTTCCTAAAAATCTCGGCGAGCAACGTTACTTGCTTGATTTACTTATAGAATAAGAAATGTTGGGATTTGCGTCGGGAGTTTACAAGACCCGCTCAGAGAATTCATTAAAACGGGCCACCCGAACGCCTATTCCGGGCTCGGCGCCTCGCCGGCCGCTAGGACGCACGGGAACCCAGTAAGACCAGCCCTCGGCGCGTCCAGTTCGCCGGCGTCGGTGCTAGGCCACAGGAACCAGCCTTGCCGATCCACTGGACCACGCTCGGTGTCCGAGCCACCTCCACCGGGAACCCATCTAAAGGGACCCAGATCCTGGGGACTGGGGCTCTGCACGGGGCTCTGGTCCTTTGTGGTCCCTATGAATTTCTGTCACACGCGTGGAACGTCCTCGCAGGTAGTCGGAAACGCTAGGATACGTCGAGCACCCCCCGCGCTCACTGCGCCATAGACGTTGGGCGACGGGGACGCTACGAACCCCATCCCTGCGAGCTGCAGGCTCTCACCTTTGTCCAGTCTTCAGCATGTTCAGACCGGCATTGGGTGCAAGCGTGCTGCTCCAAGGGCCCCCCTCGGCAACCGTGGATCCCGCGACCAGCTGTCCGGGGCCGATATAGAACAATGACCCGTGCCATCCGCTCATCCATCCGCCGATCTCCGCTTGAGCCGCACTGGGTCCAGACCCACGATCCAAATGCTGTGCGTCAGGTATATTTTTTGGTTCTCGATCCAGCCGCCCGGACGATCCGGTCTGGGCTCTTGAGGCAGTAGCAGTCGGAGCTGCTGACCGGACAGTCTCTGCGCACAGCGCACACCCTCGGCAATGCCATTGGCATGCGAGACACATCCACCACTCTGTCCACGAAGCCCGTCCACGTTCGTCATCCGTAACAGGCTCGTACGCCAAGGTTGTCACAGACTGCACACTGCAAGGCGAGAGCGAGAAACACTGCTTTCAGGAGCTCGACTACACTGGGCTCATTCGAATCCAATGTCGTGACCCGCGCGCTGGGATCGTGCGCGATCCATTATGAGCGCACATTTCACGTGGAGACTCTCTAAAGCTTCACCGCGCATCTCCCATATTAGCTCACAACTTGTCACTAGCCCTGGCGGGCTCGAGGCCGGTTTTTTCAACAGGCCCGAATCAAGCCATTTGAGAAGCTTGAGCGATGGAGAAGGGACCCGAAAGTAGGCATTCCGCCGAGTTGGGATTGGGCGGAGGAAGCCGAAGCAGGCTTACTTCGCCACATGTCTTCTGCAGGAGCGTTTATGTAGTGCGCCGTCCTGACACGGCACAGTACTTTGTCAGAACCCTTGATCGCTCACGGCGTATACGCCGTTCTACGACACCATGCTCGTCGTACTCAGAGAGAAGCGCGCGCAGGTATGAGTCAAGACGTATCGTATCTCTACGATAACTGATATCGTGTGTTGCGACGTACCGCGATGCCGACGCGAGTAGATGGTGTGTGATATGTTGGCACCGCTCCCTCTATGTCTGATCTCAGTGCGGGCAGTGAATAGCTGCGACTGCGAGGAAGAAGCACATCACGTTCGAGTAGCGTATATCTGAGGCATCTCGCTCTTGTGCATTCAGACGAGCGGCAACATCTCGCTGCGACATTGAGCGAGGAGGAACGGATTGGCCGAGAGAGATGTTAGATCGGATTGTTCAACCGGCCAGCCGAAGCGATACCAAGTGCACACGTCCGTCAAGAGCGAGGGCGAGCCCACCTGCATGCAGATGACGCCAGTGGTTCTCAAGTGGCGTTATCCGTGGATGCCGCCAGCTGTTGGAGCGAAGATTTTATGGGCTGTCAACCCCGACGAGCGCTCAGGCGCACAGACAGTGTTGTTTTTGCCGCGCGAAGACGCTCACACCGAGCGAAAGATGAAAAACCTCCACCATACGCAGTATCCGAAGCAGGCCCGAAGCATCAGACCAATCGAATAGGCCTGTTATAACATGCGCAGACCAGCAGAAGCGGGGTTAACCACTCCGGCTAACGCGCGCAGGGCAACTGTGTTGTTTCCAAATCGTCGATCAGTGAGCGCGCTGTACCGACCCCCATGCTCGACGAAGATGACCGGGGCGTCCGCAGTGTTCCACGAGAATAGGCCTTTTTGAGCATACCAGCGGGGACACGATTGGTCCCGGAGAGAGCGAGGATTCAAAGTCATCGGTCGACCCCAGCCCGACATTTCGAACCGCACGAGACATGGTCCAGGACGCCAAAGAATGCACAGCATCGCCGACCAAGAACGCTTCCGTCCTTAGACAACCTCGCCTCTCGATGGAGAGCCCAAGCGTCTGAGGCAGAGGTACGAAGCGAGGGGCGAGAGAGCCCGGTGAAGAGCGCAGCTGCAAATCGAGAGCTAGCAACCGTAGCGTCCCTACAAGGCGGTCCGCGTCGACGTACGGTTCAAGGAACGCGGCTCCGACCCCTGTGAGCTTCGAGACCGGTACGGGCAGAAGACCAGGACGACAGAGTGACCGCGTGAACAGAATCCGCACTGGAAGACCTTCTTGGTCCTCATCATCATCCTGATTATAGAAATAAATCCATCCGTTTGGCAAAGTAGCCCTCGCAGACGCAACCATCAGAGTCCATACGGGCACCGTTGCTGATGACGCGATGTGACCGGATACTCTCGCGAACGGGGAGGAATGTGACGTTTGGAGGAATTCTTCAACGGTGTCACGAGAGTGGAAGAGTGCCGTAGTCCATGTTCGTTCCTTTCGAAGTCAAGTAGCCGTCGAGCGCCGAAGCAATCAAGTTCCGCCAGCCTGTGGCTGAGTGTAAAGATGATGCTGATGCCCGGTCCCCGAGAGTTGCCTTATGATGTGAGGGCAACGGCCTGGATTGGTCACAAAGGGCTAGAGGCCGCGGAAAGCATGGTGATGAGGCAACACGGGCATACTGGGCCTCGTAGGCTTCAAGAATTCGGCTCAACGCCAACGCGAACGTCGGCCGCCTAAAAGCCTGACCGGTGCTGGAAAGTCGTCCCTCCCTGCGCCACCGCCAAGGATCGTGTCCTTCGACACACCGAAACGAACAGGAAACTTGTTCAACAGAGCGTAAAATATTTTTACAGAGGTACGCAGTCCATAAACGATAGCTGCCAGTTGTGGGCAACGCACACAAAAATGTTCGCCGCTGCCATGTGGGGCATCGGGGGCGGCCAGTCTTGTGAACGTCACTTGATACAAGGAAAAACTTCTTAAGACGGCAGCAGGATCGCGGCGGAATTCACGAGATTCCATGCTCAGCCTGTGTAAACCCTTGAGAGAGGTTCGTTGACAGAATTAGCAAGTGATGGAAGTATGCAGCCGCCCCTAATGCAGGTCTGCCTACCAATGAGATGTCTGATGGTTGGCAAGGATGCGGCAAAGCTTGGGGATTATCAGCGCAATTTAAAACGAAGCATAATCAATACATAGCCCATATACATGGCGGAGACGAAGGGATTTCGAACCCTCCGAGACCTTCGGGCCTACTCCTTTAGCGAGGGGAGACGCCTTCGACGCACTCGGCCACGTCGTCCGCTTGACGTGTATGCGGTGCAAAACTATGAATTTCTTGGCAATGCTTTTTGTTCAGAATGTCGCGAAAATCCTAAGTCCACTGATTTGTTGCAGGCATTTTTCCCGCCGTTTTTCGCACCTTTTCACAGCCGCTTTTCCCGTGCAATCCGTTGCAAAAGTCCGCGCAGGGCGAAACCTGCTTTGTTCTACTAACTTGGCTTGCAATTTTTTTATTTCGCATTGCCTTTTTTATATGTGCATTTTAATGCCCCTATTAGATCTCCTCGAAATCTGGCCTGTACAGCTGCCGATAGACCGCGATCGCGCCCCCAGCGAGATCGGGGTTTTTTCTTGCCTTACCGCCCTATTTGCGGCCGCGGCGCCGAGATCTCGCAATCGTTCCCGCCTTGGTCTGCATTCGCTTTTGGCGCGCAGAATTGAGTGCTCGGGTCGCCAGGATCCGCAGCTCGGCGGAGGGTTTTGCCGGCCGGCGTGTCGAGATCGGTGTCGGCGCGAGCAGCTTCGGCCGGGATCGTCGTCGCGCAACTTGCAATATTACAAGTTTTCCCAAAGCAGCCCATCAAGAGCACGGGAAAGATGCAAGGACAATCGGCGCATCGCGCACCCCTGTCAATTGCAAGTTTCTTTCGGCATCCGCTCGATGGCCGCCGGTCGCCTGGTCCGCGGCATTCACAGGCCCGCCCCCTTGGCGCGCGCAACGGCAACAATCGGACCGGCAAGGCGCGCCTGCGCCCGCGCGCTTCAACGGCGGTGATCGAGCGACGGCAGCGCTGCGGCAGGCGCTCAGCCTCCGAGCGCGCCGTTCGCGACGACGAGGATTCCAGGACATAAGCCCCACGAGCAGCAAAGCGCGGCCAGGAGCGCCAATCAGACCCCAGCGGGCTACGGCCCCCCGCGCGAGCATGTCCAGCGCTGCCCTACGAGCTTTTGATGATCCGGTAGTTTTGACACCGGCAACCCGCGAAACAACGCCGGCCCGACAGCACCAATGAAAGCCCAATAGGCCATAGCCCTCCGAACCAAATCCAGCATTAGGCCGCGCCGAAACTGAATCCCGTGGAGAGCTTGACCAGGAATCCGCCCCGAAGAAGCTTGTCCATCAGCAATCGCGATAAAAGGCCGTTTGGCCCTCGGTCCGCCACCTTTGAGCTTCAGAGCGCGTCAGGACGTATCGGTGTCAGACACGGCAAAGCTGCGCCAGGACAAACAAATCACCGAAAATATCAGAGGAATCTCGATCATGCTAAACCCGCCATCATGCGACAGCCCGATCAGAGCAAAGCGCGTAATCCTCCCCCGGCGCAGTAACAGCCCGCGCAAAGCCCGATTGCCCGGCCTAATCTGCCACCTAGGTGATTGCCTTACATCCGCCGCGATATCCGCGGCATTCCAAGCCGGAGAGCCAAGTCGAGCTCTCGCCCTGCCCCGCCGACGCCAATAGGACGAATTGTAGCTAGTCGCTTGGTGGTAAGGATCGTATCGAGCGAATGCGAGCAACAGCCGCGGCGGCCAGCGTTCGAGCCCGGCGAGGATAAATGCGGTACGCAGCCGCAGCGCAGGTTAGCGTGAATGCAGCTTCGCGCGCGAGCATCGGCGGTCGCATTGCGGACCTTGGTAATATGGCGATCGCCAGGCTTTACACCCCTTTTGTCTCGCATAGCAGACCGTCCACACCCGACGACATTCGCGGAGTAATGCGGCCACCGCAGCCCTTCCCTTTGCCACAATAAGAGGCACCGCAATCTCGAGAAAGTCCACCCAAGCCTTGAGCGCGACTAGGCTCCGGATCCAGGCCGCTCGAATTCCAGCCGCCGCGCAAACGATCGAACGGCCTGCCCCTCCAGAGATCCGCACGCCCCTGGCGCGCTTGGCGCCTGGTTCGTCAGACTCGAAGCGCCCGTCGATGTTTTGTTCGGGGAGATAGAGATCCTCGGACACGGCCCCCGCGCCCAAAGACAGCCCCAAACATCACCCGCGCCAAAAGCCAAACGCCCCCCGGGAACACTAAGCGCGCGAGATCGCCAACCCCGCCTGCGCTTTGAGTCGATGATTCCGGCCCTGAACAGGCCAGCGATTCAAAACACCAGCGCCGCCCATCCGATCGGCATAGGGATCCCGTCTCGATCTGCAGCACCCCCAAAAGCGCATTGGGCAGGATAAGACCAGACAAGCCCGAGAATAGATTCGACCAACATAGAAAATATGACGCCCCGAGCCCCCCCAACATCCGAATAAAGTTTTCATTTGGCTTTTTCTCCAATGCAAAAGGACCGCCGAGGCCGATCAATAAGGTTTAAAAAATCGAAAGTGACTACCGGCGATCCTGAAACCGCGCCGAGGGCTGCGTATTGTTAAACTCGACCGCCGGGGCAGTAATACAAGTCAGCTCGACGCGCCAGCTCATATTCCCGCGCACGGCCATATAGGTGCAGCGTCCGGATAGTTTGGAGATCGAGGTAGGTCGTTAATGCGGCTGGACCGCGGCACCGCCCATTCGCCATCCGGCATACAAACACAACGCCATCTGTTGGATGATCCCCGTACGCCTCGGATTGCGAGCCGGCAACGTCGCGCTCTTTGTCGCGCCCAGATCCGCAGCCGCGCGGAGCTCGCCCGGCCTTTAAGCCGGACTATTGAGCGTCGTGCACACGCCGCTTTAAAATTCGAATCGGCTGGTCCGATCGGAGGCGCTCGTAATTTTGGATCGCCAGAAACCCCAAGACGCCTGACAGGATCAAACAGAACCGGGCGAGTCAAGTAGAACTAGTTGTTTCAATTTAAGATCACCGATCTGTAAGCCCAAGCAAACCCCGAAAAGCGTCGGTCACGATTCCGCAAAGCCCAAAGTCGTTTGCCACAACGAAAAGAAGTTGGCCGCTCTTTTCGCGCCTCGGCGGGATTTCAATGTTCGGCGAATGTTCGCTATGATGCAGCGCGCGGCTTTCTTCGCGGCCACTCGGCGCAATGGTATGAGTGTTGGCTTGGCGCAAGCTCGAGACGGAATGCTCGAGCTGCCTAATTCGATAACGCATCAAGGCCTCGATTGCGGGCTTAAAATGCTCGCTCACTGCTCAACATCCGACTGACCCGAAGCGGCGCCTTTATTAGATTATTGAAAACAGCACGGCCAGGGCCATCAAGAGCCCCGCCGCAGCTTCTGGAACAGCGTCAGCTTCACGCCTTGGTGAATGACTCGCGCAGGCGCGTGAACCGATCCCAGCGCCGGAATCGACAAAGAGCAAACGACGGCCGTTGAAAGTACCCGGCGATCTAAGGGGATTGCGATCCCACCGCAGGCCCTCGAGCAGCCTGGAGAACATCGTATTGAGGCCCACGACCGGCACGAATAGAGCGCGTCCGGGTGATGCGGGGCTGCCGAACAACCACCAGGCAAAGCGCTTCAGTGACGGGGTGCAGTATTGCGGAGAAAGAGTGGGAGGTATCGCGTGAATCGGGTTGTTAATTCGGCCGGTAGCAGGGAGAGGGAGGTGGAATGAGATATATTATGCGGGGAATAAGAGGCAGGGGAGTGAAGCGGAAAAAGAAGGAAAAAAAAATCCCGGGGGAGCATCATGGCATACCACTCCGAGGCGGTCGTATAAGCGCTCATTAGAAGCCCTCGTAAAATTCCCACGACATCGCCGGGCGTGGCGTCGATCACCGCCCTTGAGCGGCCGCTGCGCGAGTCGGCATCGTCTGCACGATCGCGGGATGGCGAAACACGGAGTTTGCCCCGAGACTTACATTGGATCGTTCTCGATCGTTGCCGGCAGCGGCTCGATCGCGGGCTGCACACGGACACTTTCGAGATAAGGCGAAGCCATCAGGGATTGAATACTTGCCCGTGTCGATCAAGGTCTGTGATTTCCGGTCGACCGCCCCGAGCCCGAGGCAAGGCGATACCGCCCGACAAGGCGCGGGCGTGCCGTCTGGTAAGCCGCGAGCTTTTGTGATTGAACAAGCATAATTCGCCTCAGCCTCGGCCAAGATCGGGCGCGTTCATCTTCCAAACGAGCTCGAAAGCGATCGAGTGTACTGCTCGCGCAAAGCCTGCGGCCATATGTTCCTCGTTATAGGCCCAGCACCCGGCGATTGAGAGAGCCCCGCATTACATTGGCGGCCGACCCTTGTGAGCTATGAGATCCTCGGAATACCCGCATCCATTAACCCCCCCGCCAGAATCACCGAACGATCGCGCCATTGGCCGGCGCTTGAGCGAATATCACTACCCACTGGAACACCCGTCAAATTTTTGGGTAAATTCTCTCGAGGCGCGCCCTCAGACGCGATCAGGCCGGCGAATCGACGGCATCAGGCTTTAAAGCCAACCGGGAACACTTGAACGCGACTTGAAGACCCCAATCAGCAGGACTGTTTACGCGACGCCATAACAACCGCTTGCGCTTAGGGATCGGCCGCCACGCGGCCCGCAAATTGCAAGTGCTGGCGCAGTAATCTTAACATTGCTTAAATCCTCAAGATCATCGTCATAGAGCGACGAATTGCGGTGGCCCAGCTTTTCCAATGTTTTCGGCTTACCACCGAAATGAGGCGCTACACGTGTGATCGGCTTGTCGTCTGTACCTGTGCTAATAGTGCCTTGCGCTCGATCAATCAGTTGCCGCACGCCACGTAGGCTCTTGCCGCCTGCGAGTGGAAACCGCCGTATCGGGGTTAAAGCATCGGGGAGCCTTTCGTCTTTATACATGCGTGGTTGATTTCTTCGTCGGTGAGGGGCTTTCTCAGAGAACCGCCCATTCTGAAATCTTGCCCCGAAGGTACGTCTAAGCCGGAGCCTTTGGCCTATTAAATGCGTTGTGCAGGTTGGCCGCCGACAACAGTACAAGTCAGCGGGCGGTTTGCGTCCGTCGGCAAACTTCTACCATTGATGTAAAGTTTAAGCACGCCCGTCTTTACGTATACGGCGTTTAATGAGAAACCGCCAAGTTTAGGACATTAACCCTGTCGGTGACGGTAGAGAAGCTTGCTCACTACTTGGTCACCCGTAATTGACGTGAGCGATCGCTGAAAGAGCACGACGGTCCACCCGAAGGAACGCCTGGAGGCACCTGTAACATCGTGGAAATATTAAGGTTGCTGGCCCCCGAGGGTCCGCGAATAGTAGAGTACAGGGGATGTGCTACCGGCAGGCTGTTCAACGATCGTTGACTGTAGTGACCGGAAGACGAGAAGCCTGAAATGCACCTCATAAACCCACGTCAAGGAAACTTGCGTCCTCGCGACTCAGGTTAGATCTGGCGTATTATGTTATCCCCCAAACTTCAAGTGCGGTCAACTGCAGCGGCCGTCCTGCGGCCAGCGTGAACCTGGCTTGAATCCAGCACCACGATTGTTGCCCGTAATTCTGAGGGGTTGTTGTCGAAAGAGATCACCCAGAGGAATCACGGGGATGAAATTCTGATGCGGTCGATATCACGAAAGCGGGAAATCGAACGAATGCTTGTATATTTGAACGTATAGAGCTGCTGTCATCATGCCCGATGGGAATAAGAAGGTCCTCGTAAGTCCCGTCAAGCCGCGAGGGGAAATACGAACCGGGAAGACCGAAGTCCGCGGTCTCTATCAGATGGTGCAGTTGAAACGCAGATATCTGTTACAAGGCGTGGACCCGAAGCCGTCCGCTGTCCAGACCGTCGCCCAGAGACCACCGTCTTGTTTCACACGCGACAGATTGGCGCCCACGACCGTTTTGGATTGGAAGACGCTGGACAGGCTTTTCGTAATAACCTGTTCCCTGATCCGTCGAATGTGATATCTTGCCGCACCGGTGGTCGTATATCGTCAGAATTAGGAGGCAGTCTTCAATCACACAGACGGAAGGCATTGCGACCAGTGGTGGTCCGGATCGCGTTGGGGTCGGAACTAACGGTTCAACACTGTAGCGCCTTGGACGGTTTTGTGCCCATAAGCGCCATGCGCGTACCTTTGGTTCCAATCCAGAACCCGTGCAGAGTAAAGCCTAATGAACAGCCCGTCAGACTTTCCGCAACGACTCTTGTGGTGGTTAAGGTTGTATGGCAGCGTTAGTACGCGTAGTTGTTTGGCAAGCGGCCATTCCATGACGATATTTGCGGCCCGAGGGTCGATGACAAGGTTCCCAGCTTGGAAGCGGTAGACCGAGGTCAGCGGGCACGCTGTGAAAAAACAGAACGCAAAACACCTCGGTCGCCAAAAGGGATGATTTGCCCCACACTCGTCTATCGAACGGAATTCAGGTTGCAACAGACAAGGAGAAGCGCCCCGAGTTGCCATTGATCCGGGCTGCATACATGACAGAACGCCGCATCCTCTCGGAAGGCACACACTGGCGAATAATCTGTGATAGATTGCGTGCGCGAGGTCACGGCACCGTAACCTGCCGACCCGCAGGGCGCATTAAAGCAAACACCACAGCCATGTGATTCGGTACCAGAAAGCCAATGTGGGATAGCATAAGCTCCGCTAGCGAGGAATCAATCTCCGCCCAAAGGGGTAAAACCCGAATATCCGCTGCAAAGGGTTTCGCAGGTGCTAAATGGCACCAGTGAGGGGTGAATGACGGATAGTAGAGTGTACCCACTTCGGCTGTGTATCGAACTCTATCGCCGTTAGTGCAAAAGCCGGTTGTAATTGCTCCCGTGAGACTGGCCCTGTTGCCTCCGCCGCCCTGTCGCCCCTTCCCAGGACTCAAACGTCCATTGGTGAAGTCTAAAATAGCAAAAATTGCAGGATAGACTACTGTGTCCTGCAAACCGCACACCTTGCCCGGTTACAGTCTCTTGATCCATGTCCGAATTTATCCGTGGTCCCGCGACGCAGACTAGGCTAAAGTCCTCCTCCAAGATAGGGGTGAAGGCTA
>Ga0163217_1082687_pt1 | contig 10740 bp, 15 predicted proteins | sample SynspAceP_FD_185933 | JGI IMG/M metagenome (GOLD analysis project Ga0163217, IMG submission 185933) | Saline lake microbial communities from Ace Lake in Antarctica - Synechococcus sp. Ace-P (PacBio error correction) | ecosystem: Environmental > Aquatic > Non-marine Saline and Alkaline > Saline ...
AAAGGAAGGAAAAAGAGAAAATGTTTCCCTTCGGGGGTTTTTTTTTTTTTCCAAAAAAAAAATCCTGGGGGGGGGGTGTGGCCCTTTCGGTTTCCCCAACCCCATGGAAAAGGCCAGCCAACCGCTTTTGGCGGCTTGGACCGGTTTTTTAAAAAAATCAGGGTAAAAGCCATCAGGTTCGTTCCCCGCAAAAATAATTTGCCCCGGGTTGGGAGCTGCGGCGAACGCGTTCCCAAGTGGCCGGCAGAACGATTACCCGGTTTTCTTGAGGGTGTATGGGCCCCAAAGCTGAGTGGTTTTTTGAAAAAGTTTCCTGATTGGTGTCACTTCATTTTAACTGCAATATCTTAAATTAATTAGATGTCATAAGTCCAAAGAACATTGGATCAACGAGGTCCAAGAAAGAGCCTAAGCGTGCTTCGTTGAGGCTGACGTAAGAATATTCCTCATCCCTGGCTTGTAGTTTCCTAGCCGGGGGCTAAGAGTCAATACTAATTTCGCGATAATCCTGCATATGTCAATATGTCCGATACTTGTTCCCGGCACCTATGCATATTTTTGCGCCCTTGCAGCCTCAACTTCTGGATCAACGCTGGAATGCGCCCGTGCTTCGCGCCCAGTGTTTGCCTATGTGTGCATCCCGGACGATTGCATAGATATAAATCGCCCAATCGTGTTTATGGCGCGAACCGTGCTGCGGGAGTTTTGATACAGCCCTTGCCATCAAACCAGGAGCCTGTATGCAAATCCTCTGCCACAAGGAAATGGTTTACGCACCACACCTGCCAATGCGCGCCGAGAATCGCCGCCACGTTGAATCGCACCGTCTCAGTACGTTCCGGCGCAGGCGCTGCCGTCGATCTTCACATCGCAACAGGCCTGTAAGGCTTTCTACGAGATCCTGACCTTACGTTAAAGCCAGGTGAGCGATGCAGCTGGTTTGGCGATGAAATACAGGTAACCGTCCTGGGCTGTGGAAAAGGTTCCGGGCCAGAGAACCCGCGATCATAGGACGATCGGTTTGCATCTGCCGTCGGGCAGGCGCTTTGCGAATACGTTGTGCTCATAGTCAGTGGTGGTAAACGCGGACCAGCATCCGCCTCAATCCATCGGAGGCCTCCCTTCTCGTCAGGTCCACGTACACCGATTACACTGGCGCCTCACTTTGCCTGGATCGCGCAGTAGCTGCAGTAGACCACGGCGTACAGTGGCGGCTGTAAACAGCGGGGAGAAATAAAGGTCTTTTCCCCTCGCCGGACAAGGCGATACGTCGGAACAACACCCAGCGCCTTCGGCTTGCCATCGGCGGTCCCTGGTCAAGCAGCGCCGGCTTTCTACTACGACCGGCACAAAATCCGGATCGACAGAGTCTGTGCGGCGCGCTCCAGGCGACGGGATGGCTTTGCCACTGGGCGATATCTCTGACGATGATTCCTCCAGGGGCCGAAACGGATGAAATCGGTTTACAATAAACCGTGCCTTGCTTACCCACCCGGAAGTCGAAGCGCAATCGTTCATTGAACATAAGTGCTCCGGCAGGATCACTTCAGGTGGAAATACTAGGGTTTTGACACTCGATTTCTGGTCAGGTCCGAATGGCTCCACGCTTTGCCCCGCCAGCACGTGGTGTGGCGAACTCCGGCGCGGGGTGTCCAGCGCCCAGATACGCCTCCTTGCCAGTCGGCACATAACGCTTTGAAGCGCTGATAAGCCCTTTTGCAGGGTCGTATATGGCTTGGAACAGCCGGCCTTTGTGGCACCGGGAAGCCCGCGTGACGAGGAATTTGCCGCGGCTCAAGCCGCGGAGTTGGCCGATTCACCAAGGAACGGGATTTTTTTTGCGGCGAAGCGGCGGCCGTCTTGCAAGGATCATCCTCTGAGGTAATCAGGTGATCGAGCGTTTTGCCGCGATGAGTTTTCCGGATTCGCCTGAAATTGTGGCCGCTGCCTGCGGGTTTTCGACCAGTGGCTACTACGACTGGAAGCAAAAGCGCCTGCCCAGTGCCCGCAGCGCGAACAATGAGCGCTTGCTGTGCCGTTATCCACGCGGCTGCATCAGGACAGCTCGGGGCACACTGGGCAGCCGGCCGCACTGCAGGAAAGATCTGACGCGAGGAAGGGCTGACGGCCACCGGAACCGGGTTGCCGCAGCTTGATGGCACGCAGCTGGCCTGCAGGGCCTGGCCGCGCCCGAAACGGCGAGGTCAGCGTGCTCAACCGGCAACTGACGCCGCAGGGCGTTTGCGCAAATCTGTTGGAGCGTGATTTCCAAGCGCCTGAAGCCGGAAACCAAGTGGGTGACCGACATCAACGAGATCAAGACCCAGGCAGGCCAAGCTGTATCCTGTGTGTCGTGCTGACCTGTTTGGATCAGACGCATTGTTGGGCTGGTCCATGCATCACCGGCAGGACCGGCCAGATGGTGATTCAGGGACGTGTGATTGGCGGTTTGGCAGCGTCAGGAGCAGCATCCGCTGATCCTGCTTCCGACCGTGGCAGCCAATTTTCGTAGCGGGTGATACCAGGACTGACCTGGCCGCCCAACGGCCTGCTCTGCTCGAATGTGTGCGGTGGGGCATTGTGGCGACAATGCCGCCTGCGATGCGGTTCCTTTGGTCTGCTTCAAACGCGAACGATCTATTTCGCACAACGTATCCATACACTCGATCCCGCCCAGGTCCGATGTGTTCGAATACATCCAGCGCCGCCACACCCCTCAGGATGCGACGGCGCCGGGTCAACAGGACCAAGAAGTTTTCAGCTCTTTCAAACGTCCCGCGTGATTTCGGGGTAAGAACCCTCCTTAACCCAAACAATGTAAGGGCCGTTGTGACCCATCCTGCAGCGTGGGAACCTGAAATTTGGTCAAGGCGCCGGGTTGTCATGCAGGCAGCTTGGCTGCAAGGAGTTCGACCTTCTCTATATTGGGCGGAGAACTGAGCAAGGTCGCGGCGTTGGCCATCCAAAGGCCGCGGCGATCTGGCCGTTCAGATGTGCCTGGCGACCTGCCTCATCGGCAAAGGCATCGAACCACACCGAACGTCGAAGGGCCAAACTTCAATGCAAACCAGGCAGTGGTGCCCGGACTCAGGTGGGCGTTGGCGAGCGGCCAGTGCGCTGGCCAGGAAGTCGGCAAGCGCAGCCTCTGGCCGGGTTGGGCTTCGAGGCGATACAAACAGGGGCGAGCTAGTCCATACTGAATCCTTTGGGTAAATGGTTTGGTGAAAGCACGCGACGAAGCCTGCAGTCTCAAGTCCTTCATGACAACCATTTATAAGACAAACATGACAACCTTTGATATCATTATTGCCATGAAACTTCATATCTTGTTTGTGATGGCGTGTTTGATCTGGGGGCCTTGCGGCGCTCACTGACACAGTGGGCTTGGCCATGCGATTGTTCGGGCTGCTGCCACAGGCGTTCCCCGCGCACATAGAGCTCACGCCCTGGTGGGCGTGCGGCGTCGCATCCGAACGGCGTCCAGGGCTTGACGGTCCCCCGTGGTTCACTGCGCGTGGTGTGGGCCGGAAACCAAGTCGTGCTCGTGCCCGCGTTTGGTGCAGAAAGAATCCTACCGCTTCAGCTCGGCTCACACGCCCCGACGTGCCCGATTGTCGGTCCCGCCGCGCTACAGCTGTGGTCGCACCGCTGGCGCGCACACTTGGTGCCGCCTGCTCCGGTAGTTTCTTACTTTGCAGAGAGTGGCCTGCTTGATGGGCATCGTGCGACCGACGTCATGGTGCTGGGGCCCGATGTTTCGGCAGCGCTATCCGAAACGTCAAGCTGGACGAGTCCACGCATTGGATGATCGTGAACTCCGACACGCTTCAACTACGCGCGGGTGCCGCTTTTGGGCCCACGTCGACTTTGGCCCTTGCGCAATCATCCGGGAGCGCAGTCCGGCGCTGGCGGCCCTGGTGGCACGCTATTCTGCTTGGTTCGAGGGCACGCAGTTCGCAATGCCGAGTTCGTGATTCCCGACCAGCCTTGCGCATGCCGCACCCTGATGGTCGAGCGCTCGAGAGCTGGGCCAGACCGTCGGCTCGCGACAAGGGGTTTCCCGCTGGCGGCAGGCGGCCAGCGCCGCGGGCCAACAAGCGAAGGGGGGCCCCACCCCCCCGGGGGCACCTTTTTTTGGGGCCCCCCCCCCCCGGGGGGGGGGGGGCGGGCCCCGGGGGCCCCTTGGCAAAGCGTTTTTTGGGCAAGACACCGTTGTCGTAATTTCCAGGACCTGCGCGTGGAGCATGCCGTCGCAATCTCTTGCGCACCGGAAACGCGAGCGTCGACCAAGTCGCCGCACAGGTCGGGTACTCGTATGGGGGCGGACCGCTGCGGGCCCTGGTTTGCGCCGGCAAGCTGGGCCGGGGTGTCAGGGAGTTGCGACGCGGTGGATTGACCAGAGGCGTTTTTTGGTATATGTACGGCTGGAGACCGCCGCGAAACTGACGCAGGCCAACGGCGCATTTGGACCTGATAAAACTACTGGCGCCCACGTATTTGAACTGGTTTTTGGCTAGGGTCTTGTTGCCATTTCGCGCTAACCCATTGAATCTATTTAAGAACAACCGTATCGTTGAAGCTCCTGAACCCAACCAATCGATACGAGCTTTGCAATGCCCCGCATTACTGCTCAGGCGTGAGCACATTGGTCGAAGCTGCGGGAAATTCTGCTGCAAACAAGGCCTCTACAACAGGTGGATCTACGAATGACCGTGGAGGGCATGCCTGTACCGCATGCGCACGGGATGTCTGGAGAGACCTGCCCAAGGCGTTTGGGCTACTGGAATAAATGTCTACAAACGCTTCAATGCAGGAGCCGCAGCGGTACAAGAAGGATTCACCGAAAGAATTGCTTGGCATGTTGGTTCTCCTCTGTTCAAACGGACGGCGCAGCTATCGCGGCGCCAGGCGGGCAGTCGTGCAGGAAGATTTCTCTTCCGCCGCCGTGTCCTGTGGGCGTGTCCTTATCCTGCGACGATCCACAGATCGTCAGCATCACCGCAGGTTTACCAAGAAAACCGCCATTCACCTGCCGCACGCATGTCTGAACGAGCCGGAATGCCTTGGAGCAGGTAGCCGAGAAGACTCACGAACGTAAAATAGAATTGCCGCGACCGACAGGCCTTTCGACGGTTTGCTGAAAAGGCGGCAATTGTCAACCTTGGCCCGGTTGTTCATCGAAGCCACAGAATCGCGGTTCTGGCGGTTCAAGTTCGACGTCGATCCACGAACGCAGCAACGCGATGGCTGCGGGTCAGTTTGTCGGAGAGTTGGCCTGGCGCTCCTTTACGGATTGGCACTCCCGCCATCGGCTGGAGCGATGCGACGGCTGCAGGAATCCGCCCAGGTGCTGTATCCGGATACCGCCCACTTCTGAAAGCGCAGCCAGCCTTTCCCTCGACGATCTCGTAGTGGCACGGCTGGGCGCCGAAGCGATACGAGATTTGGCCGCGGATCGCCATGCTTCCAGTTCGGCGGGCCAGACCTGTCCAAATTCGGAAAGCATGCACGTCGCTATCGCGGCGTTCTACCCCAAATTCCGTACAACATCTCGTCAGTGATCGCAGCAAGGCGGCGACCTCCATGTGTCCCGCAGGCTTCTCCGAACGTCATCGATCGGTCAACAGGCAGAGACAGGCAACGCCAGGTACGGTACGTTCTCGATCATCCAATAGACGTTGAGCCCAGCCCGACCTGCCCCGCGGCCGGGGTCAAATCATCGAGAAGGATGAGGATTGCGGTCAAGGCCTCCTCTCCTGTTCGGAAGTCGGGTCAAGATGGCGGCAGAGCTCGTTCTCTTACCAAGAGTAGCACAGGCTGGGCAGGATCGAAGCGATCAGCCACTCCTTCTCCGTTTTCTTCTGGTATCCACGGAAGAAGTCTCAATGCGGAGCCGGAATATGACGGCGGGCCCGGAGGGGAACAAATCCATGTTTGAAAGGAATTTTCTCCGCAAGGGCTTCTCCGTCCTTGGAATCCAGCGAAGCGCAAACCAGAGATACGTAGAGAACTCGGTGGCTTTTCACAGTGAAGGTCTCCCTCATCGCCATGTTCATGCCCCGTGTAGCGGCGTAGCGTGGTCGGGGCTCGGCAGACGCCGAAGCGATGAGACAACTCCGCTCTCGCCATCTGATCCCTGGCCTGGTCACCTTCGGTCATGAAAAAGCGAGCTGCAATATACCGCGGGGGCCTCACAAACAACAGATGCGGGCCGGCGCATTGCAACTTCACCCACGGCCTGCAGCACGATCGGCATAAGCCGGCTGCCGTACACGGTGGCGGTCGGGGTGGTTGTTACGGTCGTTCCGTATTGATATTGGCCGTCTTTCATAACGACCTCATTTCTCATTGGTTAAAAGGCAGCTTGCAAAACAAATGCCCGCAGCCATGCCGTTTCAAGCACATGGCTGCGGGCCGATCCTTCATGAAAGCATGCACCGCGTTACGCAGTCCGTCTAACAGGCTTCGCCCGTATAATAGATGGCGCCTTGTGCTGACCCTGTCAGAAACGCTCTCAAGCTTTCCTTGCTTTGCAGACGAAGGTTGTAGGAGCAGACCTTGTTTGCCCGCCGGGATCACGCAGGTAAGGCAGCATAGGCACCGGCGGTGACCACGTCTATGGCGCCAAGGTTGGCCCTCGTCAGTGCCGCCTTGCGGCAAAGGCCGGCGGCGTGGGAAGGCATCCACTTCAAGCGCGGGAGTGGCGGCCGCAAAGCCGATCGTCAACGCCGTTTGCTGGAGGCGCTTCACCATTGCCCGGGCGGGCGATGATTGAAAAGCGGCTTTTTCGCGACGATAAAGTACCCATCCGTTTGTTTGAAAGGACCGAGGGTTCTTGATGCCAAGAGCAGCCCAGAGCGGCGTCGTAGAACGGCGACGACTTCTTGAAGGTCCGGCGCGCCCGATAAAGATGTGCGAAAGATGCCCATCGCCAGAAAATGAAGGCAGATGGACATGATTAAATTTCCTTGTGGTTGGCGTTGAATGGGTAGTGGGCGGATCAGTAGTGGAATCACCGTGCGAATCGACCTTGCCCTATGCATCAGGTCGAAGGCCTTGTTGATGTCGTCGGAGGCCCATGGTGTGGGGTGACGAAACGGTGGCGAGATCACTCTCGCCCTTTCATTGCGTCCTCCACCATGCTCGGGAAGTTGAGTGCGGCCCTTGACACCCAGCCGAAAGCCGAGCCCTTCCAGGTGCGACCGTGAATCAACTGGAACGGGTCGCGTCCGAAATTTCTTGCCTGCACCAAGCCACGCCGATGACGATCGACGGCCCCAGCCCCACGATGTGCTGCTATCCAGTGGCCCGAGCGCAATCACGTTGACAGTATGCCGATGCACTCGAAGGTGTTGGATCGACACCAACCAACCGGTCATCTCGATGAGAACCTCGTGGAATCGGCTTGTCGAAGTCCTTCGGGTTAGGCATTCGGTCGCGCCGAAGGTACGGGAGCAGCTCGAAACTTCGCTGGATTGGGTGTCGATGGACGATGATGCGACCCCGCCTTGGGCCCCTGGCGTGCCCCTTTGAAATCGCAGGCGGCCCGATCCGCCGAGGCCGAAGATGGCCACAGAAGTCACCCGGCTGAACCTTGGCCGTGGTTGTGAACAGCGCCGAGCCGGTGGGTCACACCGCAACCAGCAGGCAGACATGCTCGGGATTGGCGTCCGGGTTGATCTTGGCCAGCGGAGACTTCGGCACCACGCGTGTATTCATCAGCTGAAGTCGAGCAGCCCATGTAGTGGTAGATTCGGTCTGGCCGTTGTAGCTGAAGCGGTGGTGCCATCGGGCAATCACGTCCTTGCCCTGGGTGCGCGCACCGCCGACGCACGAGGTTGGTCTTGCCGTCTTGCAGAACAGGCACTCACCTCCGGCGTCACTCGGCGGTTGTACAGCGGGATCACGTGGTCCACCCGGCTTGACCGAGGTCAGCCCAATCGCCGACCTCGACCACGATGCCGGCGCCCTCATGGCCCAGCACCGCCGGGAAACACGAGGCAGCCCTCGCCTTCCGGGTCCCTCGTCCCGAAGGGTGGAAGGCGTCGGTATGGCAAACGCCGGTTATTCGTGATCCTGAACAAGCACCTTGCCCTTGCGCGGCGGGCCTCGACAGTCGATCTCGACGATTTTCCAGTGGCTTTCCATGGGGGCCCGAAGGCAACTGCTGCACGTGATTTCATGATGTCGCCTTCCTTTTTACTAGCTAACTAAATTTTCCCTCACCGAGGGCACACCTGGGTTGTCCTCTAACCGCAGGTAGGAGCGGAACGATGGAGATGGTCTCCAGTCAATGGACTTGTTTCTGCGAATCGCTCCTGATTTCGCTACTGGGAAACTCCTTCCCGTAGATAGCTCTCCATAAACCGTTGCCATCAAATCCGTTGTCAGCCCCACGAAAACAGCTGCCAGCTTGCTGAAGAATTGCAGGGCATTCAGCCACCTGCAATCGAGCGCTTGCTTTTTTCTTCCGGGCCATGGTGGCAGCACTCACCGCTTTTCACTCCCAGATAAGCGGGGCCTGACGCCGAAAGAGACAGGCCCTCAAACTTCATTAAGAATTCCCTGCACGGAGGCGTTGGGCGCAGACGGATCTCTTATCTCCACGTCAGCCGAGCTGCTCAATTGCGAAGGCGATAGCTCGAGCGACCGATTCGGCGGGAATTGCATGCTTGGTAGAAGTCACCCACGAATCGCGGCTCTGTTGGTGGGTTGCTGCCGAAATTTCAGTTCGGAGTCCAACGTGCGCCACCGTTCGATAGTCGTGGTGCGGATGCTGCACCGACTTCGTGACGCAGTCCTTCGGAGATATGCCCGCACAGCAAACTTGGTGCCGCTGGTACACGGTGCCACCTGGGCTGAACACTCTTTCAGGCCTGCAACCTATGCGATGTTGAATGAAGTGACCACTTTTTGTTTTCTGGAAACCTGGCATGCACAGCCGCGACTCCGTACAGCAGACCCTTGATGTTGATATCGATCATGCGATCCCACTCGTCAGTGCGAGTATCGCTGAGCCGGTGCAATCGCCATCAGTCCGGCATTTGTTGATCAGTACGATCAATGCGACCGTAGGTTGTCCCCACGGCACTTGAATGACGTTTTGAACCATCTTCCTGAGAGGTAACATCGGTTGATATCGCGATTTGCCTGAACCACCGTGCATTGGGGGTCAGGCTAGCCACCAATGCGGTCGAGAGTTTATCTATGGCGACGTGGCAGCAGCACTACGCGAGGCGCCAAGCGCAGCAAGGTGGCGTGCAAGTAAACCCCCCTCCCAGCCGCTACTTGGCAACCGGTGGATAAACGACAACTTTTCCAGAAATGTTTTATTGCCATGCTGAGACACCTCGTCGGGCGGTTTGTTTTACTTCGCATGGTTTGGTTAACCTGGCAGTGCGCAAACTTTAGACCATGAATTGATATCAATAAATGGAAATGGATTGGGATTATGCTATTTTCCTGAAAATGGAATAATACGGGGGGGGGGGGGGGGCAACATGCTTAACCGCATGGAATGGTTGGATTTTTTTTTTGCACAGCAGCAGAGGCAGGGTAAGCCTTCCGCGAAGCGGCAACTCGATTAGCGATCTCCCACCAAGGGGTGACCTCGAGCCATTCAAGCACTGGAAGCCTGAGAATTGGCGAATGCACTGTTTCCACCGCAATACCCGCCAGGTGGAGCAATCACAATTGCTTTCGGTCAGGATTACGCCAAAGAATGCCAGGTCAGCTCTGGATCATTTCGATACGCTATTCCGTCGCACAGGACGGAGCCTGAGCTGTCCAGGTAGGGTGGGGAATTACCGGCGCCACATGCTATTGGCAGGCGCTTCCTAATACCGTTTTTTCCTTCAGCCGCCTGGCCGCTGCATCAATCCTGACCCTGCAATTCGATCTCGACGCTGGAAGATCAGATGACTGATGCCGTTTGAAGCGCATATCGATATTGGTATCCGGGTGGGGTTAATTTCGCGACCGGCGCGTTACGTTGCACGTGCCTTAGCTCCCGTGGCCGTTTTTACGTTTGTCGCGTGCCCGTCTCCTCATAGGCCCAAAAGACACCACCTGAATCTTTGGATGCCCTTAGCTAGCTTTGCCACTTTCAGTCCTGATCGACCGGGAAAAATGGCCGCCCTTGGCTTTGGCTATTTTGCCCCGACGGGCAAACGTTGCGCGCCCAGGCAGCCAGCGCTTAGTCTGTGATGAATCCAGATACGGAATTGGAAGCCACCCTGGCGGCATGTGTTTTTTGGCCAAATTCCTGCCTATCTGGCTGGCCGCAATCTGGCGCGGTCAGGAAAGCTGGTTTGCCGTTTTTGGCTGATCAACGTCAGCAACCATGGGATCTTTCATATACCCCGCAGCAGGGTCCTGTATCGAAGCGGGTGCGATTGGTGGTAACGACCACCTCAGCAGGCCTTTTCTCAAACCCCAAAGCTATTTCCCAGGGCCTGGGAAATTAGCTTGCGGATTTCCAGCGCTGAACTCGGACACCCATTCCACGCCAACAATCCGGACAGTTGATTCCACGCTGATCCGGAAAAAAAAAACCCACTATTGCCACGAGCATCCGGACACCGATTTCCACGGCCCATCCGGACACTTTCCAGGGCAGGCAGCTACGCAGGATTAAACTGCACTATCATCGACCCTCTTTTTCGAAGCGAAGGCGGTCCCATTGTTGGAGCGTTTATCCATGCGTAAAATCCCGAAGAGGTGTTTTGCGCCTCAAGTACG
>Ga0163217_1109694_pt1 | contig 10740 bp, 5 predicted proteins | sample SynspAceP_FD_185933 | JGI IMG/M metagenome (GOLD analysis project Ga0163217, IMG submission 185933) | Saline lake microbial communities from Ace Lake in Antarctica - Synechococcus sp. Ace-P (PacBio error correction) | ecosystem: Environmental > Aquatic > Non-marine Saline and Alkaline > Saline ...
AAAAAAAGAGAGATTTAAGGGGCCCCCCTTTTGGTTGGGGGGGAAGGTAACAGCCCCCATTTTAAAACCTTTCTTTGGGACAACAAAACCCCCCAAGGGGGGGGCCCCCCCGGGGTCCCCCCCCACTCAAAAAAAACGGAAAACAAAAACAAAAAAGGTTTTGGGGGGGGGGGGGGTTATTCTTGTTTCAACCACCCCTTAAAACCCAAGGTTCCGACGAACCCTTTGAACATTTTGCCAATTTTTCCCTATTAAAACCTTGCGCAAAAGACCGAGGCCGCGTTTCGATTTGATTCATGAAACCCTTTAACCTTCAGCGTCAATGGGACTCTTTCCACATATACAACCAAATAACTTGGCCATTTCCGCCGCGAAAATGGATTTCCTTTGATTCAAACTCTCACTGGGGACTTACGCCTGCAAAATCTGACTCGAGCCTGCCTTACCGCTTGAACCGGTTTTGGACGAAACCAATCAAATTCCCAATCTGGAAAATCACTGACTCGAGGACATTATTAGGCAAAAAACTTATAATGCGTGCTTTAGAAACGAAATTTCGGCTGATTTGGCTTGTTTGCACCCGTCGATCATAGGTTATTCTTGCAAAAGCTTAAAATGACTCCAATGTATTTCCTTTTTCAATTAATTAAAATGAAGACCGATCAGAATATGCCTGATGCATTTGGGCCTCCTATATTTCCCGCAAATTTGGCCGCCTTTAAAATATTAGGGAGCTAACTTAATGCGTGATTCAAAGCAACTGCTAATTTGATGCGTCTGATTCTGTGAGAGCAAGATAAAAGGTGAAAGCGTGTGAAATGTGCGTATTGAGCGATGTGGTATTTGTGGAATAAAGCGTGTTAATTTTTCGAGTAAAGGTACTGGTTTTTTATAACGACAACATTAAAGTTATAAAGCATGAGCGCTCATTTTTTATCGCTGGTGGATTTAACAGCAAAAATTATTTAAGGGATCAAGAAATATCGATATTTTCAATTAGATTGTTGGGTGAACCGACTGTTTCCGAAATCGGCCACATAGTTAAGTTGCCCACTTCAAAGCGAACTAGAAGCTTGTGGCTATCAGCTATTACTCGCAAGACCGCACAGACGTGAAATCGTTTATGCGCAAATTTTCTGGAGATCCCTCTGGATGATCCTCGAGAGCCTTTACGGTGGTCTTTGAGTAAAAATTCGTCCAACTCTTTAATGACAAAGCTTTTGAACGTTTAATTGCAAGACCGAGAAAGAGTGTTCATTGTCTAGTTACTGAAATTAAAACTGAGTAAATGAGCTCATTGATAAAGATCAACAATCAGAAAATTGTCAGCTCTTTGAGTTGAAAGAAATCGAACAGAAGTTGCAAAAAAACGCTTTTGGAAACGGGATTGATTACCCAATCAACCACCTTCAACAATGCTGCTGGTGAACGTCAGGAATTAATCGTTTTACGAGTAAAATTAGCTCGTTTGTCATTTAAAAAATGAAATCATAAATTCTGAAGCGACCAAGTGGAATACAAACTTGGCTAGAATTTGAAGAACCTTTTAAGTCCAAACGGCGCGACTCAATTTATTAGTTACATTGGAACAGATGGGGCAGAACCGATGGAAGGTCATGGGATTTAACTCTGAGTTTTCTAAAACGTTTTTCGTCATGCTGGTATTTCATGGTCCCTGCCGCTTAGCGTAGGAAAATTTTTTTTTGACCATAATAATGAAAAGGAAGAAAAAGTTGTTTTACGTGAAATCATTGGCCTAGGCACCAAAAGTAACAGTTTGTAAGTGCTATTGATGGACCCGAATTGCCTATGCCCTTCGTAAGGTACCGGCAGTCCAACTTATTAACAGCAGCTAAATCTGGTAAGCCATCTTGACATTAATTGGGATTGCGCCAATATGGAGCCCTTTATTCAACAGATCTGGCCCTTGACACCATTTTGTGCGTTATGATAAAGGGTAATGGACTGTTCCAGCAATTGGAATGTTGCAAAAATATTTCCATTGAGGCAATTTGGTTTCCAGACTTTAGAAAATGTGGTTGAGGCGGTCTAAGATACGAGCAATTTTCCATTATTGGAATTTCTCCAAGGCGCTGCGGTATCTATCGAAAATATCGCTATCAGGCACCCTGAAACCGGGTTAAACCATTATTCTGTTTGTGCTATGCTGCAGTGCGAATGGTGGCCAGTGAAGAACTCATCAAAGAGCGTGGAAGCAGTCATCGACTCTCACCGCTTGGGGTGGGTTAAAAGACATCCCTGTTTATCGTCCAAATATTTTCCTTCGACTCATCGCCTGCGCAACGACTGACCGAACTCACTGTTTAAATGACTTTCAACGTCTGACCACGTCCCCAGAAAATGCAGTACGCTTTTGTCAAATATTCAGTAACAATTTGATGTAAGGACAAACTGCAAAAATTAAGGTAACCAACATTGGTTATCCATCCTTGGTTACCAAACGAATTTCCGTTACGTAGACGTGAACATATTGCGCGTCAATTCTGACGCTGAATTTTGTCGGTTAAAAAGTAAATGGCCATTTATTATTGGTAGCAGAAACAGCTCGAAAGTTTTGTTGAAACCGAACGGGATTTTATGCACGCAACTAATTTTTTTACTAGCTACTCGCATTTTGACCTTAAGGTACAACCTTGTAAATAGTCACTTAGATGCTATCCTAAACAAGCAACTAAGTATTACAGCGGTATTCAAAAATCACTAATCAAAGCAGGTTTTTAATGCATTAATTTGTGGATTGAAGGAAACAATTCAAATAAATACTACACTTTTTCTGAATACCTGCAATGAACAAGCCGGCTCGAAACGTTTTGTTCAAGTATACTGACCTCACTTGAGTGTGTGTTAGTAGGCCGTTTTCCAACAATCCAACGACGGCATTATCAACATTCGGATGCGAGTTTTTTGACTTTCTAAACACTATTAATATATCGGAGTATAGTATTAACGATTAATAATGCTATATCTGGGGTATTTAGTCCGCGCAACGGTCCTGTGCTGGCATCACTTAAAATAACCAGACAAACACGTGGGGTAAATTATGACCATTAAACGCAAACCTGCTCGATACCTGTTACTGTGCAGTTCAGTTTGCGCTCAATGGGCAAGGGGCCCATATTTGTTTTTTGATGTTTTGTAGAAATCTTTCAAACGACCGTTGGATGCGCACAAAACCTTCATTGTCATTTCAAACCTTCGTCACTCTGTTTTTTAAATACCCCTTCAGTGAATACCATCGAGCAGTTTGTTGTGGCTGTACAGTAAATACTCAAGCTGGTTGTTTGGGGCTTTTACCTGAAATTTCAACCTTGTTCAGATAAACGGATTTTCACTCCATTGTAACTGGCTTGTACCGATGCAGCCTATTTTAATCCGCCCTAAATGCAGGAATTAGCTGTGCCGTAAACCACAGTTTTCAGATATGCCCCCAACCTTCACTAATGTCTTAATTCCAAGGCGATGAAACCATGAATTAATGGCAGGTGCTTAAAGGTGCGGACCACTCGCCAAATACGCACATTGTCGAAACCCAATTCTTTCGAATTTGTTTTAGCATGCTGTGTTCAGACCAGGTAATGCCATTAAATAAATCTAAGTTTTTTGATTGAGATATTTTCGCCAGAACACTTAAACTGGAATTTTAACTCCACAACCTGGTACAGAAACGAAAATAGAGGACGTAACCATTTTTTTTATATCACGTGAAAAAGTGTAGCTCTGTGATTCGACAAAATATACCGCACAGTCCACTTATTAAATGCTTGGCGTACTGCTACAGAATACGCGTTCCTAACAGTATGTGCCAAGAGGCAGTAAACTAAAGCAGCCTATCTTCGGATTTCAAAATTGCAAAAGTACTTGATGTGGCTTGGCCAGTCCAACTCAAGAGCGAAAAGTATCACAACCCTTTCGGTTTGACCGTAACTGCTTTAATGTATAGGTAATGGTCCGGACATCATCGAAGGTCGCGCAAGGGGGGAGATATTGACTGGAATCCAGTTAATCAAGCAATCCAATTCATCGAGCAATTTGCAACAAGAATGAGGGTAAGTTTTACCATTTGACAATTAATTGGGATTGCTGATAACTGTGACTGAGGCATTGTCAACTTCCCGATGAACATAAGTTTAATAATCAGGCATGCCGCACGAACCACTTGTATCTGACTGGTGGCAGATGCCGCTGAGGTAAATATAGGGAACAGAAACTACCCTGCATCATAAATTCCAATCGCGAAAACCTTCAGCCTACAGTTTTTTTGAAAAAGATCGGCCAATCGCTACCTTTGAAAAGACATTTTGGTTAAGTTGGCTTGCTACACGCCGGGCTAAATTGGCTACCTCTTCCACGAATACTGTTTGACAAAGTCATTGACCGGCGATACAAGGAAAAGTCCGTCACCTCGATAGATTTCCAATAATATAGACATCGAACAAAGGGGACATTCCGCATTCAATGAAGGTGGTATATCAAAGGCATGACTGATTCTCTTAAATGCCACAGTGCATGGAAAAGCAACTACAAAAATAAATGACCACACGAGATAATTCAATGTGGTCCCAAAACTAGTTTAGGATTGGATTATTTGATTTTCGCTATAGTTGATATCGCGATCGCACAGCGACTGTTGCCAGAGGCGCCCACAAACGACGATACTGCCGCTCTTTATCCGTGTAATATTGCTCTGCAGAAATGTCCATTTTGTTCTCCGAAAAGTTTGGTTGATCCATTAATCATATATACTCGGTCTGGCGATACTGACCTTGCTTTCCAGTTATTGTTTTAATCCACTGGCACAATGGTAATTGCCATACAACGTCCACAAATCGACGAAATTTTTTGCTTCGTTGTCTAATCTAAGTGGACAGATGGTTGCACAGTGCAGTCCCAGTGGTGTTTTCCCGCTTGCAGTGTCCGTATTGGCCGCATCGATGACCGCCCATTGCCTTGACAACGGTGATACTGTAATACGTTCATGTGCAGAAAGTGAGTCGGTTTGTAAACTCTGACGCGACTGCCTCTGAAAAGACGCGTGGAACACCTATCCTGTCACTATCATAAAACAGGCAGCGTATTCCTGCGAAGTAAGTCGTGGTATAAATCTTGATTTTCAATTGTGGCAATTCCGATATAATTTAAAAGTTAATGGTTTTTGTTGTAACGAATCTTTCAAGAGTCTGCAATCTGACGGGGACATCATTAGGCATTTCGCTGTTACCACCCCAGCTAAACAGATAGGAATGCCAAAAATGATTATTCCCGCACGCGACACATACAAAATCTGGACAATGGAACTCGTTAACGCGTTAGCTATTGCTGGTTTATTAAACTTTTTAGGTCCGTAACTTGTTATAGAATAAGGGGGTGTACGTTTTTAAATCGCGTTTGAATGTGCGTTTAATTTTTAAAAAAAAGACTCGTGGTACTTTTTAAAATTCTTGATTAAACTCTAGTATCGAAGGTACTGTCAGTTAACCGGAGCGACTCAGTAAACGGTGGCGATAATCAGGGCAGAAAAAGACCAATATCTCATGCCGATATCGCTATCCCTCCCAAATGATCAGTCACGCGTGTGCTTTTAATCATAGATTTAACCACTTAGCTTCCGTGACATCGAAGAGTTACTGGCAGCACAGGGGCATTACTTGTCAGTGTCCGAAACTGTCATAAATGGTGTGATAAATTCCGGGCAAAGGTACTGCAGTTAAAAAGAATCAGAATAACCGTGGACGATTTAGGTGTACTTTGGTAATCTTGATGAGGTATTTTATCAAGTCAACGGTGTTCTACATTCCTTGGCGGCAGTCGATAAAGAGGGCGACGACTTGGACATTCTTGTCAAAAACGCGACGACACAAAAAGGCCGCCATGAAGTCTTTAGAAAATTATTGAAGAGCCAGCAGACAGCGCATTAAAGATAGTTACCTGGAAAATTGCGAGAAGTTATTCGCTGCGAAAAGGGAAGATTAGCCCAAAGTTGATCATTCTAGCCCAGCAATACGTAAAACAACCGCTGTGAATTGTTCTCATCAAGCCTAGTCGAACAACAGGAAGGCAGATGAGGAAATTTAAATCACAAGGCCCAGGCCTCAACGGTTCTCTCGTGTCATGGCAACCTGTTAATAAACCTTTTAGGCTTGGCCCATTGTTGAATGGCACTGAATATACGGACATTGCCGTACTCGAGCATTTAAGGAATGGGGTTACGGTTAGTTTGTCGTCCCATGAAGTTGACATAAACCTAACTAAAAACTCGTTCTTATCACTAACTCGTTAAGTTGACAATGCCCTAAGTTGTAAGCGTCTAGCAAAGGCAATGACAAAGAAGAAAGCAACTAAAGTCTTAGGCATATCATACATTCCTTCATGCGATAGATCGGTAGCGAAGCGGGTTACGCCCGTTACCCTGCCCTTTTATATAAATATGTGTCTGCCTCTCTCTTAAGGCCGCTTTGTAATGAATCCTGTTTATTGAGTAATGCGTCAATCCAACTCGACACGGTGATCTGTTTTTTTATTGAAGCGCAGGAAATTTTCAGCGAAAGCGATAGAATCATTGATCCGTTTAAGCTAAGGTGATTAAACCTCAGCCGTACAACCTGAACAACCACTACAAACTCTTCTCCCCTATACGTGTGCCATCCATCTTTCATCTCCGAAAAACCATTCAGTTAAGCGGACAGTGGCTACTGCCTTTAATACTTCATCACAAAAACAGAAATGAACCAAATATCATTTATAGACTCGAAGAATCCAAATCTAAAAGCCAAACAGCCCGATAAAAAGTCTAAACGAAGGGCTCCGTTGTTGAGTTTTAACGAATAGTCGTCTATAGCAAATTCTTTGGCATGCCCGGTTAAACCCGTCTGGTAAAGGCTAATTTAGTCAGCTTTCTCTCGTTGAACATTATCGGTAATGTTGGTCCAGAAAATCCTTGTAACGAAAGTTTTGTTCCATTGGTACTGCGCCTTTAAGTTTGTTTTTTGATTAAATTTAAATAATCATCTAAAATTCGCTTAACTACAATAAAGCGCCATTGAGAGGAGCAAGTATCTTATGAAAATAATTATAGTTATCCTTTTGGTGGTTACAAATGCTTAAAGTTTAAATTTAACCAGCTCTATGCAGAAAGGAATTCGCAGAGGATAGGGAGATAACCATACAAGAGGTTAGCGAGTTGACAGGGATCAATTAGAAAATGACATTGTCAAATTAAGCGAATCAAAACGGAGCTCTATTCGCACGCTCATCTCGATAAATTAAGTGACTATTTCGGGACTGTCATTCCAGAACCCTCTGGATAGAGAATATTCCAAATTTACTAAAAGTCTGATTGAGCTCCTTCGCAAAAAAAAATACATTTGCCCATTCTGTGGATTTGTTGTGGGATTAGAATTAAAGGTAAGGGGTTGAATTCAATTACGTTATCATTTTTTTAAAATGCATCCAATTTGCCTCCTTGTTTTTCATTTAACGGATCCACTTTTAATCACCGAAATCTTTGTTCCCGATTGCCAATTTAACGTATTCAATTGATGTATTAACGGCTCAAAATGAGGCATTTAACGTTTAAAAATCTATCTATCTAAAATTTACAACGAATGGAGAATACTGTATCTTTTCACTGCTTTAAAATGCGTGTAAATCACAATGGCTGAAGCCAGTAAACAGTGGGGTTTGAAGAGAGTTGTTCGAAATTGCCCACAGTTTTAAGGCACAGATTGGGCACGAAATTTGCCACTAATTATGAACAAACTAACCCGATTTCGCTCGAAGTAAAATTAAACGTTTGGATGTAAAAAATGTTATTTATAATCAGAGTGGTCAAAAGAATGTGGACTGCTACTGGGCTTGAACCAGTGACCCCCGCCATTGTAAGGGCGATGCTCTCCACTGAGCTAAGCGGCCGGATGTTGATTTTTCACATAAAAAAAATTTGTGACGCTAACTGGGCCTTTGAACTCAGTGAACCCCCGCCTTGTTAAGGGCGATTCTCTCCCCAACTGAGCTAAGCGGTCCAAATTTCTTTCAAAGCTTTTTACTGGGGCTTTAAACCATGAAACTTATAGTGTTTCAATCTTCCCTTGCCCCTACAAACACCTAATTATTTAAATAATTCTGCTCTGGGGTAATGGAAGCGCTAAATAAGGGAGGCACTTTTTTAGGTGTACACACAAAAGTTGAAAAATAATGTTTTAAGTGGTCAAAAACTCTGACTGTATAATGTCCGTATAGTTTTAATTTAATCAACCAAACCTGACAGGTGTGATATATATAAGAAGCTAACCTAGGCCTTTATTAAAGGCCCATAGAACTGATAAAATAGCGCCGAATTATTTTATCAAGGAAACTAACATCCCCATTACCAGTGGTGACTCGATCTTGCTCCAAGCCCCCTACCTGCTTTCTTCACGTTGGTGGTGCGCGTACTGCACTTTATTCTTGGTTATAATGCAAAAAGCCAAGGGAAAGTTAATTTACCTATGAAAAGATACTGATCATTGAACGTTCTTACCCATGAGCTATCTGATGCCATTTAGAAGGTAATGGATTGGTTGGTTTAGTATGGGAACGACGGTCCCTTACACTTACACAACTCACACGTTTGAGCGATATATGAGGTGGATTGAACAATTACTTGCCTGAACGAAAAGCCCTACAAATGCTTTTTTACCAGCGGCAAGAAGCTCGATGCCATTCGTGAAGAGCAGATAGTAATAGGTGAAAAACCTCGCTATCCTGGTACTTGCGAGACAGAACGGATCATCTCACAAGAATCAACCGTTTGCGATAGCGTTTTAAAAACGCCGCAAAACCGGCCGGTGGTTCGCTTAAACGACAACATTAGGGGCAATATGAGATTGCTAAATGCAGAGTAAATGACTTTGGAACTCATCAGACGCACGATGGCGCTTAACCGACTTATAATTTGTTGTATTGATGCTATGCGGATCTGGGCATTACCCTGTCGTTCGAGTGTGAGAGAACATATCAATAATTACCCAAGACAATTAATATAGTCACGGCTCCTAAGGTGCACCTAAATCCAGATATGCCACGTTGTTTCAATCAATTGGGCGATGATGGCAAGTAAATTATCTAACGCCAATGCGTGCGTCCCATGTGTCATGGCAATATCGTGATGATTGTATTGCTGCCCAGCAGAGCCTGTTTGAATTACTCTAGTGCGTTTTAGGCTTGGTCACAATGGCGACGCAAGAGATTTTCTGCTTAGATGAATGAGTGAACTATTTAGCTGGATGCCAATAGGACAGTACTGCTTCTGCTTTTAATACCAGATAAACTGATCTTGTTTAAATCAAAGCAGCATACATCGAGCTGTTACCGCCTGAAGGTAGTCGCAAGACTATGCTCGTTGGCATTTTGAACAGCAGTGCATTGATTGAAGCCAAGGCCCTAAACCGAGATTGTTATTGCTGTGCAAGCAGAGCGGTTAAAATCTTTAAAGAAATGGCCCACGACTCCCGTTCGCCTATTTTTATAAGATTATGAGCATTTGAGCGAGTCACGGCCTAAAAAAACATTTAAGACCTTGGCCAAAGACGCTTTGCTGTTAGTACACAAGTAAACTTAATTGCATTATTGATTGGAATACCAACACCATTGCCATGATGCAAAATAATCAAGCGCTGAAATGGAATGGTGTCGGTAATGGGAAGGTTGGTATGCCCCTTGCGTGTGCGGTAAACGGGCGGTGGGTAACTTCACCTGCCTGTGATCAACTTACTTGTATAAAACCTGAGCAAATTTGAACACCGTATAAGCAAAGCGCTCGAAATATACAATCAGAGAAAATTCCTGAAAAAAAACGTTGACAGGTAAAAAGAGATGCCATAACCGCGCATGAAGACGCGCAACAAAATTTTTGAAACCTTTTTTGAAAATGTTTGGGGCCATACTCAGCTGGAGAGCGCTTGCATGCAATGCCAAGAGGGTCGGCGTTCGAACTCTCTGGGGCTCCACCAAATACTCATTCGGAATGTCGTTTAAACTAGTTAAAGCGATAAGGAAAAAATTAAGACGGGGTTCGATTATAAATATCTGAGCTTGTGCAGGCCAGTCTCAAAGGCTTGCTTTTGATTTACAGTGGGGAAAGTCTGCCGCGCGGTTCGCAGGCTGACCTTTGTCCAACCAAAATCTTCAAAAGCGCTGCTTTGAAAGAGATTTTTTGTCCCCATCGTCTAGAGGCCTAGACAACCGCCTTTCCACGCGGTAACTAGGGGTTATTCGCAATCCCCCTCGGGGACGCCACTTATAATTGAACGTTTAAGGAATTAACTTCCAACAACTTGTAAAAGCCTTAAAGGAAAGTCCATGTAATGCCTAGATTGTGAGATAATAGTTTAGACGGGGTTTGGGTCAAACTAAAATCGCCAGAGACACACCTCAAAATGCATTGCCTTTTGAGAGTAAGATTTTTTGTCCCCATCGTCTAAGAGGCCTAGGACAACCGCCCTTTCCAACGGCGGTAACTAGGGTTCGAATGCTCCCTTGTGGACTGCAAATTATAAAACCGCATAAGCATTATGCTGGTTTTTTAATGTCTAAATATAAACTAGAACTCTAGGTAATAAAATAGCTGAAAAGATTCTCACCACACTGAGGAACACAGAGTGCTGAGCCCACCTGGAATCGAATTGATTTAGTTATATTCTGCGAGTGGTCACTTTGTACCTTCGGTGGCAACACTGTTCGCTA
>Ga0163217_1031175_pt1 | contig 10739 bp, 6 predicted proteins | sample SynspAceP_FD_185933 | JGI IMG/M metagenome (GOLD analysis project Ga0163217, IMG submission 185933) | Saline lake microbial communities from Ace Lake in Antarctica - Synechococcus sp. Ace-P (PacBio error correction) | ecosystem: Environmental > Aquatic > Non-marine Saline and Alkaline > Saline ...
TGGTTTGTTTTTTGTTTTGTTTTTAAACACAAAAAGAGAGTGTGTGGGAAAAAAAAATTTTATTGGTTTTCAAATTTTGATTCCTTTTTCTAAAAAAGTTAAGGGAATTCAGTTAACCCTAAAATTCCCTATCCTGTTGCAAAAAGGCTTTCCTCTTTGCCCTCCAAATGAAATTTCAAATCAGTCATAAGCTAAAATCAAAGGAAAGGGGGAGAAAAAATCTGGATTTGTAATTATTGACCTCCCCTGATTATAGTGTAAGGATTCTTGGCCCCTTGCTTTTTTTCCGGAGCATTACCCACGTTACCTGCTCGCCATTTACAGTTTCCCTATATTAATTGGCATCGGTTGTATTTTCCGTATTCATCAATTTGAAGTTCCTTTAGGTCAACTGTTGGGTTAGCTATAACATTCCTTCAATGCCTGATTTAATACTGTTTCATAAATCTTCTATTCCCCTTTTTTCAAAGCAATAAGTTTGTTTGCTATTTATTGAATTCGCTATTCTTTTGGGGGTCCAAGGATTGTAACCGGGGCTGCTCAAAATCCAATTGTGCATTATCTGCATTAAGTATGAATCCCGCCTGCTTGCCTGCTGCCAAAAACCTGCCGGCATCCATACCTGCTTTTCCTTGGTAGATCAGGTATCTAGCTTTCCAGGTATTCCCAAACTTGAACTCCAAGTAGCCCACAATCAACACCTCCATTAGAATGAAATCAAATCAATTCCAATAAATCGTGAGGTCGGCCTTAAAGATTTGGCGATTCCTGACTCCAAATAAATTGATCAACATTCCATAAAGGTCCTGAATCATCCATCGGGTAGCGGGGTTTACTGTATGGAAGTGAACCTCCCGGGAAAAGGTACATTCCAAATAACCACTTCATACCAAAATCAGGCCACAAAATCTGACAATGACCCAAATAATGATGAGCTTGCAGCTTCCTGCCTTTTTTATCATTTCGGGTTCAAAGTCATCATACACATTTTAATAAGACCTGAACCAATTCCGCTGAAATCCCGATGGGGTTCCATCGTATTCCGAAACCGCTTTAATCTGATTGGAGAAGCTAGATTGTTTACAATAGTTGGTTTTTACCCGGCGCTACTGATCGAATACGTTGAGTGTAGTCCATAGGTCTATTTGGGCCAATCAAACAAGATATTGCATCCGGGATGTTGGTTTTCGTTGACATCCGAACTTTCACACAGGCCCAAGCCGAAAGATCAAGGACCACCCATATGCTTTTAAAATTTAGGTATTTAATTTCATTTCTGATTAGAGTATAGTCCAAATCAACGTGGGAAGAAAACTCTGTAACACCTGGATCCAATCCGGTAATCTAACGCGTTGCCCCCACCTCTGAAACGATTCTGGTCCAAATCCGTCCAAGATGGAAGATGATATTATTCGCTGCCACCGGGGAAGAATCGAGCGGTCCCTGGAAAGGAGTAGTTCATCACTGTGGGACTCAAAATATATGCGATGTGATATTTCTCAACTTGATAAAGCTGCATCATTCACGAATTTTTCAGATACACCTCTGAGTAATTCCTTCCAATAACCCTGCTCCAATAATCCATCCGGTCGTCCAAGCCTTGACCTAAAAATACTGGGGCTTTGGGGCATCTGAGAACCATGCTGCCCAATACTTCTTGGAAATAAACTGTCTCATTTCTTCGATAAATCTCCTCTTGCTTTCCAAAACAAAAGAATTGCCAAAACTGATCATATTGCTGATCCTGATCGTAAATCCAATTCAGAAAGAAAACTCAAAATTCTTTGTAAGAAAATTGATTTCGGGAAATACGCCAAAGGGAGCTTTGGGGAATAGCATTCCTAGCTAATAATTGACCTTCCGGTTCTCACAGGGGAACATTTGCACCAATCAACTTGAAGGTTAGATCCAGTTTTCTTTGCATCAGCTGCGCCGGTCTTACATGAGCTACCAGATATTTCCAAATTGCTGAAACCCTCTTTTAGGATCACGTACTTTCCTAGCACCATTATAATCCAAACTGGGAGCCGACTACAATCTGGTCGATTCTTCTCGGAATGCCTTTGACCACTCAATTTTTTAAATGGTGTAGATTTGCAACTGACATCCCAACGAACTCCCTCTCTCAATCGTGTTCCGCCAACGCTATTTTCCCCATCCTCGTTCACTCACCGCCAATTGGGTATTAGGAAGAAAACCGTCCATCAGAAATCGATCGGAACTGGGATAATTTTGATCTTTTGAATTTTGACCTTATAAAGTCACTCAAAGGTTGCTCGCTTGTTGAAAAAAGCAAACTGGGTCCAAAAATTCAAGGATGTGTACTTCAAGCTTCAAATGGGGAATCCACCAAATACAATTTTTGGAAAAACCTACTTGCCATGAGTGGAATAACAGAAGGAGAAACAAACGTACTCCTAAAATATGGCTGGTAATCCTACCCCCTGAGCAAGAGGCTCTAAATTTCCCGAAAGTGATCCACTTGGAAAAGGATCGAAAGTTTTTCACTAAAGAACATAAACCCAGATCACCGAAGGTAAGAAAAATGAATTATTAACATTGAAGATAGAAGAGGTCATTTCTACTGTGAACATCAGGAATAAGAAGTTTTATATCCCCAAAATCACCGTAGAACCATCAACTAGTCTTCGGTAATGAACTTCCCTTGAACTGCAAAACTTGAAGTTAAGATTGTTGACTTGTAAAATCCAGGAATTAACAAGTTGGAACCTGAAAGCTCACTCGATCAAAATTTCCCTTTAAAAAACGTCCATTTCCAAGTCCTCCAGTTTGGGTTTCCATATTTCATTCCACTGCTTTTTAAAAGTATGTAAAGTGAAGTCAAATCGGCGGCTATGATTCTCGTTCTCTCGATAAAAAAAAAACCTGTTGACTCAAGGCTACTCTCCACAATTCATCGGCCTGGATTATTTCTCTCTGAGTCTTGCGTAGAAATCATTTCCTAATCGATAGGAAACATCAACGCATTTGTGGCTATAATATAAATTAATATTCCGATCATCCTTTTACGTCCGTCCTTAAGTTGCAAATCTTTCATCGTAATTGGGGGTTGGTATTACATAGTTTCATCTTCCCTCCTCTTAATTAGTTCCAACTCCGTATCTCAGACCAATACACATCATCCGTTCTAGAAAATCGTGTCAATCGAGCCACACATCCACCTGATAGAGTAATTTGATGAAGCCGGAAAATTAATTTTTCGCCTTGCTGGTTACTGGGTACCGGGGAAAGTTGGCTGTTGTTCTATTCCAAGATGAGAAAGGGATAATTTCCTTCCTGATCCAGCCGACCAATAAAGAGCCATAGAAATCCGCTTTGGTCCACTTCCCCCAAAGGACGCTTTAAGCTATTGTCAACTGATACCTAGTGTTAAAAAGCTCTACTCCAATGGTCTTTGATACGGCAATGTTGATCATTTTCCCGGCTGCAATGTTGGCCTCCCAAACGAAAGCCCAAAAAAAACGGAACTTTGTCTTGCTCCAACAAACCCTTGACCGTATTGGGGTCTGAAGCGTGGTTCTTACCAAAGTGTCAAAACCGGACCGACTATGAAATTCACATCGTAAACCTCTCCACTTTTCTTTTTTGGGTGTGATGATACACGGGCGCATCTTGCAGCTCGGACACCAATAAAGCCCGGTAAGCAGCTGCACCTTTTAAGACCGACATCGTTTCGATATCGTGAATTGAATATCTGCAATTCGATGGTCATTCCCTAAGTACCAATTAATCCTACAGTATATTTATCTACCGTACATTAACACCATCGACTACAAATAGGTGCTGATTAATCCTTCTACGGGGATCCAATGAGTTTATTCCTCGAATAAATATTCTCCGACTGTCCTGCTCCACCTATTAGACTACCGCAACTTGTCCTTGACACGTTCGTTTCTATTACCAGAGCTTTGCGCACATAGCCAAAGATTTTTTTTCTCTGGATAAGAAGATTCCGGGAACGAACTCGTCAAGCCTGAGTTTCAGTGCAAAGAAATTACATCAAATCAATGCTGGAATTACCTACCGTTATTGGTTTTAGGGAGAATCCGATAAAGGAATAACCAACTACGATTGGCTTCCGGAAACGGTATGGAATAATTTCCATCTAAATCTGTCACAGCACTGTGTGTGCTTGGAATAAACCATGCTCACGCCCGGGAGTGATTACCATCCTCCTTATACTTTCCTTATGTTCCTGTGCGTAATAGGTCACACTGACAGAAAAACCAAAAAGAAAAGCAATGAAAAGCGTACTTTCCTTCATCGTTTTTTTGTTTAAGTTATGAATTTTTGGGGTTTTTATTCTTTTTTGCGATTAGACCCTTGAGAGTTTTTTTTCAGCTTTCCCCAAACCGACGTTATAATCCTGCATATTTTTCGAGATTTATATAAAAAATGAAAATCATTTCAATCTTTTTTATCTCTAAAAAAAGCAGTTAGCTAGTTTAATAATGTTAAAAAATGTCCCTAAATTCGGGACAATTCGCAATAAATCTTATTCGGCTATGACTTAAATTAATAAAAAAATCTTTGTTTTATACATTCCTCATAACTGGATTTTGAATGGAAGCTGATTTTCATGGTCAATTAAATATTATTCGTTTTTAGGGCCTCTTTTTGCATATTTATTTTATAAAAATGCCAGTAAAAAATAAAATGAACCATAATTAAAAAAAAAACCACCTCTAATAGTGAAATTCAAAAAGGGATGAAAAACTAATAGAGTAAAATTTAAAAGGAAAAATAGAAAATTAAGAATTCAACTAAGTCCACCATCCACGACTGGGTGAAATGAACCAGTCTTCAAACCCCAATTTTACTTTGCGGTTTTCCCTGATCGCCAACTTGTTATAAACTTGCCACCGGAGCCACTGGCTGACAAATTATGAGGGAATAATTAAATAGATAAGCAGGCATTCCAGGGCTCTTAAAAGTGACGGCAATTTTTAGGAAAAATGGATTCTTATTTTTGAGTGCCTCTGTCTTTAGGGTAAAAAAACTCACAAAAAAAAGAGCTACAACCCCTTCGATTAGCTCTTGAATAATAGCAAAACAGTTTCTATAATTCAACTGTGTAATGGGCCTCCGTAGTGATTTCTTTTCCATTCCTCCGTAACGGAATTTCTTTTTGAATCTCTACCTTTTTTCAGTCCATATGTCGCCAATGAGTTTCCTACAGAAATATGGTGGATCAATAATCAACGGGCTACAATAGAACATCAATTTGAACATCAGGATATCATTGATGGTTCCCAGAATATCTTTGAAAGATCTCCTACATATCACCAGTACAGAACTTATGTGGCTCTGGATTTCTATAAAAATTTTCCCCATCTATTTCTCACACCTTTTTTTCGAAAAGACTTTTTAGCATTATCCCATGCCACAGACCTGGCCATTGAAACTGGAACATTCCCCATCAAAACCCAACTGTCAACAACCCACAATAACCTCCAGTACTTCAGGTACAAAAGAAAATCCGAAACTATAATAGTTTATTTAAAGCAATCGCTCCCTAAGAAGCATTTCTCGCAGCGAACAGCTTTGTAGAATCTCCAACACACTTATCTACCAGGGCTTAGCCTGTATTCATAATTTCCAGAATCTCCTGAACTGACGTCTACCTCAATTCACCATAGCCATTGCTGCATCACCAACGGCCGGGCGATTCAAAGAGATGAGAAAATAAATGATCAATAACCTCGACGAAAAGCCCGGCAACACATCTGCTTATAAATACTACTCGAATCAATTCCGGCCATACCCACAAAAGCGCAAATAGTGCTAGTGAATCAATGCTGCTGAAGCGCATCCAAAATCCTTTTCCAGAACTCAGTAGTATTTTCTACAAGCAATCAAGGATATCGTTCTACCTCTTACTCTCTGGAAGCTTGCTCAATTTCAGCGATTTCGGGCCTGCATTAATCTGCAATAGGACCGAAATGCATCAATAGCTAACTGGGCAATGCTGTATCCCCGCATCATTCATTGCTCTGCGATAGCGGGGACAACCGTAAAGACCCGCAAACTCATAGCTTCCATAAATACCACCGCCAATAACAGCTTAGTAATACTGTAGATCCATGCTACAGCAAACCACACGATAATAATTGGTTGCATGAAAACCTGTAAGCTGACTGCTAATGATAGACATCACTGGAACGTTTGCCCATACATAAATAATATTCATGTATAAATGACACAATGTTCCTCACCAAACCTAGATGATCGAAATAAGGAAAACATCCATTCTGGTAAATTTCATAGCCTCTGATCAAAGTGTCTCAGGAAAGCAATATACTTCACAATAAAGAATGATGCAATAACCAATACAATCGGAAGACCATTACCTCATATTCAAAGCTTTCTGGTACATCGCCCATTTACATCTTTTAAATAGTCACGAAAAACATTCATATCGAGAATTACGATCCTAAACCTGCCATACATTGGACAAGTAGGAAAGTCAAATGCCTCCGAGTTTAATCTTAAAGAAACGACTCTCTGCCCAAAACATGTCCCCAAAATGTCCCGCTAGATAAGATCCAACAAGTTCAAGACGCCCACCGGCTAGTCCTCCTACGTTATACCTACTATCAAGCAATTGTAGCAGGTCTCACATCAATTCTCATGGATCCTGCTTTCTACTTTACCTACCAAGTCACATCCGACGTCAGCATCTTTGGTATAAATACCACCAACCTACTCGAGCAAAAATGCGAATGCGATTCCGCTCCTAGGAAAACTGCTAATACTTCCAGCGTCTTTTCCATTCAACACCATTTCCACCGCCCTACCTTTTGAACATAAAAAACGTGTAAAAAAATGATAAACAAAGACCCAATACCTAACCAGCTAATCCACTAACACCAAGCCCATTACGACGATCCCCTAAAGATACTTTAAGCGCGTGTTTCAAGCTTTTCGGGCAGCCTGGGTTTTCTGAACATCGCTTGGTGGCGATGTTCACCTAAGTACTCACAAAAACTGAAAATACTGCTCCAATCAAAAAACGAAATTGGCATAACAAGGGCTAACTCTCCACAACATTCCTGGACCAACCAAAAGAAATACGCAAATGACTGCAAATAAAAAATACCTCCACTCTGCTTTTAGAAATGCCATGCGCCAACTGCGATGTAGCCACCAATTCAATTGTCATTTCTCCAATCGGTGCAAAGTACTGCTTAGTGGACCCAATCAACTTGATCGCCCAATGCACGATCAACCAAGGATCCTAACATGGAAACCATAAATCAAAACTGTTCCATACAATTAATTATTCCTAAAGTAATTTAAAACTCCCAAAGAATAAATAATTATCAGCAATCCACCAACTAGATGCAAAAAACCAAACAAATCGGAACGATTACTAGAAATTCAGCCAACCAAAACTCCTAGATTTTAAAACCTCATTTAAAATAATGAGGCAATTTTATGAATCCTTTATTATTTCCTTTGATGCCAGAATTAATTCTTGATTTTTCCTAGAAATTGAATCGGTAATAGTTCGTGAGAATAGAAATTAACTTTCCATTGAATTTTTGGAGGCCCATGAAAAAAAGCTTGTATAGACAGATATCCGATATTAGTGAGCTAATTCAAATCACCGAAAGACCCTCGACAAAACCAAATTCAGTGTTCGCCACAAATGGGGAAGAATGGGTTTTTGAAAAGCCAAATCCAATACTTCACTGACATCCTTGATATATCCTTCCTGAAATGGATGGAATACAATCTGCCACGTTCTCCCGGACACTGGGATAATTATAGTCCCAAATTTTATGAATCACTGGCCTAATCAAGAAGAAATCGATAAAATTATCGGGTTGAATCAGGCGCGGATGATTACAATCAACCAACTTTAAAATCCCGTGAATTTATTTGGCGCGGTGTCAAAGCCCATCATTCGGGAGACAGATCAATTCGCACTATTAGCAAAGGAAAAGATTTGAAGCAAATCCGCTTTAACACGTTAGAGCTACGATAGAAAAAAGCGAAAAGTAAGTTTTAGACAAAAAAACGAATCGCATCTCACTGCCAAAAGAATTTGACTTATACTGCTAATGGCTCGGAATCCTGAAGGAGTATTCTCGAATGGGAAAATTGCTCGAACAATCTGGCTAGATTAGCGCTACACACAAACAGTCCAATGCACATAATCAACCGCCTCCCAAAAAATCGAAACCAGACCTAATAATCCCACATTTATACCTGACGACTTGGGGGCGTATGATCAACGATAACTTAACTCAATAGAAAGTCTGTATGGAGAATTTCCTCAATCTTTATCCTAGTTCTTTTGAATCCTTAGTTTCTTATTGTTCATTACGGCTATAACGGCCAACGTTCTTTCAAAACTACCACAGCGGCCTCAATCAAGTGTGCGAATTAACCTATCAAAAATCATCCTTTCAGACGGAAAAAATCAATGAAGAAGCCATTAGGGGTGTTATGCATTCTATATGCAGTTAAATCCTGATCGAGTATTCCTTGAACCCCTGAAGGACGAGATTTATTTCTTTCGTGTAATCGACGCCAAAATCAAATTTAAAGCGGGCGTTGTATCGGTGGACCATCATACATTTATTCAGAAAAGTGCGAAAATTTTATCTTTGGGGAACGATCCTCGAAAAACCCAGAGAGCAATCGTCTTTTCTGGCAACGGCTTCTATGAAATTCAAAGCTACAGGTCTATTTACATCACTAGCCATGAAGTGAAAACGACACTTTCAAAAAGCCTTTTAGAAGGCTTGGATAAATTGACTTTAAATCGATCTAATCACGCTTGTATCCTTTATAATTGATGTTCTAGGCGGCTCACCAGAACATTGAAGGAAAATTAATCAAAACGGTAGAGCAATTTAAAAGGAATCTGCATCAAAATCCCGATCTAATTCGAATTACACGAGTTGGCAGTCCATGGAAATACCTTAATCATAATGCAAGAAATAATTCTTAACTCAATAATGAGAATTGAAAAAAATGAAATAGTCCCCAAGAACTTATAGCTAATGTTTCCCATGAATTTTGGAGAAAACCCCACTTGCCATAATTAATGGCTAAATCCGAAACACTTCAAATCAAAGGTAATAATCTTCAAGAGAAAAAGATAAATATCGTTCAAAATCATTACGACTCTACGGAATCTGGCCTGACCAAACTGTTTTCGACTAAATTTTGACCTCTCCAAACTCGAAATCAAGGGTTCAGATGAAATTGAATTAAAACGGTGAAAATCCAGGAACTTCTCTTGATTCTCGCTTGAAGTATGAAACTCCTGGCCAGCAAAGGGAATCACAATTTAAGTCTCAAAATCTGCCAAAATCTAAACCTATCGTAAAGCTGATCTATCACTTATCGATCGAGTGATCCAAAATCGCGAATATGCAGTGAAATATACTCCGCTGCAAGTCCAAATCTTAATTGACTTGTGAAGCGGGAATCAATGAGGGTGAATATAAAAATCCGTAATTTTCCTGGAAAGTGGTATCCCCCAGCAGATTGAAATCCCTGTTTGATCGGTTATTATATATCGACAAGGATCAACAAAGGGTACAGGTTCCGGTTTGGGAGAACTTGCCATTGTCAATCACATTCTAAGAAATCCAGAAAGCGAAATCAGATTCTTCAAGATTCCAAAGCTATAACGATTTGAGTTTGAATTTGGAACTGTTGAGTTGAGTTGTTTTAAATAAGAAATAGTTTTAATGTTTATAACTATCAAATTATTTTTAACCTGATACCTACGATGAAATATATTCCATATCCATTAGTTCCTTGTTTTGTTTTTCTTAATACAAGATTGCGAAGATCCGCAACCTGAAAACAGATTAATTGTTCTGGTAGAGGGAAATCATTCAAGGCTGATCCAGAGGACAAACCTTTCCAATTAGTAATGTATTAGAATGAAAAGGAGATTTTCACACTGAAGAGGGAATGCTAAAAAGAAATCCTCAAACCGACTAGAGGAATATTATTTTTTGCAACTATTGAGTAGCTACCAAAAATGGATTTTTTTGGATTTAATAGTTACACCATTTTTAGTTAATAAAAATTCTCCGGAAATTTTTGAAGTAAAATGTCCCAAAGATCACTGCTTGGCAAAAATGGCCAGCCAATTTTCCCGAAAAAATGTCTTATCAATTGTCAAAAATAATACGGTGCTTCTGTTTAATCAAGGATGCCCAAATGATATTTTGCTTTGATATTGATTATTTCAAACTCATAAATGCCCCCAAAAATAGCTGAACCTGGGGGCAAATTATTCTAACAAATCAATTCTTTGAGAAGAATCAATTATAGCTACTAATTCCAAGCCGGCAAAACCAAAAAGGAATGCGTCTCCACACCAGATAATCATGTGTGAATGCATCAAGCGCTGGCCGGTAAGTGAAAAATGTCGCCTTCTTTCCTTACGATCGAAACTAACTGAAATGTTTCCTGGGTAAGACAGCTGAAAGTCTTCAGGTGAAATGTAATACGGTCACAGTCCTGTGCTGAATTGTAGTGAATTTCAGTTAATCGAACAAAGTAATTGCTCTGCATAGTGACTAATTGGAAACATTCCATAGCGTATAATTAGTAACGCTTACGGGTTAAGTCCCTGTTTCACAAAACCGTGAAAGCCAGTGACAGCAAATTCTCGACGGATTCATTTTGTCTGCATCGGTCATCGATGCGCTATCGCATCCTGCTAAGAAGAAAGAATAGCGAAA
>Ga0163217_1045681_pt1 | contig 10739 bp, 10 predicted proteins | sample SynspAceP_FD_185933 | JGI IMG/M metagenome (GOLD analysis project Ga0163217, IMG submission 185933) | Saline lake microbial communities from Ace Lake in Antarctica - Synechococcus sp. Ace-P (PacBio error correction) | ecosystem: Environmental > Aquatic > Non-marine Saline and Alkaline > Saline ...
TAGACTAGAACAGCAATAAAAATGAAAGTCTATCGGTGAATTACGTCGATGAATATTTCTGTCACCCCCTAACGCCTATTATGAGTCGCATCTCACCATTCAATGATGGTGGTCCTGGATGGCACAGAGAGGGCCATCGTATTGGATGTGAAGCAAGGTGCCGTGCAAGTCCAGAACCAAAGCCATTATGATGGTAACTGAGCGCATACCGCCATCGTTATGATTTGCATCATCATAGTTTGTGGGTGTTGTGCGAGGAAGCCTTCCACATTAACAAGTTTAACTGCGCGGCAGCTTAACTGTGGGGAAAATTAAATATCCCTGAATCGCTCGACCGGCCACACCAGCTGGGATATAAAAATTGTGGATGGTAATTCCTGAATCATCGGCTGCCGACTGTAGGAAGGTTTTTTCTTCAGGGGCAATCTCACAAAACAATCTTTAATCGACATTCTGAGAAGTGTTGTGAAAAGGTCGTCTATATCCCAGATTTCCCCATTGGAATTCCTATTATTTGCCTTGATTGCGTTAATGCTCTGAAAATCAACTATAATGGACTGCGCTCCAACGTAAAGATGGAGCAACTCAAAATTAGTTCGGTGGTTCAGAGCAACTGGATCGATGAATCCTTTCCAGTGGATCGGACTGATACACGTTTTCAGACGCTAATCTCTCAAACAAAAAATAAAAAATTCATTCTCCGAAGTTTCGAGAGCTTCGGATCCGGCGAATTAGAAGACTGGCGATTGCTGAAAACTAGCAGTCCACACTGTTACGATCCGAAAGGGAAGAACGCTACTGTTATGGGTGGTTACAGCTGGCATACCGATATTTAGTGAACCCTCCCACGCCATACGAAATGGACATTTCCAATTGTTGTGGTTTCGCTTACAAAAGGATTAAACTTCACGAGAAAGAAATTGGTGCAAGCCGAAAGCAAAGAAGATACAAAAACTTAGGTTACGATGTCAGGATAATGTGATGTGGGTTTCGGCCATGGTTCCCTACGTTGGGTTTGAGTTTCTCTTGAGACCGCCTGTTTTTAGTCTAGCGGCATATGTGATGGAGTAAATAGTGAAGGCCGATTTGCCAACTCTCACCTACCACCCGAAGTAACCACCACACACATAACCTATGTCAAAGCGATACGCGCCGAAATCGACATGAAAACCTCGCTTCATTTATTGTACATCAACGGCGCTGTACGGCTTTTTCTGCAAATCCAATATCCTGGAGGAGATACTCCTACTCTGCGGAACCTATTTAAACAAGCGCAATAGACCGAGATTTATTCATGACTCTTATAAAATCGGAACGATGGAAGCGTAAAAACTGATATCGAAAACAGTGTTGGATACCAATCAATGAACGACTTGCCTCAAAAGAGCGATCAAATAAAATTATTCGCGAACTTGCTTTAAAATCAGATCAAATCTTCGCAACTCCCATGCCTTTCACGAGTTTAAAAGGCATGGCGAATTTTCCCATTGACACACATGCTTACTTCTCAGGATTCCAATACCACAATGAAATCAACAAAAGCTAATTTCAATCTATTTTGCAGCACCTGACATCTTAACGGAACTACGTTCATTTTTAGATTCATTTAAAGAAATCACCGCTCTTGTAATATGACAAAAATCAACCGAAGCCGATCTCAAAATACACTCTCATTTAGAACAAATGAGCCTTGAAGGAAGCTTTTGACGACAATCAACATAGGAAGACAAAAACTGTGCCTTGAATGCCTCGAAACGGTAATGACAAAATCGAGTTGGGGTTCAAGCCTGCTTCACGTAACGAATGAAATAAAGTCTGTTGCGCGTTTATTTTACATCGGAGCCGGCACTAGCGGTACGATTAGATGTCGACTCGCTTCCGAGTGCCCTCCTAACCTTTTTTGGTGGTGGCTCACGTACAAAGAAGTAATCGATTATTGCTGGTGGCGATTCCTGCCTTCAGAAAATGCCAGTAGATTTCGCGCTGAAGACGACCAACAATCGACAGACAATGCGCAATTTAAAATCACAATTCAAATCAACGGAAGATGATCGAGTCGTTTTGGAGATAGCCGCATCCAGGACTACTCTATGTAATTGGTTGGGGTAAAACGCGCTAAATCAATGTATTCTCTCACCGCATGCATTGTTTGTAATCTGACTCTCCATATCGGCAGAGTGGATTTCCCATAGAATTAATTGTAGGTCCTGATTTGTTACCAGGACGTACCGCATGAACAGCCTGAACCTGCTCAAAATAATGGTCTTGAATACTGATTTCTACTTCCGTCTGATTGATTCAAATTGCACAGTATAAAGAGCAACAAATGGTGGACCATGCAAATTGAGCAATACAACGCTCGTAAAATAAAGGCATTCATAGCGATGGGCGAATTGTCCCATCTTTCTTATGAAGAAGCTAAGACAAATTTGTGGACAAGTACGGGAATGTGAAAATGCGATTAATAATCTTTTGAAAGAAGAAGTTGCATCAAGAGGCAGAAGCTAGAGAAGAGATACTCAAATTTGCGCGAAAACTGATACCATAATCCAAGATCGAATGCATATCAACGAAATACAAAATAAGTCTAACTCTATCTTCTCCAGCAGAAGCGATTCAAACAAGCGCAGCGATCTATTTCCTTTGTCGTCCTTTGCGAGATTCCTGTGAAACTTGAGTATTTTTGAATCGAAGAGCGAGAGCGACTAGAGAGAGATGGTAGATGAAAAGTAAATTTTAATATAGTGCACTCAAGAACGATTTCATCATAGGAGCATACATGAATATCAATAAATTCCCAAAAAGGTCTATACACTATCTTCCTAAGCAGCGCAGCGGCATATGCAGCACGACGCCGTCCTATTATTCTTCTGCGGCCTGCGAGAATTGCGTTGCGCTCTCTGTGATACGTTTGAAGCGTAAAAGCACTGGAAGAAGAGATAACGTCCGAACTTTGGTGCGCAAGTGCCGCAGTTCAAGAAGACCACACAGGGGTCAAGAACGGCGAGAACTGACTATAGCCACACACACTAATAACAGTGTCTGAACAGTGGTACGCTTGCTAACAGCGTAAGCGGTCTGAACAGCGCGCAAGCGGATTAACAGCAAACGCTAATTCTCTTGCCCTCGCGAAACGAGAATTCTCTTGGCCGAAAACACGGGCTTCTATTCCCTCATCTCAATAAAAAGAGACGCTCGCAATTGCATACCATTCGAAACGTCACGCGTCTATAATCTAGAGCAAGCGACGAGACCATTACGAGTACCGCTATCATGTAAGTACGATCGCTCTCTCGATTTTAACCGAAGAGAGATACAGCGAGCACACTTAATCACGCCACTGGATGCGGTTTACGACCACATACATATCGAGTCGCGCACCCAATGGGGAGCACAGAAGCGCGACGAGTGAAGGCTCAGCCCAGCGAGCATTTACACACAAAATCTTACTCTGATTACGATGGAACCGGGCTATACCAGCTATTGAAATGATAGGCGCACTGTAAGTAGACTGCGGCTGCACAAGATCTGACCGTGCGAGCTTTGAAATACAAGAAAATGTATCCGCCGCGCGAGCACAGTATTGCGCTAATGAAGGCGACTAGAATCGTTGTTATCAATGATTGGAAGAAAATTCCTTGAATTTCACACTTCAACTGGATCCCTATTACGAAGAAATGGTTTGAAGATATAGATAGAAGTTGGATTGCATTCTTATTCGCGCAAAGCTCCAGCGAGTCATGTATCTGACTGCGAGTGATAGATTCAGTTGCAGATGCCCACACGATACGTGAATTATTGTGCAATCACAAGTGGCGAGAAAGCGAACATCGAATCTCTGTCACAGTATATAACGCTATTATCGCCTGCTCAAACTCCTAACCGAGAAAGGAAGATGACACAAAGATGTAAAGTCGCTGGATACATCTGATTGGGATTAAGCCTGCTACTGAGAGGTATACAGCAATCTATTCTCTACTCTCCTTATCATCTCATCCAGAAACTTTTAATTTAAAAACTCTCCAACAGGCAAAAATCAAGTGCTATTAATGCTCCTTCTTTGATTTGAACGACATATTCGACACTTACCGAATATCATTATGGCTATGGGAAAGCATAGCTTTTTCCTCTTCAAAGCGCGAAGCCTAGAATGCCTTGTACCCCAAATAACCTTTGAGCCAGAACTTTTTGTGTCTAATAGATAAGGTTCACAATCCTGTCTGGATCTCGAAACAAATAACTCGGAACGTCTGTACGGCCCACTTATTTGATATGTGGCACTCCAGGAATCTCAAGATTACCCTGAGCACCGGCGCGCGGTAAGTTGAACCCACGCTCCGACTTTCTTTCAGCGATCTACCCCAAGAAGCTATCCATTTGAAAGTGAGCGACAAAAGGCTGATCCGTATTGGGCAATTCTCATAACTAGCCAGCCTGGAGAGAGAAGCTACTCCTCATAAGGCTCTGTGCGCTTCCACTATTTCTCATATCTCAATCGTTATATGAGATTAAATAATTAAAAGAGAAGAAAATGGCCAAGGCGGGGGATTTTATTGACGCTGTAAGGTGAAGTAAAATATTCACCATTTCTTATCCAATCATCTATTGGCTATATTTATCCTAAGATGAAGCACAACCGCGCACGAAGAACAATCACCTTAGCTTGGGGAATCTTCCTCCCCAATATTTTCTTAATATGCATGGGCGCTGATACCACCTGTAGCGCGCCTATCAATTATTCGACAATATATGCTAGCGCCTTTACACTAGCTCCGTAATGCGACATCCGGAGTGTTCACATATACCTCTCAGCGAGCGTTTATCTTAACAATCAATGCGCGGTCGGATAAGATTCCAAAGCCAGCTCAATTGTTAAAAACCACTCGAACCTTAAGAGCCACTTATTCACCTCTCTCACGCGTGCCCAAACTGCGCCCACTAGCCATCACGCCCTTCCTGCAATCTAATAATGTCACTACACAGCCGTTTTATGAACGTAGCTCTATTAAATAGTTCTTGATCAAAGTAACCCGATGCTGAGGCCATATACCATGGCTTCTAATACGAGAGAACACGATGCTCGTTCAATAGTATCTATCAAGAAATAGAGAATCACGACAGCAGAGCGTCTCTCGCAACATGACACTCTTGCGACTAAATAAATATTGTGAACGTGCTTGCGCGCTAAGATCAGGTTTCGTAGGAGACCTATCACAACCACTCTTGGGGCGCGTCGCGGCTCTACTCCAAGTAATGTCGCAGGCTACACGAAATCTTGCGAGCTCACAAGAGGAATTTGAACGCTTGATTATCTTAATCACATTGATATAATAAGCTGCCTATTCGCCTCACTCTTCAAATTAGTAATACGCCCTAGCGTTATCAGCAGCCTATATTATGGCAGAATTAAACCGTTACTGTGGCTTCGAAAGGACGAGACACACAAACAGAGAAAAGGAACGCGACTCTTGAGAAAAACGTTGACTAAATATTAGAAAAAGACTATTGAAATAACTATTCTATATTTCATAACTAAACTTACAAAGTCATGGAACACTATCCCAATGAACTGAAAATTTCTCATATGAGGCAAAAGAAATAATCAAGGAAAAATACACTTGAGACTACACTCTTCTCAACAACTACTGTGAGTGAATAACCATGGAGCGCTTGATAGCCTGACTGAAAGAAAGGAAAACCGAATCGCGGCATTTCCTAAGCAGACTCACACGCAAACCTACTTATCCGTAGAACATGAGAGATGTTCGCACGCAGACACTAATCCGGCGCGCTCGCACATTTCTAATTTATAATGCAACTGTGCATCGCGAGAGTCAGAATAGGTCAATAAACTTCGAGCAGGGGCAGAAGGTCCTTACTTGACGTTCAACTCTTTTTGAAAATCTCCACATCGCACTCCTTGATCCAGCAATTTAGCGAGTGACCTCGTCACGAGCTAACCAAGGACATAGCAATTGTGACCATTACCCACGGCTTCTTAGAGATGCTTGTCAAAGTTCCATGGCCCCTTGTTTACCTGAATTAAAACCCTTCCTGAGGAGTCCAAGAATTAAGGTCTCGCTTCCTAGAAACTCAAACAATGAGTACATAATACTGACTAAAAGTTCCTAATCACGGTAAACAATCCGCAAAAACTACTATATACCCGTTTCCCAGAGAGATTCCATGGTGACTCAAATTAGCGAATCAAAACAGGGCATGGAACTGTTAAGTAAAGGGGATTATTTAAAGTTTATAAAGGCTATGAATTTGATGAAGGAAGGAGAAAGGTTCGAAATAAACGGTGAAACTTCACAACGAACCAGACCTAAATCTATCAAGCTAGACAGATAATACGCCTAAGAATGGTCACACAAGTCATGTCTTACCAATCCAGGTTTCTTCCACATGACAGAAAGTATTTCGTTAAGTAGAGACTCCTTCATTCTTGGCGAGAATATGGCTAGCACGGTGAAGATGTAAGAAATACTCAATAACGTCTTCATCTCTACGAGTCACACGCAGGCCCTCCGCGGTAAAACGGCAAAGGATTCCCATCGTCACGCTTATCCACAAATAGAATGATTTAAAGTGCCAATTGGAATTGTTAGTTGGCCCATAACTATGTTTTCACTTTCTAATGTCATGTAAATTAATTCTCCAACTGAAACAGACTTCAAAAATCCTGACTAATGTGCCTCATCCCACAACGGCATAAGTTAGCCCACTATGTTTCTTACAATTTAAAACGTCTCGTCTATGTGTCAAACATCTGCAAAGACTGTCCAGATCCAGCGCGCGCCTCCGTATCCGATATCATAGTTGTTGATAATAGAGAGGAGCACGCTGAACCGAGAGAGGTATAGAGGTGCGTGTTTGGTCTAGCTAACTCGCTCTCAAGAACGTCCCGCCGGCTAACCTTCCACGACCGACTTTCTTATCTCGCAACGTGAGTCCCAACACCGCTGACTCACGCCGCATCATAGCCGACGAACGTTAACCGTATCGCCAGAGTGACACGGCCAAAGAACTATAAAGAGCGTAGAACGACTGTTCATTGAAGACTGAGTAGTTGCCATAGCGAAAAATAAAGGAGCATAGTGAGCTTTTATAAGCGAAAGAGAAAAGAAGAAGAGAACGAATTTGAGCACGGTACACCACATGCTAGCAGGCCAAGAGCAGAGGTGCAACGATCTTTTAGCTCCATTCTTAGTTACACAACACGCACTGACCGTGCGTGATGGCAGAGACGTGGCGAGCCAAAGCTAAAAGGAACAGATCAAACGACACGAGCACGACTGCTACTCAGACTGTTGAACCTAACCACGGACAAAGTCTCTCGGAGCACATTGGAGAATTATAGAATGAATCACCGGCTCGGGCACTGAGAGCGAGAGCGACCCTTAGAGTACTGGCCGCTTATAGAGATACGTACCACAAAATACGCACCCGCGAGAGGGAGAGGAAACCATAGCTCGATAGGCTTGCAATGGGCGCGTGTTCCGAGCGAGCGATCATCAGCCGAGGAAATTATAGAAACTGGCCATCCGAGATCCTCCTCATGCGACTAAACCAACTACACTAATGCCAATTGACGACACCCACCGACCTCCAGAGCTGATCCCCAGCATCACAGTCACCCTAGAGAGTCGGAACCATGTATTCGCTATCGGGCGTCGGGTTAATCAGTCCTTAGAATTAGGCCAGCAAATGACTGGATCAGAAACGTCCGGGACGAGAAGGACACTATGTCCTCACCCACAATGCCACTCGACACACGATTCAACCTAATCCGTACCAGCGTCGTCCAGACAGTAGTACCCGTGCTTCCACCAATCACTGGTAGCGGCCGAAGGATTCTGATACTCGCACCAAAGGAACATCAATAAAATCCATCACAGTTCTCCATTAAAATATACTCGGAACTTTCAGGAAGCTGTTGCTAAAACATAAGCTCTTGATTCGGGGTTTTTCAATTACATATCGTAATTGGATATAAAAAGCTGATGCAAGATACATACAAACACTGACAATATTAAATTCGCACCGAGCTTGTGCCAGGGCAGCAAGTGAACAGCAAATAATTTGACGAAACTTTAAATTGATAGTTACTCTCCTACCAATTCCGCCCTATACCCTTCCAATTACAGAGTTTTAAAAAGAATTCCTGAAGAATGCCCCTTTTGTGACTAAAGGTCAAAGTTAACTTAGGGTTGGTACAGCGCAATAATCTGTAAAAAAATCAACCCTCCGGCTAAAATTAGCCGCCAAAAATCCTCCAAAAATCTACTATAGTTTGTGTTCCGTTACCATCTTAATTATCAATATTAATTCTAAAAATGAATATACCCACTCAAGCATCACACTCAATTTCACCCAAATAAAACTAAATATAAAACCTACACCCTATCATCTAATTAACAGAAATAAGATTGATTAATCTCAAGTTTGTTTAATGGACAAAAAATCTCTTGAATTGTTAAAGATAAAATGTCGTGAGAACAGTATTTATGTTGTAAATCTACGCCATATAATTAATTTTATCAAGAAAAATAAGAGTCCGATTGATTTGGTAGCTCTCTTAATTTTAACTTTCGCTAGAATCCGAATAACGAGCCACTAATGCAATATAAATGATATATAAAAATTTTCCTTTTTTTAATGTTTCCCGATGTACACTAAAATGCATCCTCACCATTGCCGTAATAATTCATACTTTTGTGAATTACTTGTTTGCCACTAAACAATTACCTCCTTACCTAACTCCCGAAGATAATCCTTCAATCCCAAATTTTTAAACTCACTCCAGAATAAAATTCTCCAAATTCTTAACTTCCCATATTATAGACTAACTTTTCTCAAATTCATGAATGAAATAGTTGTTGAAGTAAATTAAATTGAAAAAGAACTTCTCATGCCGTTCATATTCTTCTAACCAATAAAATATAAACTTAAAATCCGTTAATTTTTGGAGTTTAATAATTGAACTTAATATCTAATTCAATATATCTTTTAAAGTTTTTTATCCGTTTGAAATTTTAAATATAAAACTACATTTTAGAACAACTTTCCCCGCTTTATTCTTTCATAATCATTCATGGGTTAATCAAAGGTGTTGAATTGTAATATCATTTTATCAATAGTAAATAATCTTAACTCATCGTATGCTCAAATTCGTTCCAAGAAGAAACAAAATCCAAAACATCAAAATCTCCTGCTAATAGAGAAAGTGTGAAGAAATCATTAAAAAATAGTAGAGTCTTTTAGTGTCCAATCAAAGATAAATGTAAAATATCATTTGAATATCTGATTCAATTCGAAATTCCATATAGAAATATCTAGATATTACCTATTGACATAACTCAAAAATAATGAGTATTATCATTCATCTAAAAAACCCCTCAATGTATTAGTGGTGTCTGTGAGACTAAAATATCGAGTCATTATTCTTCTAATAAGTCCATATATATTTAGTTTGAATTGTGTCTATTAAAATTAATAGAATTTAGTCCGTATATAATTTAAATCTCTAACCATCAGTTTGATAAAACTCACGCTGCAAATACAACCCAGCCCAAATTAAACCTAAATATTAAAATTATCACATAACGAAATTGTAAATAAAGAAAAATTATTATTCAGATAAAGCCTGAAACCGCAGAATTGATTTCGGCTAAACTAAAATATTGTTAGAAAAACAGGTACCCTCATTTAATTCGTCGCTAAAAAGGATCAATTCAGCCAACTAATCTGATACAGTTAGGATCCACGCTTTATCCCGATGTTCCCGGGATGAGTTCGCCTTACCCGATTCCCAGAAAATGGGATCGAGTCCCTCACTCAATACGCCTGCCATCCAGCAAATCCAGTCTTATAAGGCAATTTGAAGTCTCTGCAGTATTTTTAATTCGTCAAAATCCTTGTAACAAATAAATCCATTCGAACCGAAATTAAATGTTACGCATGGTAATCCTACTCCACCTGTTCGCCCATGTCCATAATAACAGTGTAAAAACACATTACTCAAGGCATAAAAAGCCGTCGAGCAACCTCTGAAGCTATTATGCACACAAGATTAATGCACCACTGCAGCTCCGTAAAAGAGATGAGTGAGTGGTTACTTCTGAGGTTTCTATATTTTTCAACCGCCTGATCGATACTCACATCAAGATGAGGAACCTTCCTTCAACTTCTCCCCGATTACTTCCGTCACTACACGTGCTTCTACCCATTTTCTACGCAAACGCACCAATACCACATCCTGCCGTTTCCAATGCGGCTTTCAATCCTGTGCTGAATATGGAATATATAAACGTTGCCTACAATCATTGATCGTCGAACTTAAAAGATGTGTGCTGATACTTTTTACAAGAAGCACCTATCCCAAGCGGCTCTAGTGCAAATTCGCTACGTTCCCCTAAATCACCACTTCGTGGGTTTACCTCCTGAATTCCGCCCATCATTAAAGCCTTGCCTTTGTTGACATGGGTCAAATACTCGGCGGCTATTAAAAATGGACGTATTTCCTGCAATCTCACTCATGCGCGTATCACCAGTAAATTATCCTCTCGCTTAAATAATCGTAACGATAGCCGTCCACTTTGGCCATTCATTTTTCTCTAGAAAAATCTGGCTGCACGGCAATTGAATCGACTGAAATCAGCGTGAACCGTGCTGCGATGAATTTCGCTCTCTGATTCGACAATGGTTCTACTCAGAATAATTCCTGCTTTGTCGTT